>Ga0209382_10000480_pt1 | contig 65893 bp, 63 predicted proteins | sample SoiMetdeltSBSDD5_FD_187599 | JGI IMG/M metagenome (GOLD analysis project Ga0209382, IMG submission 187599) | Bulk soil microbial communities from a Populus tree surrounding site in Tennessee, USA - Soil MetaG P. deltoides SBSDD5 (SPAdes) (version 2) | ecosystem: Environmental > Terrestrial >...
CCGCGTTGAAGCCGAACCAGCCGAACCACAGCAGCGCCGCCCCGAGCAGAACGAAAGGCACGTTGTGCGGCCGCATCGGGTCCCGCCGCCAGCCGATCCGGCGGCCGAGCACAAGGCAGACCGCCAAGGCGGCCGCACCGGCATTGACGTGGACGGCCGTCCCGCCGGCGAAGTCCTGGACACCCCAGTGGACCAGCCACCCGGCCCCGTCGCCGGCGTCCCCGTCGTACCCGAAGTCGAAGACCCAGTTGGCGACCGGGAAGTAGACGATGGTCGTCCAGACCGCCATGAAGGCGACCCAGGCGCCGAACCTGGTGCGGTCGGCGATCGCGCCGCTGATCAGCGCCGGCGTGATGATCGCGAACATCAGCTGGAACGCCACGAACGACAGCACCGGACCGCCGCTCAGACCGTGCAGCCCGAAGTTGTCGAAACCGCCGAACAGTCGCGTGTCCGATCCCCCGAAGGCGAACGAGTAGCCGTACAGCACCCACAGGACGGTGACGACAGCGATGGTGACGAACGACATCATCAGCATGTTGAGGACGCTCTTCACGCGGACCATGCCGCCGTAGAAGAACGCCAGACCGGGGGTCATGAGCAAGACCAGCGCGGCGCTGATCATCACCCAGGCGGTGTCCGCATGAACCATGGAGCCAGCTCCTCCTGTGCAGTCGGAACGCCCATCGGCGCCTTGCTGCTCAGGCTTCCGGCATCAGGTTTCGGCGGCCGCGCACGCGTGTTGCGCCGGTGTGACAGATCGCCCACATGTGTTACGGCGGCGTGAACGGCGCAGGCGACCGTGGTCCTCCCAGTGCTCAGGGCTCCCAGATGGCGGCGTCGTGGGCGAAGTAGACGCGGGCCGGGTCGAGCTCGAGGAGCCGGGGCAGCCAGACGGGCGCGTCGGGCAGCGGGTCGTCGAACCCCTCATCGCGCGCCGCCACCGCCCGTACGTCGGCCGCGAAGTCCGACGCAGTCTCGTGCGACTGCCCGGCGAGCACCACCGTGCCGTCGCCGCAACGCACCACCAGAGACTGATGCCCGTCGACATGGCCGGGCGTCGGCATCACGTGCAGACCGGGCAGCAACTCGGTCTCGCCGTCGACCTCCTCGTAGGTCACGTACGGATGGTCGATCAGCTCAGAGACGGTGTAGTCGGTCGTCCGGGCGGTCTCGAGCTCACGGCGCTGGCACACGATCGGCCGGCCAGCCAGCAGCGGGTTACCGCCGCAGTGGTCGAAGTGCAGATGGCAGTTGACGACGATCGCGACGTCGTCGAGGGTCTGGCTCGCGGTCGCGAGTGCCTCGGCGAGCGGCACGCGACGCGGCCGGTACCACGCCTCGGTCTCCTCGTCGGCCTGGCCGATGCCGGTGTCGAGCAGGACGAGACCCCGCTCGTGGCGTACGAGATAGCCGAACACGTCCTCGACTCGTGGCTGCCCGGTCCCGGTCTCGTCCGACGGCCGGACGAACCGACCGAGAGGGATCCGGCGGATGTCGTCGATGCGGACCACCGGGCCAGCCTAGACGGCGGGGTGCCCGCTTAGTCGCCGAGCAACGCGTCGACGAACGGTTCGGGCTCGAACGGCGCGAGATCGTCCGCCCCCTCGCCGAGGCCGACAAGCTTCACGGGTACGCCGAGCTCGCGCTGCACCTGGATCACGATGCCGCCCTTGGCGGTGCCGTCGAGCTTGGTCAGCGCGATGCCGGTGACGTCGACGACCTCGGCAAACACCCGCGCCTGGGTGAGCCCGTTCTGGCCCGTGGTCGCGTCGATCACCAACAGCACCTCGGTGATCGGCGCCTGCTTCTCGATGACGCGCTTGACCTTGCCGAGCTCGTCCATCAGGCCGGCCTTGGTGTGCAGGCGGCCCGCCGTGTCGACGAGGACGGTGTCGATCCCCTCCTCGATGCCGCGTTTGACCGTGTCGAACCCGACGCTCGCGGGGTCGCCACCCTCGGGTCCGCGGACGGTCTCGACGCCGATCCGCTGGCCCCACGTGATGAGCTGGTCCACGGCAGCCGCCCGGAACGTGTCGGCCGCGCCGAGCAGCACGGTCTTGTCCTCGGCGACGAGCACGCGGGCGATGCGGGCCACGGTAGTGGTCTTGCCGGTGCCGTTGACGCCGACGACCAGCACGACGCCGGGCTGTCCGTCGGTGCCGTCGACACCGAGCGAGCGGTCCAGCGTCGGATCGACCAGGCCGACCAGCTCCTCGCGCAGGGCCGTCCGCGCGGCCGTCGGGTCGTCGACGCCTTCGACCCGCAGTCGCGAGCGGAGGCTCTCGACCAGCTCCTGCGTCGGCGCCACCCCCACGTCGGCCGTCAGCAGGGCGTCTTCGAGCTCCTCCCATGTCGACTCGTCGAGCCGGTCGCGGGACAAGACGGCGAGCAGCCCACGTCCCAGCGACGACTGCGACCGGGCGAGGCGGGCCCGCAGCCGTTCCAGCCGGCCGGCCGGCGGTTCCGGGCGCTCGAGGGTCGGCACGGCCGGCGCCTCGGCTGGCGGCTCCGCCACGGCGACCTGGTCCGGCGCCTCGACGGTCGACGGCTCCGGCGGCGCCGGACGGCCGCGCCGACCGGCGACCAGGCCGAACCAGACGGCCGCACCGAGGACAAGCACGGCCACCGCAATGACGATGTAGATCACGACATCAGACACAAGACGCATCCTGTCAGAGCCCGATCCGCCGACATGTACTACCGCGTGTAGTTACGATGGAGACGTGACCGAATCTCCGATGCCGCGACTCGGCGATCTCGAGCGCGACGTCATGGACCGGCTCTGGGACGCCCCGGGCCCGCGTACCGTTCGCGAGGTCTATGACGAGCTCGTGGCCGAGCGCGACCTGGCGTACACCACGGTCATGACGGTGCTCGACCGGCTCGCGCGCAAGCAGATGGTCACGCGGACCCGTGACGGGCGGGCCTATCGCTACGTCCCGACCCACAGCCGGGCCGAGCTGACCGCGGAGCTGATGCACGAGGCGCTGTCCGTCGACCGGCTGGATCGGACCGCCGCCCTGGTCCACTTCGCGGACCGGGTGACGCCGGAGGAGGCTGCCGCCCTGCAGGAGGCGCTCGCGCGCGTCCAACGCGAGGAGCGGGCGTGACACCGGCGCTGCTGGCGCTGCTGGGCCTGACCCTCGCGGGCCCGGCGCCGGCCCTGCTCGGCCCGGCCACCTGGCCGATGCGAGCGCCGCGAGCCGGCATCGTCTTGTGGCAGGCTCTCGCCCTCGCCGCAGTGCTCGCGATCGTCGGCACCGGAGTGGCGACCGCGCTGTGGCTGGTTCGGGTCGAGGATCCGGGCTGGTGGCGGGTGCTCGCGCACACCGTCCTCATGACGTTGGCGGCCGTCGTGGTGATCCGGCTGGTCTGGTCGGCCGCCCGGGTCGCTCGCGCCACCCGAGCCCGGCGGCGCCGGCATCGTGAGCTGGTCGACATGCTCGGCGACCGCTCCGGCACCGAGCCAGCGCTGCGCATCCTGGCCGCGCCGGCGCCGATGGCCTACTGCCTGCCCGGTGTACGCAACACCCGTGTCGTCCTCAGTCAGGGCGCGATGAGCCGGCTCCAGCCGTCGGAGGTCGCCGCCGTGCTCGCGCACGAACACGCTCATGTCCGAGCCCGGCACGATCTCGTCCTCGAGTCGTTCGCCGCCCTGCATGCGGCCTTCCCCCGCGGTACCCGAAGCGAGGTCCCTCTGCGACAGTCACAGCTCCTGGTCGAGTTGCTCGCCGACGACTCGGCACGGGCCCGGGCCGGCGCTATGCCGCTCGCCCGAGCGCTCGTGGCGCTGGCCGGTCAGCGGCCACCCGCCGCTGCCCTGGCCGCCGGTGCGGACGCGTCGACGACCCGGCTGCGTCTCGAGCGACTCGCGACGCCCCGGGGCGAACGCTGGCGCGAGGCTGTCTGCGCCTACGCGGCGGCAGCCGCGATCCTGGTCGTCCCGACCGTGCTCATCGGCGTGCCGTTGCTGACGGAACTGTGGACCGCGGTGCGGTGACGGCCCTCGACCGGGCCTACACCGCGCTGGCGTTGACCGACGCCGTCCTGGCCGCTCACGGCGGCATCCGCTCGTCCCGACTGCGCTGGGTGACCAAGCCGGCCCTAATGCCTCTGCTGATCGCCAAGGTCAGCGCCCCCGGCGACGGCACCTGGTCCCGGCTGCGTGACCGTACCCGGGTCGGGCTCGCCCTGTCGTGGGCGGGGGACGTGGCTCTGCTCGGCAGCTCCGACACGGCGTTCGCGGCCGGTCTCGGCTGCTTCGCCGGGGCCCACGGCTGCTACAGCACCGCCTTCACCATGGCCCGGCGCCCGACGCCGCCGGCAGCGGCCGGTCCGGTCGGAGTCGGCGGGCTGCTGCTCGGCGGCGCGCTGGCGCGACGGGCCGGACGGCTCGGCGCTCCGGTCGCCGGTTACAGCGCGTTGATCACGTCGATGGCCATCCGGGCGATCGGCCTCGACGAGCGACGCATCGGCGCGTCGGCGGCACGACGGATCGCGGCCGGAGCCGGGCTGTTCGTGGTGTCCGACGGACTCATCGGATGGCGGAAGTTCGGGCTGCCGGGCGACGCGCCAGGAGGGCTGCGGGCGGCGATCGACGCCGCGGTGATGGCGACCTACGCGTCCGGGCAGTGGCTGATCGCCGACGGCGTCACGCGCGCGAGATCAACGGGCTAGAGCCGGCTCTTGGGCCGATCGGAGTCGGTCTCGTTCAGGCCGATCCGGTCGGCGGCACGCTCCATCGCCGGACCGAGTTTGGGGAACCTGGGGACGGGTCTTCCCCGCTGGGGATACGCGAAAAATGTCACGACAAGTACGGCAGCGGCGACGATGACCAACATTGCCAGGCTTATGACGACCATTTCCGACCCCCTCTTCCCCTCAAGACGTACGAACCAGATGTTGCTTCCATCATGTCACGTCATCCCCTCCAGTCACATGCCGAGTCCATAAACAGTTGCTGAGCTTTCGGTTGCGACCTGGTGCGATGACACGCCGAATCTGAGTCATCGGATCGCGCCGAACTACCACCGGCTGCCGGTCAACTCCCTCGTCGACAGGCCGTCGACTACTGACGCAACGTCGGCAAGCGGGTCGGCGACTCCGTCGCGTCGAACTTCGGCGCCTGACGCCAGGGGGCGTCGGGCTGCAAGATCGCAGGCAAGGCGATCTCGCACTCGGCGCCCTCGCAGCCACGCAGCCGGTCCAGGATCCTCGCGAGGGCCTGGACCTGGCGGTGGTATCTCGGGTCGACGACCACGTTGGTCATCTCGTGCGGGTCGATCCGCAGGTCGTAGAGCTCGCGATGGCCGCCGAGGTTCTCGATGTACATCAGGCCCTTGACCCGTACTCCCTGGGTCGGGCTCAAGGCGGTCGGATGCTCCTCGCTGTAGCGTCGCGGCGTGCCGTCCGGCCGGAGGGCCTCGACGTTTCGTGGTCCGGTCTCGGTGAGGATCGGGCGTCGCCACCCCCGGTCGCCGTCGCGGATCACCGGGACCAGCGAGCTGCCGTCGGGCGCCAGTCCGGGCTCGGCCCCGGCCAGATCCAGGATCGTCGGAGCGAAGTCGATCATCGAGAACGGATCGGCGCGGAGCTCGCCGTTCGGAATCCCCGGACCGCGCATCAGCAGCGGCACCCGCAGCGCCGGCTCGTACGGATAGATCTTGCCGTGCCGCATCCGGTGCTCGCCGAGGAAGTAGCCGTTGTCCGACGTGAACATCACGACGGTGTTGTCCAGCTCACCGGTCCGCCGGAGGGTCGCGATCAGTCGCTCCACCTGGTCGTCGACGACCGACTCGGCCTCGTAGCGCTGCCGGGCCACCTCGACGAGGGCCGTCCGCTGCGTGTCGGTCAGCGGCGGTCGCCAGCGTAGGTAGCCGGGCTTTCCCATGCTGTCGAGGTCGCTGGTGTAGTCGACGCCGGGCGCCTGCTGCACGAGATGGTCGTAGCGACCCCGACGATCCGGCGGCACGGCGGGCGTCGCGCCGACCTTGGGGTCCTCGGCACCGAGATTGAGGTTGGTGCCGCCGAAGACACAGCCGGGGTCGTCGGCCTCGCACGGCCGTCCGGTGTGCGGAGCGGTGAAGTTGAGCCAGAAGAAGAACGGGTCCGGTTCGGCCGCCCACCGCCGGATCATCTCGGACCCGATCCGCCCGTAGGCCCGGGTCTGGTACTGCCCTTCGAGCGAGCGTGGCCGGCCGTTGTCGTTGAGGTGCGTACTCCAGTAGCTGTAGGTGCCCTGCAGGCCGAGAGCGGCCCTCCAGTCGGTCCAGCCCGGTGGGACGTAGAAGCTGCCCTCGATGTCGCCGCCGTCAGGGTCTTGACCCCGGTAGCCGTTGAGGTACTTGCCGAGGAAGGCGGTGTTGTAGCCGGCCCGCTGCAGCCACACCGGCAGGGTCTCGGTGTCGTCGAACGCCGAGTAGCCCCAGGGTTGGACGTGCTCCCAGACTCCGTGGTTGTGCGGGTACTGACCGGTCAGGAACGACGAGCGCGCCGGGCAGCACAGCGGCAGCGGGACGAAGGTGTTGGCGAAACGGACGCCCTGGTCGCCGAGCAGCCGGCGGGTCTTCTGCATCCAGGGACCGTCGAGGTCGTCGGCTCGCATGTCGTCGACCATGATCACGACGATGTTGGGCGGGGCGGGCGTGGTCTGGCTCGGGTCGCCCGGCGCCCCAGGTCCCGGGTCGGGGTGGTGTGCCTCGTCGGTCGGCGTCGGCCCGTCCGGGTCGCCGGCCGGACCCGGTGACATCCCGACCACCAGCACCGCCGTGAGCAACACCGGAACGCACCACAACGCGCCGGTGACCGGTCGTCGCCGGCGCGCACTCGAGCGTTGCCCCGCGCTGAACAGCATTCGCCCACCCCAGTCGAATCGAGTCCTATCCGTATCTACGCATTCCGCGGCACGGTGGTTGCCTCGGATCGGATCACCGTGCGATGTCATCGCGGCAGCCGCCGACGTAACCCGGAGACAACCAGGTGCTGCCGACTAAGCGCTCAGGCCGACTCAGCCTCCCGGAGCCGCTGACTCATCACCGCGGTGACCCCGTCGCCCCGCATCGAGACGCCGTACAACGCGTCGGCGATCTCCATGGTGCGTTTCTGGTGGGTGATGACGATGAGCTGGCTGTGCGCCCGCAGCTCGTCGTAGATCTCGAGGAGCCGGCCCAGGTTGGCGTCGTCGAGCGCGGCCTCGACCTCGTCGAGGATGTAGAACGGGCTGGGCCGCGCCCTGAACAGGGCAATCAGGAACGCCACGGCGACCAGCGAGCGCTCGCCGCCGGACAGCAACGACAACCGCTTGACCTTCTTGCCCGGCGGCCTCGCCTCGACGTCGACGCCGGTGTTGAGGAAGTCGTCCGGCTCGGTGAGGACCAGGCGCCCCTCGCCACCGGGGAAGAGCCGCGCGAAGACCTCCCGGAACTCGCGCTCGGTGTCCTCCCACGCCGCGACGAAGATCCGCTCGACCCGCTCGTCGACGTCGCGCACGATCTCCAGCAGGTCGCGCCGGGTCTTCTTGACGTCCTCGAGCTGTTCGGACAGGAACTTGTGCCGCTCCTCGAGGGCGGTGAACTCCTCCAGCGCGAGCGGGTTGACCTTGCCCAGCAGGGCGAGCTGCCGCTCGGCGGCGCGCAGTCGCTTGGCCTGCTCCTCGCGTACGTATGGGATCGTCGGCGTCTCCGGCTCCTCGCCGTCGGGCAGCTCGGGCGCGGCATGCGGCTGCGGGACCGGCACCTCCGGGCCGTAGTCGGCCACGAGGCTCTCGAGGTCGAGACCGAGCTCGTCGGCCGCGCGCTCCTCGAGCTGCTGGACGCGAAGCCGCTGCTCCGTGCGGGCCATCTCGTCGCGGTGCACGGAGTCGGTCAGCCGCTCGAGCTCGGTGGCGACCTCACGGATGCGAGTCCGCACCTCGGCGAGCCGCTGGTCGTGGACCGTCCGCTGCTCCTCGATCGCCGACCGCTCCTCGCGCGCGAGGCGCAGGGAGTTCTCGATCCGGGCCAGCATCACCTCGGCGGCGGTCACCACGGCCCGGGCGACCTCGGCCTCGCGACGACGCTGGGCGCGACGCGCCGTAGCGCGGGCGACCGCCTCACGCTCGGCTCTGGCGGCGGCCAGCAGGTCGTCGGCGCGGCCGGTCATCGCGCGGACACGCTCCTCGGCAGTACGGAGCGCGAGCCGGGCCTCCATCTCGGTGGTACGGGCAGTCCGGGCCTGCTCCGCGAAGTCGTCGACCGCGGAGTCCTCTGTCTCGTCATCGGTGTGCGACTCAGCCTCGTTCAGTCGCCGCTCGAGGTCGGCCCGGGTCGCTACGTGCTCACCGCGGCTCTGTTCGGCCTCGGCGATGGCCTTGGCCAGTCGGTCGGCCTCGGCCCGGGCCGAGCGGGCGGCGGATCCCAGCTGGCCGAGCTCCTCGGCGACCGCGGCGAGCGTCGCGTCCGACTCGTGCAGCTTCGCCAGCGCGACGTCGACGCGCTGCTTGGCGGCCTGGGTCTCCTCCTCCAGGCGCGATACCTCGAACCGCAGCCGCTCGCCCTCGTGGACATGGGTGTCCAGCTGGGTACGCGCCTGATCCAGCGCCGCCTGCACCTCGATGAGGCTGGGCGCTGACGACGATCCGCCGGAGGCGAAGTGGGTGCCGAGCAGGTCGCCGCCACGGGTGACGGCGACGACGTCCGGCAGCTCCCGGACGAGCATCCGCGCGGTGTCGAGATCGTCCACCACGGCCACCTTGTAGAGCAGCCGGCGCAACGTGGGGCGCAGGGCGTCCGGCGCATCGACGACGTCGACGGCGTAGGTCGAACCGGCCGGCAGGCCGGGCCAGTCGCGGTCGTCCACCTCGTCGACGCCGAGCACCAGGCCGGCCCGGCCGAGGTCCTCGGTGCGCAGATGCTCGATCGCGTCGATCGCCGAGTCGACGCCGGTCACCGCCACGGCGTCGGCGGCGCTCCCGAGCGCGGCGGCGATGGCGGCCTCGTGGCCGTCCCGTACCGACAGGAGAGCAGCGATCGAGCCGAGCAGCCCGGACACGTGGTCGGCGGCGGCCAGCAACGCGCCGGCGCCGTCCTTGCGGGTCAGGCCGAGCTCGAGGGCCTCGACCCGGGCGGCGAGTGCGGCTCGCTCCCGCTCGGCCGCCTGCGCTTCGTCACGGCGCTTGCCGAGCCGGTCGGTCACGTCGTCGAGCGCGGACTGGGCGCCTTCGTACTCCGCGTCGAGTCCGCTCTCCCCCGCGTCGAGGCTGGCGACCTGGGTCTCGAGTGCGGTGAAGTCGTGCTCGGCCCGCTCGGCCCGGCGCCCCGCCTCGGTCCGGGCGCCCTGAAGCCGACCGATCTCGTCGTCGACGCCGTGGATGCGGCTGCGCATCGCGCCGACCTGGCCGGCGAGACGCGCCAGGCCTTCGCGGCGGTCGGCCGCGGCGCGGACGAGACCGGCGACCCGACGGTCCTCGTCGGCATGCCGCCGCTCGGCTTGGCGGCGGGCCTCCACCGCGGACTCGAGTGCGGCTCGCCGCTCGTCGACCTCGGTCTCGATCTGCTGCTCGGCGGCGCGTACCTCGGCGGCCTCGGACTCGAGCGCCTCGGGGTCGCGATTGGGGGCGATCTCCTCGGACTCGCTGGCTGCGAGCCGGATCCGCTCGGCAGCGAGTCCGGCGGTGCCGCGCACCCGCTCCCGAAGGCCGGACAGGTGATACCAGGTCTCCTGCGACCTCGACAGCTTCGGCGCATCGGCGGCCAGCCGCTGCTCCAGCTCGGACTCCGACCGCCGTGCTGCTCCGAGAGCCTGCTCGGCCGCCGTCCGCCGCTCGCGCAGGGCCTGCTCGTCGGCCAGCTCACGCTCCAGGGACGTGCGCGCGGTGACGATCTCGTCGGCCAGCAGACGGGCCCGAGCGTCCCGTACCTCCGCCTGGATCACCGCCGCCTTGCGGGCGACCTCGGCCTGCCGGCCCAGCGGTTTCAGCTGCCGCCGGATCTCGCCGAGCAGATCCTGCAGCCGGGTGAGGTTGCCCTCGGTCGCGTCGAGCTTGCGCAGCGCCTTCTCCTTGCGCTTGCGGTGCTTGAGTACGCCGGCGGCCTCCTCGATGAAGCCGCGCCGGTCCTCGGGAGTGGCGTGCAGGATCGAGTCGAGCTGCCCCTGTCCCACGACGACGTGCATCTCGCGACCGATGCCGGAGTCCGAGAGCAGTTCCTGGACGTCGAGCAGCCGGCAGGTCTGGCCGTTGATCGCGTACTCCGAGCCGCCGCCTTGGAACATGGTCCGGGAGATCGTGACCTCGGTGTATTCGATCGGCAGCGCGCCGTCGGTGTTGTCGATGGTCAGGATCACCTCGGCGCGACCCAGCGGCGGCCGGCCGGCCGTCCCGGCGAAGATGACGTCCTCCATCTTGCCGCCGCGCAGCGACTTCGCGCCCTGCTCGCCCATCACCCAGGCGAGGGCGTCGACGACATTGGACTTGCCTGACCCGTTCGGCCCGACGACGCAGGTGATACCGGTCTCGAACCGAAGCGTCGTGGACGAGGCGAACGACTTGAACCCGCGGAGCGTCAGGCTCTTCAGGTACAAAATGGTCTCCTCGCTGCAGCGACCCGGGAAGGGAAGATCTCGGACAGCCTAGCGGCGGCGAGCGTCGATCAAGGTATGCACCGCCGCGCGCGCGGCATCCGTCGTCGTATCGAGATCCGCCACCGACAGCGCCACCAGCATCCCCTCGTGGACCAAGAGCAGCTGGTCGGCGAGTCCCTCGGGATCGCGGAGGCCGGCGGCATCGGCCAGGTCGCGGAACCGGTCCCGCAGCCAGATCTTCTGCGGCGCGAGCAGCCGACGGGCGGGGTGGTCGGGGTCGACCAGCTCGGCGCCGGCGTTGATGACCGAGCAGCCGCGACGGGCGTGCCGCTGCTGCCAGATCTCGGTCGCGTCGAAGACCGCGAGCAGTTGCCGCTCGGGGTCCGAATCCTCCTGGTTCAGGCGGTCTTCGAGGAACGCCCGCCAGCGAGCGTCGCGAGCCTCCAGGTACGCCGCGACCAGACGGTCCTTGGATCCAAACCGGTCATAAAGGGTCTTCTTCGTCGTCCCGGCCGCCTCGGCGATGGTGTCGACACCGACCGCGCGGATGCCTCGCGTGTAGAAGAGCTCGCTCGCCACGCGAAGGATGCGCTCGGCCGTCGGTGTCCAGCGAATGTCGTCCATACACTGTGAGTATACATACCGGTATGGTTATCTGGGCGTCATGACTTCTCTGCGCTGGCAACCGGTGAGTGTCCTGCTGGCCGTCGGTCTCGTCGTGCTCTGGAGCTCCGGCTTCATCGGGGCCCGGCTCGGGACCGAGGACGCCTCCGCGACGACACTGCTCGCCTGGCGGTTCCTGGCAGCCGGCATGCTGGCGGTCGGCTGGCTGGCCTGGCGGCGGCACCGGCTGACCGGCCGGGTCGTCCTCGCCCATCTCGGGTTGGGCCTCCTGACCCAGGTCGCCTACCTGAGCGGCGTCGTCGGAGGAATCGGCGCCGGCGTCCCCGCCGGGACGACCGCCCTGATCGCCGCCCTGCAGCCGATCGTCGTCGCCGTGCTCGCCGGTGCGGTCCTCGCGGAGCCGGCCGGAGTCCGGCAATGGTGGGGGCTGGTCCTCGGGCTCGCCGGTGTCGGTCTTGTGGTGGCCGACGACCTCAGCGGCAGCTCGGCGGCGCTGTGGGCCTACCTGCTACCCGTGCTGGGCATGCTCGCCCTCAGCGTGGGAACGGTGGCCGACCGCCGGCTGCCGGCGCCGGCGGCCGTGCTCGATGCGCTGGCGATCCACACGACGATCGCGGCGGTCGCCTTCGTGTCCTTCGCGGGCCTGACCAGCGACCTCGAGCCTCCGCACGACGCCGGGTTCGCCTGGGCGGTCGTCTGGATGGTCGTGCTGAGCTGGCTCGGCGGGTACGGGTGCTACCTCGCCGTGTTGCGCCGGCTCGGAGCGACCCGTACGAGCGCACTGCTCTATCTCACGCCGCCGACGACCATGCTCTGGGCGTACGCGATGTTCAGCGAGTCAGTCGGAGCAGCCGCGTGGGGAGGCCTGGCGCTGTGCGCCGTGGCGGTTGCGGGCGTGCTCACAGACCGACCGGGTGCCGGTCGGTCCGATGCAACGTCGGATCAGCCGAGGGCGGGCTCGAAGTCGACGAGCCGTTCCGGAGTCAAGGTCTCCGCGTCTGGGTAGTTGGCGACGAGCTCGTCGTTCTCAGCCTTGAGGCGCGCGACTTCCGCCTCCAGGTCAGCGACTCGTTGCCGAAGCAGCCAGGTTTCTCGGGTTACGCGGGGGTCGGTCCCAGCGAGATGGCCCAGAAGTGCCTTGGCCATGAATGTGTCCTCCACGATGAGGTCGCGATGCGCCCGTTAAGGGATGAGGTGGACCGTCCGCGCGCTGGTTGGCGCTTGGCCCTGTGATGGTCCGTCTTCAAGAGTCCCACTCACGGTCAAGATGGTCAACTTTGGACCCGCCGACACGCTCATATGAGCTCTTTCTGCATATTCACGTTGGTCACGCGATAGCCGAGCTTGTCGTAGAGGGACCGCGCGACGTCGTTCTGCACGAAGACGTTCAGCGCCATGGCGACGACGCCTTGCTGGCGAGCGTAGTCCTCGCCGGCCGTCATGATCGCGCGCCCGTAGCCCCGGCCCCGCTGGGACTCGTCCACCTCGACGTTGAAGACGAACGCCCGACGCGCGCTCCACTCGTCGTGGATCCGAAGCCAGAGGTCGCCGACGACCTGCTCGCCGTCGTAGGCCAGGAGCAGGTGGTGGCCCGGCGTCGCGACGCCATCGGGCAGTAGCGACGCGAACTGCTTGACGGCGCTCTCGCGGGCAGGCTCGATCGCCATGAGACCCGAGTCGGACGTCTGCTGTGCGTAGCCCTCGATGGCGCTGGGTAGCCAGGCCTCGTACTGCTCCGACGACATCAGTTCGAGACGTACGGTCATGGCGTATTCCTACCAGTGCGGGCGCCGGGGCCGTGGCTGGCAGCGAGGACAGGTGAACGACGACCGGTTCATGAACCGATCGCGCCGGATCGGGGTGCCGCACCGCGAGCAGGGCTCACCGGCCCGGCCGTACGCCTGGAGCGAGCGCGCGAAGTAGCCGCTCGCACCGTCGACGTCGACGTACAACGCGTCGAACGACGTGCCGCCGACGGCCAGCGCGGCGGTCATCACGTCGCCGACCGCCGCGAGGACCCGATGGCCCTCGGTGCGTCGCAGCGTCTCCGTCGGCCGGGCGTAGTGCAGCCGGGCCTCCCACAGCGCCTCGTCGGCGTAGATGTTGCCGACGCCCGAGATCAGCGACTGGTCGAGCAGGGCCCGCTTGACGTTCGTCCGGCGTCGGCGCAGGTCCTCGACGACCGCGTCGGCGTCGTACGAAGCCTCGAACGGATCCGGAGCGACGTGGTGCAGTTCGGCCGGGAGCATGGCGCCACCGTCGCTGATCTCCATGCGCCCGAAGGTGCGCTGGTCGACGAACCGCAGCTCGCGACCGTCGGCGAGACGGAACCGGATCCGCAGGTGGAGCTCGTCCGGCGCGTCCCCGGGCTGCACCAGAAGTTGGCCGGACATGCCCAAGTGAGCCAGGAGCGCATCATCCTCGTCGAGCGCCAGCCAGAGGAACTTGCCGCGGCGCCGGGCAGCGGTCAGGGTGCGACCGCGGAGCCGGTCGGCGAAGTCGACGGCGCCGGGGACGTGACGGCGGATCGAGCGGGGATTGAGGACGTCGACGTCGACGACCTTGGAATCCATGACATGGCGTTCGAGGCCCCGTCGGACGACCTCAACCTCGGGCAGTTCGGGCACAGGTCATTGTGACGGGTTCGACGACCGCGCACTGGCGGCGTCTTGCGCTTCGTCGTCGCTGAAGCCGTAGGCACGGCGGATCTCGCGCCAGGCGGTCTCGGCAGCCTGCTGCTCGGCCTCCTTCTTGGAGCGGCCGACGCCGTGGCCGTAGACCTGGTCGCTCACGCGTACCTGGGCGGTGAACGTCTTGGCGTGGTCGGGTCCGCTCGCGCCGACGAGGTACTCCGGGACGCCGAGCGCCAGGTCGGCGCTGAGCTCCTGGAGGCTGGTCTTCCAGTCGAGTCCGGCACCGAGCTGGAACGCCGCCGCGATCAACGGGTCGAACAGCGAGCGCACGACCTCGGCCGCACGACTGAAGCCCGACTGCAGGTAGATCGCGCCGATGACGGCCTCGACCGTGTCCGAGAGGATCGAGGCCTTGTCGCGGCCGCCGGTGGTCTCCTCGCCGCGGCCGAGCCGGACGTAGGGCCCAAGGCCGAGCGTCCGGGCCACGTCGGCCAGCGCGCGAGCGTTGACGACAGCGGCACGCAGCTTGGCCAGCCGGCCCTCGGACAGGTCGGGGTACATGTTGTAGAGCCGGTCGGTGACGACCAGGCCGAGGACCGAGTCGCCGAGGAACTCGAGGCGCTCGTTGGTCGGCAGGCCGCCGTTCTCATAGGCGTACGACCGGTGGGTCAGCGCATGGATCAGCAGTGCGTCCTCGAGCTCCGGAGTCCCGAGAGCCGTACGCAGGTCGTCGTAGTCAGAGGTGAGGGCGCCATCGACTGCCTCGACGGGTCCGTCGGGGCTGGTCTGCGTGCCCGGCTCTGTCATGAGCGACTAGAGCACCTGACGCCGGTCGCCTCGAGGCCCGTACTGCCCGCACTCGGGGCAGGCCCGGTGCTGCAGGTGCTTGGCGCCGCATGCCGGATTGGTGCAGGTGACCAGGGCCGGTGCGCTGGCCTTCCACTGCGACCGGCGGTGACGGGTGTTGCTCCGCGACACCCTGCGCTTCGGAACCGCCACGTCTCACTCCTCGTCGGGACCGGACTTCCCCGGTCGGTCGTCGTGCCCGGCCAGTTGGCTCAGGGCCGCCCAGCGCGGATCGATCTCCGCTTCGTGCTGGTGGCCAGGAGCGTCGGCGAGCCGCACCCCGCAGACGGGGCACAAACCGGCGCAGTCTGGCGCACACAGCGGTTTCATCGGCAGTGCGAGCACCACCTCGTCCCGCAGTACCGGCTCGAGATCGAGCAGGTCGTTCTCGAGCCTCCGGGTCTCGTCGTCGACGTCGCCCTCCACGGTTGCCGGAGCGTCCCCATCGTCGTAGACGTACAGCTCCTGGAAGTCGACGTCGAGGGGCACCTCGACCGACTCCAGGCACCGCACGCATTCGCCGACGGCGACCACCCGAGCTGTGCCGGTGGCGAGCACGCCCTCGATGACGGATTCGAGACGAACGAACGCCTCGATCTCGTTGCCCTCGGGCACGCCGATCACGTCGATACCCAGATCTGCCGGCGCCGGCGCGGTGAGCGACACCTGCCGTTCGGACCCAGGGCGGCGACCGAGCTCGCGCGTGTCGAGCACGAGCGGCGCTCTGGGATCGAGACTAGACAGGGGACCCTCTCGTTGTCGGGCACGGCTGACTGCATGGCCCTGATGGGCCGGGGACAGGCTAGCGCGTTCCACCCCCAAGATCCCAATCGGGCCCTTGGTCACGCTCGTTCGGGGCGCGGCCCGGCGCGTCGCAGTCCCGTTGGTCACACGCGCCACACGGTTACCACGACCTCGTGGTACGGCCGCACTCTGCATGGCATGGACGCCGTGCGGAGTGCCAACGAGCCGTGCAGAGTGCCGCCGGCAGCGGTCCCCTGCGGTCGGCTGCGGCTGCCGTCGCCCGCTGCGGGCGCTCGCGACCGGCGCCCGCTGCGGTGGCACCCCGGGTCGGCGCTCGCGACCGGCGCCCGCTGCGGTGGCACCCCGGGTAGGCGCGCCCGCGGCGTTGATACGTGCAGCGTGGCCAGTGGTGCGCCTGTGACTGCCTCGCTCCTTCAGACGCCGCCCAGCGGCGCACATGTCCGTGATGGGCGGCGCTGGATGGAGGGAGGCGGGTCGACGGCCGTCACCCGAGGAGGGCGAGCAGCCGCTGCGCCTGCCGATCGACGCTGCCGGGCGGGTTGCGGTGATGTCCCGGGCTGCCGGGCAGCAGCAGGACGAGCCAGTGCAGGGCGAAGACGCGGCGCGCCAGACGGCGCCAGGCCCGGTGCGTAGGTGTGCAGCAGTTCGAGCCCGCGCCACTCGCGATCGGGCTCGCCGCGGTCCCAGGAGCGGAACCGCTTGACGACCCGGGTCCTCCCGATGTCGATGTCGTGCGTGGACCCGCCGGTCACTCCGCGAACGGGTCGGGAAGCGGCTTGGCCGGGATCGGCTCGTCCCACGCCTCGTCGAGGTCACTGCGCCCGCGCAGCCGGTCACGGCCACGGGCGACGGCCTCCATCGTCTTCTGGAGCGTGAGCTCGAAGTTGGCGAGCCGCTCGTCGACGTAGGAGTCGGTCTCGCGGCGCAGCGCGTCGGCCTCCTGACGGGCGGTGTTGAGGACCTTGTCGGCCTCGCCCTGCGCGAGCCGATAGACGTCGGTCTCCGACGCCCAGGCCTGCCGGTCCGACAGTGCTCCATAGATCAGCTGCGCCAGCTCGTCGAGATGAGCGATCATCTCTTCCCGGTTGATCACCGCCGACGCCGACATCGGCATCGATCGTGCGCTCGCGACGATCTGCCGGATCTCGGCGACCTTGGACTGTGCGTCCACCTCGTTGCTACCTCTTCGATCTCTCGACAGACGCTGGCTCGACGTTCTCGGCCAGCCTCAAAAACATACCTGGCGGCCGGCCGCGTTCGATCGACGGTGGGCGTTCTAGTCCTTCGGGGCGTCGGACGGCGCCAGTCGCTCGACCAGCCGATGGAGTACGGGCGCGGGCAGCAGACCCTTGACGTCGCCGCCGAGCGACGCCACCTCCTTGACCAGGCTGGCCGCCACGAAGGAGTGCTCTGGCGAGGTCGGGATGAAGACCGTCTCGACGCCGGCCAGCCGTCGGTTCATCTGCGCCATCTGCAGCTCGTAGTCGAAGTCCATGACCGCACGCAGCCCGCGGACGATGGCGCCGATCCCACGATCCCGGCAGAAATCCACCAACAGACCGTCGAAGCTGTCCAATCGGACGTTGGGGAACTCCGCGGTCACCTCGGCCAGCATGGTGAGTCGCTCGTCGACGGTGAACAGGCTGCGCTTCGACGGGTTGACCACGACGGCGACCGTCACCTCGTCGAACAGTCCGGAGGCGGTGGCCACGATGTCGAGATGGCCGTTGGTGACCGGGTCGAACGATCCGGGGCAGACGGCGGTGTGCACCGAAGGGCTCCCTCTAGCTCGGGTCGCTGGCTCGGTGACCGTACCAAAGCAGCGTCTCCCCGTAGCGCCGGTCGCGCAGCGGCTCGATCCCCTCGGGCCACTCCGGCGGCGAGTCGCGCCGGGACCGCTCGACGACGACGTAGGCAGCGTCGGCGAGCCAGCCGCCACGCACCAGGTCGGTCAGCAGCGTGCTGAGCTCCTGACCCGACGTCGCGTACGGCGGATCGACGAACACGACGTCGTATGGCGCGTCCGGCGCCCCGCGTACGAAGGCCCGCACCGGCTCGGCGACGACCCGGGACCCCGGCAGGCCGAGCGTCTCGGCATTGCGGCGGATCAGCGCGGCGGCCCGGCGCTGCCGCTCGACGAGGGTGGCGTGGTCGGCCCCGCGGGACAGGGCTTCGAGCCCGACCGCGCCGGACCCCGCGTAGAGGTCGAGAACCCGGCAGCCTTCGAGCGATCCGAGGGCGGACTCGAGGGTGGAGAAGAGTGCCTCGCGGACCCGCTCGGTCGTCGGCCGCGTGTCGACTCCCGGTGGAGTCTGGAGCCGGCGGCCGCCCGCCGAGCCGGCAACGATCCGAGTCACGCCTTGTCCAGATAGTCGGCCTGGTCGGACTCCTCAAGCCGGCGTACGGCGGCGGCGAGGGCGGGCTGGCTCGTCAGGTCCGGATCGGAACGTACCGTCGCCTCGGCGTCGGTCCGCGCCGCCTCGATGACCTTCTCGTGCTTGAGCACCGACAGCAGCTGGAGGCTCGACCGCCGGCCGGACTGGCTCGCGCCGAGCACGTCGCCCTCGTGCCGGGTCTGTAGGTCGAGCCGAGACAGCGCGAACCCGTCGGACGTCTCGGCCACGGCGTCCAGCCGCTCGCGGGCCGGCGTGCCCGACGCCGCGTCGGTGACCAGCAGGCACAGCCCGGGATGGTCGCCGCGACCCACCCGGCCGCGGAGCTGGTGGAGCTGCGACAGGCCGAAGCGTTCGCCGTCCATCACGACCATGACGGTCGCGTTCGGTACGTCGACACCGACCTCGATCACCGTCGTCGATACGAGAACGTCGATGCCCCCGGCTGCGAACCGGGTCATCACGTCGTCCTTGGCGTCCGGGGCCATCCGGCCGTGGAGCAGCTCCACCCGGACGTCGGACAGCGGACCGCCTCGCAGCTCCTCACACAGGTCGATCGCGCTGTAGGACGGGCGGCCGCTGCCGTTGTCGCCGTCGGCTTCGGCCTTGTCGGGCCGATCGCCGATCCGGAGGCAGACGACGTAGGCCTGGCGGCCGTCGCGTACCTCCTCGGCGATCCGCTCCCAGGTACGGTCCAGCCACGCCGGTCGATCGAGGGTCGGGACGACCGTGGTCTGGATCGGCTGGCGGCCGGCGGGCAGTTCGGTGAGCGTCGACGTCTCGAGATCGCCGAACACCGTCATCGCGACCGTGCGTGGGATCGGCGTGGCGGTCATGACGAGGACATGGGGCCGGGCCTCGCCGGCCTTGCCGGACAGCGCCGCCCGCTGCTCGACGCCGAAGCGGTGCTGCTCGTCGACGACGACCAGGCCCAGGTCCGCGAACTGCACCCGGTCCTCGAGCAAGGCGTGCGTGCCGACGACGATCCCGGCGCCTCCGGACGCCGCGTCGGACAGCGACTCGCGCCGGGCGGCCGCGCCGAGCGAGCCGGTGAGCAGGCGTACCCGCGTGCCGTCGTCCGCGCCACCGAGCATGCCCCCCTGCGCCAGATCGCCGAGCAGCGCCAGGATCGAGCGATGGTGCTGCGCCGACAACACCTCTGTGGGAGCCAGCAGGGCGGCCTGTCCCCCGGCGTCGACCACCTGGAGCATCGCCCGCAACGCGACGACGGTCTTGCCGGATCCGACGTCGCCCTGGAGCAGGCGGTGCATCGGATGGCTGCGGGCAAGTTCGTCGCTCAGCACCTCGCCGACGTCGCGCTGGCCGACCGTCAGCTCGAACGGCAGCCGCGCCTCGAATCGTTCGCGGAGCCCCCCGTCGACGAGCTCGCGCGGCGTGGCGGCCAGATGTTCCGTGGCATGCCGGTGCTGGGCGAGGATTGTCTGCAGGACGTACGCCTCCTCGAAGCGCAGTCGTTTCAGGGCGGCGTCGACGTCGGACTGCTCGTGCGGCCGGTGGATCCGCTCGAACGCCTCGGACAGCCCGATCAAGCCCTGCCGCTCGCGCAATTCCCCGGACAGCGGATCGTCGAGCGTCCCGAGCTGATCGAGGACATGGTCGACGCAGCGCGCGATCTTCCACGACACGAGCTTCGTCGTCGCTGAATAGACCGCGATCATCCGGCGGTTGAAGCGCTGCAGCCGATCGGCGTCGTCACCGATGTCGTCCTCGTCGAGGAGGTCGAAGTCGGGGTGCAGCAGCTGTCGCTTCCCGCGGAACCAGCCGACCTTGCCGGCGAACAGCCCGACCTTGCCGGCTTTGAGGACGTACGTCAGGCGCGGCTGGTTGAAGAACGTCAGCAGGAGCCGGTCGCCCTCGTTGTCGGCGACGACGACCTCGACCCGGGTGCGCTTGCGGCGCCGTCGTTGGTCGAACCAATCGCGGGTGTTGACCTCGACCACCTTGGCCATGACCGTGACCGGCTCGTCCTCCTGAAGCTCCGCGATCGGCGTCAGCTCGCCGCGCATGGCATAGCGCCGTGGGTAGTGGCGCAGCAGATCCTCGACGGTACGGATGTCGAGATGCGTCGCCAGCGGCTTCGCGGAACGGCCGCCGAGCAACGGCTCGAGTCGGGAGTCCAGCCGGATCGTGGTCACCACGGCCTCACTCGACCGCCACGAGGAGCGGGTAACGCGGCTGCCCTCCGGTGTAGACGACGACGTCCACCTCGGGACGCTCGTCGCCGACGAGCCGCTCCAGTCGGTCCGCCAGGTCGTCGGGCGCGTCGTCGCCGATCACCAGGGTCAGCAGCTCGCCGCCACCGACGAGGAGCCGGTGGACGACCTGATCGGCCACCGTGTGCAGACTGTCGCCGATCATCGCGAAATCGCCCTCGACGACGCCCAGGACGTCGCCCGGCTCACACGGCCCGGCCGACGTCATCGCCTGACGCGCGGCAACCGTCACGGCGCCGTGCCGGGCATGACCGGCGGCCGTCGTCATCGCCACGACGTCGTCGTCGAAACTGCGACCGGGCTCGTGGACTGCGAGGGCAGCGAGCCCCTGCACCTGCACCCGCGTGGGGATCACCGACACGCGAATCCCGTCGTCCCGGGCCTGCTGGGCGGCTGCCTCGGAGACCGCGATGGAGTCACCGTCGTTGGGCAACACGATCACCTCGGCCACATGGGTGGCGCGAATCGCGTCGAGGAACTCCCCCGTCGAGCAACGATGGCCGACTCCCCCGGCGACGACAGTGGCGCCGGCTTCGCCGAACAACTGTCGCAGGCCCGGGCCGGCAGCCATCGCCACGACACCCCGACCCTTGCGGACCGGCTGCCGGACACCCCTGCCCGTTTGTTCGGCGAAGTGGGTGACGGCGATCCGATGCGGTCGGCCGGCGGCGATCCCCGCCTCGATGGCGGCGCCGACGTCGTCGACATGGACATGGACGTTCCAGAGCCCCTCGCCGCCGACGACGACGAGTGAGTCACCGAGTGGACCGAGGCGCTCCCTGAGGGTGGGGACCCGTTCGTCGTCGGCGTCGAGGAGGTACATGACCTCGTAGGCCGGGCCGTCGGCTGTGAGGTCGCCCTCGACGACCGGCGTCGGGATCGCCTGTCGACCCAGCACCGGATCCGTTCCGCGCTGCCATCGGCCCGTGAGCACCCGCACCGTCGCGTCGAGCACGACACACAGGCCGCGGCCGCCAGCGTCGACCACACCGGCGCGCCGGAGCACGTCGAGCTGTTCGGGCGTGTGGGCCAAGGCGACTCGGGCGGCGTCCGCGGCGGCAGTCACGACGTGGGCGACGCCGGCGGCGGCTGTCCGCTCGGCGCGGGCCGCAGCCGCGGTCCGATCGGCGTCGGCCGCAGCTTCCGCCATCCCGCGGGCGGGCGCCGCCCCCGTCCCGTCGGCGTCGACCGCGGCTTCCGCCGCCGCTCGGGCCACCGTCAGAATCGTCCCCTCGACAGGCTGACCGACCGCCGCATAGGCCGCGGTCGACGCCTGAGTCAGCGCGGCCGCCGCCGCCGTGGCATCGAGCCCCTCCGACGTCAGTCGCACGACCCCGGCCCGCAGCAGTTGGGCCATGATCACGCCGGAGTTGCCCCGGGCGCCGCGCAGTGCGCCGTCGACGAACGCGCGTACGGTCGTCGTGAGATCGCCGTCGGCCGCCCGCGCCGCCACCGTCGCCGCCTCGAAGGTCAGGAAGAGGTTGGTCCCGGTGTCGCCGTCCGGCACGGGGTAGACGTTGAGGGCGTCGATCTCCTCCCGGGCGGTCCCGAGGGCGGACACACACGCGTCGCACCACCGCAGGAAGCCCGCGACGTCGAGTGCTGCGCCCATCGCCGTCCTCTCTACGCTCGCGATTCGCGCTGCTGCGTCAGGGTAGTCCGGCCCGCCGACGGGTTCACGGTGTGGCACGTCCTCGCCGAATTGGCCTCGTTTCGGCGCATCGGATATCCTTCCCAGGTTGCTCGCATGACGTTGCGAGCGCTGCCCGGACGATGCGGGCGGCCGACGATCCTTCTCGACCAGCTTTTGGAGTGTGCGCCGTGGCTGCGGTCTGCGACATCTGCGGCAAGAGTCCCCGCTTCGGCAACAACGTGCCTTGGTCGCGCAAGCGCACCCGCCGCCGCTTCGACCCCAACATCCAGCGCGTACGCGCTGTGGTGAACTCGACGCCCAAGCGGCTCAACGTCTGCACCTCCTGCCTCAAGGCCGGCAAGGTCCCGACCCGCTGACCCTCCGCCCGGCGGCCGCCTCCGTCAGGCTCAGCGGCTGCTCGCCCTCCTCGGGTGACGGTCGTCGATCTACCTCCCTCCCCTCCAGCGGCGCCCATCACGGACATTTGGCCCGCTGCGCAGCATCTGAAGGAGCGAGGCAGTCACAGGCGTACCACACGCCAGGTCGCCACCCATCGATACGTGACGCGTGCACCGAACGGCGCCGGCATTCGGTGCACGCGTCACGTATCAACGCCGCGAGCGCCGACGCCGTGCAAAGTGCGTGCATACCACGAGAACGTGGTAACCGTGTGACCCAGGTGGCGCGGACGTCGCACGCCTAGCCGAAGTGCGTGTGACCGGCGTCGCCTTCGTACTCCGCGCCGTCCACGGTGACACCGCTGCCCTCTGACACCCGGCCGATCGGCCGCCAGCCCTCCGGCACCGACGTCTCGGCGTCGAACGTCGCCACCAGCGCGTGATCCTCCCCGCCGGTGAGGCAGAACCGCACCGGCTCCACTCCGATCGCGGCACCCACCGCCTCGAGCGGCTCGTCGATCTCCATCGCCGCCGACTCGACGTCGATCGCGGCCCCGCTCGCCGCGGCGATATGCCCGAGGTCGGCCAGCAGACCGTCGCTGACGTCGATCATCGCGCTCGCTCCGGCCGCCAACGCCTGCGGACCGGCGGCGTACGGCGGCTCCGGACGCCGGTAGGCCTCCACCACGGCCCGAGGCGAGCGGAAGCCGCGGCCCAGGACGGCGAGCCCCGCTGCCGACCACCCGACCCGCCCGGCCATCGCGACGACCTGACCGGGCCGGGCCCCGCTCCGCCGCACCGGCTCGCCGTCGGCATGGCCGAGCGCGGTGACGGCGAGGACGATCTGGTCGGCTTCGCTGAGGTCTCCCCCGACGACGGTGGCGCCGACCATCGCCGCCTCGGCCGCCATGCCGTCGGCCAACTCCCGTACCCACTCGACCGTCAGGTCCGGAGGGGCGGCGAGCCCGACGACGAGCCCGGTCGTGACGCCGCCCATCGCGGCGATGTCGGCCAGGCTGGCGGCGACGGCTCGATGACCGACGTCCACGGCCTCGGACCAGTCGCGGCGGAAGTCGCTGCGCTCGATCTGGAGATCGGTCGTGACGAGGACCGGACCGGTCGTGGCGAGGCTGGCTGAGTCGTCCCCGGGTCCGATCAGCACCGCCGGCGTCCGTTCGAAAGCCGGCGTGATCGCGTCGATCAGCCCGAACTCGCCCACGTCGGCGAGCGTCCGGGGGTCGGCAGATGTCATGGGCACCCTCCTCGTCCGCATCCATACTCTCGGCAGCGCTGCGGCAGTACGGTAGGTGCACCTGTAGCGTGAGCAGCGACCGAGTGGAGGATGCCCATGGTGGTGCAGGCGTACGTGCTGATCCAGACCGAGGTCGGCAAAGCAGCCGATGTGGCACGTGAGGTCGCTGGCGTCAGTGGTGTCACCCTGGCTGAAGACGTGACAGGTCCCTACGACGTCATCGTTCGCGCCGAGGCGCAAAACGTCGACGAGCTCGGCCAGCTGGTCGTCGCGAAGGTACAGAACATTCCTGGCATCACACGTACGCTGACATGTCCGGTGGTGCACATCTGAGCCTCGTCCGTACGCGAGCGACGGCCGCGGCCGTCCTGCTCTTGACGCTGGTCGGCTGCGGGGTGGGCGAGACGAAGGTGGTCGACGTGTCGGCGCCGGCTCTCAACGGTTCTCGCGCCCGCCTGTGCACGTCGCTGGAGGGTGCCCTGCCGTCAGAGGTCGCCGACATGTGGCAGCGGGACGTCACCACCGAGGGCGTCGCCGCCGCATGGGGCGCGCCGCCGATCGTGCTTCGCTGCGGCGTCACCGATGCCGAAGGCCTCGGCCCGGCGGTCCGGTGCGACGTGATGAACGGCGTCGGGTGGTACTCCGAGGACATCGGCGACGGCTACCGCTTCACGACGATCGGCCGGGCGACGCCGGTCGAGCTGACCGTCCCGGACGAGTACGCCCCGGAGGCCGACGCGGCCGTCGACGTCGCCGCCGCGATCAACCAGGCGATCCCGCTGCACCATCCGTGCGTCTGACGCGCCGCTGGTTTTCCACGAGCCGAGCCGTCAGCGCAGACCGGTGTCGCGGCGCAGCGCCAGCTTGAGCAGGTGATCGACCAGGCTGGAGTAGTCCTTGCCGGTGGCGGCCCACATCATCGGGAATCCCGACGTCGGCGTGAAGCCGGGCATGGTGTTGATCTCGTTGAGATAGATCCGCCCGTCGGGGAAGTAGAAGAAGTCGACTCGCGCCAGGCCCTCGCACCCGAGCGCGTCGAACGCCCGCGCCGAATGCTCCCGGATCCGCGCCGCGACGTCCTCGGGGATCTGCGCGGGTACGTCGGCCCGGCCGCCGCCGTCGATGTACTTCGCCTCGAAGTCGTACCACGTGTGCCCCGACTCCGGTTCGAGCACGATCTCACCTGGGACGCTCGTGAGCGGCGCCCGGCCGTCGAGCGACTGGAGTACTCCGCATTCGATCTCGCGGGCGCCGATCGCCGCCGCCTCGACGAGGACCTTCGGATCGTGCTCCCGCGCGGACTTGATCGCCGCGTCGAGGTCGTGGGAGTCCTCGACCCGGGTGATGCCGATGCTCGACCCGGCCCGGGCCGGCTTGACGAACACGGGATAGCCGAGCGACGCGACCGTCTCGCGGACCGCCGACCGGTCGTGCTCCCACTCGCGCGGCTGGACGACCGCATGCGGCATCATCGGCAGGCCGGCCGACGCGAACACGATCTTCATGTAGTGCTTGTCCATGCCCACCGCGCTGGCGAGCACACCGGCGCCCACATAGCGGACCCCGGCCATCTCGAACAGGCCCTGGATCGTGCCGTCCTCGCCCCACGGGCCGTGCAGCAGCGGCAGCACGACGTCGACCGCGCCGAGCGTCCGTGGCACCTCGTCCGGCTCGTGTACGACCAGCTCGCTCGAGCCCGATCCACTGGCCAGCGCGACCTGCGCGCGTACGGCGTCCACGGCCGGCAACGAGCCGCCATCGGTGAGTGCGTAGCGCTCCGGGGTGGCGGATTCGAGGACCCACTTGCCCTCGGTCGAGATGCCGATCGGGACGACCTCGTAGCGGTCGGGATCGATCGCCCGGATCACCTCGCCGGCCGTCAGACACGACACGCCGTGCTCACTGGATCGGCCGCCGAAGACGACTGCGACGCGGGCCCGCTTCGACCGGGTCGAACTCTCGTGACTGGCCATCCCGCGACGATACAGCGCGGCCCGGCAGGATGGACGCATGACCGAACGACTGTCGCCTGCCACCATCGCCGTCTCGGCCGGACGGCCCGACCGAGACCCCGACGCCCCGCTCAACTCGCCGGTCACTTTGGCCAGCGTCTTCGTCGCCGGCGGCGAACGCGAGTACGGCCGCTACGCCAACCCGACCTGGGAGGCGTTCGAGTCCGTACTCGGCGAGCTCGAAGGCGGTCAGGCACTCGCGTACGCGTCGGGCATGGCGGCGGTGTCGACCGTGCTCGACCTGGTCGCGCCCGGTGGGACCGTGGTGGCGCCGCAGCACGCGTACCTCGGCACATTGCATCTGCTGGCGACGAAGGAGCGACGCGGCGAGGTCGACGTCCGCCAGGTCGATCTGACCGACACGGCCGCCACGATCGCGGCTTGCGACGACGCGGCCCTGGTGTGGCTCGAGTCGCCGACGAACCCGATGCTCGAGGTCGCCGACCTGCCCGCCATCATCGAGGGCGCCCACGCGGCCGGTGCTCGCGTCGTCGTCGACAACACGTTCGCGACGCCGATCCTGCAGCACCCACTCGATCTCGGCGCCGACGTGGTCGTGCACTCGGCGACCAAGCTGCTGTCCGGCCACGCCGACGTGCTGCTCGGCGCCATCGTGACCCGCGATCCGGAGGTCCACCGGGCGGTCGACGAGCAGCGCCGCATGAAGGGCGCAATCGCCGGCCCGATGGAGGCGTGGCTCGCGACCCGTGGGCTGCGCACGCTGCACCTGCGAGTCGACTACGCCCAACGCAGCGCGCAGTTCCTCGCCGAGCAGCTCGCCGGGCACCCGCAGCTCCGCACGGTGCGCTACCCCGGCTACGGCACGATGATCGCGGTCGAGTTCGCCGGTGGCACAGCCGCGGCCGACAAGCTCGTCAGCTCCACCCGGATCTGGGTCCACGCGACCAGCCTCGGCGGCGTCGAGTCCACGTTCGAGCGCCGCCGACGGTGGAGCAGCGAGCCCAGCACGGTCCCGGACGATCTCGTACGCCTGTCGGTCGGCGTCGAGGACATGCACGATCTCTGGCAGGACCTGCGCCAGGCGCTCGACGGCCTGGCATCCTGACGAGTTGTCAGCAACTATTCGGCCCCAAGGCCTCATAGTTGCTGACAACTCACGCCGTCAGGCGCGTTCGGGCTTGGCGGTACGGGACACGAGCGACACCAGCATCTCCCTCGGCGTGAGCTCACCGCGGACGACCTCCGCGACGTGCTCGACGATCGGCATGTCGACACCGTGATCGGCCGCGAGCTCGTAGACCGACTGACACGACTTGACCCCCTCGGCGACCTGCCGGGTTGAGTGGACGATCTCGTCGACCGTCTGGCCGCGACCGAGCTTCTCGCCGAAGGTGCGGTTGCGCGACAGCGGCGACGTACACGTCGCGACGAGATCACCGAGCCCGGCGAGGCCCGCGAGGGTCATGGGGTCGGCGCCCATCGCGGTGCCGAGCCGAGCCGTCTCGGCCAGTCCGCGGGTGATCACCGACGCCTTGGCGTTGTCGCCGAAGCCGAGACCGACGGCCATCCCGACCGCCAGCGCGATCACGTTCTTGACCGTGCCGCCGAGCTCGCAGCCCACGACGTCGGCGTTCGTGTACGGCCGGAACGCCGGCGTGTGGCACAGCCGCTGCATCCGCTCGGCCACCTCGGCGTCCCGACTCGCGACCACACTCGCCGCCGGCTGCCGCTCGGCGATCTCACGGGCCAGGTTGGGTCCGGTCACGACGGCGATCCGCTCCGGGCCTACTCCGGCGACCTCGGCGATCACCTCCGACATCCGCTCGTGCGTGCCGAGCTCGACGCCCTTCATCAGGCTGACCAGGATCGCCGCCGACGGCAGCAGCGGCGCCCACTCCGTCAGGTTGGCCCGCAGCGTCTGGGCCGGCACCGCGAAGACGACGGCGTCCACGTCGGCGAGCACCTCGGCGTGGTCGTGGCTGGCCGTCACGGCCTCTGGAATCTCGATCCCTGGGAGGTAGTCGACGTTCTCCCTCGCGTCGTTGATCTTCGCGCACAACTCCGTACGCCGGCCCCACAGCCGGATCCGGTTGCCCGCGTCGGCGAGGACGAGCGAGAACGACGTACCCCACGAGCCAGCCCCCATGACAGCGACAGTCGCAGGGGCGTCGACCGGATCGCTCACGCCTTCTCCGGCCGGTTGTAGGGCCGATGCGGGTTGCCGGTCTCCGGCAGGTCGTGCTGTCTCGGGTCGAAGCGCTTCTCGGGCGGCTCCTCCCCGCGAATCTCGCCGAGCAGCGCCGTGACGTCGGCCATGATGCGGTCGGTCGCCTCATGGAGCAGCTTCGACGTGACCTTCCGGCCGCGCAGGTCGTCCAGCTCAACCGGCGGACCAACCAGGACCTGGATCGTCTTGCGCGGGAAGAGCCGCGGGAGCCGGCTGTAGGGCCACAGGACGTTCTGAGCACCCCACTGCGCGACCGGAATCACCGGACTGTCGGTCTGCAGCGCGAGCCGGGCCGCGCCGGTCTTGCCGATCATCGGCCACAGATCGGGATCGCGGGTGATCGTCCCCTCGGCGTAGACGATGACGCCGTCACCCTGCTCGACCGCCTCGAGAGCGCCGGCGAAGGACGACGTGACGTCGGTCGTCCCGCGGCGAACGGGAATCTGGCCGGTGGCGAGCAGGAGCTTGCCGATGACGGGGTATTTGAAGACACCTTGTTTGGCGAGGAACCGGGGCGGAATGCCGCTGTCGTAGGCGAAATGCGCGAACAACAACGGATCGGCATGAGAGATGTGGTTGGCGACCATGACGAATCCCCGGTCGGGGATGTTCTCCTGGCCGCGCCACGAACGTTTGGTCAACAACAAGAGCAGCGGGCGGATGATGGTGGCGATGGTGACGAGGGCCCAGCCTCGCTTTCGTCTGGCCACGCCAACTCCTCAGGTCGGTTCAGTGAGGGCGAGCCTATCCCCATTCGGCAGACCTCTACCGTGGCGATGTGCACGACACGCGATGGGTGGCCGTCGTCCCGGTCAAGGACCCGAAGCGGGCCAAGTCGCGTCTCGGTCCGCAACTGGAGACCTGGCGGACCGAGCTCGCCGCCGCCTTCGCGGCCGACACCCTGTCCGCCTTGCTCGAGGCGAGGCGGGTCGATGTCGTCGTGGTCGTGGGTGGACAGCGCCTTCCGGCGGAACTGCTCGATCACGAGCGGATACGGACGCTTCCCGATCCCGGCGATCTCAACACGGCGGCCTCGGAAGGCATCGGGTGGGCCCGCCGGCACCATCCGGCAGCAGCGATCCTCGTCCTGACCGGCGACCTCCCGGCCGCTACGGGCGAGGCCATCGACCGCCTGCTCGCCGATGCGCCGAAGGGACCGCTGCAGGTCATCCCGGACACGGAACGAACCGGCAGCACCGGACTCTTGATCGATCGCGGCGCCGAGGTCACGCCCGCGTTCGGCGGCGCGTCACTGACGCGTCACCAGGCGGGCGGAGCGCACCCGATCGAGCTGCCGGACATCGAACGGCTGCGCCGCGATGTCGACACGGCCGACCAGCTCGCCGCCGCGGTCGAGCTCGGCGTCGGCGCCCGGACTCGGTCGGTGCTCGCCGAGATGGCCGACAAGCGCGCCTGATCGTCCACTACCGTGACGGCATGCAGGCCACGGTGGAGTCGTTCGACGCCGAGAACGAATCCGGCACGGTGATCCTCGACGACGGACTCCGGCTGCGCTTCGACGCGGCGGTCTTCGCTCGCGCCGGCGCACGCATACTCCGGCCGGGGCAGCGGGTCTTCGTCGAGGTCGACGACGAACCGATCCCCGCCCTCACAGCGATGTGGCTGTTCCACCCGAACCGGTCGCCGGGCGGAACAACCCCATCCTGAGCGTCAGCGCTTCTTCGCCACCTTCTTGGCCGACCGCTTCGCGGCCTTCCTGGCCGGAGCCTTCTTGGCGGTGGTCTTGCGCGCCGTCGACTTCTTCGCCGCGGTCTTCTTGGCGGCCTTCTTGGCTGGGGCCTTCTTGGCGGTGGTCTTCTTCGCCGCCTTCTTGGCCGGAGCCTTCTTGGCCGTGGTCTTCCGCGCCGTCGACTTCTTCGCCGCCGTCTTCTTCGCCGGCGACTTCTTGGCGGCCTTCTTGGCGGTCGCCGTCGACTTCCTGGCCGCCTTCTTGGCCGTGGCCGTCGACTTCTTCGCCGCCTTCTTCGCGGTCTTCTTGGCGGTGGTCTTCTTCGCCGTCGACTTCGCCGCCGCGGTCTTCTTCGCCGTCGTCGCCTTGGCCACGGTGAGCTTCGGCAGCTTCTTCGCGCCGGACACCACAGCCTTCAACTCCGCACCGGCCCGGAACTTGGGCACCGCGGTCTTCTTCGCACGGACCCGCTCGCCGGTTGCCGGGTTGCGCACCATGCGGGAAGGACGAACGGCCTTCTCGAAGGCGCCGAAACCCGTGATCGCGACCTTCTCCCCCTTCGCCACCTCTCGTGTGATGGTCTCCACGACGGAGTCCACTGCCTTCGCCGCAGCCTTCTTGTTGCCCTCGTAGTGTGCTGCGAGCGCTTCGATGAACTGACTCTTGTTCACTTGCTTCCCTTCCCGTGAACGATGCCGAGCCCGCGCTCGACTTCGTTGGAACGTTAGGCAATCCCGACGCTTGAGACAATCACCGTACGGCGAGTCGCTACGATCCGTCTCCCCCGGGTTTTGGCCTTGTCTGGTTGGAATCTCGGCCCGATCGCGTCGCCCCGAGTCTGTCCGAAACGCTCAGATCCCTTGCATCAAAGGGATTTCGGCATCACAAGCGACCATTGACGTCGGCGCAGAAGGGCCTACTCGGCGCTCGTACGAGCCGGCAAAGTCGCTGGCTTCCAAGTCGGCCGATTTCTTTCGTAACTGGCGATCTCGGCCTCGTGATCAAGGGTGATCGCGATGTCGTCGAGCCCCTCGAGAAGCCGCCAACGGGTGTAGTCGTCGATCTCGAACGGCGCCGAGATGGCGTCGGATTCGGTGCCCGCGCGTACGATCCGCTGGTCCAGATCGACGGTGATCGGTGTCGACGGATCGCGTTCGACGGCATCCCAGAGCGCGGTCACGAAGCTCTCGTCGACCCGGGCCGCGAGGAGTCCGGACTTGCCCGCGTTGCCACGGAAGATGTCACCGAATCGCGGCGACAGCACGACCCGGAATCCGTAGTCCTGCAGGGCCCACACGGCGTGCTCACGCGACGACCCCGTGCCGAAGTCGGGACCCGCGACGAGGACCGTGGCGCCGTCGTGTTCGGGACGGTTGAGCACGAAGTCGGGGTCGGACCGCCAGGCGGCGAACAGACCGTCGTGGAAGCCGGTGCGGGTCACCCGCTTGAGATAGACGGCCGGGATGATCTGGTCGGTGTCGACGTTGCTGTGTCGCAGAGGGACTGCGGTGCCGCTGTGCGTCGTGAACTTGTCCATCTGGATCTGTCCCACCATCTACCGTTGAAGTCGCTGCCTTCAGGCCGTCGCCGGGAGGTCGGCCGTCGAACCCAGGTGGCCCAGGACCGCGGTCGCGGCGGCCACCTCGGGCGACACCAGATGCGTACGTCCGCCCTTGCCCTGCCGGCCTTCGAAGTTGCGATTGGACGTCGACGCGCTCCGCTCGCCGGGCGTCAACTGGTCGGGATTCATGCCGAGACACATCGAGCATCCGGCGCCGCGCCATTCGGCTCCGGCGGCCTTGAACACGACGTCGAGGCCCTCGGACTCGGCTTGCAGGCGTACTCGCGCGGAGCCCGGCACGACGAGCATCCGGGTGTCCGGCGCGACCGCACGGCCCTCGATCACCTTGGCAGCGGCCCGCAGATCCTCGATGCGGCCGTTGGTGCACGATCCCAGGAACACGGTGTCGACCGCGATGTCGCGCATCGACGTGCCAGGCTGCAGATCCATGTAGTCCAGCGCCCGTCGTGCCGAAGCCTGCGCATGCGGATCGTCGAAGTCCTCCGGCGCCGGCACCGACGCCGACAGCGGCACGCCCTGACCGGGATTGGTTCCCCACGTGACGAACGGCGCCATCTCGTTCGAGTCGAGCACGACCTCGCGGTCGAACTCCGCGTCGTCGTCGGTCACCAACGTCTTCCAGTAGGCGAGGGCCGCGTCCCACTCGGCACCTCGCGGCGCGTGCGGCCGGCCGCGTACGTAGTCGAACGTCGTCTCATCGGGTGCGATCAGACCGGCCTTGGCTCCCCACTCGATCGACATGTTGCAGATCGTCATCCGCGCTTCCATCGAGAGCGCGCGGATCGCCTCGCCGCGATACTCGACGACGTAGCCCTGACCGCCGCCGGTGCCCACGGTGGCGATCAGAGTCAGCACGAGGTCCTTGGCCGACACACCCTCGGGCAGCCGGCCGTTGACCGTGACCGCCATCGTCTTGGGCCGCTGCTGCGGCAGCGTCTGGGTCGCGAGGACGTGCTCGACCTCGCTGGTGCCGATGCCGAACGCCAACGCACCGAACGCGCCGTGCGTCGACGTGTGGGAGTCGCCGCAGACGACCGTCGTGCCGGGCTGGGTCAGGCCGAGCTGTGGCCCGACGACGTGCACGATGCCCTGGTCGAGATCGCCGAGCGGATGCAGCCGGACGCCGAACTCTTCACAGTTGCGGCGCAAGGTCTCGACCTGCGTCCGCGACACCGGGTCGGCGATCGGTCGCTCGACGTCGAGCGTCGGGATATTGTGGTCCTCCGTCGCCAAGGTGAGGTCGGTACGCCGCACTCCGCGGCCCGCGAGGCGGAGCCCGTCGAACGCCTGCGGACTCGTCACCTCATGGACGAGATGGAGATCGATGAACAACAGGTCGGGTTCGCCGGGTGCGCTGCGCACCACGTGGCTGGCCCAGAGCTTTTCCGCGAGTGTCACGCCCATAGCTTGCGTACCATTATTCGAGACGGCAGTATTACGGCGTGGACAACTCTAGCGGCGTCGGCGTCCTCGACAAAGCCGCCTTGGTGCTGTCGGCACTGGAGTCCGGTCCCGCCACGTTGGCCGGCCTGGTCGCGAGCACCGGGCTGGCCCGGCCGACGGCCCATCGGCTCGCGGTCGCGCTGGAGCACCATCGGCTCGTCGCCCGTGACACACAGGGCCGATTCGTGCTCGGTCCACGCCTCGGGGAGCTTGCCGCGGCGGCCGGAGAGGATCGCCTGCTGGCCGCGGCCGGTCCGGTGCTGGCCCGCCTGCGCGACATCACCGGCGAGTCGGCGCAGTTGTTCCGCCGGCAGGGCGACTACCGCGTCTGCGTCGCCGGCGCCGAGCGTCCGACCGGCCTGCGCGACACCGTCCCGGTCGGCAGCCAGCTGACAATGGGAGCGGGTTCCGCAGCCCAGATCCTGCTGGCCTGGGAGGACCCCGAGCGGATGCACCGCGGACTCCAGAACGCCGCGTTCTCGGCTGCTGCACTCGCCGGAATCCGACGGCGCGGCTGGGCCCAGAGCGTCGGCGAACGGGAGCCGGGCGTGGCGTCGGTGTCGGCGCCGGTGCGTTCTCCCTCAGGCAAGGTCATCGCCGCCGTGTCGGTGTCTGGTCCGCTGGAGCGCCTCAGCCGGCAGCCCGGCCGGATGCACGCCCCCGCTGTCATGGCCGCCGCCGAGCGGCTCACCCAGGCCCTCCGCCGCTCCGGCGACTGACCACCCCGCGTACTCCCCACCCCGCGATTGCGGGACGGTGGTCGGATTCGATGCCCCCGAAACGACCAGCGTCCCGCAATCGCGTCAGAACAGGCCGGGCGACTCGACGGCGAGCAGGGTCCGCTTCCGGTCGAGCCCACCGCCGTATCCGGTGAGTGAGCCGTCGGCGCCGACGACGCGGTGGCACGGCACGATGATCGGGATCGGGTTGGAGCCGTTGGCGAGACCGACGGCGCGAGCGCCGCGCGATCCGAGCTCCAGCCGACGGGCGATCTCGCCGTAGGACGTCGTCGTCGCGTACGGGATCTCCTGCAACGCCGCCCACACGCGGCGCTGGAAGCCGGTCCCGGTCGGAGCCAGCGGCAGATCGAACTCTTCCCGCTCGCCCGCGAAGTACTCCTCGAGCTGCTGGCGCGTCTTGGCCAGTACGGGATCGTCGTCGTCGCGCTCGCCGTCGGCCGGCGGCTCGAACGGCGTGAAGTAGACGCCGGTGAGCGACAGCCCGTCGCCGCATAGCAGCAGCTCGCCGACCGGCGACTCCACGATCGTCCAGGTCTCTGCGGTCTTGGTGATCATCGGTGCTCCTTGTTAGCAGTCTGGTCTGAGGGTCGAGGGTTGGCCGCCTGGTGATGGCGCCACAGGTGGACGACGGCGTAGGACCGCCAGGGCCGCCAGCGCGCGGCATGCGTCTCCGCACCGGTCGCCGTGGCGGGTAGGCCGAGCGACCGCATCGCGTGTCGCACGATCACGTCGCCGCCGAGGAAGACGTCGGGATCGGAGAGGGCCCGCATGCCGATGTAGCCCGCAGTCCACGGGCCGATGCCCGGCAACGCTCGCAACGCTTGCGCCGTCTCGTCGCGATCGGCACCCGGATCGAGCCGGAGCTCACCGGTCGCCATCGCTTCGGCGAGCGCGACCACGGCGCGGCCGCGGGCCTTCGGCACTCCGAAGCTCGCGGGGTCCGCACCGGCCACCGCGTCCGGTGTCGGGAAGGTCCATCCCGGCCCGGTCCACCCAGCCAGGTCGATGACCTGCCTGCCGTACTTCTCGACGACGGACTGAGCGAGTGCCCGGCCGTGCGCGACGGTGACCTGCTGGCCGAGAACCGCGCGGACTCCGATCTCGAACCCGTCGACGTGTCCCGGCACCCGAGTGCCCGGTCGCGCGGCGATCAGCTCACCGAGCTCGGGGTCGGATCCGAGCACCTCCGCCACGGCCCGCGGGTCGGCGTCCAGGTCGGTCAGGGCCCGACAGCGCTGTACGGCGGTGCCGAGGTCGCGCATGTCGGGGAGCCAGAGATCGGCATCGACCCGATCGGCTTGCGGCTCCAGCCGGACGACACCGGGCCCGCCCGGCAGGCTGAGGATCCTGGAGTACGACTCGGCGTCGGCGAACTCGATGCCGGGAACGGCACGAGCCGCGAGGAACGCCAGCACCTGATCGGCGTCGTAAGGCTGCCGGACGGCGAGCTTGAGCCGCAGCCGGCCCTTGCCGAGCGCATCGGGCCCCGGCACCCGTCGATGGGTGCGCCGCAGCTCGCGAGGCGGCAGGCCGTAGATCTCGCGCATCGTGTCGTTGAACTGCCGGATCGACGAGAACCCCGCGGCGAAGGCGACATCGGCGAGCGGGAGCCCGGTCGTCTCGGCCAGGATCCGTGCCGTGTGGGCGCGCTGGGCGCGGGCCAGGGCGAGCGGTCCGGCGCCGAGCTCGGCATGGAGCAGCCGGTTGATGTGGCGGTCGCTGTAGCCGAGCCGGTCCGCGAGGCCGGCGACTCCTTCGCGCTCGACGACGCCGTCGCGGATCAGACGCATCGCCCGGCCGACGACATCGGCCCGGGCGTCCCACTCCGGTGATCCCGGCGTGGCGTCGGGACGGCAACGCCGACAGGCCCGGAACCCCTCGGAATGGGCGGCCGCGGCCGTCGCGTAGAAGCTGACGTTTTCGCGCTTGGGCGTCCGCGCCGGACACGACGGGCGGCAGTAGATGCCGGTCGTGTGGACGCCGATGTAGAAGACGCCGTCGAAGCGGGCGTCGCGGCTCGACACGGCGCGATAGCAGCGCTCGTGGTCGCGATGGATCGGCATCCGCGTCGACGGCAAGGTCGTGGTCATGACGCCATCCTGACCCATGCCGCCGACAGTTTCTCGCGGGAATCGGACGTGGCGATCTGCAGGACTTCCGGCCCATGCCCCGAGGTCCGAACCGAGAGATCCTAAGAGAGCGAGTGGAGGTCTCGCGCGAGCCTCCACATCAGGGTGGACGAGGGGTACGGGGTGACACAAAGTGAATAAACCGACGCGCCGCCAGCTTCTCCTGGCCATGGGAACGGCGCCGTTCGCGGCCGCGTGCGCCGCACCCGTGCGGATCGCTTCAGAAGGCCAGGCGAATCTGGCGGACCATCACGCTCACATGGCATCCCGCCATCGGATGCCTCCGTTCGACTCCAACGGCAAGGATCCCTCGTTCGCAGTCGCCCAGAGCGTGCCGGACGCCGGCCCCCCGGTCTACGGCGACGCCGGTGCGTTGCGCCGGATCCGCACGGCGGCGGGCGCCGCGGCGCTGGCCGACGCGATCCCGCAGTTCGGCGATCCGGTTCGTGGAACGTTCTCACCCGTGGTCGACTGGCCGCTGGTGGGCATCCATGCCGTTCTCACCCAGGACGGCAAGGTGCTCAGCTACGGCACCGACGAGAACGGTGTCCAGACCGGCCTCTACATCTACGACGTGTGGGACCCGGCATTGGGCCTCGGACCCGAGGCGCACACCACCTTGCCCAACACGACCGAGGTCGACATCTTCTGCAGTTCGCAACTGCTGCTGCCCGACGGCACCATCGAGTTGTACGGCGGTGACATCACCGTCGACGGCAAGTCGGAGAACGAGCCCAACCCCGACATCACGAGGTTCCGGCCGTCCGACCTGACGCTGGCCCGGATCGGCCAGATGCATCGGCAGCGCTGGTACTCGACGGCCACGATCCTGCTGAACGGGGAGGTCTACATCCAGGGCGGCAAGGGCGGCGCGGACTTCCCCGAGGTGCGGACCGCCACCGGGACCCGCCTCCTGACCGGCGCCTCCACCGGCAACCTCAGCACCGGCTATCCCCGCAACTTCGTCCGAACCGACGGCACGGTCTTCGGCATCGCCGCCGCCCGGATGTACACCGTCGACCCGAGCGGCACCGGCTCGATAACCTCGCACGGCCTTTTCCCCAGGAGCAACACGGGTGGGACCTCCAGCGCGGTGATGTACGCGCCGAACAAGATCCTCCAAGTCGGCGGCGGACAGAACCGCGCCGAGCGGGCCAGCACCGAAGCCCGCCAGATCGACATCACCAACCCACAACCGCAACTCACGACGCTGGCGTCCATGCGGCATCGGCGGCACTGGAGCACCGCCACGGTGCTCCCGAACGGGCGAGTGTTCGTCTCCGGTGGCAGCGCGATCAACAACTCGGCGGCGACCGACGCCGACGGCAACGGCGTCGCGTACACCACCGAGCTCTACACGCCGGGCGGCAACAGCTGGGCACTGGGCGCCACCGCGGCACGGATGCGGCTCTACCACTCGACGGCTCTGTTGCTTCCCGACGCGACCGTGCTGACGATGGGAGGCGGCGCACCCGGACCGCAGCGCAACCTCAACGCCGAGGTCTACTACCCGCCGTACCTGTTCAATGCCGAGGGACAGCGTGCGCCGCGGCCGGTCATCCTGTCCGCCCCGACCGGACTGAAGCCCCGCGCCACGTTCACCATCGGCGCGCCGAACTCGGCGGCGATCCAGCGGGTGGTGCTCGTCAAGAGCGGGTCCGTGACCCACTCGTTCAACTTCGACCAGCGCTTCCTCCCGCTGCAGTTCACGAGGCCCACGTCGAACACGCTCCAGGCGACCGTGCCGCCGCTCGGTCGTACTCCACCGGGCTACTACCTGCTGTTCATCGTCAACGATCGCGGGGTGCCGTCCGAGGCCAGGATCATTCGCATCGCGCCCTGATCGCCGCCCCGCGATACCACGTTCACGTGGTAACGCCGCACTCTGCATGGCATCGACACCATGCAGAGTGCGGGCCAGCCATGCAGAGTACGTCTCGCGCGGGTGGCCGAAAAGGCGAAACCCCCGCGTCAGCAGGGGTTTCGCTGTTGTAGCCCCGACCGGATTCGAACCGGCGCTACCGCCTTGAGAGGGCGGCGTGCTAGGCCGCTACACAACGGGGCCGAGAGCGGATCGGACTCTATCCGACGCGAGCGCCGGGGGTCCAATCGCCATGTGGACGTCGCTGGGGTACTAGGACTCGAACCTAGACTAACTGGACCAGAACCAGTCGGGCTGCCAATTACCCCATACCCCATGGGATCCGAACGCGAACCAACATGTGACTGTACCGGAGCGGTCGAACACCGGCCAATCGCCTCGGACCGGTTCGGGAGCTGCCGAATCCGGCGGTCGCCGCACCCGCAGTCGCACCACCACGGCGCGCCGTACTAGCGGCCAAGCGACGCACTCCGCATGGTGTCGACGCCATGCAGAGTGCGCAGGTACCACGAGAACGTGGTATCGCGTCAGGCGAGCGCCGAGTCGAGTCGGGCCAGCGAGCGCTCCCGCCCGAGCAGCTCGAGCGACTCGAACAGCGGCGGCGACACCCGACGCCCCGTGGCGGCGACTCTCACCGGGCCGAAGGCCAGCCGCGGCTTGAGTCCGAGCTTCTCGACAAGCGCCGCGCGCAGCGCCGACTCGATCGCGGCGGTGTCCCAGCTCCCGAGCCCGGCCAGCGTCTCGCGCGCTTCGCGCACGACCCGCAGCCCGTCCTCGGTGAGCACCTTGGCGGCATCCCCGGGGTCAACGGCGAAGCGGGACTCCGACACGAACAAGAAGCTGAGCATCTCGGCGCCCTCGGAGAGCACCGTCATACGTTCCCGGACCAGCGGCGTCGCGGCGGTCAGCAGATGCCACTGCTTGTCGGTCAGCTCGGCGCCGACGACACCGAGGTCCTGTAGGTAGGGCACGAGTCGCCGCGCCAGGACCGGGGTCTCGAGCATCCGGACGTGGGCGGCGTTGATCGCCTCGCACTTCTTGAGGTCGAACTGGGCCGGGTTGGGATTGACCCGCGCGATGTCGAACGCCGCAGCCATCTCGGCGAGGCTGAAGATCTCCTGGTCGTCGCCGATCGACCAGCCCAGCAGGGCCAGGTAGTTGAGCAGCCCCTCGGGGAGGAAGCCGCGCTCCTGGTAGGTCGCGAGACTACCGCCCATGTCGCGCTTCGAGAGCTTGCGGTTGTTCGCGCCCATCACCATCGGCAGATGGCCGTAGCGCGGGACGACACCGCTCGCGACGCCGAGCTCGCCGAGCGCCTGGTGCATCGGAATCTGCCGCGGGGTCGACGACAGCAGGTCCTCGCCGCGAAGCACGTGGGTGATGGCCATGGTCGCGTCGTCGACCGGATTGGTCAGCGTGTAGAGCGGATGGCCGTTGGCCCGGACGATGACGTAGTCACTGACGTGCTCGGGATCGAACCTGATCTCGCCACGCACCAGATCGGTGAAGGTCACGGCGTCGTCCGGCATCCGGAACCGCAGCACCGGACGGCGGCCCTCCGCCTCGTACGCCGCGATCTCCTCCGCCGTCAGCTCACGGCAGTGCCCGTCGTACCCGCTCGATCGGCCTTCGGCGCGGGCCCGCTCCCGCCGCTGCTCGAGCTCATCGTGGCTGCAATAGCAGTGGTAGGCGCGGCCGGCGGTGCGCAGTCGCTCCGCGACGTCCGCGTAGATGTCCATCCGCTGCGACTGCCGATAGGGGCCGTGGTCGCCGCCGATGTCGGGACCCTCGTCCCACTCGAGACCGAGCCACCGCATCGAGTCGATCAGCGCGGTGTACGACTCCTCGGAGTCGCGGGCGGCGTCGGTGTCCTCGATCCGGAACACGAAGGTCCCGTCGAATCGCCTCGCGTACGCCCAGTTGAACAGTGCCGTGCGGACGAGCCCGACATGCGGGTTTCCCGTCGGGGACGGGCTGAAGCGCACCCGTACGGGTCCGGCCTGGTCAGTCACTGTCACGGGGTACCACCCTGTTGGTCAGCGTTCCGATGTCCTCGATGGTCACCGACACCTCGTCCCCCGGCCGCATCGGCCCAACGCCGGCCGGGGTGCCGGTGAGCAGCACGTCGCCGGGGAGCAACGTCATGAAGCTCGAGACGTACGACACCAGGGTCGGGATGTCGAAGATCAGGTCCGACGTACGCGCGTCCTGCCGGAGCTCGCCGTTAACCCGAGTCTGGATCGCGAGGTCGTCGACGTCGAGGTCGGTCTCGATCCAGGGGCCCAGTGGGCAGAACGTGTCGAACCCCTTCGCTCGCGCCCACTGCCCGTCGCGGGCCTGGAGGTCACGCGCAGTCACGTCGTTGCCGACGGTGTAGCCATAGATCACCTTGGGCACGTCGTCGGCCTCGACGTCCCGGCAGATCCGTCCGATGACCACGGCGAGCTCCCCCTCGTGGTGCAGGTCCTCGGTCTGGTCGGGATAGACGATCGGATCGTGCGGACCGACGACCGCAGTGTTGGGCTTCAGGAACACCATCGGCTCGTCCGGGACCTCGTTGCCGAACTCGCTGGCGTGGTCGGCGTAGTTGCGCCCGATGCCGACGACCTTGCTCCGCGGCAGCACCGGCGCCAGCAGGCGTACGTCGTCGACCGGCACCTTCTCGCCGGTCAGGGTGATGCCCGCGTACATCGGATCACCCCTGACGATCGCCAGCGTCTCGACGCCGTCCTCGTCTCCGATCAGACCGAACCGGGGCTCGTCGTCGGTGCTGAATCTGGCAATGCGCACCGGCCGAGCCTATCGAGTGCCGTGCCGACCGCGTTGTCCGTGTGAGCCGGCCGGCTCGGCCAGCTCCGCTGCCCGCAAGCGCAGCAGGGTCTGCTCGGGCGCGTTGTCGGTGAGCGTCGCCGCCCGTTCGAACTCCGCCCGCGCCTCGTCGCGACGATCCAGCCGGGCGAGCAGATCACCCCGGACGCTGGACAGCAGGTGATAGTCGGTCAGCGTCGGCTCGTCCCGCAGGGCGTCAACGATCTCGAGCGCGGCGGCGGGGCCGACCGCCCGCGAGACCGCGACCGCCCGGTTGAGCTCGACGACCGGGGACGGCGCGACCAGCATCAGCGCCCAGTAGAGCGCGGCGATCCGGGTCCAGTCGGTCTCCTCGGCGGTAGGGGCACGCGCATGGGAGGCGGCGATGGCGGCTTGCAGCGTGTACCGCCCGGCCTGCCCGCCGAGCTCCTCGGCCCGATCGAGCGCGCTCAGTCCACGGCGGATCAGCAGCCGGTCCCAGCGCCGCCGATCCTGATCGAGCAGCAGCACGGGCTCGCCGGTCGAGTTGGTCCGGGCCGCGGTTCGCGAGGCCTGGATCTCGAGCAGGGCGACCAGGCCGTGGACCTCCGGCTCCTTCGGCATCAGACCCGCGAGCATCCGGGCCAGGCGTACCGCGTCTTCGCACAGGTCCGGTCGCATCCAGTCCTCACCGGCGGTCGCGGAGTAGCCCTCGTTGAAGATGAGATAGATGACCTCCAGTACCGACGCGAGCCGGACACCGAGCTCGGGACCCTGCGGGATCTCGAACGGGATCTGCTTCTTGGTCAGCGTCCGTTTGGCCCGGACGATGCGCTGCGCGACGGTCGATTCGCTCACCAGGTAGGCGCGGGCGATCTCAGCGGTCGTCAGCCCACCGAGCAGGCGCAGCGTGAGGGCCACCCGGGCCTCCGGCGACAGGACCGGGTGGCATGCGGTGAACACCAGCCGCAGCATGTCGTCGGAGATCTCCTCCAGATTGAGGTCCATGTCCGCGGGTGGCTGGCCTGGTCGTTGTTGCTCCTGAGTCGCCAGCTCCTGGGCCAGCTCGCCGTACTTTCGGCCCAGCCGCTCGTTGCGGCGCAGCGTGTCGATCGCGCGGTGCTTGGCGGTCGACATGAGCCATCCGCCGGGATTGGGCGGGACACCCGACTCGGGCCACTGCTCCAGTGCGGCGACGAAGGCGTCCTGGGCCAGCTCCTCGGCCAGCCCGACGTCGCGTACGAGCCGGGCCAGCCGAGCGATCAGCTTCGGTGACTCGATCCGCCACACCGCATCAATCGTGCGCTGGATGTCCGTTGCCGTCACAAGGTCCCATCAGAGCACTCGGAGTGAGCCCGGACAACCTCACCGCGCGGCCGCTCAGGGGCGGCTGACCTGCGGGGTCCGTCAGGTCCACTCCTCCGGCGGCTCGATGATCTCACGCACCTCGGCGGTGATCGTGAACTCGTCGGCGTGGATCTGGACGAAGCGCTTGGCCCACTCGAGCGCTTCTTCCTTGGACTTCGCCTGGACGATCGCGTAGCCGCCGACGACCTCCTTGGCCTCGGCGAACGGCCCGTCGAGCACGGTGAGATCGCCGCGATCCCAGTGCATCTGCGTGGACTCGGCGGTCTCGCGCAGTCCTCCGGTGTCGAGGAGGATGCCGGCCTTGGTCATCTCCTCCATCAGGTTGCCCATCTCCTCCATCAGCCGCTGACTCGGACCCTCAGGCGGCCCGGAGCCCTCCTCGGACTTGAGCATCATCATGAATCGCATCGTGTCGGCCTTTCTGGCGTACGTGGGTGTCTGTCTATCTAGGACTTCGAACAAGGACCGCCCGGATCGACACGTGGGCCGAGGTTATTTGTCGCGGCCTCCGGATCGGCCGCTCAAGGGCGACGTGACGTACGCTTCCGAACGCGCCGGCCGGGCGCAAGCCGGTTCGGATCCCCGGTTGCGGATCGAACATGTGTTCGATAGCGTGATCGACGTGTTCGACGCCGACCTCGCCACCTGCTTGACCGCCCGCCCAGCGACCTCCCGGATCAGACGGCCCGGCAGTTGATGGGCCCGATCTACCGCCCCACGCCTCGGTGTCGGGCGGGCTGCCTCCGGCCGGCTTCGCACCGTGGGCGGCTCGGCCGCCGCGGTGTCTCACACCCTCGAGCTAGCGGCCCTCGCGCGCTGATCCATGGCTGTGCGCGAGGCGCCGCGCCAACGTCACGGCAGGCGCCGCGTCTGCCGTCTCTCACAACGGCTGCCCACAGGAGCCGCAGAACCGTTGCCCTTCGGCCGCTGGCACGCCGCACGACGGACACAGACGCCGAGCAGGTGGCTCCTCTCCCGCCGCGGAATCGGCCGAAGCCGGAGCGGCCGCCGGAGGTGGACCTGCCGGTGGCGCCTGCGGTGGAGCCGCCGGAGGCGGTGCCGCGGGTGGTGGAGGCGCAGACGGTGGAGCCGGCGGTCCAGCCGGTGCCGCCGGCGGCGGTGCCGCCGGTGGGGGTGCGACCGGAGCCGCCGGCTGCGGACCCGGCGTCGGAGGAATGCCGCCGGCGGGATAGGCCGGAGGCACCGGCGCCTGACCTCCGGACGGCATGCCGACCATCGCCGGAGTCGGACCGGAGCGGCCCCTTCGCACCAGCAGTACCGTCACGAGGACGGCGATCGCGGCCAACACCGCGGCCGCGATGATCACGACGAGCAGGGTGGAGCTGCTGCTGTCGTCAGCGGCCGCCTCGTCGGGCAGATCGTTGGCCCGGTCGAGATAGTCCTGGGCGATGGCGTTCGAGGGCTGGTCCTCGACCACGGAGGACAGCGCGTCGATCGCGGTCTCCTTGTCCTCGGCGAAGTAGGCGTCGAGACCTTCGCGATACATCGCGCTGGTGTCGCTCACCTCGTTGCTCACGCCGGCGCCGGCCATCAACTCCTCGATCATCGCGGCCGGCCGGACGAAGTTGAACTGCTGCTCCTCACCGGAGATGCCGAAGCTGTTGAAGCCGACGACCTCGCCGTCCAGGTTGACGGTCGGCCCGCCGCTCATGCCGCCGGACACCGCGGCCGAGATCTCGTACACGGTCAGGAGGCCGTCCTGGATGGTCTTCACCGAGCTGATCGACCCCTCCTTGTAGCTCGGCGAGAGGTCCGGATCGGTGACGAGGTCGACCGACGACGGGTAGCCGATCGAGACCACCTCGGTGCCGACGACGACCTCGGCGTCGGTGGCGAGCTGGATCGCGTTGAGGTCGGTCTCCTCCACCTTCAGCAGGGCGGCGTCGCCCTTGTCGAACGGCTGGAAGTCGATCACCCTGGCGGTCATCTGCTGACTCGCCTCGAGACCTGACGCCGTCGCGCCCCAGGCGACCGTGATCTCCCGGTCGGGGCCACGGTTCTCGGTCTCCAGTCCCTCGACCCGGTAGTCGTCGAAGGCGACGATCTCCTCGAGGGTCAGCGTCCGGTCGGCGTAGTAGGAGGTGTCGATCGCCCATTGCGCCGCCTCGGCGACGAACGCGTCGAGGATCTCGCCCTTGGGATCGACGCAGTGACCGGCCGTCGCGATGTAGCCGTCCGGGTTGACGACGAAGCCGGTGCATTGGGTGTTGAGCACAAACGGCTGGCCGTCGTTCAGATACTGTTTGTTGAACGTGTCGTAGATGTAGCCCGTCCACTCGACGCCCTCGTAGACGATGCTCGGCTGGACGTACGCGTTGACCCGCTCGAGCGGTGACCCGGTGTCGTCAGCCGCCGCACCCGGCGTCTCTTGGTCGCTCCCCGTGTCGTCGTCGGCGGCGGCGCTCCCGATACCGATGCCGAAGGTGATCAGTGTTGCGGCCAGCAGGCCGACCATGCGATGTCTCATGTCCCGTCCCCGCTCTTTGTAGCCTCCGAACACTGTCCGTGACGAGGCGACGAACGACAAGCGGTCAAAGGTCCCGGATTATTGGGGTCGATCGGCGCTGTAACGCGACCATTCACCTAGTGGCGCCGTGGCGGTTACGGTGGCGAGGTGTCGCGACCGAAGGTGCTCGACGAGCCGGCCTGGCGGGCCCGGGCGACCGCCCACGAGACCCGCGTCGAGCCGTGGATCCGGCCGCATCTCGAGCGCCGCCGGCTCGGCCAGACGCATCCGGTCGAGGACTTCTGCTTCACCTATTACTCCCACTCCCCTGCCCGGCTGCGGCGATGGCATCCCGGCGCCGGTGTCGTCCTCGCCGGCAGTGGCGCCGAGCGCTATCTCGGCCACACCGGCTACCGGGCCGATCCGGACGGCGTCACGGCCGATCTTGAGCGGCTCGCCCAGCGACTCCCGACCCTGCGGTTCGTGCGGACCCTGTTGTCGGCGACGGCCGCCCGGCCGGCCCAGCTCGGCTGCTTCGGCTTGCACGAGTGGGCGATGGTCTATCGGCAAGACCCCGAGCGGGTACGGCATACGACATACCCGTTGCGGCTCGGCCGCGCCGGCACCGACGAGGTCGTCGACGCGCACCCGATCCGGTGCACCCACTACGACGCGTTCCGGTTCTTCACGAGCCCGGCGAGGCCGCGCAACGCCACGCAGCTCACCCGAACCGACCAGATCGCGGCCGAGCAGCCGGGCTGCCTGCACGCCAACATGGACCTTTACCGCTGGGCGTACAAGCTGGCGCCGTTCACACCGTCGGAGCTGGTCGCCGACTGCTTCGCCCTGGCCCGGGAGATCCGGGCCGTCGACATGCGGGCTTCCCCCTACGACCTGAGCGAGCTGGGTTACGAGCCGATCCGCGTCGAGTCGGCGGCCGGCCGGGCGGAGTACGTACGACACCAACGCGAATTCGCCGATCGAGCCGACGCACTGCGGCAGCGGCTGCGAGCCGAGAGCGATCGGCTACTCGCGCTGGTCGACGAGGTCACCGCCGCCGGCTGACCTCCGTCTGTAGACGACACTCCTACCGGCACAGCTCGGCGACGGCTAGCACCGTACGCCAGTTGCGCGCCGTGCCGTCGACTCCGAGCCGCCGCCTGAAGTACGTCGAGGTCAGCTTGCTGCCATGGACGCCGTCGGTGTAGTCGACGTAGAGATGCCGCCCGTCGACGCGGCAGACGTCCCGCGTGAGGACGTCGGAGTGGAGCGTGTCGACACCGTCGGCGTCGGGATCACCCTCGAGGAAGACGACGTGGACCAGCTTGGGCCGCTCGGCAGCGGCTTCCGGGAACGGATTGGCGGCGATCACCGACTCCATCTCGGCCGGTGTCCGGACCACCACCGGCACCGTCAGGCCGAACTCCCGCTCGACCAGCTCACCGATCCGCTTGCCCACCGACGTCGCAGACCGCCGCGGCGAACGGACCACCACGTTGCCGCTTTGGACATAGCTGCGGACGTCACCGAAACCGTCGTCGGTCAGCACGTCTCGGAGCCGCGGCATCGCCACCTTGTTGCGGCCACCGAGGTTGATCGCCCGCAGCAGCGCGATCCAGGTCGGCATCTCAGGCCCAACCGGCCTCGTCGATCAGCATCACACGCCGGACTTTAGCGGCGTCGCTCGATGGGCACGCAGTCCATAGGTCACCGCGTCGAGCAGAGCCAGCCACGACGCCTCGACGATGTTGTGCCCGACGCCGACCGTGACCCAACTGTCCTGGCCGTCGGACGTCTCGATCAGCACCCGGATGACGGCGTCGGTGCCGTGGCCCTGATCGAGGATCCGTACCCGGTAGTCGATCAGCTCGAACTCGGCGACGGCGGGATAGGCCTGACCGATGGCCTGCCGCAGTGCATGGTCGAGAGCGTTGACTGGCCCGTTGCCCTCGCCGGTGACGACGATCCGCGAGCCGTTGGCCCGCAGCTTGACGGTCGCCTCCGACAGAGCCTCGCCGCTCGGCGACGACTCGGTGATCACCCGCCAGGACTCGACGCTGAAGTACGCCGGGCGCGCGCCCTCGACAGCCTCGACGAGCAGCAGCTCGAACGACGCGTCCGCGGCCTCGAAGGTGTAACCGGCCCGCTCCAGCTCCTTCACCCGGTCGGTGACGTGACCGAGAAGCTCGGCGTTGCCGGCGAGGTCGAAGCCGAGCTCCTTGCCCTTGAGCTCGATGCTGGCGCGGCCGGCCATCTCGCTGACGAGCAGCCGCATGTCGTTGCCTACCCCCTCGGGGTCGGTGTGCTGGTAGAGGTGCGGGTCGACGCGGATCGCACTGGCGTGCAGGCCGGCCTTGTGCGTGAACGCGGACACGCCGACGTACGGCTGGCGCGACGACGGCGGCACGTTGGTCACCTCCGCGACGGCGTGGGCGATCCGAGTCGCGTCCCGCAGCCGGCCGGTCGGCAGCACGGCCTGGTCGCGTTTCAGCTCGAGATTGGCGACCACGGCGACCAGGTCGGCGTTGCCGGTCCGCTCGCCGTAGCCGTTGAGGGTGCCTTGGACGTGACTCGCGCCGACGTCGACGGCGGCCAGCGTGTTGGCGACCGCGCACCCGGTGTCGTTGTGACAATGGATGCCGATCCGGGCCCCGGTCGTCGCGACGACGTCACCGACCACGTCGGCGACCCATGGCGGCAGCATCCCGCCGTTCGTGTCGCAGAGGGCGACGACTTCGGCGCCGGCCTCGGCGGCGGTCCGGATGACTTCGAGGGCGTACGGACGGTTGTCGCGATAGCCGTCGAAGAAGTGCTCGGCGTCGAGGAAGACCCGCTGTCCCTCGGCCCGCAGATGCTCGACCGTGTCGCGCACCATCGCGATGTTCTCGTCGAGCGTCGTCCGCAGCGCCTGCTCGACATGCCGGTCGTGGCTCTTGGCCACCAGGGTCACGACGGTCGCACCGGACTCGCGCAGCGCAGCGACCTGCGGGTCGTCGGCGGCCGCGCGATCCGGTCGCCGGGTCGCACCGAAGGCGGCGAGCGTCGCGTGCTTCAGCCGAAGCTCGTCGCGGGCACGGGCGAAGAACTCGGTGTCCTTCGGATTGGCCCCGGGCCAGCCGCCTTCGATGTAGCCGACGCCGAGCTCGTCGAGGTGACTCGCGATCGTCAGCTTGTCGGCGACCGACAGGTTCAGCCCCTCCTGCTGGGCGCCGTCGCGCAAGGTCGTGTCGTACACGTGCAAGGTCTGGCTGGTCACGTTCGTCGTCCTCGCAGGTCGGTGGGCAAAAGAAAAACCTCTCGTGAGTACGAGAGGTTCGCGCGCTGGGCAGTGGCTGCTACGGCCCGGCGCGCTCGGCAATGATGAGGTGGCGGCTTGTCACCTCTGCAGTCTCGCACGCCGCTGTCCACGGGTCGGAGCCGGGGTCTCATGATGCGGACAGAACGGGCGGCCTGGTGCCCGAACCCGGCCCGTCGAGTCGGCCGCTCGCGATGCCGTAGGGTCGAGCGGTGAACAGCGTCATCGCCAGCAATCTGGTCCTGACGACCGGGTCGGCCGGCGAGGACCCTGACATCGTGATCTCGCGATCGGCCGACCGGCTGCACCCGGTCAGTCGCGAGGCGCTAGCTGAGCACGTCGGCGACATTCGCCTGATCGAGCCGGACGACATCGCCGAGCTGCCGATCCCGCCGCTGCCACTCCTCCGGGCGATCGGCCCGGTCGCGAGCACGACCGAGGAGATCGTCGCCGCACCCACCCACGCTTGGTCGGTCATCTTGCGGACTCCGCTCGACGCCGCCGTCAGTGCGAACTACGCGGCCCGCGCCGCCGCCGCCCTGCTCGCCGACCACGTCGACGGCATCGGCATCGACCTCGCCATCCCCCGCGTCTGGCCCCAGCTACACCCCGATGCCGACCCGGCGCGCACCGCCGACTGGTTCGTCTTCGAGCGGGAGTCCGACGACAAGCACGTCGCGACCACCACTCGCGGGATGTCGCGATTCGGCCTGCCTGAGCTCGCCGTCGTCGAGGTCGAGCCCACCGAGGTGCCGGCCTGGGACGCGATCCTCACCGGCGTCGCCCGCCGACTGCTGTCGGTCGACCCGACCGATCTGCCGGACCAGGTCGAGCTCGGCCTTCGCGACATCGCCGACGGCTACGCCGAGCCCGTCGATCCCGACGATCCCACGCTGCAGCGCCGGACCACGGTCGACCTGGCGTACGGCGGCGAGATCGCCGAGGTGACCGGCCCGGCCGTCGCCGATCTGTTCATCGGCTAGCTCCTCGTCGCTTCGGTGGCCCGGAAACCGCCACGATCCCGCAATCGTAGGCTGGGCTAGTTGAGCCGCCAGCCCCACCCGAACCACGGCTCGTGCTCGAACGGCCACCAGTGCGGCCCGCCGGCGAGCGCGGCCGCGACCATGCCGGAGGCGCCGGCGGCCAGGAAGACCAAGGCGACCGCGCCCGGCGGCGTCGGCCGGAACAGCCACTCGGTCAACTGACGCGCGGAGTCCCGGGCGGCGTGGAAGCCCGGCCACCACCAGATCATCAGGGCGAACGCGCCGCCGCCGACGACCATCGTCTCCCGGACTTGGGCACCGAAGACCACCAAGACAGCGACCAGCGCCACCATGACGATCAGGGCGACGGTGGCGCCGATCACGGCCCCGGGAATCGCCGCTAGCCCCTGTAGTGGCCACCCCCACGCACTGCGGCTGCGGGCATGCGCGCCGCCGACGACCATCACCGCGGCGACGATCGCGGCGACGACGTAGGGAGCGACCGCGGCCGCGCCGGCCAGCATCACGCCGGCCAGCACACCGGCGACGATCCGCATCGCCTTGGTGAGCTGGGTCATCGACGGACTGGGCGTGGGAGCGGGCGCCGGCGCCGGAGGCCGCTGGGGCGGCTCCTCGAGTGCCGGGGCGGCCGCCGACGGCGTGGCCGGGGTCGCCATCTGAACGGTGACCGGCCGGGTCTGCAGTGGCGCGGCCGGGGTGACCGTTTCGGGCGGCGTCGCCGCGAGCCAGGAACGCAGTTGCTCGGCCGACGGCCGCTGCCGAGGGTCGAGGTTCAGACACGGCTCGAGGACGCGACGCAGCGGCTCCGAGACCCCGTTCAGCCGCCACTCCCCGCGCCGGATCCGGTCCATCACCGCGATCGCGGGTCCGCCGCCATAGGGGCTCCGGCCGGTCGCGGAATACGCCACGGTGGCAGCCCAGGCATGGACGTCGACAGCCGGTGTCGGCTCGCCGCCGTAGACCAGCTCCGGCGCGAGGTAGCTCGGTGTCCCCAGCAGCCAACCCGTGTGGGTCAGGCGTGACTCGTCGGCCGCCATGGCGAGTCCGAAGTCGATGAGGACCGGCTGGTCGCGCTCCATCAAGACGTTGGTGGGCTTGATGTCGCGATGCAGCAGCCCGGCCGCGTGGACACTGGCCAGTGCCTCGGCCATGCCGGTGGCGATGACGTGGATCCGGGCCGGCGGCAGTGGGCCGTACTCGGCGACGTACTCCGTGAGCGGGATGCCGATGACGAACCGGGTGACGACGTAGGGCATCGCCCCCCATGGATCGGCGTCGAAGCACTCGGCGACGCGTGGGCTGCGTACTCGACGCATCGCGGCGACCTCGCGCTCCAATCGCGCCCGGGCCTCGCGATCGCCGATCACCTGCGGTCGCAGGACCTTGATCGCGACCCGATCGCCGTTGGGTGCGGCAGCCAGATGGACCACGCCCATGCCGCCTTCGCCGATCTGGCGCAGCAGACGGTAACGGCCGAGAGTCTGTTCGGGAGGCGCCTCAGACGACACGGTGCATCCAGCCGTACGGGTCGTCAGCCCGGCCGTACTGGATGTCGAGTAGCCGCTGACGAACTGACGCGGTGACCGCACCGGTCTCGTCGCCGCAGTTGAGCTCCCCGCCCTCCCAGCGCAGCATTCCCACCGGGGTGAGAACCGCCGCCGTACCGCAGGCGAACACCTCCACGATGCGACCGCTGGTCACCCCGTCCCGCCATTCGTCGATCGACACCGGACGCTCGTCGACCTTGTGACCGAGATCGGCGGCGAGGGTGAGCACCGAGTTGCGGGTGATGCCCTCGAGGATCGATCCGGTCAGCCTCGGTGTGACGATGCTTCCGTCGTCGTGGACGAAGAACACGTTCATGCCGCCGAGCTCCTCGACCCACGTGTGCTCGACGGCGTCCAAGAACACGACCTGCTCGCAACCGTGCTCGGCGGCCTGTTGCTGCGGCAGCAGGCTGGCGGCGTAGTTGCCGCCGCACTTGGCCGCGCCGGTGCCGCCGGCCCCCGCCCGCGAGTAGTCGCGGGACAGCCAGATCGACACGGGCCGCACCCCGCCCTTGAAGTAGGCCCCGGCCGGCGAGCTGATCAGGCAGAACGTCACGTGCTGACTCGGCCGCACACCGAGGAAAGCCTCCGACGCGAACATGAACGGCCGCAGGTAGAGGCTGGTCTCACCGCCTTGGGGCACCCACGCCCGGTCGGTGTTGACCAGGAGGTCGAGCGCGGCGACGAATGTCTCGACCGGCAGCTCGGGCAGCGCCAGCCGTGCCGATGAGCGCTGGAAGCGGCGCGCGTTGTCCTCCGGCCGGAAGGTCCACACCGATCCGTCGTCGTGCGCGTAGGCCTTCATGCCCTCGAAGATCTCCTGCGCGTAGTGGAGTACAGCCGTCGCCGGGTCGAGCGACAGCGGGCCGTAGGCATGCACCCGGGCGTCGTGCCATTCGCGATCCGGCGTCCAGATCGCGGTGATCATGTGATCGGTGAAGTGAACCCCGAAGCCCGGTGCCGCCAGTATCTCCTCGCGTCGGGCGTCTGGCGTGGGAGACGTCGTCGGCTCCACGCGAAACAGCGGTGCGGATGTCATGCCATGCACGGTAGCCGCTCAGACGGTCGCCGGCACACCTTCTGCGACGCGCCGGGCGACGGCTTCGCCGACCTCATCAGTGCTGCGACGTTGCTCGCCGCGCTCGGCCAGGTCGGCGGTGACGGCACGCTCGATGGCGGCTGCCGCGGCGGCCTGGCCCACGTGGTCGAACAGCAGACTCGCCGACAGGATCGCCGCCGTCGGGTCCGCGATGCCCTCCCCCGCGATGTCCGGCGCCGATCCGTGCACGGGTTCGAACATGCTCGGCGTGGTCCGCTCGGGATTGATGTTGCCGCTCGCTGCCAGGCCGATGCCTCCGGTGACGGCGGCCGCGAGGTCGGTGATGATGTCGCCGAACAGGTTGTCGGTGACGATCACGTCGAAGCGGGTCGGCTCGGTCGTCATGAAGATCGTGGCTGCGTCGACATGGAGGTAGTCGAGCTCGACGTCGGCGAAGTCGGCGCCGACCGCGGCGACCGTCCGGGCCCACAAGTCGCCGGCGTAGGTCAGCACGTTCGTCTTGTGGACATAAGTGAGCCGCCGGCGCGGTCGCGCCTGGGCTCGCCGGAAGGCGTCGCGTACGACGCGCTCGACTCCGTATGCCGTGTTGACACTGACCTCGGTCGCGATCTCGGCCGAAGTGCCCCGGCGCAGCAGGCCACCGTTGCCCGCGTACGGCCCTTCGGTCCCCTCACGTACCACGACGAAGTCGATCGGGCCGGGGTCGCGCAACGGCGAGGTGACTCCGGGGAACAGCTTGGCGGGACGCAGGTTGACGTAGTGGTCCAAGTCGAAGCGCAGCCGCAGCAACAGGCCGCGCTCCAACAACCCGGGAGGCAACGCGGGATCGCCTGGTCGCCCACCGACCGCGCCGAGCAGGATCGCGTCGTGCTCGCGGATCTCGTCGAACACGCTGTCCGGCAACACCTCGCCGGTCTCGAGGTAGTGACCGGCGCCGAGCGCGTAGTCGGTCGGCGTGAGCTTGAACCCGTGGCGTTCGGCGGCGACGTCCGCGACGCGCAGCGCTTGGGCCGTGACCTCCGGCCCGATGCCGTCGCCTCCGATGACCGCGACGCTGTAGCTGTCTCCCATGGACGGCAGCCTAGGTCCCGTGTGAATCAGTTGTCCTCGGGCGGCTCGCCGCCGTTGTCCCGCAGATCCAGGGCGGTCTGGACTGCCTCGGCCGCTTCGCGACGGTGGCGGGCCGGGCCCCAGTCTTCGGGATACATCTCGTACATGATCTGTCTACTCCTCTGGCTGATGTTTCTTGTGGCTTGCGTGTGCGGATGTGCGAGCTCCGGAGACGCACTTCCCGCGGTGACGGATCGCGCCAGAGGTGAGGTGCGGACGAGGCGTTCGCTGTTTGCGGTGCATCCTCGCGACGAAGCTCCGGGCCCAAACGCCGAACTCCGCGGCGAGGGTGGCCCTAGTGGGTCTCGCCGCGGCGTACGAGGATGAGTACGAACGTCCGCATGATGTGGTCAACCCTAGAGGCGTCCGAGCGGGGATGACCAATCCATAACACGGGCGTCTCGCGATCTAAGACGGATCGCCAGTCTTGCGCGCCGCTCTCCGCGTCTCGTCCCAGGACCCGATGGCTGTGCCAAACTCGACCCATGAGTGCGCCGCCTGAGGTACCCGCGGGCGTCCGGCGGGCCTTGTCGCTGTCGGGTGCGCAGGGATACCTGCGGTCTTCCCGCAACGAGACGGGTCGGCTGCTGGCCACGCTCGCCGCCTCGCGGTCCGGAACCCTGGCCGAGCTCGGCACCGGATGCGGCGTCGGCACGGCGTGGCTCGCCTCCGGCAAGCACGACGACGCACGGGTCGTGACCGTCGAGATCGAGCCGACGCTGGCGGAGAAGGTACGCGACCTGTTCACCGACGAGCCCGACGTCGAGGTGATCGCCGGCGACTGGACGACGCTGGCGACGCGGGCGCCGTTCTCGTTGCTGTTCGTCGACGTCCGCGACGCCAAGGAGAGTCCGGACTCCGTGGCCGACCTGATCGATCCCGGCGGCATCGTCGTGCTCGACGACTTCACCCCCAGTACGGCCTGGCCGCCGATCTTCGAGGGCCGGGTCGACGTACTCCGCGAACAGTGGCTGACCGACGAGCGTTTCACGGCCGTCGACGTCATGGTCGCCCCGGATGCAGCCGTCATCGTGGCGACCCGGCGCTGACCGCGACAGCGCTGACGGTTTGCGCCCGCTACGCACCACGGGAGCCCGCGTACACGGTGTGCACGGGCGCAAGACCGCGAGCGTTCAGTCGGCGAGGTTGACCAGCCGGATCGACGACGCGTCCATGGCGAGCCGTACCTGCTCGGCGACGTCGTGCGGCACCGGAGAGTCGACCGCCATCGCGACCAGCGCCTGGCCGCCCTTGCGGTCGCGGCTGACCTGCATGCCGGCGATGTTGACCTGGGCCTGGCCGAGGATCTGACCGACCACGCCGACCATGCCCGGACGGTCGTCGTAGGTGATGAACACCAGATGGTCGGTCGGCTCCACGTCGACGTCGAAGCCGTCGATCTCGACCAGCCGTTCGCGCTGCGCGATCCCGATCAGGGTGCCGGACACCGACACCTGCTCGCCGTCGGCGCGAGTGCCGCGCAGCGTCACGAGATTGCGGTGGTCCTCGCTCTCGGCCTCGGTCATGAGACGAACCTCGAGGCCACGCTCGGCCGCGAGCAGCGGCGCGTTGACGTAGGAAACCTGCTCCTCGACGACCTCGTCGAAGATGCCCTTGAGCGCTGCCAGCTCGAGCACCTTGACGTCGTGCTGGGTGATCTCGCCGCGTACTTCGACGTCGAGCTGTTGGGCGATGCCGCCGGCCAGCGCGGTGAAGATCCGGCCCAGCTTCTCGGTCAGCGGGATGCCCGGGCGTACGTCCTCGGCGATCGACCCGCCTTGCACGTTGACCGCGTCGGGAACGAGCTCGCCCGACAGCGCCAGCCGCACCGAACGAGCCACCGAGACACCGGCCTTCTCCTGGGCTTCGGAGGTGCTGGCGCCGAGGTGCGGCGTCGCGACGACGTTGGGCAGGGCGAACAGCGGCGAGTCGGTGTTGGGCTCGGACGCGTAGACGTCGAGTCCGGCGGCGGCCACCCGGCCCTCGACCAGCGCCTCGTGGAGCGCGGCCTCGTCGACGATGCCGCCACGCGCGGCGTTGACGACGACGACCTGGGGCTTGACCTTGTGCAGTTGCTCGTCGCCGATCAGCCCGACCGTCTCGGGCGTCTTGGGCAGGTGGACCGTGATGAAGTCGCTCTCGGCGAGCAGGTCGTCGAGCCCGACCAGGCGTACACCCATCTGTGCGGCGCGACCGGCCTGGACGTACGGGTCGTACGCGATCACCCGCATGCCGAACGACGACAGCCGCTGCGCCACGAGGACGCCGATGCGACCGAGCCCGACGATGCCGACGGTCTTCTCGTAGAGCTCGACGCCGGAGTACTTCGAGCGCTTCCACTCGCCGCGGCGCAGCGCCTCGTTGGCCGGCACGACATGGCGAGCCGCGGCAAGGAGCAAGGCGACCGCGAGCTCGGCGGCACTGACGATGTTGGACGTCGGCGCGTTGACGACCATGACACCGCTTTGGGTCGCGGCTCGCACGTCGACGTTGTCGAGACCGACACCGGCCCGGGCGACGACACGCAACCGCTTGGCGGCGGCTAGCACCTCGGCGTCGACCTTGGTGGCACTGCGGACGAGCAACGCGTCGGCATCGGCGACGGCGCGCAGCAACTCGGGGCGATCGGTGCCGTCGCAGTAGTGGATGTCGAAGTCGGGTCCGAGGGCGTCGACCGTGGCGGGTGAGAGCTCTTCGGAGATGAGGACGACGGGTCGTGTCACGTCAGGATTCCTAGCACAAGTCGTGAGGTATCGGCGGGTGCGCACAACGTTGTGCCGGCTGGCAGTCTACCCACCCAAACCAGACGGGGTCCGGTGGACCTGGCGTGGCGGCGCTCACGAGCAGGTCTCGAGCTCCTGCGCGTCGAGCGGTTGGATGAGCAGGTCATCGGCCGCGGCCGCAGGCACCGCGAAGCCGATGCCCTGGGCGTTCTCGCGGATCGCATCGGCGACGCCGACGACCTCGCCGTTGAGGTCGACCAGCGGACCGCCGGAGTTACCGGGGTTGATCGCCGTGTCGGTCTGGACCATCCCGTCAAACGACCCGGACTCGGTGTCGATCTCGCGGTCCAGCCCCGAGATGGTTCCCTCGGTGAGCGTCTTGGGCTCGTCGAGCGGATAGCCGATCGCGGCCACCCGGGTCCCGGGGACTGCGTCGTCGGCGACGAAGTCGAAGATGTGGCCGTCGACTCGCCGCTCGAGCCGCAGCACCGCGAGATCGTGCCGGAAGTCGACACCGTCGATGGCCGCGTCCAGAACCCTGCCGTCGAAGTCGACTCGTACCTCCGACGCGTCCTCGACGACGTGCTGCGCCGTCACCATCAGCTGGGGCCGAACCAGGAAGGCCGTGCCCGTGTAGTCGCCGTCGTCGCAGGTCTCGACCAGCACCTGGGCGACTCCGTCGTGGACGGTCTCGTAGACAGCGGCGAAGTCGCCGACGCTGGCCGCCGCCTGGCTCGAGTCCGCATGCCGCTGCTCGTGCGCCGCCACTGGTCGCCGGCTCGGCTCCTCGCGGAGCCACGTCGCACCGGTCGCACCGATGGCGACCAAGCCCACCGCTCCCACGGCGACCAGCACCCGATGCCGCTGGCCGCGTTCCCGGCCGGACGACGGTTCGGTCCAGCCCGAGGCCCAGGGCGGGGCGTCGTCGACGCCGTCGAGACTGCCGGTGGCCCGGCTAGCGTCGTCGTCGGCGAGTTCAGCGCCGCACGGGCCGCATCGCGCCACGCCGGGACGCAGCCACGTACCGCACCGAGGGCAGCGCATGGTCGGCCCTCCTTAGAGCACAGCAGCGATCGCACCGGGGTGAGCCACCACGCTAGGCGCCGAACGGGTCACCGGCCGTCGTCCGATCCGACGCCCTGCCGTACGCCTCCTTAGCCGGCTGGCCGCCAACTGTTGGCGCATAGTCGCACCAACTGCGCAGCCGGACTGCAGTTTCACGCCAACACCGACGCAGGATGCCGGACCCGAGCCGAAGGGTCACGACGGTGGGCGCGCCAGCGCGGCGGATGCGAGTACCCGAGGTGGTGCGGCGGTTCGCGAGTGTCCGTGGATGGGTCTGGCGGCCGAGCGAGGAACGAGCGAGGCTGGTTGGACCGAGCGAACCGCCGCACCACCGGGCCGAGGAGGCTCAGCGGGCCGACGTGCCCTCGGTGTAGTCGTCATCGTCGTGGGTCTTGATCCACGCCATCATGCCGCGCAGGTCGCGCCCGACCTCCTCGATGGAGTGCTGCTCCGCCTCGGCCCGGAACTCCGCGAACTCTTTGCCGCCGGCGTCCTGGTCGTCGATGAACCGCTGGGCGAACGAGCCGTCCTTGACCTCGGTGAGCACGTCTTGCATCCGCTGCTTGACGCTGTCGTCGATGATCCGCGGACCCGACACGTAGTCGCCGTACTCCGCCGTGTCCGACACCGACCAGCGCTGCTTCGCGATGCCGCCTTCGTACATGAGATCGACGATCAGCTTGAGCTCGTGGAGGCACTCGAAGTAGGCGACCTCCGGCTGGTAACCTGCCTCGGTCAGCGTCTCGAAGCCCTTCATAATCAGCTGCGACACACCACCGCAGAGCACGGCCTGCTCACCGAAGAGGTCGGTCTCGGTCTCCTCGGTGAACGTGGTCTTGATGCCACCGGCTCGCAGGCCGCCGATCGCACGGGCGTACGCGAGGGTCAGCGGCCAGGCCGATCCGGTCGCGTCCTGCTCCACCGCGACCAGGACGGGTACGCCGCGGCCGTCGACGTACTCGCGCCGTACGAGATGACCCGGACCCTTCGGCGCGACCATGCACACGTCGACACCGCCGGGCGGCTTGATGTAGCCGAAGCGGATGTTGAAGCCATGGCCGAAGAACAGCGCGTCGCCGTCGACGAGGTTCGGCTCGACCGCGTCGGCGTAGAGCGCCCGCTGGGCCGGGTCGGGTGCGAGGATGACGATGACATCGGCCTCTTCGCAGGCTTCGTACGGCGTCAACACCCGCAGTCCCTCGGCCTCCGCCTTCGGCCGGCTCTTCGACCCCTCGAGCAGGCCGACCCGTACGTCGATCCCGGAGTCACGCAACGACAGCGCGTGGGCGTGGCCCTGGCTGCCATAGCCGAGCACCGCGACGTGGCGGTTCTGAAGCAGACTGAGATCGGCGTCGTCGTCGTAGTAGACAGTGGCCACGAAAGTTCTCCATTCAGATTCGTTTGATGCTTGCGGCGGGGTTGGCTTCACTACCCAGTGGAAGCCAATGAGCGCAGCGACCGGTCGGTGATGGAGCGGCCGCCACGGCCGATCGCCACCATGCCCGACTGGACGAGCTCGCGGATTCCGAACGGCTCGAGTACGCGCAGCATCGCGGAGAGCTTGTCGGGGTTGCCGGTGGCCTCGATCGTGATCGCGTCCGGCGCGACGTCGACGACCTTGGCGCGGAACAGCTGCACGGTCTCGAGCACCTGGCCGCGCGCTGCCGCGTCGGCCTTGACCTTGACCAGGATCAGCTCTCGCTCGACGGCCGTGGTCGAGTCCATCTCGACGATCTTGAGCACGTTGACGAGCTTGTTGAGCTGCTTGGTGACCTGCTCCAAAGACGACCTCTCGACGTTGACGACGATCGTCATCCGCGAGATCTCGGGGATCTCGGTCGGCCCGACCGCGAGCGAGTCGATGTTGAAGCCGCGCCGCGAGAAGAGACTCGACACCCGGGCCAGGACACCCGGCGTATTCTCCACCAGCACGGACAGGGTGTGAGTGCTCATAGGTCGTCCTCGTCGAACTCTGGCGCCATGTCGCGCGCGATCTGGATGTCGTCGTTGCTGGTGCCGGCGGGGACCATCGGCCACACCATCGCGTCGCGGTGGACGGCGAAGTCGATCACGACGGGCGCGTCGTCGATCTCGAGCGCCTGCTTGATCGTCTCATCGACGTCGTCGGCCTTGTCGCAGCGCAGTCCGACGCACCCGTACGCCTCGGCGAGCTTCGCGAAGTCCGGGATCCGCGTCGAGTGCAGGTCGGTGTTGGAGTAGCGGCCGTCGTAGAACAGCGTCTGCCACTGCCGGACCATGCCGAGCGACGAGTTGTTGATCACCGCGACCTTGATGGGGATCCGCTCGAGCGCGCAGGTGGCCAGCTCCTGGTTGGTCATCTGGAAGCAGCCGTCGCCGTCGATCGCCCACACGACCTCGTCGGGCCGGGCCACCTTGGCGCCCATCGCCGACGGCACCGCGAACCCCATCGTGCCGAGCCCGCCGGAGTTGATCCATTTAGTCGCGTGCTCGTAGCGGATGAACTGGCTGGCCCACATCTGATGCTGTCCGACACCGGCGCAGTACGTCGCCTCCGGACCCGTCAAGGCACCGATCCGCTCGATGACGTACTGCGGGGCGAGCGACCCGTCGGCGGGCGTCTCGTAGCCGAGCGGATAGCGCTCGCCGAGTCCGGCCGTCCAGTCCCGCCAGGCGGCGTAGTCGCCTTGCCGACCGGCTCCGTGCTCTGCCTGCAAAGCGACCACCAGGTCCGCTATCACCTCGCGGCAGTCACCGACGATCGGCACGTCGGCCACCCGGTTCTTCGAGATCTCCGCCGGGTCGATGTCGGCGTGGATCACCTTGGCGTCGGGCGCGAACGTCGACAGCTTGCCCGTGACCCGGTCGTCGAACCGCGCACCGAGCGACACGATCAGGTCGGCCCGTTGCAGCGATCCGACCGCGGCGACGCTGCCGTGCATGCCGGGCATGCCACGATGCAGCGGGTGCGAGTCGGGCAGGGCGCCGCGGGCCATCAGTGTCGTCACGACAGGGATCTGCGCCATGTCGACGAGGACCCGCAACTCCTTCCAGGCCCGGGCCTTGACGACGCCGCCGCCGACGTAGAGCACCGGCCGCCGGGCGTCCACGATCAGCTTCGCGGCTTCGCGTACCTGCTTCGCATGTGGCCGCGTCGTCGGCCGGTAGCCGGGCAGGGCCACCGACTCCGGGTATTCGTACGTCGTGAACGCCTGCAACGCGTCCTTGGCGATGTCGACGAGGACCGGTCCGGGACGGCCGGTGCCGGCGATGTGGAACGCCTCGGCGATCGTCTTGGAGATGTCGGCCGGATCGGTCACGAGGTAGGAGTGCTTCGTGATCGGCATCGTGATGCCGCGGATGTCGGCCTCCTGGAAGGCGTCGCTGCCGATCGCGGCGCTCGGCACCTGGCCGGTGACCGCGACGATCGGCACCGAGTCCATGTTGGCGTCGGCGAGCGGAGTCACGAGGTTGGTGGCGCCCGGCCCCGACGTCGCCATGCACACGCCGACCTTGCCGCTCGCGACGGCGTAGCCCTGCGCGGCGTGCCCGGCGCCCTGCTCGTGGCGAACGAGGATGTGCCGGATCTGACCGCTGTCGAGGAGGGGGTCGTAGGCCGGGAGTACGGCGCCGCCGGGGATCCCGAACACGGTGTCGACGCCGGCCCCTTCCAGGGCACGGATCAAGCACTGGGCGCCGGTCAGCTGCTCACTCATCGGGCCTTCCTCGCCATCTCTCGTCGTCGGACGCCATCTCGACGCTCGCACAAAAAAACCCTCGGGCCCGGCGGGCGCTCGAGGGGTGACGCGTGACCTGGTCCAACCGGGTCGCCGCGTCAACTGCGTACGAGAATCTCACGTCGCACCAGATCAAGGTCCCCTGACCAGCGCGAATCGGTCAAGCCGGAGCCCCGGTTGTCTCACGGATTGGGACCGCCGTCTCGCGACTGGCTGCTCCCCGGCGCCGGCCGCAAGTGTTGGCGCGACATCGCACCAATTCTCCGCGTGTCCTGCAGTTTCACGCCAACATCGGTGGCGACGGCTGCTAGTCCCCCTCGGGTACGGCGAACGCGACCGGCGCATCCACCGGCACGGCCGACCGGATCCGGGCCGCCCACCGCTCGCGCATCGACGGCAGGTCCTCGAGCTCGAACCACGCCGCGTCGAGGCACTCGTCGTCGGCCGGGCGCGGCTCGCCCGACACGTGCCCACAGCGAAACGTCAGGTCGAGGAACTGGACCCGATCCCCGTTCGGATAGGCGCCCGGCGGCTCGGATCGCAGCGAGACGAGCCGTTGCACGGTGACGCGTACGCCGGCCTCCTCGAGCACTTCTCGCACCGCGCACGCCGCCGGCTCCTCGCCAGGCTCGAGGATGCCGCCGATCGGAGCCCACTCCGCCGTATCGGCCCGGCGTACGAGCAGCACCCGGTCGACGGCGTCGAACACGACCGCGGTGACACCGGGCAGCCACAACAGATCCTGGCCCACCTTGCGGCGCAGCTCGACGACGAACTCAGGGATCGGCATCTGGCCAGTGTGCAGGACCGGCCCGCCCTACTCGACCAGGGTCAGCAGGTAGGCGACGGCGAAGCCGAGGACGGTGAACAGCCCGGCAGCGCGGCCGCCGTGCCGGTTGGCCTCGGGAATCATCGTGTCGACGAGCATGGTGAGGACGGCGCCGCCCGCGAACGCCTGGATCAGGGCGACCGTGTTGCCGGACGCGTCCTCGAGTAGGCCGTAGCCGGCCGCCGCCGCGACCGCCGAGGCGAGCACCACCCAGGTCCAGGTCCGCAGGACGTGCCACGTGCTCGCGCCGGCTTCGCGCATGCCACTCGACGACGACATCGCCTCCGGCAGGTTCGAGATGAACACCGCGACCAGGACGGCGACGCCGACCGAGCCGCCGTCGAGCAGGGTCAGGCCGATGACGGCGGACTCCGGGATGCCGTCGAGCACTGCGCCGAGCAGCAGCGCCGTACTCGCCGACGTGCTCACCGCAGCCGAGCCCATCGGGCTCATCCGATCGCTGGCGCCGCGCTTCACGATCAGGGAGTCACCGGCGAAGTACGCCAGCGCGCCGGCCGCCAGTCCGGCGACGACGGCGTCCGCACCGCCGAGGTTGAACGCCTCCTCGGTCAGCTCGAACGCGACCGCGCTGATCAACGTCCCGGCGCCGAAGCCGAGGACGAGCCCGATGAGCCGGCTCGGCAATCGGAACAGCAGACCGATGAGAGCCCCGATCAGCAACGACGATGCGCCGACGGCTCCCCACAACGCTGCCTCGAACATGACTCGCCTAGCCCGGCAGCGGCCCGAGCACGCAGAACTCGTTGCCCTCCGGGTCGGCCAGCACCGTCCATGGCGCGGCGCCCTGGCCCACGTCAGCCGGGCGGGCGCCGAGCCTCAGGATGCGATCGACCTCCTCCTCGTGCGTCCGGTCGACCGGACGCACGTCGAGATGGAGGCGGTTCTTGACGGTCTTGTTCTCCGGCACGACGACGAACACCAACGTCGGAGGCGTCGGTCCGGCCCGGATCTGGTCGGCCAGGTCGGATGGCTCGCGCGCCCCCGGCCCGATCTCCACCTGGTCGTCCTCGGTTCGCCAGACCTGGTAGTCGAGCACCTGGCACCAGAACCCGGCCAGGAGCGCCGGGTCATGGCAGTCGACGGAGACCTCGGTCAGCCGGCTGGTCATCGTCGGGCTCAGCCGCAGACGGCGCCGTCGGCTGCCGAGCCGACCAGCCGGCGATACTTCGCGAGTACGCCGCGGGGATAGCGCGACGGTGGTGGGGCCCAGCCCTCGCGGCGCCTGGCGAGCTCGGCCTCGTCGACCTCGACGTCGAGCCGGCGGTTGGCGACGTCGAGCACGATCTCGTCGCCGTCCTCGATGAACGCGATCGCGCCGCCGTCGACCGCTTCCGGGGCAACGTGCCCGACGCAGAGGCCGGTCGTGCCTCCGGAGAACCGGCCGTCGGTCAGGAGCAGCACGTCCTTGCCGAGGCCGGCACCCTTGATCGCACCGGTGATCGCCAGCATCTCGCGCATCCCGGGTCCGCCCTTCGGGCCCTCGTAGCGGATCACGACCGCGTCGCCCGCGGTGACCGTACCGTCGGCGAGCGCGTCCATCGCCGCCTGCTCACCGTCGAAGACACGCGCCGTACCCCGCACGACGGTCTCGTCGAACCCGGCCGACTTCACGACCGCTCCGTCCGGCGCCAGCGTGCCCTTGAGGATCGTGAGGCCGCCGGTCTGGTGGATCGGGTTGGACAGATTGCGGATGATCGAGCCGTCGAGGTCGGGCGGCGCGATGTCGGTGAGGTTCTCGGCCACCGTCTTCCCGGTGACGGTACGGCAGTCGCCATGTACCAGGCCGGCGTCCAGCAGCGCCTTCATCACTACCGGGATGCCACCGACCCGGTCGACGTCGCTCATGACATAGCGGCCGAAGGGCTTCAGGTCGCCGAGGTGCGGCACCTTGTCGCCGACCCGGTTGAAGTCGTCGAGGGTCAGTTCGACCTCGGCCTCGTTGGCGATCGCGAGCAGGTGGAGCACCGCGTTCGTCGAGCCACCGAGCGCCATCACGACGGCGATCGCGTTGTCGAACGCGTCCTTCGTCATGATCTGCCGGGCGGTCAGGCCCTGCCGGAGCATCTCGACGACGGCCTCGCCGGATCGATGGGCGAAGCCGTCGCGCCGGCGGTCGACCGCGGGCGGCGATGACGAGCCGGGCAGTGCCATGCCGAGCGCCTCCGACACCGAGGCCATCGTGTTGGCGGTGAACATGCCGGCGCACGCACCCTCGCCCGGACAGATGGCCCGCTCGACCGCGTCGAGCTCCTCACGGCTGATCAGCCCGCGGAGGCACGCACCGACCGCCTCGAAGGCGTCGACGATGTTGACGTCCCGGTCGCCGAGCTTGCCGGGGAGGATCGTGCCGGCGTAGAGGAACACACTCGCCAGGTCGAGCCGGGCCGCCGCCATCAGCATCCCGGGCAGGCTCTTGTCGCAGCCCGCGAGCAGGACCGAGCCGTCCAGTCGCTCGGCCATCATGACCGTCTCGACGGAGTCGGCGATCACCTCGCGCGAGACCAGCGAGAAGTGCATCCCCTCGTGGCCCATCGAGATGCCGTCGGAAACGGAGATGGTGGCGAACTCCAGCGGATAGCCACCGCCGGCGTGCACCCCTTCCTTCGCCGCCCTGGCGAGCCGGTCGAGCGACAGGTTGCACGGCGTGATCTCGTTCCAGCTCGACGCCACGCCGATCTGCGGCTTCGCGAAGTCCTCGTCGGTCATCCCGACGGCGCGCAGCATTCCCCGGGCGGCCGCCCGTTCGAGTCCGTCGGTGACGTCGCGGCTGCGGGGTTTGAGGTCCGTCATGATCCGACAGCGTACGACTGCCGGTACGCGATACGGAATCGACATCGTGGGGGTCATGGCCCCCGCAATGTCGATTCGCTCGTCGGCGTCTCCGAGCTCAGTCGACGACGGCGGCTCGTACGCACAAGACGTCCGGAAGGTGCGCCTTGACCTGGGTCCACGACTCACCCTCGTCAACACTGGCGAACAGCGAACCGTCCCGGGCACCGAAGTAGATGCCGGCCGGATCTGCGGTGTCGGTGCACAAGGCGTCGCGCAGCACGGCGGCCCAGAAGCTGTCCGGCAGCCCGTCGCCCAACGCACGCCAGGTCTCACCGGCGTCGTCGGACCGCCAGACTCGCGCCATCGCGTCCGGCGGGAAGCGTTCGCCGTCGGCGATGAGTGGGAACAGGTAGACGGTCTCCGGTCGATGCGGATGCACCACGATCGGGAACCCGAAGTCCGACGGCAGCCCGTCGGCGATCGACTGCCACGAGCCGCCGCCGTCGTCGCTGCGATAGACGCCGTGATGGTTCTGGGCGAACGCTCGCTCCGGCGCGCCCGGATGGGACGCCACCTTGTGGACGCACTGACCAAACTCGGGCCACGGGTCCGGGAAGAAGTACGCCTTGATCCCCTTGTTGGCGCGCGACCACGACGCCCCGCGGTCGCTGCTGCGATAGACCCCGCCGGTCGACATCGCGACGAGGATCCGGTCGGAGTCGTCGGAGTGCGGCACGATCGTGTGGATGGCCTGACCGCCGAAGCCGGCACTCCACTCGGGACGGTCTGGGTGGTCCCACAGCGGCCGCACCATCTCGAAGTGTTCGCCGCGGTCCTCCGATCGGAACAGCGCCGACGGCTCCGTCCCGGCGTACACCACATCGGGGTCGGTCGACCGTCCCGGCTGGATCTGCCAGACCCGCTCCAGCGCCGAGCCGGTGTCCTCGGGAAAGCGGATCGCGCCGTTGGGCGTCTCCGTCCAGGTCCGCCCGAGGTCGTCGGACCGGAACACCTGTGGCCCCCAGTGCTCGCTGGTGGCACCGGCGAACATTCGGGGCGCATCGCCGCGAGTGTCGATGCAGACCGAGTAGACGCCTTCCATCCGGAAGTGTGGCTCGTCCCAGGTCCAGTCGGCGCGGTCGGCGTCCGACCGGCCGATCCACAGACCCTTACGGGTCCCGACCGCCAGAATGCTCTCGCCCATGTCGCTGCTCCCGTCCACGCGTCGGGCCGTCGTATTCCTATTAGGAATAGTACGCTCGCTGGCATGCGTCAAGGGCCGGGCAGCCCCACCGACGGCAGCGGCGGCGAGCCGTCGACAACGTCGTACGCGCTGCTCGGCCTGCTCATCTTCGACGCCAGCACCGAAAGCATCGGTTTGACCGGATACGAGCTCAAACAGCGCGCCGACAACACGCTGCGCTTCTACTGGGTGTCGCCCGCGATGAGCCAGGTCTACTCGGAGCTCGCGAAGCTCGCCAACCTGGGCTACGTCGACGTCCACGCCAAGAGCAGCGGCTGGCGCGTCACACGGCACTACCGCATCACCACGGCCGGTCGGGCGGCGCTCGAGACGTGGCTCGCCGAGCGGCCGCCGGAGTTTCCGATCCTCAAGCACTCGGTGGCGCTGCGCCTGCTGATGGGCCACCTCGCCGACGAGACCGCGATGCGGCGGATGCTTGAGACGTACGCTCGCGACCTCGAGGAGCGGCGCCGCGAGCTCTCCGCTGTACGCGAGTCGCTCGGCGACGACGCCGCCAGGCGGTTTCCGGCAATGGTGGCCGACTGGGGCCTCGCCTACTACGACGCCGAGCGGGCGATCGTCACCGACCTCGCGAAGCGGCTGGGCTGACCCTTGCGGCGTCGGCCGGTCTCCATGGCACCGGCCGAAAGTTGGCGTGAGACGCACGAGATCCGGCCGCCAGAACGTACTTCTCCCGCCAACTCTTCGGGAAACCGCTCGATTCGGGTCGCCGCCGATGCAGCCCGGGCAACAGTACGGTGTCGGCTGGGCGCGATGGCCCGGAAGTCGACCCGCCATCGGGCACAATCGCAGCATGGCCCTGACGCTCAAGCGCCCGGAGGTTCTCACCCCCAGGTTACGGTTCTCCGACGTCACGAGCCGGGACGGGACCCGACTGCGGGTCTGGACCAACGACGCCGACGGGCCGGCCGTCCTCGTGTGCAACGGGCTCGGCACCAATCCGTACGCCTGGCCCGCGCTGCTCGATCCGGGCTGCGGCATCCGCGTCGTGTCGTGGAACCACCGCGGCGTCGGCGGCTCGGACCGGCCGAGCGACCGGACCCGGGTCGGCATCGACGAGTATGTCGACGACGCGATCGCCGTGCTCGACCACGCCGGGATCGACTCCGGTGTCATCGTCGGCTGGTCGTTCGGGGTCAACACCGCGTTCGAGCTCGCGGTGCGCCATCCGCATCGGGTGCGTGGCCTGCTAGCGGTCGCGGGCGTGCCCGGCAACACGTTCGGCGCGATGCTGGAGCCATTCCGGATGCCCAGGCTCCTCCGCCGAAGGATTGGTGTATACAGCGCCAGGGCCCTGCGCCGCAGCGGCCGGATTCTGACGCCGTTCACGACCCGAACGCCCCTGACCGCGGCGCACATCGCGATGCTCCGCTACAGCGGATTCATGTTCCCGCGCGCTCGGGCCGACGTCGTACGCCTCGCGGTACGGGAGTTCCTCACGACGCCGATGGACTGGTACGCCCATCTCGCCCTCGAGGCGTCGCGGCACCAGCGCGTACCGCTGTCCGGCATCGACGTGCCCGCCACGTTCATCGCCGGCCGCTGGGACGTGCTCACCGGCGCCCGCGAGATGGCCAGTGCCGCCGAGCGCATGTCACAGGCGACCTACGTCGAGCTCCGTGGCGGCCACTTCCTGCCGCTCGAGCAGCCGGAGGCGATCCAACGAGAGCTGCGAGCGCTGATCCGGCGGGCCCAGGCACGTGACAACTAAGACCGGGGTCGGCGTCGTCGCTGTCCTCCTGCTCGTCGCCGGAGGCTGCAGCGACGACGAGCCGAGCGCCGACAATCCAGGACCGCCGCCGAGCATCGAGTCCTCTTCCCCGTCCGAGAGCGAGAGCTCCGAGCCGACCGGCAACGAAGG
>Ga0209382_10000481_pt1 | contig 65882 bp, 77 predicted proteins | sample SoiMetdeltSBSDD5_FD_187599 | JGI IMG/M metagenome (GOLD analysis project Ga0209382, IMG submission 187599) | Bulk soil microbial communities from a Populus tree surrounding site in Tennessee, USA - Soil MetaG P. deltoides SBSDD5 (SPAdes) (version 2) | ecosystem: Environmental > Terrestrial >...
TCGGCGGCTCCCGCGTCCCGCGGGAGCCGCCCCGCACGCCGGGATAGCGGAGCCGCCCCGCACTCCGGGAAAGTCAGCGGCGGAACACGGCCGGTTGCGGTACCGATATCTCGTGATGCCTTTGTCGGAGCTCGCCGGTCTCGCGGCGACCCTGGACGAGCACGGACGCAGCGCGGTCGCCGACGCGGTGGCCGCCCGGTGGGGCGTGCCGGCCGGCACAGCTGAGTTCCACCGTTCGAGCGCCAGCCATGTCTTCAAAGTCGCGGTCGACGACGACACGGCGTACCTCAAATTCGTCCCCGCGACCCTGCGCCCCCAGCGAGAGCTGGCGGCAATAGCAAACCTGATGCAGCGGCTGAGCCAACGAGGCCCGGGAGTCGCCGCGCCACTATCCTCAGTGGACGGACAACTCCTGGAAGCGGTCGAAACGCCCCGCGGCCACGTACACGCGATGCTCATCTCGGAAGCGCCCGGCGAATCGATCGATCCTCGAGATCTCAGCCGGGCGCAGGCCGAAAATTGGGGCGCCGCCCTGGCCCGCCTACATCGCGACAGTGAGGAACTCGTCAGCGACGATCTGCCGACCGGCTTCGCCGACCTGACGCACGCCGAGACAACCCTGTCCGCCGACGAGCCACTGACCGAAGCAGTGGCACGGCTGCGCGCCAGCCTGGAACGAGTACCACGGGACGGCGCGATCCACGGCGACTTCGAGCTGGATAACCTTGCCTGGTTGGGCAACACGCCGACCGCGTTCGACTTCGACGACGCCGCACGGTCGTGGTACGTCGCCGACATCGCCAGCGCGCTGCGTGATCCGGCGAGTCCAGTAGCGGAGTTCCTGGCCGGCTACCGGTCGGTGCGGCAACTGACCGACGCGGATCTGGCACACGTACCACTGTTCACAGCGGCCCAGGCCGCCTGCTGGCTCATCCGGCTGCCCACCATCGTCGACCGCGATCCGTCGCCCGACGACCCGCCCTGGCTGACCACGTTGCGCACCAAGCTGTACGAGCACGGCCGACGCCAGCGCAGCATCGTCCTCGAAGCCAGCCCACCAAGGCAATGAGTCCACTGTGGACACAGTATTCCGCCCGGAATACGCCGGGCCTGAACCACAGCCGATCGACGACCGTAGACAAAGGTGGGGATGCCGAGGGGAGGAGCCTAGATGTGGGCTGGTAAGTCACTGGTCGGCGCCGCGATCGCCGGCCTCGTCATCGCCGTCGCCGCCGCCCCGGCGAACGCCGCGATCCGGGACACGAGACCACCCACCACACCAACCAACGTGCGCACCACGGCCGTCAGCCAGACCGCCGTGACGCTCGCTTGGAACCCGTCCACGGACAACGTCCGCGTCCGCAACTACGCCGCCTGGGCGCCGGGCGCATCCGTCGTGTGGGTCACGGCCCCACAGACGACCGTCACTCTCACCGGTCTGCGTCCCGGAACGCAATACAACTTCCGGGTACAGGCGTGGGACGGCTTCAACTGGTCGTTCCCTGGAACCACCGACGCGACCACGATGCCGGATGTAGCAGCGCCATCGACGCCGACCGGCCTGGCCGTAAACAGCGCACCTACCGCGTCCAAGGCACTGATTACCTGGAGCAACGCCAGCGACGACTTCGGCCCGATCTCGTACCAGGTCCTCGTCAACGGCGTCCCGTCGCCGAACGTCTTCGACACGCGGCCGGCCGGCAGCCCGATCGGACCCACGACCACGGTCTGGGTGCGCCAGCTCGAACCAGCCACCACGTACACGCTCGCGGTCCGCGCGGTCGACGGCGGCGGCAACGTGTCCAGCGCGAGCAACGCGGTCACGATGATTACCGCGCCCAGCACCGACAGCACGGCGCCGACCACGCCGACGCTGACGAGCGCCAACGGCGGCGGCACGGGCTACTGCCCGGAGGAGCTGTGGCTCCGCTGGACCGCATCCACCGACGACGCCGAGGCGTCGACAGCCATCGAGTACGAGGTCCGCGTCAACGGGACCATCAACGAGGTCGTGCCGGGCGCACCCGGCACCATCACGTACACCGAACAGAACGGCACCAACACCGTGACCATCGTCGCGGTCGACCGGGCCGGCAACGCGTCGGCCACGAGCAACGCCATCGGGGTACCGGTCAACTTCGTCGGCTGCTGAGGAATCTGTCGTACATATGTGCGACGATGTGGATCGTGTCGACCGAGGGGACGATTCTCCACGCTGACCTCGACGCCTTCTACGCGTCGGTCGAGCAGCGGGACGATCCCCGGTTGCGAGGTCGCCCGGTCATCGTCGGCGGTGGCGTCGTGCTCGCGGCCAGTTACGAGGCCAAGGCGTGCGGCATCCGGACCGCGATGACCGGGCGGGAGGCGCGGCTGCTCTGCCCGCGCGCGATCGTGGTCGAGCCGCGCTTCTCGGCGTACTCGCAGGCGAGCAAGGCGGTGTTCGAGATCTTCGAGCAGACCACCCCGGCCGTGGAGGGTCTGTCGATCGACGAGGCGTTTCTCGATGTGGGCGGGCTGCGCAAGATCTGCGGCCCGCCCAGCGAGATCGCGGGGCGGCTGCGCAGCGACGTGCGCCGGCTCGTCGGGCTGCCCATCACGGTCGGGGTCGCCCGCACCAAGTTCCTGGCCAAGGTGGCCAGCCGGGTGGCGAAGCCCGATGGCCTGCTCGTCGTGCCGGTCGACGGCGAGCTGGCGTTCCTGCACCCGTTGCCGGTCGAGCTGTTGTGGGGCGTCGGGCCGGTCACCTCGCGGAAGCTACGCGAGCGCCGGATCGTCAACGTCGGTCAGGTAGCCGGCATCGGTGAGCCGGCGCTCGTCTCGATGCTCGGCGTCGCGGCGGGTCGGCACCTGCATGCCCTCGCGCACAATCGCGACCCGCGGCACGTGCACGTCGGCCGCCGGCGCGGCTCGATCGGCTCGCAGCGGGCCCTGGGCCGGAAGAAGCGCACGGCCGAAGAAATCGAAGCCATGGCGGCCGGGCTGGTCGACCGGGTCACCAGACGGATGCGCGCCGCTGGACGCGCCGGCCGGACGGTAGTGCTGCGGATGCGGTTCGACGACTTCACGCGGGCCACCCGGTCGCACACGCTGCCCTGGGCGACGTCGCACACCCAGACGATTCTCGAGGCCGTCCGCAACCTGCTGATCACGGCCCAACCGATGATCGAGAAACGCGGTCTGACCCTCGTCGGGATCGCGGTGGCCAACCTCGACAACGACAAGGCGGTCCAGCTGACGCTGCCCTTCGACCGGTGGAGCGGCAACCTCGACTTCGCGGTCGACGAGGTCCGCCGGCGGTACGGTTCGACCGCCGTGACCCGCGCCGCCCTGCTCGGCCGCGGTCAAGGAATGGAGGTGCCTATGCTCCCCGACTGAACGAAAGCGGCTGGCCGGTGATGCGCTCGTACGCCTCGATGTACCGCTGCCGGGTGACGTCCACGACGTCGGCGGGCACCTCGGGTGCCGGGGGCTGTTTGTTCCAGCCCGTGCCGGTCGCCCAGTCCCGGAGGTACTGCTTGTCGTAGGAGTACTGCGATCGGCCCGGCTCCCACGCGTCCGCAGGCCAGAACCGGGACGAGTCCGGGGTGAGCAGCTCGTCGCCGAGGACCAGCGTGCCGTCGGCCGCCCAGCCGAACTCCAGCTTGGTGTCCGCGATGAGCACGCCGCGCTCGGCGGCGATGGCGGCCCCTCGCTGGTACACCTCGATCGTGAGCCGGCGTAGGTCGTCGGCGACCGGCGCACCGAGCTGCGAGACGACATCGTCGAAGGTCATGAACTCGTCGTGGACGCCGGCCGGTGCCTTCGTCGTCGGGGTGAAGACGGGTTCGGGCAGCTTCGACCCGTCGACGAGTCCGGACGGCAGGGCGACGCCGGACACCGTACCCGTGCGTCGGTATTCGGCGAGCCCCGAACCCGCGAGGTAGCCACGGGCGATGCACTCGACGGCGATCATCTTCAGCCGCCGGCAGCGGATGGCCCGGCCGGCCCACTGCGCCGGCACGTCCGTGCCGCTCACCACGTGGTTCGGGGTCAGGTCCCGTAGCTGGTCGAACCACCAGAGCGAGAGCTGGGTCAGGATCCTGCCCTTGTCCGGCACGGGGGTCGGCAGCACCACGTCGTACACGGACACGCGGTCGGACGCCACCAGGATGACGTCGTCACCGTCGAGATAGACGTCCCGGACCTTTCCGGAGTGCAGCAGATCCATGCGACAACTATCGCGTGGTCATGGCGCGTCGCCGCGCAGCCCACGCGCATCTATGTTGTTATAGAACGCGTGGCGCCAGAACTGCAGCGGCCCTTACCGCCGTACCTCCAGATCACTCAGTTCTATCGCGACCGCATCGAAAGCGGTGAGTTGAAAGAGGGCGACCGGGTGCCCTCGGCGAGGCAGATCGTCGACCATTGGAAGGTCGCTCACGCGACGGCCGCCAAGGTGTTGTCGACGTTGCGTAGCGAGGGTCTCGTTACGACGACATCCGGTGGCGCGGGCGGGACCGTCGTCGCGCCGCGGAACAACCGGCCACCGGCTGACGACGATGTGCCCGCCGTCAAGCAGCGGGTGCCGGTCCATCCACCGGGTGAACACTCACGGGTCGCCGCGGCGGAGGTCGTCCGCGCGCCGAAGTGGGTGGCCGAAGCGCTGGGTGTGGACGCCGGCGCGGAGGTGATTCGGCGGCACCACGTGACGTACCGCGATGCGACGCCCGTGGCCGCCTCGACCAGTTGGTTCGACGCGAAGCTCGCCGAGCTGGCGCCCGCGTTGCTGGCTACCGACCGGCTGCGCCAGGGCACGACGGAGTATGTGGCGGAGCAGACCGGACGCCCGCCGGGCCAAGGGCGCGAACAGATGGCCGCCGGGGTTGCGGACGACGCGACCGCGGCCGATCTGGACGTGTCGAAGGGCAGTCCGGTGCTCGTCGGTCGCAATTGGGTCCGCGACCGGTCCGGCGCCGTCTTGGAGTATGCGGAGACAGTCTCGGTTCCCGGGCGATGGTCCACCTATGAGTGGCTGTCGAGTGACTGATGGTTATCGCGGGGGGACGAGATGGTGGAAAAGCGTTTCCTAGGCGGTAAACAACCGGTCGTGGGGCACTCGTCCGAATTCGCAATTTCTCCCTAGGGCAAATTCGGCTGAACGGCCACCATACCCCTGTGCCACCGGTTGACCTTGTGTTACCTCGGTTTCTCTGGGGCGGAGAGTGTGGCACGATCGTTCTACGCCATCAGGTGGCGCAAGCTCATCGACAGGAGCCAGAGATGCGCGCAGGCAGTCGAGGCCGCTCGGCCGGTCGCCTTGCTGCCCTCGTGGCGGCCCTAGCAATTGGCGCTGGAGCGACGGGCTTCGTGATCGTCAACCAAGCGGCGGCAAGCACACCGCCACCGGCGGAGAACGTCAAACCGTCCACCGACGGGTTGGAGTGGGACAGTCTCCCCGTCGACGACAACTAGGAACGATCGCTCTCACTTAGGCCACGAGGGAGAGGAATGGCTGGGCGCGCCACGTCGGTTCGCCGTTCGTCCGACCTCGCTTGGCTGATCACTGGTCCGCTCGCCCTCCTCGCTGTCGTGGTGTCGACCGGGCTTGGCATGGCGAGTCCGAAGCCGGCCGGCAACTGGCTGGTCGGTACGGCGGTGCTCGTGATCTTCGTCGTCGTGCAGTCGGCATCGCTCCACTTCGTGGTGCGCCGGCAGGCGTTCGTGATGACGCTCGACGAGATCCCGCTCGTGCTGGGGCTGTTCTACCTCCCTCCGCTGACGCTGCTGACCGTGCGGGTAGCGGCGGCGCTGGTCGGCCAGGCGTACCGCCGGTCGTCTCCGGTGAAGTTCTGGTTCAACCTGTCCAGCCTCGCGGCCGCCACCTCGATGGCCAGCCTCGTCCTCTTCGCGTTCCCGTCGATGACGGGAGTGGGGCCTTATACCTGGCTCGCCCTGTTCGCGGCCGCGGGCACCAGCACCCTCGTCACGATCGCCTCCGTCGTCGGAGTCATGACGCTCGTGCAGGGCAGCCAGTCCGGCTGGGAGATCCTGCGAAGCTCGTTGCCAGCCGCGCCCACAGCCGCGGTCAACATCACGATCGGCCTGATCGTCCTGGTCATGCTGCACGCGACCCCGTGGACCTTGGTGCTGCTGGTCGTGCTGGCCGGCGTACTCGTGCTGGTCTACCGCTCCTACGCCCAGTTCCTGCGGCAGCACCGGACCTTGACCGACCTCTACGACCTGACCCGGGCGATCGGGCGCAGCGGCTACGACGGCAGCCTGCCCGACGTCCTGCTGGGCCGGGTCCGCGAGCTGATGCAGGCCGAGTACGCGACGTTCTGGCTGCCCGCGCAGGGCCGTCACCTCGAGGTGCTGCTGACCTCCCGCGTCGACGACACGGGCCTGCTCGACATCCCGAACACGCCCGACGTGCTGCGCACGCGGGCCGTCGAGGAAGGGCGCACGATCTCCGTCGGGGCCAAGCTCGGCGGGCCCGACGACACCGCCCTTCGTGAGGCGCTACGCGAGAAGGGTACGAAGGACGCCATCGTCGTCCCGTTGCGTTCGGGTAACGCGGTGATCGGCTCTCTCGAGGTGGCCGGGCGGCTCGGTGACCGGGCGCACTTCTGGCCGACCGACGTACGGGTGCTGGAGACGCTCGCGGCGCACGTCGCGGTCGCCGTGGAGAACTCGCGGCTCGTGGACCGGCTGCGTTTCGACGCACACCACGACACGCTGACCGGCCTGCCGAACCGGCGTCGCATGATCGCCGCCCTGGAGGAGGCGGTCAAGGTACGCGCCCCCAACGAGGTCGTCGCCGTACTGGTGTTCGACGTCGACGGACTGCGCGACGTCAACGACTCCCTCGGGCACGCCGCCGGCGACAAGCTGCTCGCCGAGGTAGCACGCCGGCTGCGCAAGCGGGCGCCGTCCGCGGCGCTCGTCGGGCGCGTCGGCGGGGACGAGTTCGCGGTGACCCTGCGTACCGAGACCGCCGACTCGGCGGCCGCGCTCGCCGCTCACCTGCGGACCGGGCTGCAGGACCCGCTGGAACTGGGCACGCTCACACTCGACGTCGACACCGCGGTAGGGGTGACCGTGCACCCGGACCACGGCAGCGACCCGGCGATCCTGCTGCAGCGCGCCGACGTAGCGACCGAGGTGGCCAAGGCGCTGCCGGGCGGCGTACAGATGTTCCACCTCGGCCTGGAGTCCCGGTCGGTACGCCGGCTGGGGTTGGCCGGCGATCTGCGCCGCGCTCTGGAGAACGACGAGCTGGAGATCTACTTCCAGCCGAAGGTGGCGCTGACCGACCGGCGGCTCGTCGGGGTGGAGTGCCTCGCCCGCTGGGAGCATTCGGCGCACGGCTCGGTGTCGCCGGTCGACTTCGTCGCCGTGGCCGAGCACACCGGCCTGATCTCCCGGCTCACCGAGGCCGTCCTTCGGGAGGGCCTGCGGCGGTGCCGCGAGTGGGCGGACGCCGGACGGCCGCTCGGCGTGGCGGTCAACCTGTCCCCGCGCACCCTGCTCGACCTCGACTTCCCGGGGCAGGTCGCCGAGCTGCTCGACGAGTACGGCGTCGCACCCGACCGGCTGACGCTGGAGATCGCCGAGGCGGGGGTGCTGGGGGACCACGCCGCGCTGCGCGGTGCGCGGCGGGCGGAGCCGGTGACCGACCGGCCGATGCCCACGCTGCGCAGGCTGCACGACATCGGGGTCCGGCTGGCCGTCGACGACTTCGGCACCGGCTACTCGTCGCTGTCGTACCTGCGCCGGCTGCCGGTCGACGAGGTCAAGGTGGACCGGACCTTCGTCCAGGGCATGGCGACCGACCCCGGTGACCTGGCGATCGTGCGGGCCGTCGTGGACCTGTCCCGGCACTTCGGGCTGACCGTGGTGGCCGAGGGCGTGGAGAGCGAGCTCACCCTGGAACTGCTGGAGGGCATGGGCTGCGATATCGGCCAGGGCTTCTTCTTCAGCCGCCCGCTACCGTACGAGCGCCTGGAAGCCTGGTTCGGGGCCCAGACAGAAGCGGAGCCCGAGTCCGGTGGGGAGGTTCGCCGGTTGCGCGCGGTACCCTGACGGCCCCCGCACCGGTGGCCGTGTACGCTTACCCGTGCTCGCCCCCTTAGCTCAGTCGGCAGAGCGTCTCCATGGTAAGGAGAAGGTCTACGGTTCGATTCCGTAAGGGGGCTCTGCACCTCCCCGGGCGGTGTAGCTCAGATGGCAGAGCAAGCGGCTCATAATCGCTGTGTCGCCGGTTCGAGTCCGGCCACCGCTACTGTTGATGGACCAAGTCTCGCGAGAAGGAGCGCCGTCCTGTGGCCAAGGCGACGGACATTCGTCCAAAGATCACGATGGCGTGTGTGGAGTGCAAGGGGCGCAACTACATCACGCGCAAGAACCGCCGCAACGACCCCGACCGCATGGAGCTGAAGAAGTTCTGCCCACGCTGCGGCAAGCACACCTCGCATCGCGAGACCCGCTAGCTACGGGGGCGGTATGCCGCTCGACCAGTCCTTTCTCGGCCGGACGTACCCGCCCACCCCGCCGTACGAGGTTGGCCGGGAGAAGATCCGCGAGTTCGCCACCGCGATCGGCTCGACCGACGAGGCGTACCACGACGTCGATGCGGCGCGGGCGCTCGGGCACCCGGATCTCGTCGCGCCACCGACGTTCCCGATGGTGTTCACCTGGGCCGCGGGGAACGTGCTGATCTACGACCCGGAACTCGGCCTGGACTTCAGCCGCGTGGTCCACGGCGAGCAGCGGTACTCGTACACCCGCCCGGTGTACGCGGGTGACCGGCTGGTCTGCGTCGTCATGGTCGAAGACATCATGTCGCGGGCGGGCAACGACTTCCTCACCACCCGCACGGAGGTCAAGACGGACGCGGGCGAGCTGGTGTTCACCGCTTGGTCCAGGCTCGTGGCGCGAGGGGTCGAGTGACATGCGACCCGGAGATCAGCTGCCTGTCCAGACCTTCCGGATCACCCGCGCGGACCTCGTCCGGTACGCCGGCGCCGCCTTGGACTTCAACCCGATCCACTGGAGCGACCGGGTCGCCACCAAGGTCGGGCTGCCCGGCGTGATCGCCCACGGCATGCTGACCATGGCCCTCGTGGGCCGGGCGGTCTGCGCCTGGGCAGGCCGGTCCGACGCGATCATCGACTACTCGGTGCGATTCACGCGCCCGGTGGTCGTGCCCGACGACGACACCGGTACCGAGATCGCGGTGACCGCCGTCGTGAAGTCCGTCGAAGACGGGACCGCCCGGCTCGACCTGACCGCGACCTGCGGCGACGAGAAGATCCTGGCCCAGGCGCGAGCAACCGTCAGACACTAGCCCGACAGCCAGGGTCCGGTTGGGAAAGCACCATCGGTACCCGTACACTGGTCGCCCGTGGGGCGTCGTCCGCGCCCTGCCCAGGGGTGTGGCGCAATTGGCAGCGCAGCGGTCTCCAAAACCGCAGGTTGCAGGTTCGAGTCCTGTCGCCCCTGCGTTCTCCAGAGCCGGGTCCGGCCGGCACCATCCCCGACATGGAAGAGGGCGAAGTGGCGGAGAGGAAGCGGCGCGACGAAGAGCCCGCTGACGAGCTGCTCGACGAGGAGCTCTACGACGACGCGGTCGACGACGACGCCGACGACTTCGACGACACCGAGGTCGACGACGACGACGTAGCCGTGTCTCGGGGACGCCGCGGCACGGCGACCAAGGCGCGCACCAAGGCGGACAAGCCGGTCAAGAAGGACACAGCGCGCATCGGGATCTTCGGCCGGATCATACGGTTCGTCCGGGAGGTCGTCGCCGAACTGCGTAAGGTCATCTGGCCGACCCGCAAGGAGCTGATCACGTACGCGACCGTCGTGGTGGTGTTCGTAACGGTGATGCTGGCGCTCCTGTTCGTGCTCGACCAGAGCTTCGCCCGGCTCGTGCTGTGGGTCTTCGGCGAGTCGAACTAGGACTGAAGTGACGGAAGTGAGCAGCGTGGCTGAGTACGACGAGACGGGTTCGGTCGACGTCGACGTCCCGGCGAGCGAGCCGGAAGAAGAGTTCGACCCCGTCGCCGAGCTGCGGCAGAAGCTGCGGTACGCGCCCGGCGACTGGTTCGTCGTGCACTCGTACGCCGGCTACGAGAACAAGGTCAAGGCCAACCTGGAGACCCGGATCTCGAGCCTCGACATGGAGGACTACATCTACCAGGTCGAGGTACCGACCCGGGAAGAGGTCGAGGTCAAGAACGGCAAGCGCCTCCAGGTGCAGAACAAGGTCTTCCCGGGCTACATCCTGGTCCGGATGGAGCTGACGCCGGAGTCGTACTCCTGCGTTCGCAACACCCCCGGCGTGACCGGGTTCGTCGGCGCCACGGACCGCGCCGACCGGCCCGCACCGCTGTCGCTGGACGAGGTCCTCAAGTGGCTGGCGCCCGCCGTCGCCCAGGACACCAAGAAGGCGAAGCCGGAGATCAAGGTGCTCGACTTCGAGGTCGGTGACTCGGTGACGGTGACCGACGGCGCGTTCGCCTCGCTGCCGGCCACGATCAGCGAGATCAATGCGGACCAGCAGAAGCTCAAGGTACTGGTGTCGATCTTCGGGCGGGAGACCCCGGTGGAGCTCAATTTCAACCAGGTCTCGAAGATATAGGCGAGCGCGAGGAGCGAGCGAAGCGAGCCCCGCAGCCGCGAGCGAAAGATTGATCTAGTACGCTTTACCGTCCCATCAATCAATTCAGCCCAGGAAGAGCCATGCCTCCGAAGAAGAAGCTCGTCAAGACCTTCACGCTTCAGCTGCCCGCGGGTCAGGCCACGCCGGCCCCGCCGGTCGGCCCGGCGCTGGGTCAGCACGGCGTGAACATCATGGAGTTCTGCAAGGCGTACAACGCGCAGACCGAGTCGCAGCGCGGGGACATCGTCCCGGCTGAGATCAGCGTGTACGAGGACCGGACCTTCACGTTCGTGCTGAAGACCCCGCCGGCCGCCCGCCTGCTGGTCAAGGCAGCCGGCGTGCAGAAGGGTTCCGGCGAACCGCACAAGGAGAAGGTCGGCTCGGTCACCCGCGCCCAGCTGCGCGAGATCGCCGAGAAGAAGATGCCCGACCTGAACGCCACCGACCTGGCTCAGGCCGAGAAGATCATCGCCGGTACCGCCCGGTCGATGGGCATCACGGTCGCCGACTAACTTCACAACACGTGGGAGGGCTCGCCGCGCGGCGCGCCCGCCATTTACCACAGCCTTTCCGGCCTATGCATTCCGGCCGGAGGGCATTGAGGAGAAACAGATGCAACACAGCAAGGGGTACCGCAAGGCGGCCGAACAGATCGACCGCACCAAGCTCTACCCGCCGGTCGAGGCGCTGAAGCTCGCCAAGGAGACCAGCCCCATCAAGTTCGACGCCACTGTCGAGGTCGCGATGCGTCTCGGCGTCGACCCTCGGAAGGCCGACCAGATCGTCCGTGGCACCGTCAACCTGCCGCACGGCACCGGCAAGTCCGTTAGCGTGATCGTCTTCGCGGCCGGCGACAAGGCCGCCGAGGCCGAGGCCGCCGGCGCGGACGCCGTTGGCAGCGAAGACCTGGTCACCCGGATCCAGGAAGGCTGGCTGGACTTCGACGCGGCCATCGCCACACCGGACCAGATGGCCAAGATCGGTAAGATCGCGCGGATCCTGGGCCCGCGCGGCAAGATGCCGAACCCGAAGACCGGCACGGTCACCATGGACGTCGCCAAGGCGGTACAGGACATCAAGGGCGGCAAGATCACGTTCCGGGTCGACAAGCATTCGAACCTCCACCTGATCATCGGCAAGGCGTCGTTCCCGATCGAGGCACTGGTCGACAACTACGCCGCCGTACTGGACGAGGTGATCCGGTCCAAGCCGTCCGCGGCCAAGGGCAAGTACCTGCGGAAGGTCTTCGTGGCCACGACGATGGGCCCGGGTATCCCGGTCGACCCCAACGTCACCCGCGGCCTCCGCGAGTCGGCCGCCGCCGACGCCTGACCCGGGTCTGGTAACCTAGCCCGCGAAGTTCCACCCGAAGACCGCTGGTTACTGCGGCAACGCAGTCGAAGGTCCCGCGATTCGAGCGGGCGGCCCGCGCAGGGAGTGAACACGGAGTCTTTCGACGCCCCGTGCGCCCTGCGCCGGGGCGTCCTCTCGTATTGCGGAGCGACCAGCCACACAGGACGCAAACGAGAGGAGGGACATGGCGGACAAGCCGGTTCGGGCCGACAAGGCCACGGCCGTTGCCGAGCTCAGCGAGCACTTCCGCAGTGCCCAGGCCACCGTGCTGACCGAATACCGAGGCCTGACGGTCACGCAGATCACCAACCTGCGGCGCTCGTTGGGCAAGGACACCACGTACGCGGTCGCGAAGAACACGCTCGCGAAGCGGGCGGCGGTGGATGCGGGCATCGAAGGGCTCGACGATCTGTTCACCGGTCCTACCGCGCTCGCCTTCGTGTCCGGAGATGTCGTCCAGGCGGCGAAGGGTCTGCGCGAATTCGCGAAGACGCACCCGGCGCTCGTCATCAAGGGCGGCGTATTCGAGGGCAAGGCAATGTCGGCGGCCGAGGTGACGAGGCTGGCCGATCTGGAGTCCCGTGAGGTACTGCTGGCGAGGCTGGCCGGTGCCATGAAGGCGAACCTGAGCAAGGCCGCGGCCCTGTTCCAGGCGCCGCTGTCGAAGACCGCCCGGCTCGTGGCGGCTCTGGCCGAGAAGCGCGAAAACGAAGCTAAGTGAGGGAAGAAATGGCGAAGCTGTCCACCGAGGAACTGCTCGGTGCGTTCAAGGAAATGACGCTGCTCGAGCTGTCCGAGTTCGTCAAGCAGTTCGAAGAGACCTTCGATGTCACCGCCGCCGCTCCGGCCGCGATGATGATGGCCGCCCCGGCTGCCGCGGCCGCCGAGCCGGAGGAGGAGAAGGACGAGTTCGACGTCGTCCTGGAGAACGATGGCGGCAAGAAGATCCAGGTCATCAAGGTCGTCCGTGAGCTGACCGGGCTGGGCCTGAAGGAGGCCAAGGATCTGGTCGAGGCCGCGCCGAAGGCGGTACTCGAGAAGGTCAACAAGGAAGCCGCCGAGAAGGCCAAGGACAAGCTCGAGGCCGAGGGCGCCGGCGTCACCCTGAAGTGACTCCACGCACCGTTGATCGCCGTCCCGGGCCCGCGCTCGGGGCGGCGATCTTTCTTCTTGTCGACACTTGGTACGTCCTGATTTGTCCGTTCGGGGCGCGCCGACCAGCGCAGAGCCCTTGACTGAGCACGTACTGACAGGCACGCTGAAACAGCACAAGCCTTCCGCGCTTGCGACGGCCACCACCCGAGGCATCGGGCGAAGACCGCGGTATCGCCGCGACGAGAACGTGTTTCCGAGGCACGTTCTGCCGCAACCTGCCGTGGTGGCTAGACAGCGGTTAGCCTTGCGGCTACACTGCTAGTTTGCGCTGTCTTCCGACTTCCACCCTGCCCGGAATGTCTAATTCAGACTTTTCGGACCAGGGCCCGTCGGACTGCACGCGCAACGGCCGTTGCAGCACCGGTCCTCGGAAGGACGCATCTTGGCAGCTTCCCGCCCTGCGAAGACCAGCCATAACTCGAGCACATTCGCTCCCCGCCGGATCTCTTTCGGCAGGATCACCGAACACCTAGAGGTTCCCAACCTCCTTGCCATCCAGACCGAGTCGTTCGACTGGCTGGTGGGTAACGAGGCGTGGCAGAACCGCACTGCCGGTGTTCCGCACGCGCGCTCCGGGCTCGCGGAGATCCTTGAAGAGATAAGTCCCATCGAGGACTTTTCCGGGACGATGTCGCTCTCTTTCTCCGCGCCCCGCTTCGATGAGGTGAAGGCCTCGATCGAGGAGTGCAAGGAGAAGGATCTCACCTACTGTGCCCCGCTGTTCGTGACCGCGGAGTTCACCAACAACACCACTGGCGAGATCAAGAGCCAGACGGTGTTCATGGGTGATTTCCCGATGATGACGCCGAAGGGGACGTTCATCATCAACGGTACCGAGCGGGTGGTGGTCTCCCAGCTCGTCCGTTCTCCTGGCGTGTATTTCACCAAGGAGCCGGACAAGACTTCGGACCGCGATCTGTCCAGCGTCAAGGTCATCCCGAGCCGGGGTGCCTGGCTGGAGTTCGACATCGACAAGCGCGACACCGTCGGCGTACGCATCGACCGCAAGCGCCGCCAGGCGGTCACCGTTCTGCTCAAGGCGATCGGCTGGACCAACGAGCGGATCCGCGAGCGGTTCGCCTGGTCCGAGCTGATGATGACCACCCTGGAGAAGGACCACATCGCCGGGCAGGACGAAGCCCTGCTCGACATCTACCGCAAGCTGCGGCCGGGTGAGCCGCCGACGCGGGAGAACGCGCAGACCCTGCTCGACAACCTCTTCTTCAACCCGAAGCGGTACGACGTCGCGAAGGTCGGCCGGTACAAGTTCAACAAGAAGCTCGAGGTCGACGTCCCGATCACCACGGGCATCCTGACCGAGGACGACATCGTCGCCACGGTCGAGTACCTGTGCCGGCTGCACTCCGGTGAGGAGGGCTACGAGCCGGACGACATCGACCACTTCGGCAACCGCCGCCTGCGTACCGTCGGCGAGCTGATCCAGAACCAGGTCCGGGTCGGCCTGTCCCGGATGGAGCGGGTCGTCCGCGAGCGGATGACCACGCAGGACGTCGAGGCGATCACGCCGCAGACTCTGATCAACATCCGCCCGGTCGTGGCGGCGATCAAGGAGTTCTTCGGTACGTCGCAGCTGTCCCAGTTCATGGACCAGACCAACCCGCTCGCGGGCCTGACCCACCGCCGCCGCCTCAGCGCGCTCGGCCCGGGTGGTCTGTCGCGGGAGCGGGCCGGCTTCGAGGTCCGGGACGTGCACCCGTCGCACTACGGCCGCATGTGCCCGATCGAGACGCCGGAAGGCCCGAACATCGGTCTGATCGGCGCGCTGTCCACGTTCGCCCGGGTCAACCCGTTCGGCTTCATCGAGACGCCGTACCGGAAGGTCGTCGACGGCCGGGTCACCGACCAGATCGACTACCTGACCGCGGACGAGGAGGATCGGCACGTCAAGGCCCAGGCCAACTCGCCGTTGATGTCGGACGGCCGGTTCGCCGAAGAGCGTGTGCTGGTTCGCCGGAAGGGCGGCGAGGTCGACAACGTCGCGCCGAGCGCCGTGGACTACATGGACGTCTCGCCGCGCCAGATGGTGTCGGTCGCGACCGCCATGATCCCGTTCCTCGAGCACGACGACGCGAACCGGGCCCTGATGGGCGCGAACATGCAGCGCCAGGCCGTACCGCTGGTCCGGGCCGAGGCCCCGCTGGTCGGTACGGGCATGGAGTATCGGGCGGCCACGGACGCCGGTGACGTGGTGGTCGCCGAGTTCGGTGGCGTCGTCGAGGACCTGTGCGCCGACTACATCACCGTGCACCAGGACGACGGTCACCGCCGGACGTACCTGATGCGCAAGTTCGTCCGCTCGAACGCCGGTTCCTGCGTGAACCAGAAGCCGGTGGTGTTCGAGGGCGACCGCATCGAGGCCGGTCAGGTCATCGCGGACGGCCCGTGTACCGAGAACGGCGAGATGGCGCTCGGCCGCAACCTGCTGGTCGCCTTCATGCCGTGGGAGGGCCACAACTACGAGGACGCGATCATCCTGTCCCAGCGGCTCGTCCAGGAGGACGTGCTCACCTCGATCCACATCGAGGAGCATGAGGTCGACGCGCGCGACACCAAGCTCGGTCCGGAAGAGATCACCCGCGACATCCCGAACGTCAGCGAGGAAATGCTTGCCGACCTCGACGAGCGCGGCATCGTCCGGATCGGTGCCGAGGTCGTGCCCGGCGACATCCTGGTCGGCAAGGTCACGCCGAAGGGCGAGACCGAGCTGACTCCCGAGGAGCGGCTGCTCCGCGCGATCTTCGGGGAGAAGGCCCGCGAGGTTCGGGACACGTCCCTGAAGGTGCCGCACGGCGAGACCGGTACGGTCATCGGCGTTCGCACGTTCGCCCGCGACGACGGCGACGAGTTGTCGCCCGGCGTGAACGAGCTGGTGCGGGTCTACGTCGCCCAGAAGCGGAAGATCCAGGACGGCGACAAGCTCGCCGGCCGGCACGGCAACAAGGGCGTCATCGCGAAGATTCTGCCGGTGGAGGACATGCCGTTCCTCGAGGACGGTACGCCGGTCGACATCGTGCTCAACCCGCTCGGCGTGCCGAGCCGGATGAACATCGGCCAGGTCCTGGAGACCCACCTCGGGTGGGTGGCCAAGACGGGTTGGAAGGTCGACGGCGAGGACACCGAGTGGAAGAAGTCGCTGAAGGCGGTCGGCGCCAGCTCCGCCAACGGGGACACCAACGTGGCGACGCCGGTCTTCGACGGTGCCAAGGAGGAGGAGATCGCCGGCCTGCTCTCGTCGACCCTGCCCAACCGGGACGGCAAGCAGCTGGTGGGCGCGAGCGGCAAGGCACGACTGTTCGACGGGCGTACCGGCGAACCGCTGCCCGACCCGATCGCGGTCGGCTACATCTACATCCTCAAGCTCAACCACCTCGTCGACGACAAGATCCACGCTCGGTCGACCGGGCCGTACTCGATGATCACGCAGCAGCCGCTGGGTGGTAAGGCGCAGTTCGGTGGCCAGCGGTTCGGCGAGATGGAGTGCTGGGCGATGCAGGCCTACGGGGCCGCGTACGCCCTGCAGGAGCTGTTGACCATCAAGTCCGACGACGTACTCGGCCGGGTGAAGGTGTACGAGGCGATCGTCAAGGGCGAGAACATCCCCGAGCCGGGGATTCCGGAGTCCTTCAAGGTGCTGCTCAAGGAGCTGCAGTCGCTGTGCCTGAACGTCGAGGTGCTCTCCAGCGACGGCGTCGCCCTCGAGATGCGCGAGACGGACGACGAAGTCTTCCGGGCCGCGGAGGAGCTGGGCATCGACCTGTCCCGGCGCGAGCCGAGCAGTGTCGAGGAAGTCTGATAACGGGAGGAATGGACTAAGTGCTCGATGTCAACTTCTTCGACGAGCTCCGCATCGGTCTGGCCACGGCGGAGGACATTCGGCTGTGGTCGCACGGTGAGGTGAAGAAGCCCGAGACAATCAACTACCGCACCCTCAAGCCCGAGAAGGACGGCCTGTTCTGCGAGAAGATCTTCGGCCCGCAGCGGGACTGGGAGTGCTATTGCGGTAAGTACAAGCGGGTCCGGTTCAAGGGCATCGTCTGCGAACGCTGCGGGGTCGAGGTGACCCGGTCCAAGGTGCGGCGCGAGCGGATGGGCCACATCGAGCTCGCGGCGCCGGTGACGCACATCTGGTACTTCAAGGGTGTGCCGAGCCGGCTGGGCTACCTGCTGGACCTCGCGCCCAAGGATCTCGAAAAGATCATCTACTTCGCGTCGTACGTCATCACCGCTGTCGACGCCGAGGCCCGCCACCGCGACATGTCCACGGTCGAGAACGAGATCGCGGCCGAGAAGCGGCAGGCGGAGAACGCCCGCGACGCGGAGATCGAGAAGCGGGCCGCCAAGCTCGAGCAGGACCTGGCCGAGCTGGAAGCCGAGGGCGCGAAGGCCGACGTCCGCCGCAAGGTCAAGGACGGCGGCGAGCGGGAGATGCGCCAGATCCGCGATCGCGCGCAGCGGGAGATCGACCGCCTCGACGAGGTGATGGAGACCTTCCGCAAGCTCGACCCGAAGCAGCTGGTCACCGACGAGCTGCTGTACCGCGAGCTGCGCGACCGGTTCGGTGAGTACTTCACCGGTGGCATGGGCGCCGAGGCGATCAAGTCGCTGCTGGAGAACCTGGATCTGGACGCCGAGGCCGACGACCTGCGGGAGGTCATCCGCAACGGCAAGGGCCAGCGGAAGATCCGGGCGCTCAAGCGGCTGAAGGTGGTCGCCGCGTTCCTGAACACCCGCAACTCGCCGATGGGCATGGTGCTCGACTGCATCCCGGTGATCCCGCCGGACCTGCGGCCGATGGTCCAGCTCGACGGTGGCCGGTTCGCGACGAGCGACCTGAACGACCTGTACCGCCGGGTCATCAACCGGAACAACCGGCTCAAGCGCCTGATCGACCTGGGCGCTCCCGAGATCATCGTGAACAACGAGAAGCGGATGCTGCAGGAGGCCGTCGACGCGCTGTTCGACAACGGCCGCCGCGGCCGGCCGGTCACCGGCCCGGGTAACCGTCCGCTGAAGTCGCTGTCCGACATGCTCAAGGGCAAGCAGGGCCGGTTCCGGCAGAACCTGCTCGGCAAGCGCGTCGACTACTCGGGTCGGTCCGTGATCGTCGTCGGTCCGCAGCTGAAGCTGCACCAGTGCGGCCTGCCCAAGCAGATGGCGCTGGAGCTGTTCAAGCCGTTCGTGATGAAGCGCCTGGTCGACCTGAATCATGCGCAGAACATCAAGTCGGCCAAGCGGATGGTCGAGCGGCAGCGGCCGGTCGTGTGGGACGTCCTGGAGGAGGTCATCGGGGAGCACCCGGTCCTCCTGAACCGGGCGCCGACGCTGCACCGGCTGGGCATCCAGGCCTTCGAACCGCAGTTGGTCGAGGGCAAGGCGATCCAGATCCACCCGCTGGTGTGTACCGCGTTCAACGCCGACTTCGACGGTGACCAGATGGCGGTGCACGTACCGCTGTCCGCCGAGGCGCAGGCCGAGGCGCGGATCCTGATGCTGTCGTCGAACAACATCCTCAAGCCGGCCGACGGCAAGCCGGTCACCATGCCCACCCAGGACATGGTCATCGGCCTGTACCACCTCACGCACCTGCGCGAGGGGGTCACCGGCGAGGGCCGCATCTTCTCGTCGGACGCCGAGGCGCAGATGGCGTACGACAACCGCGAGTTGCACCTGCAGGCGAAGGTCAAGATCCGGCTGAGCGGGGTGACCGGGGTCGACAACAGCCACGGCACGCCCGCGTGGCAGCCGGCGGAGGGCTGGCAGCCCGGCGACTCCGCGGTCATCGAGACCACGCTGGGCCGGGTGCTGTTCAACGAGACGCTGCCCGAGGGGTACCGCTTCGTCAACTACGAGATCCGCAAGGGTCAGCTGTCGTCGATCGTGAACGACCTGGCCGAGCGGTACCCGAAGGTGGCGCTGGCCGCCACGCTGGACGCGCTCAAGGAGGCCGGCTTCCACTGGGCCACCTGGTCCGGTGTGACGATCGGCATCGAGGACGTCGTCCAGCCGCCGAACAAGAACGCGATCCTCGAGCGGTACGAGAAGGAAGCCGAGCGGATCGACAAGCAGTACCAGCGGGGTCTGATGACCGCCGAGGAGCGTCGCGGCGAGCTCATCGAGATCTGGACCAAGGCGACCAACGAGGTTGCCAAGGAGATGGAGACCGCGCTGCCGCAGGAGAATCCACTGTGGATGATGATTCACAGCGGTGCCCGCGGCAACCTGCTCCAGCTCCGGCAGATCTCCGCGATCCGTGGTCTGGTGGCCAACCCGAAGGGCGAGATCATCCCGCGGCCGATCAAGTCGTCGTTCCGCGAGGGTCTGACCGTGCTGGAGTACTTCATCTCCACCCACGGCGCCCGCAAGGGTCTGGCGGACACCGCGCTGCGTACGGCGGACTCGGGCTACCTGACCCGCCGGCTCGTGGACGTGTCGCAGGACGTGATCATCCGCGAGGAGGACTGCGGTACCGACCGGGCGATCCCGATGACCGCGGGCGAGCTGCTCGACGGCAAGCTCGTGGTGCACGAGCACGCCGAGACGGGCGTACACGCGCGGACGCTGGCCGACGACGTGAGCGACGAGAAGGGCAACCTGATCGCCGCGCGCGGGGTCGACCTCAACTCGATCATCGTGGACAAGCTGGTAGCCGCTGGCGTCGAGAACGTACGGGTGCGCAGCGTGCTCACGTGTGAGTCGAAGCTCGGTGTCTGCGCGGCCTGCTACGGGCGCTCGCTGCCGACCGGCAAGGTGGTGGACGTCGGCGAGGCCGTCGGCATCATCGCCGCGCAGTCGATCGGTGAGCCGGGTACGCAGCTGACGATGCGTACCTTCCACACCGGTGGCGTCGCGGGTGAGGACATCACCCAGGGTCTGCCCCGGGTCCAGGAGATCTTCGAGGCGCGCGTGCCCAAGGGCAAGGCGCCGATCGCGGATACCGCCGGCCGCATCCGCATCGAGGACGGCGACAGGTCGCGGAAGGTCATCATCGTGCCGGACGACGGCAGCGACGAGATCACGCACGACAAGATCTCCAAGCGGGTCCGGCTGCGGGTCCACGACGGCGATCACGTCGAGGTCGGGGAGAAGCTCACCGAGGGCACGATCGACCCGCACGAGCTGCTGCGGGTCCTCGGGCCGCGGGCGGTCCAGGTCCACCTGACCCAGGAGGTCCAGGAGGTGTACCGCTCGCAGGGTGTGCTCATCCACGACAAGCACATCGAGATCATCATCCGGCAGATGCTCAAGCGGGTGACGGTCATCGACTCCGGCTCGACCGAGTTCCTGCCGGGCGTATTGGTCGACCGGGCGCACTTCGAGGCGGAGAACCGCCGCGTGGTGGCCGAGGGTGCCGAGCCGGCTTCCGGCCGTCCGGTCCTCATGGGCATCACGAAGGCGTCGCTGGCCACCGAGTCGTGGCTGTCGGCGGCGTCCTTCCAGGAGACGACCCGGGTACTGACCGACGCGGCGATCAACGCGCGCAGCGACTCGCTGATCGGTCTGAAGGAGAACGTCATCATCGGCAAGCTCATCCCGGCCGGTACGGGCATCAGCAAGTACCGCAACATCCGGGTCGAGCCCACCGAGGAGGCAAAGCAGAAGGTGTACTCGATGACCGGGTACGCCGAGAGCGACTACGGCTTCGGGCCGGCCAGTGGTGCCGCGGTACCGCTGGACGACTTCGACTTCGGGTCGTACCGATAGGTGTTAATCGACCGGGGGCCCGACGCACCAGCGTCGGGCCCCCGATCTTTGTACGCTGATGCGGTGAGTACCGAGGTGATGCGCCATCCGCTCGACCCGGAGGTGGTGCGCTCGTCCAAACCCAACGCGGTCCTCGCGCTGGGTGTCGTGGCGGCGATGACCGGGCTACTGCTCGGCGGCCTCGTCCCCGGGACCATCGCGCTGCTGCTGGCCCGGCAGGCGCGCGCCGAGATGCTGGACGCGCACGGCTACCTGACCGGGGCCAGGCGGCTGCGGGCCGGCATCTGGTTGGCCTGGATCGGCCTCGTGCTCGCCGCCACGGCGCTCGTCGCGGCGTCCATCGCCGGATTGCTGCACCTCGCGGACCAGCCCAGCGGGCAAGACTTCGGGCCCGGCGTCGACTGAGAAGAAGGGTGCGACTGATGAGTGAGTGGAGCCCTCCCGGTGGGCCACCGCCCATGTTTCCCCCGCACTCGTCGCCACCTTCGCCGGCGGGGCCACCGCAATCCGGACCGCCGTATTCCGGGCCGCCGCTGCCTGTGAGGCCTCCGCCGGCGCAACCCGTGCTGACCCGACCCGCTCCGCCACCCCGCTCCGCGGCTCGGCCGCTGGTCCGCGTCGACCCGGTCCCCGGTACGCCGTTCGCCGTCGGCTACCTCGACGTGCCCCCGGCGACCTCCGGGCCGGCGATCGGCTCGCTCGTCACCGGAATCGGCGCGCTGCTCGCGGTCGGGATCACCGGGTGCTTCGGGACGATCGGCGCGCAGGGTGGCGCCGCGTTCTTGGCGGCCGGGGCGTTCGCGGTACCGACGATTGTGCTCGGCGTCGCCGGGATCGGGCTCGGCATGGTCGGTATCCGGCAGGTCCGGCAGGCCGTGGTTACCCGGATCGCCGGCCGCGGCATGGCGATCGCCGGCCTCGTCTGCGGCGCGAGCGCGCTCGTGCTGCTCGTGGGCGTGCTGGCCTTGACGCTATTCGCCTGAGACCCAGCTCAGGGGCGCGCTAGACTAGACCGGCGATGTAGCCGGGTACCCCCGGTTTTGACCTCCGTGGCCGCGGTGGGTACTCTTCTTGGTCGTGCCCAGGCGTGCCTGGGCTCACGCGCGTGCGCGCTCGCCGCGACGACGACCAACCTGCTTCCGCCAGGAAGCCAGGGGCCCGTGTGTCGGACGACACGCCCGACCGCGGGTGCCGGAGGACCCGGTACAGCACGAGACAGAGAGCCCCAAGACAGGGAGACAGGGAACCAGGTGCCCACGATCCAGCAGCTGGTCCGCAAGGGCCGCAAGGCGAAGGTCAGCAAGAGCAAGACGCCGGCGCTCAAGGGCTGCCCGCAGCGTCGGGGGGTGTGTACCCGCGTGTACACCACCACGCCCAAGAAGCCGAACTCGGCTCTGCGCAAGGTCGCCCGGGTCCGGCTGATGAGCGGCTTCGAAGTGACCGCGTACATCCCCGGTGTCGGTCACAACCTCCAGGAGCACTCGATCGTGCTGGTTCGTGGCGGCCGGGTGAAGGACCTGCCCGGTGTGCGCTACAAGATCATTCGTGGCTCACTGGACACCCAAGGCGTCCGGAACCGCAAGCAGGCTCGAAGCCGTTACGGCGCGAAGAAGGAGAAGAGCTGACATGCCGCGTAAGGGCCCGGCGCCGAAGCGGCCGATGATGGCCGACCCGGTGTACAACTCGCTGCTGGTGACCCAGCTGATCAACAAGATCCTGCTGCGGGGCAAGCGCCAGCTGGCCGAGCGCGTCGTGTACGGCGCTCTGGAGGGTTGCCGCGATAAGAGCGGTACCGATCCGGTCGTGACGCTCAAGCGCGCCATGGACAACGTGAAGCCGACCCTCGAGGTGCGCAGCCGCCGCGTCGGTGGCGCCACCTACCAGGTGCCGGTCGAGGTGCGCCCGCCGCGGGCCACCACTCTGGGCCTGCGCTGGCTCGTGCAGTACGCGCGCGCCCGGCGCGAGAAGACGATGATCGAGCGGCTGCAGAACGAGCTGCTCGACGCGAGCAACGGCCTCGGTGCCGCCGTGAAGCGGCGCGAGGACACGCACAAGATGGCGGAGTCCAACAAGGCCTTCGCGCACTATCGCTGGTGACCCACCAGCGCACCGACGAGACGACGAAGTAGGGATTACCGTGGCAGCCGCAGACGCCGCCCTCGCCAAGCTCCGCAACATCGGCATCATGGCGCACATCGATGCCGGTAAGACCACGACCACCGAGCGGATCCTCTTCTACACCGGCATCACATACAAGATCGGTGAGGTCCACGAAGGCGCCGCCGTCATGGACTGGATGGAGCAGGAGCAGGAGCGCGGCATCACCATCACCTCCGCCGCCACCAAGTGCGAGTGGAAGGGCCACGTCATCCAGATCATCGACACGCCCGGCCACGTCGACTTCACGGTCGAGGTCGAGCGGTCGTTGCGGGTACTCGACGGTGCCGTCGCGGTCTACGACGGCGTGGCCGGCGTGGAGCCGCAGACCGAGACGGTCTGGCGGCAGGCGGACAAGTACCGGGTACCGCGGATGTGCTTCGTCAACAAGCTCGACCGCACCGGCGCGGACTTCTTCCGGTGCATCCAGATGATGATCGACCGGCTCGGCGCGGTGCCGCTGGTACTCCAGCTGCCCATCGGCAACGAGTCCAACTTCATCGGCGTCGTCGACCTGATCGGCATGCGCGCACTGACTTGGCGTGGCGAGACCCAGAAGGGCGACGACTACGCGGTCGAGGAGATCCCGGCCGAGCTTCGCGAGCAGGCGGAGGAGTACCGCGAGAAGCTGCTCGAGACGCTGTCCGAGGCCGACGACACGATCCTCGAGAAGTACCTCGAGGGCGAGGATCTGTCGGTCGACGAGATCAAGGCCGGCATCCGGCGGGCCACCATCGCCGGCAAGCTCAACCCGGTGCTGACCGGCTCGGCGTTCAAGAACAAGGGCGTGCAGCCCATGCTGGACGCCGTCGTCGACTTCCTGCCGTCTCCGCTCGATCTGCCGCCGACCGAGGGTACGGCGATGGACGGCGAGACCCCGGTCGAGCGCAAGCCGTCCGTGACCGAGCCGTTCGCCGGGCTCGCCTTCAAGATCCAGACCGATCCGCATCTCGGCAAGCTCACCTACGTCCGGGTGTACTCGGGCAAGGTCGACGCCGGTTCTCAGGCGATCAACTCGACGAAGGACCGCAAGGAGCGCATCGGGAAGATCTTCCAGATGCACGCCAACAAGCGGGAGGACCGCCCGTTCGCGCGGGCCGGTGACATCGTCGCGGTACAGGGTCTGAAGCAGACCACCACCGGTGACACGCTCTGCGACCCGGCGCACGCGGTGATCCTCGAGTCGATGACATTCCCCGAGCCGGTCATCTCGGTAGCCATCGAGCCGAAGTCAAAGGCCGACCAGGAGAAGCTGTCCACGGCCATCCAGAAGCTGGCCGAAGAGGACCCGACGTTCCGCGTCAAGCTGGACGACGAGACGGGCCAGACGGTCATCTCCGGGATGGGTGAGCTGCACCTGGAGATCCTCGTCGACCGGATGAAGCGGGAGTTCCGGGTCGAGGCCAACATCGGCAAGCCGCAGGTGGCGTACCGGGAGACGATCCGCCGCAAGGTGGAGAAGGTCGAGTACACCCACAAGAAGCAGACGGGTGGCTCCGGCCAGTACGCGAAGGTGATCATCACGCTCGAGCCGCTGCCGCTGGACGGGGAGACGACGTACGAGTTCGTCAACGCGGTCACCGGTGGGCGGATCCCGAAGGAGTTCATCCCGTCGGTCGACGCGGGTGCGCAGGACGCGATGCAGTACGGCGTACTCGCGGGTTATCCGCTCGTCGGCATCAAGCTGACGCTGGTGGACGGCCAGTACCACGAGGTCGACTCGTCCGAGATGGCGTTCAAGATCGCTGGCTCGATGGCGCTGAAGGAGGCGGCCCGGCGGGCCGACCCGGCGCTGCTCGAGCCGATGATGTCCGTTGAGGTCACCACTCCCGAGGCGAACATGGGTGACGTCATCGGCGACCTCAACTCACGGCGAGGCGTGATCCAGGAGATGAGCGAGCGCGGCGGTAGCCGCGTGGTTCGGGCCCTGGTTCCGCTGTCGGAGATGTTCGGCTACGTCGGCGACCTGCGGTCGAAGACCCAGGGCCGGGCGAGCTACACCATGCAGTTCGACTCCTACGCCGAGGTTCCGGCGAACGTGGCGAAGGAGATCATCGCTAAGGCCACGGGTGAGTAGCTCGCCCTGGCGTAGGAAGTAAGAAGCAGAGTCCACAGGAGGACACCAGTGGCGAAGGCGAAGTTCCAGCGGACTAAGCCGCACGTCAACATCGGCACCATTGGTCACATCGACCACGGGAAGACGACGCTGACCGCAGCGATTACCAAGGTCCTGCACGACAAGATGCCCAACGACAACCCGTACACGCCGTTCGACGAGATCGACAAGGCGCCCGAGGAGAAGGCTCGCGGCATCACGATCTCGATCGCGCACGTCGAGTATCAGACCGAGAAGCGGCACTACGCGCACGTCGACTGTCCCGGTCACGCCGACTACATCAAGAACATGATCACCGGTGCCGCCCAGATGGACGGCGCGATCCTGGTGGTCGCGGCGACCGACGGCCCGATGCCGCAGACCAAGGAGCACGTGCTGCTCGCCCGCCAGGTCGGCGTGCCGTACATCGTCGTGGCGCTCAACAAGGCCGACGCCGTCGACGACGAGGAGCTGCTCGACCTGGTCGAGCTCGAGGTCCGCGAGCTGCTGAGCAAGTACGAGTTCCCGGGCGACGACGCTCCGGTCGTACGCGTCTCCGCGCTGCGGGCGCTCGAAGGCGACGCGGAGTGGTCGGAAAAGCTCATGGACCTGCTCAATGCGGTTGACGAGGCGATCCCGGAGCCGGAGCGCGAGATCGACAAGCCGTTCCTGATGCCGATCGAGGACGTCTTCACGATCACCGGCCGCGGCACCGTGGTGACCGGTCGCGCCGAGCGCGGTGTCCTCAAGCCGAACGAGGAGGTGGAGATCGTCGGCATCAAGGAGAAGTCGATGAAGACGGTCTGCACCGGTATCGAGATGTTCCGCAAGATCCTCGACGAGGCGCGCGCCGGCGAGAACGTCGGCCTGCTCCTGCGCGGTATCAAGCGGGAGGACGTCGAGCGCGGCATGGTCGTCGTCAAGCCCGGCACCACGACGCCGCACACCGAGTTCGAGGCGAGCGTGTACGTGCTCTCCCGGGAAGAGGGCGGCCGGCACACGCCGTTCTTCAACAACTACCGTCCGCAGTTCTACTTCCGGACCACGGACGTCACCGGCGTCGTCACGTTGCCCGACGGCACCGAGATGGTCATGCCCGGTGACACCACGTCGATGACGGTGAAGCTGATCCAGCCCATCGCCATGGAGGAGACCCTCCGCTTCGCGATCCGCGAGGGTGGGCGCACCGTCGGTGCGGGCCGGGTCACCAAGATCATTAAGTGAATCGGTAACCCCGACGAGGACTGCCGGACAGCAGTACGGCATACTTGTCAGGTTGCGTCGGCGCAGGGCGGTCGGCCGCTTGTGGCAACTCAGTGGCTGGCCGCCCGCGCACGGCGGTCGCCTCCGGTCCTCGTACCGGGGTGGCGAGCGCCCCGACATCCGCGGTCTCTTCCGGCGGCCCCAGCCTGCCCCAGCGTCATGGGGCGGAGCCTGGCCACGGGACGCGACACGCCCGACCGCGGGGGTCGGCACGGCTCCACACCACAGCGGCATCGAGAGAAGGAACAGAAGCCACCATGGCGGGACAGAAGATCCGCATCCGGCTCAAGGCCTATGACCACGAGGTCGTCGACTCGTCGGCTCGAAAGATCGTCGAGACGGTGACGCGTACCGGTGCGCAGGTCGCGGGCCCGGTGCCGCTGCCCACGGAGATCAACCGCTACTGCGTGATCCGCTCGCCGCACAAGTACAAGGACTCGCGCGAGCACTTCGAGATGCGGACGCACAAGCGTCTGATCGACATCATCGACCCCACCCCGAAGACGGTCGACTCGCTTATGCGGCTCGACCTGCCGGCCGGTGTGGACATCGAGATCAAGCTCTAGGGACCGGACGAATGGACAGGGAAGTCAAGGGCATCCTGGGCGCCAAGCTCGGCATGACCCAGGTCTGGGACAACAACCGCGTTGTCCCGGTGACCGTGGTGCAGGCCGGGCCGTGCGTGGTGACCCAGGTGCGTACGCCTGACAAGGACGGCTACTCGGCGGTCCAGCTCGCCTACGGCGCGATCGACCCCCGCAAGGTCAACAAGCCCGAGGCCGGGCACTTCGCCGTGTCGGGTGTTGCCCCGCGGCGGCACCTGGTCGAGCTGCGTACGACCGACGCGAGCGAGTACACGCTGGGCCAGGAGGTCACCGTCGAGACGTTCACGCCCGGCCAGGTGATCGACGTGACCGGTAAGACCAAGGGCAAGGGCTTCGCCGGCGTCATGAAGCGGCACGGCTTCCACGGCCTGCGCGCCTCCCACGGTGTCGAGCGCAAGCACCGCTCGCCCGGCTCGATCGGCGGCTGCGCGACGCCTGGGCGCGTCTTCAAGGGCGTCAAGATGGCCGGCCGGATGGGTGGCGTGCGGTTCACCGTGCAGAACCTGACGATCCAGGCCGTCGACCCGGAGCAGAACCTGATCCTGGTCAAGGGCGCGCTGCCGGGTCCGAAGGGTGGCCTGGTGCTGATCCGTACGGCCGCGAAGTCCAAGGCGGTGACGACGAAGTGACTACTGTGGACGTACTCGGTATCGACGGCGAGTCGACCAGCTCGGTCGAGCTGCCGGCGGAGATCTTCGACGCGCAGGCCAACATCCCGCTGATGCACCAGGTCGTGGTGGCTCAGCTCGCGGCCGCCCGGCAGGGTACGCACAAGACGAAGACCCGCGGTGAGGTGGCCGGCGGCGGCCGGAAGCCGTACAAGCAGAAGGGCACGGGCCGGGCCCGCCAAGGCTCGATCCGCGCGCCGCAGTTCACCGGCGGTGGCGTGGTGCACGGTCCCGTGCCGCGCGACTACGCCCAGCGGACTCCGAAGAAGATGAAGGTGGCCGCGCTGCGCGGAGCACTGTCCGACCGCGCGCGCGACGGCGCGATCCACGTTGTCGAGTCCTTTGTAGACGGTGAGACGCCGTCGACCAAGGCCGCCATCGCGACGCTGGCGAAAGTCACCGAGGTCCGGCGGGTACTGGTCGTGCTCGGCTCCGAGGACGAGCTGAACTGGCTCTCGCTGCGCAACGAGCCGCGGGTACACCTGCTCGAGGTGGGCCAGCTCAACACGTACGACGTACTGGTCTCCGACGCGGTCGTCTTCACGAAGGAAGCGTTGGACGAGTTCTTGGGGGTGCGCAGTGACGACGATCGCTGATCCTCGCGACATCATCATCGCGCCGGTCGTCTCCGAGAAGAGCTACGGCCTGCTCGACAACAACAAGTACACGTTCCTGGTCCACCCGGACGCGAACAAGACCGCGATCAAGATCGCTATCCAGCAGATCTTCAACGTCCAGGTGCTGTCGGTGAACACCATCAACCGCAAGGGCAAGCGCAAGCGCACCCGCAACTCCGCGACCGTCTGGGGCAAGCGCAAGGACACCCGACGGGCCATCGTGACGCTCGCCGACGGCGACCGGATCGAGGCCTTCGGCGGCCCGGTGAGCTGAGGGGTTAGGTAGACATGGCTATCCGCAAATACAAGCCGACGACGCCGGGCCGGCGCGGCTCCAGCGTCGCCGACTTCGCCGAGGTCACCCGGTCGGAGCCGGAGAAGTCGCTGGTGCGTCCGCTACCCAAGAAGGGTGGGCGCAACGTCCACGGCCGCATCACCACGCGGCACCAGGGCGGTGGGCACAAGCGGCAGTTCCGCATCATCGACTTCAAGCGGGTCGACAAAGACGGTGTACCGGCCAAGGTCGCGCACATCGAGTACGACCCGAACCGGACGGCGCGGATCGCGCTGCTGCACTACGCCGACGGGGAGAAGCGGTACATCCTCGCTCCGAAGGGTCTCGAGCAGGGCGACCGGGTCGAGTCCGGTCCGGGTGCGGACATCAAGCCGGGCAACAACCTGCCCCTGCGGAACATCCCGATGGGTACGACCGTGCACGGCGTGGAGCTGCGTCCGGGAGGCGGCGCGAAGCTCGCTCGCTCGGCCGGCGTCGGCATCCAGCTGCTGGGTCGCGAGGGTGGCTACGCCACGCTGCGGATGCCCTCCGGCGAGATCCGGCGGGTCGACGTGCGCTGCCGGGCCACGGTCGGCGAGATCGGCAACGCCGACCAGTCAAACATCAACTGGGGTAAGGCCGGCCGCATGCGGTGGAAGGGCAAGCGCCCGAGCGTCCGCGGTGTCGCCATGAACCCCATCGACCACCCGCACGGTGGCGGCGAAGGCAAGACCTCCGGTGGCCGGCACCCGGTCAACCCGCAGGGCAAGCCGGAGGGCCGTACCCGGCGCAAGGGTCAGCCGAGCGACCGCCTGATCGTCCGGCGTCGGTACGCCAACCGGAAGCGGGGTTAAGAGCAGATGCCACGCAGTTTGAAGAAGGGTCCGTTCATCGACGACCACCTGCTCAAGAAGGTGGAGTCGCAGAACGAGAAGAACTCGAAGAACGTGATCAAGACCTGGTCGCGCCGTTCGACGGTGATCCCCGAGATGCTCGGGCACACGATCGCCGTACACGACGGGCGCAAGCACGTACCGGTCTTCGTCACCGAGGCCATGGTCGGGCACAAGCTCGGCGAGTTCGCGATGACCCGTACGTTCAAGGGCCACGAGAAGGACGACCGGAAGAGCCGCCGCCGCTAGGCGGGCTGGAATTGACGAGCAAGGGGATCTAGCGATGCCAATCAGGAGCGATGCTCCAGGCGCGCACGCCACGGCGAAGTACGTGCGTGTGTCGCCGACGAAGGCGCGCCGTGTCATCAACCTCGTCCGCGGCCTGCCCGCGAAGGAGGCGCTGACGGTGCTGCAGTTCGCGCCGCAGGCGGCGAGCGAGCCGGTGTACAAGGTGCTCGCCAGCGCGATCGCGAACGCCGAGAACAACGAGCGGCTGGACCCCGATTCGTTGCTCGTCAGCGAGGCGTACGTCGACGAGGGCCCGACCCTGAAGCGGTTCCGCCCGCGGGCGCAGGGCCGGGCGTACCGGATCCGCAAGCGCACCTGCCACATCACGATCGCGGTCGAGAGCGTGCAGGCGCCCACGCGAGCGAGGAAGGCCACCAAGGCGACGAAGGCGGCCAAGGCCACCACGGCGACCGAGCCCGAGGTCGAGGTCGTGACCGTCACCGAGGACGACGTGACCGAGGCGCCCGCCAAGAAGACCGCCGCGAAGAAGGCGCCGGCGCAGAGCAAGCCGCCGGCAAAAGCCGCGAAGGCGGCGAAGAAGGCGGCGGCCCAGGCCGAAGAGTCCACTGAGGACACCGACGACGTCGAGGCGAAGGCCGAGAAGCCGGCCAAGAAGGCGACGAAGAAAGCGACGAAGAAAGCGGCGCCCGCTGCCGAGGAGGAGACCGAGTAATGGGTCAGAAGGTTCACCCGCACGGGTTCCGGCTCGGCATCTCGACCGACTGGAAGTCCCGCTGGTATGCCGACCGCGGCTACAAGGACTACATCGCGGAGGACGTCAAGATCCGCAAGATGATGTCCAAGGGCCTGGAGCGGGCCGGTATCTCCAAAGTGGACATCGAGCGCACCCGCGACCGGGTCCGGGTCGACATCCACACCGCCCGGCCGGGCATCGTCATCGGCCGCAAGGGTGCGGAGGCCGACCGGATCCGCGCCGAGCTGGAGAAGCTCACCGGCAAGCAGGTACAGCTGAACATCCTCGAGGTGAAGAGCCCCGAGTCCGATGCGCAGCTCGTCGCCCAGGGCATCGCCGAGCAGCTCTCCAGCCGGGTCAGCTTCCGCCGGGCGATGCGCAAAGCCATGCAGTCGGCGATGAAGAACTCGCTCGTCAAAGGCATCCGGGTGCAGTGTGCCGGCCGCCTCGGCGGTGCCGAGATGTCGCGTAGCGAGTTCTACCGCGAGGGCCGGGTACCGCTGCACACGCTGCGGGCGAACATCGAGTACGGCTTCTTCGAGGCGCGTACCACCTTCGGCCGGATCGGCGTGAAGGTCTGGATCTACAAAGGCGATGCCGCACCGGGTCGGGAGGCCGAGGCAGCAGCCGCCGGCCGCCCGCGCCGTGAGCGGGGCGAGCGCGGTGAGCGGGGCGACCGTGGGGACCGGGGCGAGCGTCGTGGTGGCCGGGGTCGTTCCGGCGCCGCCGGCACGACCGGACACAGCACCGAGGCCGGCCGTGCGGTCGCCGCGGAGCTGGCCGGTGCCGCCGAGGCGCCCGCGGTACCCGAGCCCGTGGAGACTCCGTCCACTGTGGAGGCTCCGGCGGCCGGCGACGCCACGGAAACGACAGCGCAGCAGGAGGGCTGAGAAATGCTGATGCCCCGTAAACCCCCGAAGGGGTTCCGCAAGCCGCACCACCCCGACCGGCACGGCAAGTCGAAGGGCGGCAACCGGGTGGTATTCGGCGAGTTCGGCATCCAGGCGCTGGAGCCGGCGTACGTGACCAACCGCCAGATCGAGGCGGCTCGTATCGCCATGAACCGGCACATCCGCCGTGGTGGAAAGGTCTGGACCACGATCTTCCCGGACCGCGCCATCACGAAGAAGCCTGCCGAAACCCGGATGGGTTCCGGCAAGGGTTCGCCGGAGTGGTGGGTGGCCAACGTCAAGCCGGGCCGGATCCTGTTCGAGATGTCCTTCTCGAGCGAGGTGATCGCGCGTGAGGCGATGCGCCGTGCGATCCACAAGCTGCCGATGAAGTGCCGCATCGTCAAGCGCGAAGTGGGTGAGGTCTGATGGCCGCCGACGTCACGGCCACCGAGCTGCGTGAGCTGCCGGAGGACGAGCTGGTCTCGAGGCTGCGGGAGGCCAAGGCGGAGCTGTTCAACCTCCGCGTGCAGGGAGCGACCGGGCAGTTGGACAACAACTGGGCGCTGAAGAACGTCCGGAAGCGGATCGCCCGGATCTACACGATCATGCGTGAGCGTGAGCTGGGGCTCTCGGCCGCGCCGACTGAGGTGGTGCCGTCATGACCGAAGAGCAGACCACTGAGCAGCGGTCCACCCGCAAGGTGCGGGAAGGGTTGGTGGTCAGCGACAAGATGGACAAGACCGTTGTCGTTGCGGTCGAGGACCGGGTCAAGCACCCGCTGTACGGCAAGGTGCTCCGCCGGACGAACAAGCTGAAGGCGCACGACGAGAACAACGCCTGCGGCATCGGTGACCGGGTACTGCTGATGGAGACCCGGCCGCTGTCCGCGACCAAGCGCTGGCGAGTCGTCGAGATCCTGGAGAAGGCGAAGTGATCCAGCAGGAGACGCGGCTGCGCGTCGCCGACAACACGGGTGCGCGGGAGATCCTGTGCATCCGGGTGCTCGGCGGCTCCGGCCGGCGCTACGCGAGCATCGGCGATGTCATCGTCGCGACCGTCAAGGACGCGATCCCCGGCGCCGGTGTCAAGAAGGGCGAGGTCGTCAAGGCGGTCGTCGTGCGTATCGCCAAGGAGAAGCGGCGGCCGGACGGGTCGTACATCAAGTTCGACGAGAACGCCGCCGTGATCATCAAGGACGGTGGCGACCCGCGCGGTACCCGCATCTTCGGCCCGGTCGGGCGGGAGCTGCGGGAGAAGCGGTTCATGAAGATCATCTCGTTGGCGCCGGAGGTGCTGTAACCGTGAAGGTCAAGAAGGGCGACACGGTCCTCGTCATCGCCGGTAAGGACAAGGGGGCCAAGGGAAAGGTCATCGCGGCTTACCCGAAGCTCGACAAGATCCTCGTCGAGGGCGTGAACCGGGTCAAGAAGCACACCCGGATCCGTACGACCCAGCGGGGCGCGAAGACCGGCGGCATCATCACGCAGGAGGCGCCCATCCACGTGAGCAACGTGATGGTGGTGGACGCCGACGGTCAGCCGACCCGGGTCGGGTACCAGATCAACGACGACGGCCAGAAGGTACGCGTCTCGCGCCGTACCGGTAAGGAACTCTGATGACCGCCCCGACCACCACTCCCGCGCCGCGGCTGAAGACCCGCTACCGCGAGGAGATCGCGCCGGCGCTGCGCGAGCAGTTCTCGTACGGCAACGTGATGCAGACTCCTCGCCTCGTGAAGATCGTGGTCAACATGGGCGTCGGCGACGCCGCCCGGGACGCGAAGCTCATCGACGGGGCGGTGAAGGACCTGACCGCGATCACCGGTCAGAAGCCTCAGGTCCGCCGCGCCAAGCGGTCCATCGCGCAGTTCAAGCTGCGTGAGGGCATGCCGATCGGCGCGAAGGTAACCCTGCGCGGGGATCGGATGTGGGAGTTCCTCGACCGGCTGCTGTCGATCGCGCTGCCGCGTACCCGTGACTTCCGCGGGCTCGACGGCCGCAAGCTCGACGGCAACGGCAACTACACGTTCGGGCTGACCGAGCAGTCGGTGTTTCACGAGATCGACCAGGACCGCATCGACCGGGTACGGGGCATGGACATCACGGTCGTGACCACCGCCGTGACCGACGACGAGGGCCGGGCGCTGCTCAAGCTCCTGGGCTTCCCGTTCAAGGAGAACTGAAGTACATGGCGAAGAAGGCGCTGATCCTCAAGGCGGCCCAGAAGCCGAAGTTCGCGGTGCGCGCGTACACCCGCTGCCAGCGGTGCGGCCGCCCGAAGTCGGTCTACCGCAAGTTCGGTCTCTGCCGCGTGTGTATCCGGGAGATGGCTCACCGCGGTGAGCTGCCCGGCGTGTCGAAGGCTTCTTGGTAATACCTGTTGACCGCAGGCCCGTCCGGGAACCGCGGCCAGAAAGGCAGATACAGCAATGACGATGACCGACCCGATCGCAGACATGCTGGCGCGTCTGCGCAACGCCAACCAGGCGTACCACGACCGGGTGACGATGCCGTACTCGAAGATCAAGGCGAACATGGCCGAGGTCCTCAAGTCCGAGGGCTACATCGCGTCCTGGAAGGTCGAGGAGCCGGACGAGGGCATGGTGGGCAAGAAGCTCACGCTCGAGCTGAAGTACGGGCCGAGCCGCGAGCGCAGTCTCGCCGGTATCCGCCGGGTGTCGAAGCCGGGCCTGCGGGTGTACGCGAAGTCGGTGGAACTGCCGCGCGTCCTAGGCGGTCTGGGTGTCGCGATCATCTCGACGTCCCAGGGACTGCTCACCGACCGGCAGGCCCGCAAGCGAGGGGTGGGCGGGGAAGTCCTCGCCTACGTCTGGTGAGAGGAGCCGGAGAGCATGTCGCGCATCGGACGTAAGCCGATCCCCGTGCCCACGGGGGTCGACGTGACCATCGACGGGCAGACCGTCCGGGTCAAGGGACCCAGGGGCGAGCTCAGCCACACCCTGGCCGAGCCCATCACCGCAGAGCGGGCCGAGGACGGCACGTTGAACGTGGTCCGCCCGAACGACGAGCGCCGCGCCAAGGAGCTGCACGGGCTGAGCCGGACCCTCGTCGCCAACATGGTCGTCGGGGTGACCGAGGGGTACCGCAAGACCCTCGAGATCGCCGGTACCGGCTACCGCGTCACCGCCAAGGGCACGGACCTGGAGTTCGCGCTCGGGTTCTCGCACCCGGTGGTGGTGCCCGCGCCGGATGGCATCACGTTCACGGTCGAGCGGCCGACGCTGTTCCACGTCGCGGGCATCGACAAGCAGCAGGTCGGCGAGGTCGCCGCGAACATCCGAAAGATCCGCCCGCCGGAGCCGTACAAGGGCAAGGGCGTGAAGTACCAGGGCGAGGTCATCCGAAGGAAGGCCGGGAAGGCAGGTAAGAAGTGACTGCGAAGCTGCTCGAGCGGCGCGGGTCCGGCGGGGTTGCCGCGGAGCGTCGTATCAGCCGCGCCCGCCGGCACTTCCGGGTGCGCAAGAACGTCAACGGTACCGTCGAGCGCCCGCGCCTCGTGGTCACCCGCTCGCTGCGGCACATCGTGGTGCAGCTCGTGGACGACGCGGCCGGCCGTACCCTCGCCTCTGCTTCTTCCATGGACGCCTCGGTCCGCGGCAGCGACGGCGACAAGAAGGCCGTGGCCCGCAAGGTCGGCGCCCTGGTCGCGGACCGCGCGAAGGCCGCGGGCATCACGAGGGCGGTCTTCGACCGCGGCGGCAACAAGTACGCCGGCCGCATTGCCGCGCTGGCGGATGGCGCCCGCGAAGCCGGGCTCGAGTTCTAGAGAGGGGTGGACAAGACAGATGCCAGGTCAACAGCGCCGCGGCGGCGGCGGACCGGGAGGCTCGGGCGGCGAAGGCGGCCGCCGGGAGCGCCGTGACGGTGGTCGGGACCGCGCGCCCGTCGAGAAGACCCCGCACCTCGAGCGGGTCGTCACGATCAACCGGGTAGCGAAGGTCGTCAAGGGTGGTCGCCGGTTCAGCTTCACCGCGCTGGTCGTGGTGGGGGACGGCGACGGCACGGTCGGCGTCGGCTACGGCAAGGCCAAGGAGGTGCCCGCGGCTATCGCCAAGGGTGTCGAGGAGGCCAAGAAGCACTTCTTCAAGGTGCCGCGGATCGCCACGACGATCCCGCACCCGGTGACCGGTGAGGACGCGGCCGGAGTGGTGCTGCTCAAGCCGGCGAGCGCCGGTACGGGTGTCATCGCCGGCGGTCCGGTCCGCGCGGTGCTGGAGTGCGCGGGCATCCACGACGTGCTCTCCAAGAGCCTCGGCTCGGCGAACCCGATCAACATCGTGCACGCCACCGTGGCCGCCCTGCGCAAGCTGGAGTCGCCGGAGGCGATCGCGGCCCGCCGCGGCCTGCCGGTCGAGGATGTCGCGCCGGCAGCCATGCTGGCCGCGCGCGCCGGGGCGGGGGCGTAACCATGGCCCGGCTCAAGGTCACGCAAGTTCGGTCCGGTATCGGTCGCAAGCAGAACCAACGCGAGACGTTGCGGACGCTCGGCCTCAAGCGGATCCGTGACGTGGTGGTCAAGGAGGATCGGCCCGAGATCAGAGGCATGATCGCGACCGTGATCCACCTCGTCAAGGTCGAGGAGGTCGAGTAATGGCGATCAAGGTGCACCATCTCCGTCCGGCTCCGGGCGCGAAGACGGACAAGACCCGGGTGGGTCGCGGCGAAGGTGGCAAGGGCAAGTCCGCCGGTCGCGGTACGAAGGGCTCCAAGGCCCGCAAGAACATCCCCGCGGCGTTCGAGGGTGGGCAGATGCCCATCCACATGCGGCTGCCGAAGCTGAAGGGCTTCCGGAACCGGTTCAAGATCGAGTACCAGGTGGTGAACCTGGACCGGCTGGCCGAGCTGTTCCCGGACGGTGGCGCCATCGGCCCGGCCGAACTGGTCGACGCCGGCGCGGTCCGGAAGGGCCACCTCGTCAAGATCCTCGGAGACGGGGAACTCGGCGGTGTGCAGCTCCAGGTGACGGCGCACAAGTTCAGCGCGTCCGCCAAGGAGAAGATCACCGCGGCCGGGGGTACCGCCCAGGTCCTCGGCGAAACCGAGTAGCCATTGACGTCGATCTGTCGGACGGGCCACCGCCGCGGCGGCGGCCCGTCCCAAGGATCGGCCTAGGCTGTTAGAGTCGCTTCCCAGTTACGTTTAGCCCATACCACCCCCGCCAGACCGCACCGGCGGCCGCTCCGCGCAGGAGGAAGAAGTTGCTTTCCGCCTTTCTCAGTGCGTTCCGCACGCCTGACCTGCGCAAGAAGCTCTTGTTCACGGTCTTCATCATCGCGATCTACCGGTTGGGTACGACGATCCCGAGCCCCGGTGTCTCGTACGTCCAGGTGCAGAAGTGCCTCAACCTCGTCGAGAACGCCGACACCAACGGCGTCTTCACGCTGCTGAACCTGTTCTCCGGTGGCGCGTTGCTGCAGTTGTCGGTTTTCGCGTTGGGCATCATGCCGTACATCACGGCATCGATCATCCTGCAGCTGCTGACCGTGGTGATTCCGCGCCTGGAACAGCTTCGCAAGGAGGGCCAGACCGGACAGGCGAAGATCACCCAGTACACCCGGTACCTGACGCTCGGCCTGGCTGTCCTGCAGGCTTCGGCGTTCGTCGCGCTGGCCCGCTCCGGCCAGCTGTTCGGCGGCATCGGCCAGAACGGCGGCGACTGCTCCAACATCATTCCGGAGACCCAGCTCGGTATGCCGCTGACCGTGTCGGCGCTCGTCATCACGATGACCGCCGGTACCGGCGTGATCATGTGGCTCGGTGAGCTGATCACGGACCGTGGCGTCGGCAACGGCATGTCCGTCCTGATCTTCACGTCGATCGCCGCGCGGCTGCCCTCCGAGGGCTGGACGATCTTCCAGAAGAGCAAGTGGACGTTCGTCGGCGTGATGCTGTTCGGGGTCCTGGTCATCACCGCGGTGGTCTTCATCGAGCAGGCCCAGAGACGGGTCCCCGTGCAGTACGCCAAGCGGATGATCGGCCGGCGCATGTACGGCGGTACCTCGACCTACATCCCCCTGAAGGTCAACCAGGCCGGTGTCATCCCGGTGATCTTCGCGTCGTCACTGATGTACATCCCGCAGCTGGCCCTGCAGTTCATGGACAGCCAGAACCCGAACGCGTTCTACCGCTGGGTCAACAACAACATCGTCGACCCGGGCGAGCCGGTCCACATCGCGCTGTACTTCCTGATGATCATCTTCTTCACGTACTTCTACGTGTCGATCACGTTCAACCCCACCGACGTGGCCGACAACATGAAGAAGTACGGCGGCTTCGTGCCGGGTATCCGTCCCGGCAAGCCGACCGCGGAGTACCTCGACTTCATCCTGAGCCGGATCACGTTGCCCGGCGCGCTGTACCTGGGCATCATCTCGGTACTGCCCAACTTCTTCATCGGTCTCGTCGGCGGCAACCTGCAGAACTTCCCGTTCGGCGGTACCGCTGTCCTGATCATCGTCGGCGTGGGTCTGGAGACGGTCAAGCAGATCGAAAGCCAGCTGATGCAACGGAACTACGAAGGGTTCCTTCGCTAAATGCGCTTGGTGCTCGTGGGTCCTCCGGGCGCGGGTAAGGGGACCCAGGCCGAGTTCATCGCCGCCCACATATCCGTGTCCAAGATTTCGACCGGCGATATCTTCCGGGCGAATGTTGCGCAAGGTACACCTCTGGGCGTCGAGGCCAAGCGGTACATGGATGCCGGTCAACTCGTACCGGACGAAGTCACGATCAACATGGTCCGGGACCGGCTCGCCGAAACGGACGCGTCGGACGGCTTCCTGCTCGACGGGTTCCCGCGGACGGTGCCGCAGGCGGTCGCGCTGGACAAGCTGCTGGCCGACCTCGGTACCGCCCTCGATCTCGTGCTGGAGCTCGTGGTCGACGACGACGAGGTGATCCGGCGGCTGTCCGGTCGGCGTACCTGCCGGGGCTGCGGCAAGGTCTGGCACGTCGAGTTCGACCCGCCGACCCGCGACGGCAGCTGCGACCGCTGCGGAGGCGTGCTGTTCCAGCGCGACGACGACAAACCGGAGACGATCGCGGAGCGGCTGCGGGTACACGCACGGGACACGGCGCCGCTCGTCGACTACTACGGCGCGCAGGGCAAGCTGGTGGGCATCGACGCCACCGGGCCCGTCGAGGACGTCACGGTACGAGCGATCGACGCGCTGCGGTCGTACGGGGGTTAGTTGCGTACGTCCCTGCTGCAGATCCAGTACAAGACCGGCGAGCAGATCACCAAGATGCGGGCGGCGGGGCTGCTCGTCGCCTCCACCCTGGCCCGGCTGCGCGAGGCGGTGGCGCCGGGGGTGTCGACCGCGGAGCTGGACGGCCTGGCCGAGGAGCTGATCCGGGCGGTGGGCGGGGTGCCGTCGTTCCTGGGCTACCACGGCTACCCGGCGTCGATCTGTACCTCGGTCAACGAGCAGGTCGTGCACGCGATCCCCTCGCCGAAGCAGGTGCTCCGAGACGGCGACCTGATCTCGATCGACTGCGGCGCGATCGTGGACGGCTGGCACGGCGACTCGGCGATCACCGTACCGGTCGGGGAGGTGGCGCCGCCGCTTCGGCGCTTGACCGCGGTCGCCGAGGACGCCATGTGGTCGGGCATCGCCGCCGGAGCGCGGGCGGCCGCCACCGGACGGGGGCGCCTCACCGACATCTCCCACGAGATCGCCACCACGATCCGGCAGGCCGGTAAGTACGGCATCGTCGAGGGATACGGCGGCCACGGCATCGGTACCGAGATGCACCAGGATCCGGACGTGCCCAACCTCGGTCGGCCCGGCAAGGGGCCGCGGCTCGTACCGGGCCTGGTGCTGGCCATCGAGCCGATGGTCACGTTGGGTTCCCGGCACACCGCGGAACTCGCCGACGGCTGGACGGTGGTCACCCGCGATGGCTCGGTAGCCGCTCACGTCGAACACACGGTCGCCTTCTGCGACGACGGCGTCTGGGTACTCACTGCCTTCGACGGCGGCCGCGACCGCCTCGGCGACCTGGTGAGCGCTCGAGCGGCCTCGTAGGCTCATAGCCGTGGAGGGGGAACTTCGCGCGGCGGACGCGGATCGCGAACGGGCGGCTGAGCGGTTGCGGTCGGCGCTCAACGAGGGCCGGCTGACCTTGGACGAGTACGACGACCGGCTGCGTGAGGCGTACCAGGCGAAGACGTACGCCGAACTCGACCGGCTCTTCACCGACCTGCCCGCGGGTGCCGTCGTACCCGTACCCCCGAAAGAGACCGTGCCCACGACGGCGCCGCCGCATGCGGTCCGGACGTGGCTCGTCCACATGTGGGCGCCATGGGCCCAGGCGGTCGGCACCTGTGTCGCGATCTGGTTCGCCATCGCGATCTTCAGCGGGTTCGACACCTACTTCTGGCCGGTCTGGGTCGCGGTGCCGTGGGGAATGGTGCTCGTGGTGATGACCGTCTCTGGCTTGGCCAGCGGTGAGCCGGTCAAGCAAGCGGCGCGGAAGGTTAGAAAGCGGAAGAAACGGGCCTAAATAGCGCCGGTTTGTGGTTCGGGCATTCCCACGCGTACACTGGCTGATCGGCGCACCGCGTCCACTCCGTCATGCCCATCCTGCGCTTCGGTGGGAGTCGGAGGCGCGGCTGCAGGACAAGGTGAGCCAGCCAGCCAGACCCCCACGTCAGTTAGCGGAGGATATGCCGAAGAAGGACGGGGCCATCGAGATCGAGGGCCGTGTTGTCGAGCCACTACCGAACGCGATGTTCCGGGTAGAGCTTGCCAACGGGCACAAGGTACTGGCCCACATTAGCGGCAAGATGCGGCAGCACTACATCAAGATCCTGCCCGAGGACCGGGTCGTCGTCGAACTCTCGCCGTACGACCTGACCCGCGGGCGCATCGTCTACCGCTACAAGTAACAGGGGTCGGCGTCTACAAAGCGTCCGTCTTCCGTGGCTCGACGCTGGTCGAGTCCGGACAAGCATGAGGGCACACCGTGAAGGTCAAGCCGAGCGTCAAGAAGATCTGCAACAAGTGCCGGGTGATTCGCCGCCACGGCCGGGTCATGGTCATCTGCTCCGACCCGCGCCACAAGCAGCGCCAGGGCTGATGCAGCAGTCAAGCGCGCCCCAGCCGCGAAACAGTGCGGCTCACCCCCGGTCGGAGGCCGGGGCCACGTCCGGGCAGGCGTGGGCGGGGCGGGCACAGACCTCCGCGAAACGACAGGAGTACGCCCACACATGGCACGTCTAGTCGGCGTCGATCTCCCCCGCGAGAAGCGGATGGAGATCGCGCTCACGTACATCTTCGGGGTCGGCCGCACCCGCGCGGCCGAGACGCTCGTCGCTACCGGCGTGGACCCGAACAAGCGGGCCAAGGACCTCACGGACGAGGAGGTCGTGCAACTGCGCGACCACATCGAGGCCAACTACAAAGTCGAAGGTGACCTACGCCGCGAGGTCGCCGCGGACATCCGGCGCAAGGTGGAGATCGGGTGCTACGAGGGCATCCGGCACCGCCGCGGGCTGCCCGTCAGGGGCCAGCGAACGCGTACCAACGCCCGCACCCGCAAGGGCCCCAAGCGCACGGTCGCCGGTAAGAAGAAGCCTGGAAAGAAGTAGAGCTGAACCGGAATCCGGGTCGATCTCCGCCGAGGTCAGCCGGACTCCTACTCAATACACAGGAGCGCGTGAAGACATATGCCACCGAAGGCTCGCGCCGGGTCCGCCGTCAAGAAGGTCAGGCGCAAGGAACGCAAGAACGTCGCCCACGGGCAGGCGCACATCAAGAGCACCTTCAACAACACGATCGTGTCGATCACCGATCCGACCGGTGCCGTGATCTCGTGGGCATCGGCCGGGCAGGTCGGCTTCAAGGGTTCGCGCAAGTCGACGCCGTTCGCCGCGCAGCTGGCCGCCGAGGCGGCCGCGCGCCGGGCGATGGAGCACGGCATGCGCAAGGTAGACGTGTTCGTGAAGGGTCCGGGCTCCGGCCGGGAGACCGCCATCCGTTCGCTGCAGGCCGTGGGTCTGGAGGTCGGCACGATCGCCGACGTCACCCCGCAGCCGCACAACGGATGCCGTCCGCCGAAGCGCAGGAGAGTCTGACATGGCGCGTTACACCGGAGCCGACTGCCGCCGTTGCCGTCGGGAGAAGATGAAGCTGTTCCTCAAGGGCAGCAAGTGCGACGGACCGAAGTGCCCCTTCGAGTCGCGCCCGTTCCCGCCCGGCCAGCACGGCCGCGGCCGGACCAAGGAATCCGAGTACCTGCTGCAGCTCCGCGAGAAGCAGAAGGCCCGCCGGGTGTACGGCGTGCTGGAGAAGCAGTTCCGGACGTACTACGAGGAGGCCGTCGGCAAGCCCGGCAAGACCGGTGAGGTGCTGCTGCAGATCCTCGAGTCGCGGCTGGACAACGTGGTGTACCGGGCCGGCTTCGCCAAGTCCCGTGACCACGCTCGGCAGCTCGTCAGGCACGGCCATTTCCTGGTCAACGGCCGCAAGGTCGACATCCCGTCGTACCGCGTTCGCGAGCACGACATCGTTCAGGTCCGGGAGAAGTCCCGCGAGCTGACGCCGTTCGTGGTCGCCGCGGCCGAGGCCGGTTCCCGGCCGGTACCGGCGTGGCTCGAGGCCATTCCCGGTCAAATGAAGATCCTGGTCCACTCGCTCCCGGCCCGACAGGTGATCGACACCCAGGTCCAGGAGCAGCTGATCGTCGAGCTCTACTCGAAGTAGAGCCCGGTTCGCGGCGTCATATGGCGGGCGCCCCGACACAAGGAGAAAGCACGTGCTCATCACCCAACGGCCGGCCCTCACCGAGGAGCCGATCAACGACACGCGGTCCCGATTCGTCATCGAGCCGCTGGAGCCAGGGTTCGGGTACACGCTCGGCAACTCGCTGCGGCGTACCCTGCTCTCGTCGATCCCCGGCGCGTCCGTCACCAGCATCAAGGTGGACGGCGTGCTGCACGAGTTCACCACGATCCCCGGTGTCAAGGAGGACGTGGTCGAGCTGGTCATGAACGTCAAGGATCTGTGCGTCTCGTCGGAGCACGACGAGGCCGTCTCGATGTACCTGCGCAAGCAGGGCCCGGGCGAGGTGACCGCCGGTGACATCCAGCCACCGGCCGGCGTGACCGTGCACAACCCGGACCTGAAGCTGGCGACGCTGAACGGCAAGGGTCGGCTGGACATGGAGCTGACCGTCGAGCGGGGTCGGGGCTACGTCACGGCCGCGCAGAACAAGCAGACGGGCCAGGAGATCGGCCGGATCCCGGTCGACTCGATCTACTCGCCGGTGCTGAAGGTGACGTACCGCGTCGAGGCGACCCGGGTCGAGCAGCGTACCGACTTCGACAAGCTGATCATCGACGTGGAGACGAAGCCGTCGATCTCGCCGCGGACCGCGCTGGCCTCGGCGGGCTCAACGCTCGTCGAGCTGTTCGGCCTGTGCCGCGAGCTGGACGAATCGGCCGAGGGCATCGACATCGGCCCGTCGCCGCAGGACGCCCAGCTTGCCGCGGATCTCGCGCTGCCCATCGAGGAGCTGGACCTGACCGTCCGGTCGTACAACTGCCTCAAGCGCGAGGGCATCAACACGGTCGGCGAGCTGATCGGCCGTACCGAGGCGGATCTGCTGGACATCCGCAACTTCGGCCAGAAGTCCATCGACGAGGTCAAGATGAAGCTCGCCGGGATGGGTCTCGGGCTGAAGGACTCGGCACCGGCGTTCGACCCGGCCCACGTGATGGACTCGTTCGCCGAGGGCGACTACGACACCGACGACTACCGCGAAACCGAACAGCTTTAACTATCAGGAGTCTCACGATGCCCACGCCCAGCAGGGGCCCCCGCCTCGGCGGCAGCCCGGCGCACGAACGGCTGATGCTGGCGAACCTCGCCATCTCGCTGTTCCGCCACGGCAAGATCACGACGACCGAGACGAAGGCCAGGCGGCTACGCCCGTTCGCCGAGCAGCTGATCACCAAGGCCAAGCGCGGTGACCTGCACTCGCGCCGCCGGGTGCTGACCGTCGTCCGGGACAAGGACGTGGTGTACAGCCTCTTCGACGAGATCGCGCCCAGGTACGCCACCCGCGCCGGTGGCTACACCCGGATCGTGAAGACCGGTCCGCGCAAGGGCGATGCCGCCCCGATGGCGATCATCGAGCTGGTCGAGGAGCTGGTCGTCGAGACGCCCACGAAGCGGGCCAAGTCGGCCAAGGCAACCGCGCGCAAGGCGGCCAAGAAGGACGCGGTCGCGGCGCTCGCGGGCGAGACCGACGAGGACGAGCCCAAGGTGGTCACGGCCGACGACATCGAGGACGAGGACAAGGCCTGATCCGGCAACACCACATAGATGGTCAAGGCGCCTGACGTGAGTACCGAGGGCGCCTTGTCCGTTGTCCGGCTGCGGTTGGACGTGGCGTACGACGGCAGCGAGTTCTCCGGGTGGGCCGCGCAGCCGGACCGCCGTACCGTGGCCGGCGAGCTGACCGCCGCACTCGACCGCCTCTGCGGACCGGTCAGCGGGCTGACCGTCGCCGGCCGTACCGACGCCGGCGTCCACGCCACCGGCCAGGTCTGCCACGTGGACGTGGCGGGCCCATTCGACGACTCGTTGATACGGCGGCTTGCGGGCGTGCTGCCGCCCGACGTCCGGGTGACGGCCGCCAACGTCGTACCCGACTCGTTCGACGCAAGGTTCTCGGCGCTGTCCCGGCGGTACGAGTACCGGGTCACCGATGCGCCCAGCGGCGGCAACCCGCTACGGCGCCACGACACGCTGCCCTGGCCCCGGCCGCTCGACGTCGCGGCGATGACCGCGGCCTCGGCCGGTCTCGTCGGCGAGCACGACTTCGCGGCGTACTGCCGGCGCAAGGAACACGGCACGACACTGCGCCGCATCCACCGGTTCGACTGGCGGCGCGAGCCCGACGGAGAGGTGGTCGTGGCCACCGTCGAGGCCGACGCGTTCTGCCAGGCGATGGTCCGCAGCCTCGTCGGGGCGTTGCTCGCGGTCGGCGACGGACGCCGGCCGGTCGACTGGCCAGCCTCGCTCCTGGATCGTCCGCAGCGGGCCGACGAGGTGAACGTCGTACCGGCCCACGGACTGACCCTCGTCGCGGTCGCGTACCCGCCGCAGGAGGCGTACGCGGCCCGCGCCGAGGTCACCCGCCGGCAGCGCTCGCGCTAGTCGACGGGGCAGCGGATCCGCCGGTCGGTACGAACGCGCGCCGCTCCAGCACGGTGTTGCGCAGGTGGATCTCGACGATGTCGAAGATGATCTGCTTGGCGTACGGGTCGCCCTGCGCGAACTCCTTGCCATCCGCTCGGGCGATCACGCAGTAGATGAGGAAGTGCCCACGCACGTCCCAGCCCAGGTGCGTGGACGAGAGCACGATCGGGTCGGTACCGGCGCCGGCCGACAGCCCCGTGAACCGCCCCTTCTTGTCGTCGACGAGGGGCTTGACGAGGTTGTGCAGCTCCTCGGCGGCGGACTCGCTGGCCAGGTTGAAGATGCCGCCGGTGACGAGGTACTGCCCGTTCGGCGACTTCATCGTCCCGCGTACGACCTGCGAGCAGCCGGCCGCGGCGAGCTTCTTGCTGAGCTCGTCCGTTGCCGCCGCCTTGCAGTCCCCGGTCTGGGTACGCAGCACCGTGTATGCCGGTTGGCCCGCGGCGATGGAGATCTGTTTGTCGGGGAACACTTCCTTCTCGGTCAGGGGCGCGGAGTCCGCCTCGCGGCTCGAGATGTCGCGCGGGATCGCGGACAACGCCGGGGTCGCGCCGTTGGCTTGTGCTCCGGTGCCGGCCTGTTCGTCGACCATGATGAAGTACCCGCTAAGGCTGCACACGGTCAGCACGACCAGCGCGCCGAGGCTGGCCAGGGCCACTTGCCAGACCCGCGAGTGCGGCCGGCGAAGGCGCAGTCCGGGTGCCGCCGCGGGAACCGGCTGGTCCATCGGGCGCCGAGGACCGGGTGGCGGGCCGGGGATGACCGGTGGCGGTGCCGCCGGCGTGGATCGCTGCCTGGCGGGCCGGGACGGCGGCGCCATGGGCGGCGACATCGGTGGCGCCGAGGATGGGCGCGGGCCGAGCCGCGGCGCAACCGGTGCCGGGGGTGGGGTCAGCAGCGCCGGGGACACGGGCCGGGGCGCGAGCGGTGGCGGATCCGGTTCGCGGCGCGGGGTCGGTCGGGTCGGCCGTTCCCGCACGGGCGGGGGGCTCGCGGGTGCGGCGGTCCCTCCGCGCGCTCGTCCGTTCGGGCCCGTGCGGTCGGGTACCGGGGGCGCATCGGCCAGCGCGGCGAGCGGGTCCCGTCCCTGTGGCCGGCGCCGGCGGCTGCGCCCCCCGCGTGGGCCGGCATCATCCAGGTCGTCCAGCCGTGGACCGGCGAGCGGGTCGTCGGCGCCGAGATGGGCGGTACGGGACGCGAGCGGGTCGCTCCGCCGGCCGCGCGGGGCCGGGGCGGTCGACTGCCGCGAGGGCCGTTCGACCGGATCGTGCGACGCCGGCGGTGGCGGTGGTGGTGGCTGACGCCGGCTGGACGCTCGAGGAGCCATGGGCTCGCGAGGCGGCGGTGGCCCGGGTACCGGCGGTGGTCCGCTGACGGGCTGGCTGGATACCGGCGGTCGGGTGCCCGTCGGGCCGTCACGGCGGACGAACCGGTCGGCCAGCGATCCTTCCCCACGGCGCTCCGCCGGGGCACCGCGCCCGCGTCGCCGGGGCGGCGGTGGCTCGAGTCCCGCATCGGGCGGGGAACTGTGCCGACCCGACCGGCGTGCCCGCGGCGGTTCGGGCTCAGGGATCGGGTCGGGGTCCGCCTGCGGCAGCCAGTACGCGTCGTGCGCGGCCGGCGGATCCTCCCGGGCGTGCCGGGAGGGGCGGCGTTCGTCCCAGTCGGTCATTCGCTCGCGACTGCGGGGCTCGCTCCGCTCGCTCCTCGCGCTGTCCCGCGCGTCACGGGCCCGGCCGCGGCGGCGGGACGGCGTATGCCAGTCCTCGGCGTCCGCGTCGTGCCCGTACGTCATGTCGCACAGGGTAACTGACTCTCCGGGGTCCAAACGTCGGCCACCTGAACGGGAAGGCTTAAGAGTGGATTAGATTGCGGAGCGTGAGCGCGGATCATTACTTCGCGACGGAACCGGGTGCTCCGCAGCGGTACCGCCACGTGGAGTTCACGCTTTCGGGCCGAACATTCCGACTTGCTACGTCTTCCGGCGTCTTCTCCGCGGATCGGCTCGATCCGGGCACTGCGGTGCTCCTCCGCAAGGCGATCATGCCGAGCGGCGGCCGGCTGCTGGATCTGGGCTGCGGGTACGGGCCGATCGCCTGCGTGCTGGCGACGGTGGCGCCGAGCGCGACGGTGTACGCCGTGGACGTCAACACCCGCGCGCTCGATCTGGTGCGGGACAACGCCGAGGCGCTCGGCGTGGCGGATCGGGTGATCGCGACCGAGCCGGACGGCGTACCCGGCGAGATCAGGTTCGACGAGATCTGGAGCAACCCGCCGATCCGGGTCGGCAAGGACGAGTTGCACGCGCTCCTCGGGACATGGCTGCCGAGGCTGGCCGCCGGCGGTACCGCGTGGTTGGTCGTGGCGCGCCATCTCGGCGGCGACTCGCTGCAGGCCTGGCTGGCCGGGAGGGGTTGGCAGGTGACCCGCCACGCGAGCCAAAAGGGCTATCGGATCCTGCGGGTCGGTGCCTAAGGTTCACGTTTCGTGGGGTACGTGGACGTTGCCGGGGTCGGCTACACCCTCGCCGACGGGCGGGAGCTGTTCGCCGACGTCAGTTTCCGGGTCGGCGAGGGCGCGAAGGTAGCTCTCGTCGGGCCGAACGGCGCCGGCAAGACCACGCTGCTCCGCCTGGTCGCCGGCGACCTCCCGGTGCGCACCGGCAGCATCGCCCGGTCCGGAGGGCTCGGCGTGATGCGGCAGTTCATCGGGATGATCGCGGACGACCGTACCCTCGGAGATCTTGCTTTGGGTCTGGCCGCACCCGGGCTACGCGCGGTGGGTGAGCGGCTCGCGGCGGCCGAGCGCGCGCTGCACGCGGCCGAGGTCCGCGGCCGGCTCAGCGCCGCGGCCCAGGCGGCTCAGGTGGCGTACGCGAACGCGCTGGCCGCCTGGGGTGAAGTGGGTGGCTACGACGCCGAGGTGCTGTTCGACACGGCGAGCGTGGCCGCCCTCGACCTGCCCTGGGACTCCACAAAGGACCGTCCAGTGCGGACACTGTCCGGTGGTCAGCAGAAGCGGTTCGCGTTGGAGCTGCTGCTACGGGGCGTGGACGAGGTGCTGCTGCTCGACGAGCCGGACAACTTTCTGGACGTACCGGCCAAGCGGTGGCTGGAGAAGCGCCTGAAGGACAGTGCCAAGTCCGTGCTCTACGTGTCGCACGACCGGGAGTTGCTGGCGCAGACCGCGGATCGGGTGGTAGCCGTCGAGGGCGGGTCGGCCTGGGTGCACGGCGGCGGCTTCGCGACATGGCACGAGGCGCGGGCGGCGCGGCACGACCGGCTCGACGAGCTGCGCCGGCGGTGGGACGAGGAGCACGCGAAGCTGCGCCAACTGATGCTGATGTACAAGCAGAAGGCGGCGTACAACTCCGATATGGCCTCGCGCTACCAGGCCGCGGTGACCCGGCTACGCAAGTTCGAGGAGGCCGGACCGCCCCCGCCGCGGCCGAAGGAGCAGGACATCCGGATGCGCCTGGCCGGCGGCCGTACCGGCAAACGTGCCGTCATCTGCGAGCAGGTGGAGCTGGACGGGTTGACGTACCCGTTCGACCTCGAGGTCTGGTACGGCGATCGGGTGGCGGTGCTGGGCGCCAACGGTACCGGCAAGTCCCACTTCCTGCGGCTGCTGGCGCGCGGCGGCTCCGACCCGACTCCGGATGCGTCCCCTGTGGACGGTGCGACGCTCGCTCCCGTGACGCACCAGGGCAGCGCCCGGCTCGGTGCCCGGGTACGCCCCGGCCACTTCTCGCAGACCCACGACCGACCCGACCTCGCCGACAGGTCCCTTGTGGACATTCTGTGGCGCGGGGACGAACACCGCTCGGGGATGGACCGGCAGTCGGCGATGCAGGCGCTGTCCCGGTACGAGCTGGCCGGCCAGGGCGACCAGCGGTTCGGCACGCTGTCCGGCGGGCAGCAGGCGCGGTTCCTGGTACTGCTGCTCGAGCTGTCCGGGGCGACGCTACTGCTGCTCGACGAGCCGACGGACAACCTGGACCTGGCCTCGGCCGAGGCGCTCGAGGAGGGACTTGGCGGGTTCAGCGGTACGGTCGTCGCGGTTACCCATGACCGGTGGTTCGCGAGGTCATTCGACCGTTTCGTGCACTTCCGTGGCGACGGTGAGGTCGTCGAGACGACTGAACCCGTCTGGGATGTCAGCTGACCGAGTGTGTTATCGAACGCGTTGCTCTGCTATTGAAGGGACATGACTCCGCCTGTCGTGTTGACGGTCACCGGGTCGGACCCCAGCGGCGGGAGTGGTATTCAGGCTGATCTGAAGGTCTTTGCGGCGATGCGGGTGTACGGAGTCTCCGTAGTCACCGCGGTCACCGCGCAGAACACGCGGGACATCTTCGACGTGTTCCCGTTGCCAGGCAACGTGGTCAGCGGCCAGCTCTCGGCGGTCGTGGACGACATGCCGCCGGTCGCGGCGAAGACCGGGATGCTGGCCACGGCCGACATCGCGGCGGTGGTCACCGCCAAGGCGCGGGCCGGAGCGTTGCCGAATCTCGTCGTCGACCCGGTGCTGCACTCGTCCTCCGGGCGGCGCCTCGGGGTGGCGGCCGCGATCGAGCGGCTGCTGCCGTACGCGACCGTGGTCACGCCGAACCTCGATGAGGCGTCGGCGCTCGTCGGCTGGCGGATCGACACCCCGGCGGACATGGCCGGGGCGGCGGGCCAGCTCGCCGCGGGTGGGCCGAAGCACGTCGTGATCACTGGTGGCGATCTGCCCAACTCGGAGGAGTCCGTCGACGCGGTGTGGACCGAGTCCGGGGTCCGGTTCCTGCGGGCGAAGCGGATACAGAGCCCTAATCTGCACGGCACGGGCGCCGCGTTCTCGGCAGCCATCGCGGCGCGGCTCGCGCTCGGCGATTCGGTACCGGACGCGTTGGTCTACGCCAAGAAGTACGTCACCCGGGCACTGTCCGGTGCCAGGTCATGGCACCTCGGCAGCGGCTCCGGACCGCTGGACCACTTCGGTTGGTCGAGCTGACGCCTACTCGGCCTTTGGCCCCGGCCGCCGTTTGGTGGGCTTGGCGAGCAGCGGGTCGTCGGACTGAGATTCGCTGCTGAGCGCGGTCAGCCACGACTCGTAGTCGGCGTCCCGCGGGCTCGGTACCGGCTCCGGCTTGACCTTCGCCTGCTTCGCCGCCTTGGGTGGCTTCGGCGGTTTGGCGGGCTTGGCCGGCGGCGGTGGTTTCGGCTGTGGCTGCGCCTTGGGAGGCGGGGGAGCCGGCGGTGGTGGTGGCGGCGGTGGCGGCGGTGGCTTGGCCTTGGCGCGCGCGGTCACCCGGACGGGCGCGACCGGCGGGGGCTCGACCGGTGCCGGCGTGGACCACGGCTCGGGAGTGCGGGGCGTCCAGAGGTCGGCGGTGCTGGGTACCGAGATCGGCTCGGTGGGCTGGCTCGACCACGGCTCGGGCTGGCTCGACCACGACTCGGTCGGCTGGCTGGACCACGGTTCGGTCGGTTGGCTCGACCAGGGTTCGGGGGCCGGCCGTGCCGCGGTGACATCCGCGGCGGGCGGCCGATCGGCCGGTGGCCCTTCGGCCGCGGGGCGGGCCTGACGGACGACCGCCACCGCGACGGACGCGCCGGCGCCGGCTACCACCCCCAGCAGCGCGCCTACGTACCCCGACGTGCCCGGCCCGGCGACGAGGTACGCGGCGGCCAGGACCGCCGGACCGGCGACTCCGGACACCGCGACAGGCACTCCCTGCTCGCCCAGCCATCGGCCGTAGGCGGCCATGAGCGCGCCCACCACGGCGGCGATGCCGATGAGCATGCCGGTGGCTACCGCGGGCTCGGCCCGCGTGCCCGGAGGCAAAGCGAGAACCCCGAGTCCCTGCCCGGTGAGCGGGTCGCTCCCGGCTACCACGCCGACCGCGGAGACGAGGGCCACCGCCCATACCCACGCGATCGTCAGGTACACGTTGCCGGCCACCAGGCGTGCGCACAGCACGGCCAGCGCCGCGAAGATGCCCATCACCGTACCGAGACCCGCGGCCAGCCCGGCCTCGAGCGCTGAGTCGGTCGTCTGCGGCAGATCGGCTCCCCGGGCCGGCAGTGCCACCAGCAGCACGGTGAGGCCGCCACCCACCGCGGATGCCAGCGATACCCCGATCCACGAGCCGAAATGTGGCTGCAGGCCGTGCCGGCGAAGGCTCGATACCCCGGCTACCGCGCCGGCGATCACGCCCGCGGCCGCGATGAAGGCGGCCCACGTCAGCTGTTCCCGCCACAGGTTCTCGCTACCGGCCACGAACTGCTGGTCCCAGCGCACGACGCCCAGGCCGTACGCGAAGCCGAGCTGGCCGGCACCGGCGATCGCGGTCGTCACGAGCGCGGTCAGCAGGGCTCTCGCCCAGATCCGCCCCGTATCGGCCCGGGATCCCACCACCACCCCTCCCATGCCGCGCAGGTTACGGCGCAGTGGGCTCGCCCGCCACCCGACTATCGCTCAGGTATCGACAGCCAGCCGGTAACCGCGCTTGACCACGGTCTGTACCAGGCTCGCGTCACCGAGTCCGGCGCGGAGCCGGGCGACCGCCATCTCGACGGCGTGCTCGTCGGCGCCGCGGGGGAGTTCGGACAGCAGTGCCCGGCGCGCGAGCACCCGGCCGGGTGCCCGGGCGAGCGCCCGCAGCACCGCCATCGGCGCGGGCGCCATCGGGCGCAGCTCGCCGTCGACGATGACGGCGTACCCCCGAAGCGTGACCTCCTTGCCCGCCACCCGGACGGTGCGCGCCCGGGGCGGCAAGGCGTCGGAGATCGCGCGTACCAGTGCCCCGAGCCCGGACCGGGATGGCGCCACGACCGGGACGCCGTACCGGCGCAGCGGCGCCGCTGTCAGCGGGCTCGTACAGGCGGCCAGGATGTCCTCCCGGAGCGCGTCGAGGACCGCGTCGCGATCGTCGCCGGCGGCCCGCAGCAGCGCCTGGGTGGCCTGGGCGTTGGTGAACGCCACCGCGTCGACGAGCCGGCCGGCGACGAGGTCGACCAGCCGGCGCAGCGGTGCCGGATCCACCGGGGCGGCCCACCGGTGCACGGTCACCTCGATCACGTCGGCCCCGGCCTCCCGTAACTGCTCGCAGAGGTCGGGCAGAGGCTCGCCGTGCAGCTGTACCGCGACCGTCCGGCCGGCGAGTCCGCGCCAGCGCAGGTGGTCGACGAGATCCGTACTGTCCTCGCTCCCCGGCGCCCAGTGCTCGGCCAACCCGGCAGCGCGCAGCAGGCCGCTCGCCTTGGGGCCGGAGGCGACGAGGTACGTCCGGTCGAGCCGGCTACGCAGCGCTTCGCCCCAGCCCCAGCCCTCGGCCGCCTCGACCCAGCCGCGCAGCCCGATGCCGGTCATCGCGATCACCACGTCCGGCCAGCGGTCGAGCACGGCCTGGGTAGCCGCCCGAAGCTGGACGTCGCCGGCGAGCGGCACGGCCCGCAGCGCCGGGGCCACCACGACCCGCGCTCCCCGCCCGGCCAGGAGCGCGGTCAGCTCGTCGCGCCGCCGGTCAGCGGTGACCGCCACGGTGAAGCCGGCCAGCGCGCTGATTCCGTTCGCTCGCTCTTCGCGAAGGACTCCGCTCACGATGGGGTGGCCCGCTCACGATGAGACGGCGCGCGGCCCGATCGCGAACCGCGCGCCCCCCACCGGCTCGGCGGTACCGAGCCCTTCTCTTTCTCTGTCGAGCCACCGCGCAGGCTCGACGTTCGCCGCCGGATCCGTCCCCACGACCGGCGGCGGCCCTCCCGTCCCATGGCCCGGTCCGCAGGACGGGTCGAGGGCCACGGCCGTCTCGCGCGACCCTGCTCGGCGCCGTGCGGCCCGGTGCCGGTGGTGCGTCGCGAGTTTCGGCATGCGGTTCAGACTGCCGGGTACCAGTTTCGACCGGGCTACCCGATTGTTTCCAGCCTGCAAAGTCCCGGTGGGGTGACACCTGGTCATACCAGCGGTATGGTGGACGGCATGACCGCCAAGGTGACTCTGTCGTTTACCGACGAAACGATCGCCGATGCCCGCCGGCTCGCCGAGCGGTCCGGCGTGTCCCTGTCGGCCTGGATCGACCAGGCCGCGCGCGAGCGTGCGCTGCGGGAGGTCTTCACGGCCCATGCGGACGCGTTGAAGCGGTCCAGCCTCGAGTTCGAAGCCGCGGCGTTGGCCGACGAGCACGAGATAGAGATGGTCGACGCGGTGCTGTTCAACGGAAGGAGTCGCCAGGAGCCCCCGCGTGCTGCGGAGAGGTGAGATCTGGCGGATCGAGGGTCATCGCGAACGCCTCGGTCTGGTCATCAGTTCCGACGTCTACAACAGCACCGATGTACCGATCGTTGTCGTCGCCGAGGTCGTCGAGCGCGAACTGCTGCGCGACTCGCCGCTGGCCGTCGAGCTCGGGGAGTACCTGATCATGCCGGACCGCATTTCGTCGCCCATGAAGAAGTGGTTCACCGAGTGCGTAGACGTGGCCGATACCGACACCATGAACCGCGTCTCCCGGGCGCTGCGGATCATCCAGGACCTCTCGGTACGATTGTGATCTGGGCCGTTTTGACCCCGGTGCCTCGCGCCGGGTATCCTTGCTGGCTGTTGTGCTCGTGCGCCCGTCGACGCGGCTGGTTCCGCCGCGACTGGCGAGGACGCCACCATCAAGACCGCCGACGAAACTAGGTAGACCTGTGCGTACGTACAGCCCGAAGCCGGGCGAGATCGAGCGTCAGTGGCACGTCATCGACGCCGCCGACGTCGTGCTGGGCCGCCTCGCGACCCACGCCGCCACGCTGCTGCGCGGCAAGCACAAGCCGACGTTCGCTCCGCACGTCGACACCGGTGACTTCGTGATCATCGTGAACGCGGGCAAGGTGGCGCTCACCGGCAACAAGCGGGAGACCAAGGTCGCGTACCGGCACTCCGGCTACCCGGGCGGTCTCAAGAAGATCGGGTACGACGAGCTGCTGACCAAGCGTCCCGAGCGGGCGATCGAGCAGGCCGTGCGGGGCATGCTCCCGCACAACAGGCTCGGCCGTAAGTTGATCAAAAAGCTGAAGGTGTACGCCGGTGCCGAGCACCCGCACGCCGCCCAGCAGCCGATGCCGTACGAGATCAAGCAGATCGCGCAGTGAGCGCGGGCGAGGGAAACACCATGACCGAGACCACCGTGCCGTCCCCAGCCGACGTTGCGCCCGCGCCCGTCGCCACTTCCGCGCCGGTCCGGACGCCCCGCGGCGACCGGCCGATCCAGACGGTCGGGAGGCGCAAGGAGGCCATCGTCCGCGTCCGGCTCCTGCCCGGCTCCGGCAAGTTCACCCTGAACGGCATGGAGCTCGACAAGTACTTCCCGAGCAAGGTGCACCAGCAGCTCATCAAGGAGCCGCTGGTGATCGCGGACAAGGTCGAGGCCGTCGACATCATCGCCAACCTGCGCGGCGGCGGCACGAGCGGCCAGGCCGGCGCACTGCGGCTCGCGGTCGCCCGGGCGCTCTGCGACCTGGATATCGACGACCGCCCGGCGCTGAAGAAGGCCGGCTTCCTCACCCGCGACGCGCGTGTCACGGAGCGGAAGAAGTACGGCCTCAAGAAGGCCCGCAAGGCGCCGCAGTACTCGAAGCGCTGACGCGGAGTTGAGCCGGCTTTTCGGCACGGACGGCGTACGGGGGCGCGCCAACGCCGATCTCACGCCCGAGTTGGCGATGGCAGTAGCCGTCGCCGCTGCCCACACCCTTGCCGAGCTGGACTCGTCGCACCGCCCGGTCGCCGTCGTCGGCCGTGATCCGCGGGCGTCCGGCGAGATGCTCGAGGCCGCCGTGGTGGCTGGGCTGGCCAGCGCGGGCGCCAACGTCGTACGGCTCGGCGTGTTACCGACGCCGGCCGTGGCGTACCTCACCGGGGAGACACGCGCCGACCTCGGCGTGATGCTGTCGGCGTCGCACAATCCGATGCCCGACAACGGCATCAAGCTGTTCGCGGTCGGCGGCCACAAGCTGCCCGATGCGGTCGAAGCCCAGGTTGAGGCTGCTGTCGCCGCGGGCATTGCCGACTGGAAGCGGCCGACCGGTGCCGGGGTCGGGCGGGTGCACGATCTGCTCGACGGGGCCGAGCACTATGTCAAGCATCTCGTCGGTACGGTCCCGCACCGGCTGGACGGCCTGCGGATCGTCGTGGACTGCGCCAACGGGGCGGCGTCCGAGGTCGCCCCGCTCGCCTACGAGCAGGCCGGCGCCGAGGTGATCGCCATCCACGCGGACGCGGACGGCCTGAACATCAATGACGGCTGCGGCTCCACGCACCTGTCCGGGCTGCGCGACGCGGTCCAGGCCCACGGTGCCGACCTCGGTATCGCCCACGACGGCGACGCCGACCGCTGCCTCGCGATCGCGGCCGACGGGTCCGAAGTGGACGGTGACCACATCATGGCGATCCTCGCGCTCGCCATGCGGGAGGCCGGCACGCTGACCCAGGACACGCTGGTGGCGACCGTGATGAGCAACCTCGGGCTGCGGCTGGCCATGCGGGACGCGGGGATCCGGCTGGTCGAGACCAAGGTCGGCGACCGATACGTGCTCGAGGAACTGCGCGCCTCCCGCCTCGCGCTCGGTGGCGAGCAGAGCGGGCACGTGGTGCTGCCGGCGTACGCGACGACCGGCGATGGGCTGCTGACCGCGCTGCACCTCATGGCGCGCGTGGCACAGACCGGGTCGTCCCTTGCCGAGCTCGCCGCGGTCGTCACGAAGCTGCCGCAGGTACTGCTCAACGTGCCAGTCACCGATCGCACCGCGGGCTCGTCGGCGCCTGCGGTGTTGGCCGCTGTTGCCGAGGTCGAGGCCGAGCTGGGCGATTCGGGCCGGGTGCTGCTGCGTCCATCAGGGACAGAGCCGCTGGTACGGGTCATGGTCGAGGCGCCGACACACGACGCGGCTCAGGCGGCCGCCGAGCGCATCGCGGCTTTGGTGCGCTCAGCCAGCTCGATCTGACGCAGACCAAACCTCAACCGAGGCCCGGAAAAACTTAACCTTGTGTCCGCGGTGGATACAAGGTTAAATTCTATGGAGCTAGAGGATGCAATTCACGGGGGAGTTATGTCCTTCTTGGCAACGGATCCTGTTCGCCGTGCAGTAGAGGCAGCACTGGCCGCGGTGGCCGGCGGCCGAGACGTGTCGGACGTGGAGTCCGATCTGGTGGACTTCAAAGAGGACCCGAGCATGCGAACCCGAGGTGGTGCTCCCGGTCCGGCACGAGACGAGGGCGCGGCCCTGATGGTCGCAGAAGCGGCTGCGTGCATGTCGAACAGCGGGGGTGGTGGAGTGATCGTCGGGGTCCGGGATTCCGATGGCGAACTGACTGGAACGAACCTCGATCCGATGTGGCTCCGCGGTCGCATCCATGACCTCAGCGACAGGCGCTTGACGTGCGCGGTCGAGGAGGTTCCGATCGGTGATCACAGGCTGCTCGTGATCTTGGCTCCGCAAGCATGGGAGCCGATCCGGATCCGCGGCAAGGCCAAGCACCGAGTCGGCGGTCGCTGTGTCGAGATCGATGCAAGTCAGTGGGCGGCTGCACACCTCAATCGTGTGGGATTTGACTGGTCGGCCCAGGCGTCGGGCGTTCCGGTCGACCGTGTCCGACCGGCCGCGCTAGGTGTTGCACGTCAGTACCTGAGAACGAGTGGAGAACAGCGCGCTGCCGAATTAGCCGCCGCCTCCGACGAGGAGTTCTTGCGCCGGACGGCTGCGATCAAGGATGGCGTGCTGACCAACGGTGCCACGCTGTTGTTTACCGCGGAAGCGGATTGCCCCACGATCGACTACCGCCGAAGGGATGCGCCCGGCGCGGATTCGGTACTCCGGCTCGACCGGACCGACGTCTCCCTGATCGAGGCGCTGGCGGAGGTCGAGCGCGCGATCGCCTTGACCAACCGTACGGTTCACGTCCGTCCCGGTGGACTGCCTGTAGGGCAGTTGCGGGCCGTACCGGAGAAGGCGGTACGGGAAGCACTCGCTAATGCGGTTGCGCACCGGGATTGGCTCCTGCCCGAGCCCGTTGCCGTTGAGTTCGTCGGCGATTGTCTTGTCGTGCAGTCTCCTGGTGGCTTCGCTGAAGGTGTCGACTCCGATCGGCTGTTGACCACACCACCGAGAACCCGGAACCCTCACTTGGCCGATCTTTTGCGCCTGCTGCGGATAGCAGAGCGTGAGGGGATCGGCGTGGACCGCATGTATCGCGAGATGATTCGCGTGGGCCATCGCCCCCCTGAGATTGTGGAACGCCCGGGACCCCATGTGCGTTGTGCGCTCATCGGCGGTGAACCGAATGTCCCCGTCATGCGCCTCATGACAGCGCTCGATCCACCGCAGCACGCCGAGGATGTCGACATCGCGTTGATCGTAGATGTCCTGCGACGCCGCCCGACGGTGTCCGCTCGGGAGCTGATCGACGTGCTACAGAAGGAGGTCGACGAGGCGGCTTCGGCCCTCGACAGAGCACGGGACACCCGTTTCGGTGACGGGCCAATGATCATTCCTACCGTCCGCACCCAACAGCGGCGTACCCGTGACTACCGGTTCAGCGATACGGTGCGCTGGCACTTCGGCCGAGACCTGCCCTACTTGCGCATGTCCCGCGACGAGGTTGTGCCGTACGTAGCCGACTTCGTCCGGCAGTACGGGCAGATCCGGAACAGCGACTACGTCGACCTATTCGGTGTCTCGCAGCAGTACGCGGCAAGGGTCCTTCGTGAGTTGGCAAGTCCCGACTGGGGTGGACTCCTCCGGCCGGGACGGGAACCAAACATCGGCAGAGACGCCCACTACGTCGCAGGTCCAGGGTTTCCTGCGACCCTGCCTACGGTGAGTCTTGGCAGGGTCATAACGGACGAGGACGTGGACGAACTCGACGACGAGCTGTAGCCGCAGCGGGTCAGCCGGCGGACTCGCGGGTGGTCTCCAGGGTTCCGTCGCCATCTGTGTCGACGGCGACCGTGTCCAGGTAGCCGTCGCCGTCGGCGTCCACGCCGGCGAAGTCGGTACGGCCGTCGAAGTCGCGGTCCAGCGTGATCTGGTCGGCGACGCCGTCGCCGTCGGAGTCGTACACGTACTTGTCCGCCACCCCGTCACCGTCACGGTCGTACGCGATGGCGTCCACCCGGCCGTCGCCGTCCAGATCGATGGCGCCCACGACGTCGTGGATCTGTTCTCCGGACGTCGCCTCCTCCGGGCTCATGCCCATGTCGCCGAGGCTGTACTGGTTTGGGCCATCCGTCATTGGGAATTCCTTCACTGGTGGGGGATCGGTCGCGTCCACACTACGGTGCGGGCGCTACCCCGGTTGAGTCAGGAATCAATCACGGCTGCTGCGCAAAAGTATGGGTTCTGCGCAGGCGAGATGAGCGAAAGTCCGATACGCTGCGGACCATGTGTGGAATCGTGGGATACGTCGGTGGACGGTCGGCGCTGAGCATTGTCATGGACGGGCTGCGGCGGCTGGAGTACCGCGGGTACGACTCGGCCGGTGTGGCGATCCTCGACGGTGAGCTGCTCGTGGAGAAGCGGGCCGGCAAGCTCGCCAACCTCGACAAGGCGCTCGCCGACCGCGAGGCGGAGCTGAACGGCGGCACGACCGGGATCGGGCACACCCGGTGGGCCACCCACGGCGGTCCCACTGACCGCAACGCCCACCCCCACCTGTCCACCGACGGGCGGGTAGCGGTTATCCACAACGGCATCATCGAGAACTTCGCCAAGCTGCGGGCCGAGTTGGAGTCCGACGGGGTGGAGTTTCGCAGCGACACCGATACCGAGACCGTTGCCCATCTGTTGGCGGCGGAGCTTCGTACCATCTCGGATCGGGACGGGCCGCAACGGCTCGCGGAGGCCATGCGGCGGACCTGCCGGCGCCTGGAGGGCGCCTTCACGCTGCTGGCCGTCGACGCGGACACGCCCGGCGCGGTCGTGGGTGCGCGCCGCAACTCGCCGCTGGTGGTCGGCCGCGGGAAAGGCGAGAACTACCTGGCCAGTGACGTGTCGGCGTTCATCGAGCACACCCGGGACGCCGTCGAGCTGGGTCAGGACCAGGTCGTCCTGATCACCGCCGACTCCATCGAGGTCACCGACTTCGCCGGGCAGCCGGCCGAGGCTCGCGACTACCACATCGACTGGGACGCGTCGGCCGCCGAGAAGGGCGGGTACGACTACTTCATGCTCAAGGAGATCGCCGAGCAGCCGCGGGCGGTCGCCGATACGCTGCGCGGCCGGCTGACCGGGGCCGGCGAGATCCAGCTCGACGAGGTCCGGCTGACCGACCAGGATCTGCGCGACGTCGACAAGATCTTCGTGATCGCCTGTGGGACCGCGTACCACTCGGGTCTCGTCGCCAAGTACGCCATCGAGCACTGGACCAGGATCCCCTGCGAGGTCGAGCTGGCCAGCGAGTTCCGGTACCGCGACCCGGTGCTCGACCGGTCCACGCTGGTCGTGGCGATCTCGCAGTCCGGCGAGACGATGGACACGCTGATGGCGCTGCGGCACGCGAAGGAGCAGAAGGCTCGGGTACTGGCGATCTGCAACACCAACGGCTCGACGATCCCCCGGGAGTCGGACGCGGTGCTCTACACGCACGCCGGACCGGAGATCGCGGTCGCGTCCACCAAGGCGTTCCTCACCCAGCTCGTGGCGTGCTACCTGGTGGGCCTGCACCTGGCTCAGGTACGCGGCATCAAGTACGCCGACGAGGTGGCCGCCATCGTCGCCCAGCTCAGCGAGATGCCGTCCAAAGTGGAGGAAGTACTGTCCACAATGGAGCCCGTCCGGGCGCTGGCCCGTGACCTGGCCGGCGCGAAGAGCGTGCTGTTCATCGGGCGGCACGTCGGGTACCCGGTGGCCCTGGAGGGCGCGCTCAAGCTCAAGGAGCTGGCGTACATGCACGCCGAGGGGTTCGCCGCCGGGGAGCTCAAGCACGGACCGATCGCGCTGATCGACGACGACTGCCCGGTCGTATGCGTCGTACCGTCGCCGCGCGGCCGAGGCGTCCTGCACGACAAGATCGTGTCGAACATCCAGGAGGTACGGGCTCGGGGCGCGCGGACGATCGTCATCGCGGAGGAGGGCGACGAGGCGGTCGTGCCGTACGCCGACCATCTCGTCCGGGTGCCGCCCACCCCGACCCTGCTGGCGCCGCTGGTGACCACCGTGCCGCTGCAGGTGCTGGCCTGCGAGATCGCCGCCGCCCGAGGGCATGACGTGGACCAGCCGCGCAACCTCGCGAAGTCCGTGACCGTCGAGTGAGCGAGTCACTACTCGCGTTCGCGGTGTTCGCGGCCGTGCTGACGGTGACGCCGGGACTCGACACGTTGCTGGTGCTCCGTACGGCGGCGGTGGCCGGCCGCCGTCCGGCCCTGGCCGCGGGTCTCGGCATCGGGCTCGGCTGCGTGTGCTGGGCGGTCGCCAGCGCGCTGGGCATCACCGCGGTGCTCGGCGCCTCCCGGGTCGCGTTCGACGTGCTCCGCCTGGCGGGTGCGGCGTACCTGTGCTGGCTCGGGGTCCGGCTGCTGTGGCGGCGTCGCGGCCTCGAGGCGTCCGAGGCGTCCACTGTGGACATAGCGCCGGCCGCGGCCACGCCGGGTGCCGCGTTCCGTACCGGGCTGACCACGAACCTGCTCAACCCGAAGGTCGGCGTGTTCTACCTGTCGGTACTCCCGCAGTTCCTCCCGGACGGGGTAGCCCCGCTGATCGCGTCGACCGCGCTGGCCGCCGTGCACGTCGTCGAAGGACTGCTCTGGTTCACGGTGATCGTGCTGGCCGTGCACCGGGCCGCGCACGTGCTGGCTAGGCCGGCTGTGAAGCGGTGGCTCGATCGGCTCACCGGTCTCGTCTTCGTGGCCCTCGGCGCCCGGCTCGCCGGGGAGAGTTTCCGGAGGGCATGAGGTAGCACCCACCCGATCGACCGATGCCACCCGCGTACCTCGATCGGCAAGCATGCGTCAGGTGAGACGCGTGACGGGGGTACTGCTGGCCCTCGCTGCGGTCGTCGGCGCGGTACCGGGGCCCGCCTGGGGCAGCGCCCAGACGGAGTCGGATCTGAAGATCTCTCGCTTCGCGCTCGCCGGGCGGGTCGGTCCGAACCCGCGGTTCCAGGTGACGGTCGGCAACGACGGGCCCGTCTCGTCACCCGGAGGCACGCTCTCCATCTCGGGCCTGGGCGGCGCGCCGACCGGGGACACGGAGACGTCCTGCGACCGTACGGCCAACGGTCTCGTCTGCAAGCTGCTCGCGATCGAGGTGGGCGGCAGTCTGGTGTACGACTTCGGCCTGAAGGGCAACTCCTGGCGTGACCTGACGATCACGGTGACCGCTACCGGCAGCAACCCCGATCCACGCTCGGGCAACAACTCGGCCAGACTCGGCCCGCCATGGAAGAGCGCCGGCACCGCCCCAGTGGCGGCGACCGGCACGGCCCCGCCCGGCCCGACACCCGAGCCGTCCATGTTCACCCCGGCGGCGGACGACACGCCCGTGGCCGACGTCCAGATCCGAGTGGCCACGAAGGCGGCCGAGTCCCGCGGATTCCCGTGGCTCCTCGTGCTGATGGTGGCGATCGTCCTGGCCACGGCCGGCTGGGTCATCCTCCGGTGGAAGCGAGGCGACACCGGCAACGGCGGCCAGCACCGCATCACGAGGTAGCCCGCCGCCGCCCGTACGATGGGCGCCGTGATCGTGTCGGTCGGCATCGACGTCGTTTTGGTGGATCGGTTCATCCAAGCCGTCGAGCGCACTCCACTGCTGGCCGAGCGCCTGTTCACCGACGCGGAACGGCACACGACCTCGGGCAACCCGCTGTCGGCGGAGTCGCTGGCGGCCAGGTTCGCCGCCAAGGAGGCGGTCGCCAAGGCCCTCGGCGCCCCGGTTGGCCTGCACTGGCACGACTGCGAAATTGTCACCGATCCGGACGGGAGGCCGTGGCTCACGGTTTCGGGTACGGTCGCGGCGGTGGCGGCCGAACGTGGCATTACCCGATGGCACCTGTCGCTGTCCCATGACGGGGGCATCGCGTCTGCCATGGTCGTTGCCGAGCGGTTGCCCGACGAGACCGCGATGGAGGGTTGATGCGGGGCGCATGGCGGGTGGCGGACATACGGGCCGCCGAGGACGCGCTGATGGCCACGCTTCCCGACGGCACGCTCATGCAGCGCGCGGCGGCCGGGCTGGCCCGGCGATGTGCGCTTCTGTTGGCCGACGCGGCGGGTGGGGTCTACGGGCGGCGCGTGCTGCTGCTCGTGGGCGCCGGCAACAACGGTGGGGACGCGCTGTACGCGGGGGCCGCGCTGGCACGGCGCGGGGCGACAGTGGATGCGCTGCTACTCGTGCCGGACCGCGTCCACAGTGGAGGGTTGGCCGCGTTCCGCGGGGCGGGCGGCACCGTCGTGGACCAGCTCCCGGCGGCCGACCTCGTCGTCGACGGCATCGTCGGCATCGGTGCCTCCGGCGGGCTGCGGGAACCCGCGTCGCGCGTCGTCGACGCGATGCGGCACCTGCGTACGCAGGACGGCAGGAGGCCCGTCGTGGTCGCGGTGGACGTACCGTCGGGCGTCGAGGTGGACACCGGGTACGTCCCCGGTACGGCGGTACACGCCGATGCCACGGTCACGTTCGGGTGCCTCAAGCTGGCCCTGATCGCCGGACCGGCCGCCGCCCTGGCCGGTGAGGTCGAGGTCGTCGACATCGGGCTGACCCGGTGGCTGCGTGGCGAACCGGCGGTACGCGTACCGGAGCTGTCCGACCTGCGCCGCTGGTGGCCACGGTTGCCGGCCAACGCGGAGAAGTACACCCGGGGCGTGGTGGGTCTCGCGACCGGATCGGCCCGGTACCCCGGTGCCGCCGTGCTGTCCGTCGCCGGCGCGCTGACCGGGCCGGTGGGCCTCATCCGGTACGCCGGTACCGCCGCGCCCCTGGTCGCCCAGCACCACCCGTCGGTCATCGTGACGGACCGGGTCGCCAACGCGGGCCGGGTACAGGCGTGGGTCTGCGGCTCGGGCCTCGGTACCGACGAGCGCGCAGCGGCCGACCTGCGGGCCATTCTCGCGACCAGCGTGCCGGTCGTGCTGGACGCCGACGCGCTGACGCTGCTCGTGGACGGCTCCATGGCGGGCCTGCTGCGCCACCGGGACGCGCCGATCGTGCTCACCCCGCACGACCGCGAGTTCGCCCGGCTGGCCGGCGGCGGGCCGGGGGATGACCGGGTCGCCGCGGCGCTCCGGCTGGCCTCGTGGACCAACGCGGTCGTGCTGCTCAAGGGCGACCACACGATCGTCGGTACGCCGGGCGGCCGCGCCTGGTCGAACCCGACAGGTACGCCCGTGCTGGCGACCGGCGGTACCGGAGACGTGCTGGCCGGGTTGCTCGGTTCGCTGCTCGCCGCGGGCGTGACCGCGGAACGGGCCGCGGTCGCCGCGGCTTACCTGCACGGGCTGGCCGGTCGCGAGGCGGCCCGCGCCGGCCCGGTCACGTCCGCAGACGTCCCCTCCGCCCTGCGTACCGTCATCAGCGAATTGGATGGTCATGAGCCTGCTTGATCCACCCACCCGGCATGCGATCCTCGAGGCGCTCGAGTTCTTCTCGGCGCCGGTCGGTATCGCCGACGTCCGGGCGTACTGTCTCGCGCACAGCCTGCCCGTGCCGCGCGGTACCCTGGCCGACCTGCTGGCCGGGGAGCGCGCGGCCTACGACGCGGGCCAGCGCCTGGCGGCGTGGATCTGCCCGGCCCTGCGGGTGCCGGCCCTGTCGGCCGACGAGCAGCTCGCCACGAGGTCGGACTGGGCTCCCGGCTGGCGGTTGTCGGGTGACCAGTTCGAGCGCACGCGCCAACTGTGGTTGACCCGGCAGATGTGCGACATCGCGGCGCACGCGACCGACGCGCGGGGCGACACCACCCCCGGGGTGGTGACCAAGGAGATCACCCCGGAGCTGGCCGCCGCGGCGGAGGCCGTCAAGCTGGCCCTGCGCTACGTGCTCGATCTGCCGCGGCGGCCGCGCGCCATCTACTCCCTCGTCGACATGGGCCGCGACCACTCGGTCATCGAGCGCGGGTACTTCCCGCAGGCCCGCGAAATCGCCGAGGACGAGCACGGCGCGCTGGCCGAAGGCGAGGAGCGGGTACGGGAGGCCTTCGCCGCCCGTCTGAACGGTCTCGACGAGCGGGCGCTCCTCTTCGGAAAGGCGTAGCGCGCCGGGTCAAAAAGGACGGCGCCCGCGGCCGCGGAGGCGGCCGCAATCATTACAGCAACGAGCCCCGCGTACAGGGCAGGACGCGGGGCTCGAAGTTAGAGCGGGTTCTACAGGGGGCGGACCTTCTCGGCCTGGGGGCCTTTCTGGCCCTGCCCGATCTCGAACTCGACGCGCTGATTCTCCTCCAGCGTCCGGTACCCGGCGCTCTCGATCGCGGAGAAGTGAACGAACACGTCGGCACCACCGCCGTCCACTGTGATGAACCCGAAGCCTTTTTCTGCGTTGAACCACTTGACGGTGCCTTGGGCCACGTCTTGCCTTCTTTCTATCTGAAACACGCGCATGGCACTTGTTCGAACAAGAAACCCACATGCGCCAAACTCCGGCCAGCATACATGACCTAGTCTTTGGTCCATGTGGCAGTCGGAAGTCAGGGTCGATCTGGGCGCGATACGCCAGAATGTCACCCGGCTGCGCGACGCCGCACCGTCCGCCGGGGTCATGGCCGTGGTCAAGGGTGACGGGTACGGGCACGGCATGGTTCCCGTGGCCCGCGCGGCGCTCGAGGCGGGGGCGGCCTGGCTCGGGGTCGCGACGCTCGACGAGGCGCTGAAGCTGCGCCAGGCCGGCATCACCGCACCTGTACTGGCCTGGCTGCTCGCGCCCGGGCTGCCGGTACACGAGGCCGTAGCGGTGGACGTCGACCTCTCCGCATCGTCCCGAGCGCTGCTCGCCGAGGTGGTCGCCGCGAGCCGCGTAGCGGGGCGACCGGCGCGGGTACATCTGAAGATCGATACCGGGCTGTCCCGGGGTGGGGCGCCGTCCGCCGAGTGGCCGGGGCTCGTCGAGGCGGCCGCCAAGGCTGAGGCCGACGGCCGGATCGAAGTCGTGGGCGTGTGGAGCCACCTCGTGTACGCGGACGCGCCCGGGCACGAGACGATCGACGCCCAGCTGGCCGCGTTCCACGACGCGCTCGGGGTGGCCGAGCGCTTCGGGCTCGCACCGCGGTACCGCCACATCGCCAACTCGGCGGCCACGCTCACCCGGCCCGACACCCACTTCGACCTGGTCCGCCCCGGCATCGCCGTCTACGGGCTGACTCCGGTACCGGGACAGGACTTCGGGCTGCGGCCGGCGATGACCGCGCGAGCGCGGGTGATGCTGACGAAGCGGGTACCGGCCGGGCAGGGCGTGTCGTACGGGCACACGTACTTCACCGACCGGGAGACCACGCTGGCCGTCGTACCGCTCGGGTACGCGGACGGCATTCCACGGGCCGCGTCCAACGCCGCACCGATCCTGCTGGGCGGCAAGCACCGGCGGATCGCCGGCCGGGTCTGCATGGACCAGGTGGTGCTGGACTGCGGGGACGACCCCGTGCAGGACGGTGACGAGGCGGTGCTGTTCGGACCCGGGGACGGTGGGGAGCCGACCGCCGACGAATGGGCCGCGGTATTGGACACGATCAACTACGAGATCGTCACCCGCTTCGGCAGCTCTCGTGTTCCCCGGGTCTACGTGGATTGATCCAGGACCACGACCTCGACGCGCTGGACGAGGTTGTTGGCGAAGCCGCCACGGTTCCACGGCTGTTCGGTCGGCTGACTCTGCCCGCTCGCGTCGGTGGCCCGGGCCCCGATGACGTACCGCCCCGGCGTGGCCTGCCAGTCGTACGTCCAGCCACGCCAGACCCACGGCGCCCCGGGGTCGGCGTCGAGTGTCGCGTCCGCCCAGGTCGTACCCCCGTCCACGGTGACCTCGACCCGTGCGATCGGCGCCTCACCCGACCAGGCGCGTCCGGCCAATCGCACCGGGCCCACGGGCTGCACCCGTACCCGCGACATGAAGTCCGGGTAGCCCGGAGGCCGCACCAGCGCGCGGGGCCGCATGCGGGTGACCGGCTCGCCCACATCGTCGGGCTCGTCGCGGAACCGGTACGCGACATCGTTCTGGAAGCCGGTGAACGGCCGGTCGACGACCGTGACCCCGCGCAGCCACTTGACGTGGGCCATGCCGTACCAGCCCGGCACGATCAGCCGTAGCGGATACCCGTGCTGGGGCGGCAGGGGAGCGCCGTTCATCTCGTACGCCAGCAGCACCTCGTCCCGCAGCGCCTCGGCCAGCGGCAGA
>Ga0209382_10000482_pt1 | contig 65830 bp, 68 predicted proteins | sample SoiMetdeltSBSDD5_FD_187599 | JGI IMG/M metagenome (GOLD analysis project Ga0209382, IMG submission 187599) | Bulk soil microbial communities from a Populus tree surrounding site in Tennessee, USA - Soil MetaG P. deltoides SBSDD5 (SPAdes) (version 2) | ecosystem: Environmental > Terrestrial >...
TCACGATCCAGCGCAACCTCTTCGGGTCGACGTTCTTCCTCTTGACCGGTCTGCACGGCACGCACGTCGCGATCGGCGTGTTCTGGCTGCTCTCGCTGTGGGTCCTGGCCCTGCGCGGGCGTCTGGCCACGGTCGATGCCACCAAGGTCGAGATCTGCGGCCTCTACTGGCACTTCGTCGACGTCGTGTGGATCGCGATCTTCACGCTCGTGTATCTCATCCCGTGAGCGACGGAGGGCCAATCGTGAGCGCGGAGCATTCGGGCGAGCAGCCGACGGTCGGCACCTACCTTCTGGTGGCGCTGGTGCTCACGGTCGTGACAGGGCTCGAGGTCGGCGTGGTCTACGTGCGGCGGCTGGCGCCGATCATCGTGCCGCTCTTGATAGCCATGTCCGCGGCGAAGTTCGCGCTCGTCGCGCTGTTCTATATGCACCTGCGGTACGACTCGCGGGTGCTGACGTTCCTGTTCGTCGGGCCGCTGATCCTCGCATCCGGCCTCGCGGTGGCGCTGATGACCCTGACCGGCGCGTTCCTGGTGTTCGGCCGCTGATGACCCCGCCGCCGTTCGCGTGGACCACCGGCGAGATTCATGCCGACGTCGTCCTCGGCGTCGGCATTCTGGCCGCCGCCTACGCGTGGGCATCGCTCTCCGGTCCGCGCGGCGGCCTTCGCGAGCCGGCTTTCTTCTTCGCCTCGCTGATCCTGCTGCTCGCGGCGCTGAACGGCCCGCTGCACGACCTGAGCGACTATTACCTCTTCAGCGCTCACATGGTGCAGCATCTGCTTCTGACCCTGGTCGTCCCGCCGCTCCTGCTGGCCGGCATGCCCGCGTGGATGGCCGACGCGCTGCTCCGGCCCCTGATGCGCCGGCGCGCTTTGGGTGTTCTGACCCGCGCGGCGACCCGACCGGTGACGGCGCTCGGCCTGTACGCCGTGGCGCTGATCGGCTGGCATCTGCCGGGGCCGTACGAGGTCGCGCTCGAGCGTCACGCCTGGCACGTCGTCGAGCACCTCGTCCTGATCGCGACGGCAACCCTGGCGTGGTGGCCGGTGCTCTCGCCGTCGCGGCTGCGGCCGCGCCTCCACTACGGGACCCAGATCCTCTATTTGTTCGCGTTCGGGATCCCGATGACCGTCGTCGCGGCGATGATCACGGGGTCGGAAGAGCTGCTCTATCCGTTCTACGCGGATGCGCCGCGGCTTTTCGATCTCACGCCGATTGGCGACCAGCGTCTCGGCGGTCTGATCATGTGGGTGCCGGCGGGCATGATTCCGCTGCTCGCGTTCACGGTCGTGTTCTTCCGCTGGGTCGCCGCCGAGGCCGAGGACGAAGCGGAGCTCTCGTCGGTGGAGCGTCTTTCTGCTAGGATAAAAAACTCATGAATATTTGTGTCGTGGGCGCCGGTTATGTCGGCCTAGTAACTGGTGCCGTGTTTGCGGATCTCGGCAACGACGTCATCTGCATCGACAATGCCGCGGATAAGGTCGCCGCGCTTCAGGCCGGACATCTCCCGATCTACGAGCCCGGCCTCGAAGAGATGGTTGCGCGCAGCATGGGCGACGGGCGCCTCTCCTTCTCCACCGACCTCGCGGCCGCCGTCCCGAAATCCGAAATTGTATTCATCGCCGTCGGGACACCTTCAAAAGTCGACGGTCAAACGGATCTCAGCGCAGTGGAGGCCGTCGCCCGCGAAATCGGCCGCTCGATGGATCGGTACACCGTCGTGGTCAACAAGTCCACCGTTCCGGTCGGGACTGGTGAGTTCGTGCGTGAAGTCATCGAACGGCACCAACGGCAGCCAGTGCCTTTTGACGTCGTCTCGAATCCGGAATTCCTTCGCGAGGGCTCGGCGATCGAGGATACGCTCCGCCCCGACCGGATCGTGATCGGTGCCCCGACGCAGCAAGTGGCAATGACGCTCTTAGAACTCTACGCGCCGCTAGAGAGACCCATGATCATCACTGACGTTCCGTCGGCGGAGATGATCAAGTACGCCTCCAACGCCTTTTTGGCGACGAAGATCTCGTTTATCAACGCGATCGCGGATATCTGCGAGCTAGCCGGCGCCGACGTCACGCAGGTGATGAAGGGGATGGGCCTCGACGCCCGTATCGGCGCCGCCTTCCTTCAGGCCGGTCTGGGCTATGGCGGTAGCTGCTTCCCAAAGGATACCGAGTCGTTAGTACATACCGCCGCGGTCCTAGGGTACCGCTTCGACATCCTGCGTGCGGTGGTGGACGTCAATGATGGACGCGCCGCGCACTTCTTATCGATGATCGAGCAGACGCTCACGCCGTTGAAAACTCGGCGGATCGCCATCCTGGGACTCGCGTTCAAGCCTAACACCGACGACATGCGGGCAGCGAAGTCCGTCGAAGTCATTTCGCGGCTCGTTGAGCTCGGCGCGACCGTATGTGCGTATGATCCAGTCGCGATGACGAATGCACGAAAGATCCTCCCGACTGTCGTCGAGTATGCCGACTCTCCGTATGCTGCCGCGACCGGCGCCGACGGTGTCGCACTCATCACCGAATGGAATGAGTTCAAATTCTTGAATCTGGAGCGCCTGCGGACCGTGATGCGGCGTCCGATCGTCTTCGACGGTCGAAATCTCTGGGAAGCCGAACGCATGCGGCGCTTGGGATTCGAGTACTACTCCATCGGCCGCAAGCCCGTTCGGCAAGCATAGGATTCCCATGCGAGTGCTGGTCACAGGCGGCGCGGGTTTCATCGGCTCGCACCTCTGTGAGTTTTTCCTCGGCAAGGGCTGGGAGGTCGTCTGCATGGACGACTTCGTCACGGGATCGCGTGACAACCTGGCCACCTTCGCGGGGAAGCCTGGCTTCACATTCATCGAGCACGACGTGACGGAGTTCATCCGACTCGACGGTGACCTCGACTGGGTTCTGCACTTCGCGAGTCCTGCTTCCCCTCTGGACTATCTCGAGCTTCCCATTCAGACGCTGAAGGTCGGCGCGCTTGGGACACACAATGCGCTCGGCGTCGCGAAGGCGAAAGGAGCACGGTTTCTGCTCGCATCGACCTCTGAGGTGTACGGCGATCCGCTCGTGCACCCTCAACGCGAGGACTACTGGGGACACGTCAACCCAGTCGGGCCGCGAGGCGTATACGACGAAGCCAAGCGCTTCGCCGAAGCCATCACGATGGCTTACCATCGCACGCACCGAGTAGACACCCGCATCGTTCGAATCTTCAACACATTCGGGCCTCGCATGCGCCTCAAGGATGGACGCGCGATTCCTGCGTTCATGGGGCAGGCGTTAACCGGCGCACCGATTACCGTCTTCGGTGACGGTTCGCAGACTCGCTCCTTCCAATACATCAGCGATCTCATCGAGGGCTTGTGGCGGCTGATGCAAACCGCCGTGAACGAGCCTGTCAACATCGGTAACCCACAGGAGATGACTCTCCTGGAACTGGCCAAGCGCATTATTCGTCACACCGGGTCCCGGAGCGAGATCGTCTTCCGACCGCTTCCGGTCGATGACCCCAAAGTCCGGCAGCCCGACATCAGCCGAGCGCGCAGCCTCCTCGGGTGGGAGCCACGCGTCGAGACCGACGAGGGCCTCCGGCTGACCGTCGAGTGGTTCCGAGATAAACTTCGCTCGTGAGAGTACTCGTCACGGGCGGCGCCGGATTCATCGGCTCGCACGTCGTGGATCGCTTGCTCCAGGACGGCCACGCCGTCGACGTGGTCGATAACCTCGCCACTGGCCGGCGCGAACGCGTGCCCGCCGCGGTGCGGCTCCACGTGTGCGACTTGCGTGATGAACGGCTCAGCGCCGTTGTTACGGCCGCGCGCCCCGACGTGGTCGTGCACGTGGCCGCGCAGGCCGCGGTCCCGCGCTCTGTGGCCGACCCGCGCTTCGACGCGAGCGTCAACGTGCTGGGGACTATCAACCTGCTCGAGGCGTGCCGCCATGCCGGCGTGCGCCGCGCGGTCTACACCTCGACTGGCGGCGCGGCGTACGGTGACACGACCGTCGTGCCGACCCCCGAAGATCATCCGCTTCGGCCGGCATCGCCGTACGGCGTGTCGAAGACCACCGCGGAGCGCTACCTCGAGTGTTGGGCCGGGCTGACGGGTGGGCGCGGTCTGACCCTGCGCCTGGCAAACATCTACGGCCCTCGTCAGGATCCGGCGGGCGAGGCGGGGGTGATTGCGATCTTCGCTTCGCGCCTGCTTGCCGGCGCGCGCTGCGTCGTGAACGGCGACGGCGAGCAGACGCGAGACTACGTCTACGTCGGTGACGTTGCCGACGCGGTCGCGCGCGCGGTCGCGTCGGGCGAGGCCACCGGAGTCGCGAACATCGGCACCGGAGTCGAGACGACCGTCAACGAGCTCTATCGTCGGCTCGCTAGTCTGACCGGTGTCAGTCGCGCCGCCGGGCACGGCCCGGCGAAGCCCGGCGAGCAGCGGCGCAGCGTCCTCGACGCGGCTCACGCCAAGTCACTGCTAGGGTGGCACGCGTCGACGTCGCTCGACGAAGGCCTCGGCAAGACGGTAGCGTGGTTCAGGAAGGAGCTTTCGGCATGATCGACGAAGAACTAAAGGCGATCCTCGCCTGCCCGGCATGCAAGGGCAACCTCCTCTTCGAGGAGACACGGATCATCTGCCCGGCCTGCCGCAAGGCCTATCCCATCCGAGACGGGATCCCCGTGATGCTGATCAGCGAGGCCGAACCGTGGTCGCCGACTAGATAATGGCCGACGCTCGGGCCCTGCAGGCCGTGATCCTGGCCGGGGGTCAGGGCACTCGCCTGCGTCCGCTCACCCTGGCGCGGGCGAAACCGGTCGTCCCGCTCCTGAATCGGCCGTTCCTCGCCTACCAGCTCGCGTTGCTGAGGACTCACGGCGTCACGGACGTCGTGCTGGCGTGCTCCTACCGCGTGGAGGACGTGCGCGCGGCGCTCGGCGACGCCGAGCACCTCGGCGTGCGGCTGCGCTACGTGATCGAGGACGAGCCGCTCGGCACCGGCGGCGGCGTCCGCAACGCGGCGGACCTCGTCTCGGGAACCTTGTTCGTACTGAACGGCGACATCCTCACCGACCCCGATCTGAGCGAGATGCGGCGGCTGCACGAGACGCGCGGGTCGCGCACTACCATCTATCTGCAGCCGGTGCCCGATCCCCGGCAGTACGGGCTGGTCGAGACCGCGGCCGACGGCCGGCTCGAGGCGTTTCGGGAAAAGCCGTCGGCCGATGAAGAGATCACGACCAATGCGATCAACGCCGGGATCTATCTCATCGATGCCGAGCTGCTCGGCCGGATTCCGCGCGAGCGCGCCAGCTCGATCGAGCGCGAGTTCTTTCCGGCGCTCATCGCCGACGGCGTGCCGTGTTACGGCTGGTGCCCGACGCACGCCTACTGGCGCGATATCGGAAACCCGTCGGCGTACCGCGCGGCGCAGATCGACCTGCTCCAGGGGCGCGCGGCGATGCCGCTGGCGCCGCCCGGCCAGCGGCGGGATGGCAGCTGGGTGGACGGCGGCGGCACGATCGAGCCGGGAGCCCGGATCGTCGCGCCGTCGGTGGTCGGTGCCGGCGCGGTGCTCGGCGCGCGGTGCCGCGTGGGGCCCGACGCCGTGATCGGCGAGGGCGCGCGCATCGGAGCGGACGCGCGCATCGAGGGCGCCATCCTGTGGGAGCGGGTCGAGGTCGGCGCCGCCGCGGTGCTTCAGGACTGCGTGATCGGCGCGGACGTCCGGATCGGCGCCGGCGCGCACGTAGGCGCCGATATGGTGCTGGCCTCCGGCACGATCGTGCCCGAGCGCGCGACGCTCACCCGCTGACGTCAACCGGGCCGGGCGGCCTCAGGCGCTGCGACGCAACGTGTTAGACTGAGCCGATGGTCCTCAGTCGCATCCGCAATTTCTCCATCGTCGCCCACATCGACCACGGTAAATCGACACTTGCGGATCGGCTCCTGTCGCTCACCGGCACGATGGACGCCAAGAAGGCGGTCGACCAGGTGCTCGACTCGATGGACCTCGAGCGCGAGCGCGGCATCACGATCAAGGCGCACACGGTGCGCCTGCTCTACCGGGCGCGCGACGGGCACGAGTACACGCTGAACCTGATCGACACGCCCGGCCACGTCGACTTCTCCTACGAGGTGTCGCGCGCGCTCGCCGCATGCGAGGGCGCCGTCCTCATCATCGACGCCGCGCAGGGCATCGAGGCGCAGACGCTGGCGAACTTCTATCTCGCCAGCGACGCGAACCTCGCGATCATCCCCGTGATCAACAAGATCGACCTGCCGGCCGCCGACGTCGAGGTGACGCGCGATCAGATCACCGAGACGCTCGATCTCGACGGCAGCGAGGCGCTCGCCATCTCGGCCAAGCACGGTACCGGCGTGCCCGAGGTGCTCGAGGCGATCGTGGCGCGCGTACCGCCGCCCGAGGGCGACCCCGACGCGTCGCTCAAGGCGCTGGTCTTCGACTCGTTCTACGATTCGTATCAGGGCGTGGTGGTCTACGTGCGGCTCACCGACGGCCGCGTGCGACCGGGAATGCGCATTCTCCTGATGTCGAACGGCCGCTCCTACGACGTCCAGCAGGTCGGCGTCTTCAGCCCGGATATGCGGCCGGTGGAGGAGCTGTCGGCCGGACAGGTCGGCTACATCACCGCGTCGATCAAGCGGGTCGCCGATGCCAAGGTCGGCGAGACCATCACCGAGACCGCGCGCCCCACTGCCGCGGCGTTCCCGGGCTATCGCGACGCCAAGCCGATGGTGTTCGCGGGCCTCTACTCGATCGAGGACACTGAGTACGAGGCGCTCCGCGACGCTCTCGAGAAGCTCCGGCTCAACGATCCGGCGTTCACCTACGAGCCCGAGACGTCGCTGGCGCTCGGCTACGGCTTTCGCTGCGGCTTCCTCGGCATGCTCCACATGGAGATCGTGCAGGAGCGCCTCGAGCGCGAGTTCAACCTCTCGCTGATCGTGACGGCGCCGAGCGTGCAGTACAAGGTGTTGACGACGGCCGGCGAGGTGCTCGACATCGACAACCCGTCGAAGCTGCCGAGCCCCGACCGCATCGAGCAGATGGACGAGCCCTTCGTGAAATCCTCGGTGTTCGTCCCGACCGAGTTCATGACCGCGATCTACAAGCTGGCCCAGGAAAAGCGCGGTGAGCACCGGTCGCTCGAGTATCACGGCAAGCGCGTGCACATCCGGTTCGACTTTCCGCTGGCCGAGATCGTCGTCGATTTCTACGACCGGCTGAAGTCGATCTCGAAGGGCTACGCGTCGTTCGACTACGAGCTGTCCGATTTCCGTCCGTCGGATCTGGTCAAGCTCGATATCCTGTTGAACGGCGACCCGGTCGACGCGCTGTCGATCATCGTCCACCGGGACAAGGCCTACGAGAAGGGCAAGGCGCTGGTCGAGAAGCTGCGCGCGGTGATCCCGCGCCAGCTGTTCGAGGTCGCGATCCAGGCCGCGATCGGCAGCCGGGTCATCGCCCGCGAGACGGTCAAGGCGATGGGCAAGAACGTCACGGCGAAGTGCTACGGGGGTGACATCACGCGTAAGCGGAAGCTGCTCGAGCGCCAGAAGGAAGGAAAGAAGCGGATGAAGCAGGTCGGGAAGGTGGAAGTCCCCCAGGAAGCATTTCTCTCCGTCTTGAAGAGTTAGTGATGGAAGAACGGAAGATCGAAGTCGAAGCCGGTCAGGCGCTGCCGTCCGACGCGGTCGAGCCCAAGCGTCGCCGCAAGTCTATCGTCCGCGAGTACGCCGAGGCGATCGCGATCGCCGTCCTGCTGGCCCTCGTGATACGGTCCCTGGTGGTGCAGGCGTTCACGATTCCGTCGGGCTCGATGATGGACACCCTGCTCGTCGGCGATTACATCCTGGTCAACAAGTTCCTCTATGGGCCCGAGCTGCCGCTGACCGAGCTGCACCTGCCGTCGCTGCGCGATCCCAAGCGCGGCGACATCATCGTGTTCAAGTACCCTCAGGACGAGAAGCGGGACTTCATCAAGCGGATCGTCGCGACTCCGGGCGAGCGGGTGCAGATCCGCGGCCATCAGGTGCTGGTCAACGGCAAGCCGCTCGTCGAGGCCTACACGAAGTTCTCCGACTCGGGCGTGCGCGGCGGTGAAGCCTTCTGCGGCTACGCCTACGGCTGCGAGCCGACGATCGTGCCGCCCGACTCCTATTTCGTGATGGGCGACAACCGCGACAACTCGCAGGACAGCCGCTACTGGGGCTTCGTCAAGCGCGACAGGATCAAGGGCAAGGCCTTCCTCATCTACTGGTCCTGGGACGGCGACCGGCACTGGCTGCGCTGGTGGCGGCTCGCGAACTATATTCCGTAGTACCCGGGTTGGTAATTCCGCGGCGCCTATCGCCCGAAGGGCCTGTTGTTGTAGCGGGGTCCGTGAGGCCGGTTCAAATCGAGGGTGGCCTGACACTGGCGCGACCTGGCTCCGGTTCCGCGGACAACCCACCGGCGCGACCCGGCTCCGGACGCCCGTTCAATCCGTAAATGCAACAGCGCTTCGTACGCCCGAACAATCCTCTGGTACCGGTCGAGTTCACTCGCTCGGACAATCCTCTCGCGGGAGCCGGCTCCGGTGAGGGCGTGTTCTCGTCGGCGCTCGCGGACAATCCGCCCACGGGGAGCGAGCTCGGGCTGTATGTGCACGTGCCGTTCTGCGTCAAGCGGTGCGGGTACTGCAGCTTCAACACCGCGCCGCTGGAAGATGGGGCGATGGCGCGCTACCTCGAGGCGGTCCATCGCGAGATCGAGCTGCTGGGTGCGCTCGGATGGGCGGAGCGCGTGCGGCTCTCGACCGTGTTCCTCGGCGGCGGCACGCCCTCGCTCCTGGCGAGCGACGAGCTGGCCGCGCTGCTCGATCGGATCCGGTCGCGATTCGCGCTGCGCGCCGACACCGAGATCACGGTCGAATGCAATCCCGAGAGCGTCACGCGCGACAAGCTCGCGGGCTACCGGGCCGCCGGCGTCAACCGCGTGAGCCTCGGTGTCCAGTCGCTCGACGACGCGATCCTGCCGCAGCTGGGCCGGCTGCACGACGCGCGCGGCGCCCGCGCGGCGTTCGAAGCGGCGCGCGAGGCCGGCTGCGACAACGTCAGCGTCGACCTCATGTACGGCCTGCCCGGCCTCGACGTCGACGGTTGGGCGCGCGCCGTCGAGCGCGTGCTCGACTGGCGGCCGGATCATCTCTCGGCGTACGGCCTCACTCTGGACGCCGGCAGCCTGTGGGGCGCCGCCGGTGTCGACGGCATTCCAGGCGAGGACACACAGGTCGACCAGTACTGGCGGCTGGCCCGCGCCGCCGCGGCCCGCGGCCTCGAGCACTACGAGATCTCCAACTACGCGCGGCCCGGCTTTCGCTCGCGCCACAACCAGATCTACTGGCACGCAGCGGAGTACCTCGCGGCGGGCCCCGGCGCGTGCGGGTTCGTCGGGAGGATGCGCTACGCGAACGTCAAGGCAACGCCGCGCTACTGCGAGACGCTCGGGACGGCGGAACTGCCGGTCGCGTCCTTCGAGCACCTCTCGGAGCGACAGCGCCTGGCCGAGCGCCTGATCCTCGGTCTCAGGCTGTCCGACGGCATCCCGACCGCGTGGCTCGAAGCGCGGCTAGAGGGCGACCGCCGCCTGCGCCGCTTCGTCGACGAGTGGCGTGCCCGGACGCTCCTGGTCGACCTTGGCGACCGCGTCCGCCTCACCGAGGCCGGCTTCCTCCTGTCCGACGCGCTGTTCGTCGAATTGCTATAATTTTGGCGGATGGATGCTCGTCACCGCGACGTGCTGATCGCGGTCATCCGTGAGTACGTCGACTCTACTGAACCGGTCGGCTCGCGGGTGCTCGCGCAGCGGCACTTTCCGAATCTCTCGGCGGCCACGCTCCGCAACGTCATGGCCGATCTCGAGGAGATGGGCTATCTCGTGCAGCCTCACACGAGCGCCGGCCGTGTGCCGACCGACAAGGCGTACCGCTTCTACGTCGAGTCGTTCCCGCCGCCGCAGAGCGCGAAGCTCGCCCGGGCCGGCGATACGCTGCCACAGCGGCGCTCGGGCATCGATGGCTTCATGGAGCGGACGTCCTCGCACCTCTCGACCGCGACCAAGCTCACCGGCTTGCTCCTGGCGCCGCCGCTCAAGCAGACGACCATCGCCCGCGTCGACCTGATCCCGCTCGAGGACGACCGCGCGCTCGCGGTGCTCGTGACCGACGCCGGCTGGGTCACCGCGCGCGCCGTGACGCTCGAGCCGCCGCTCACCGCGGACGAGGTGCGCGCGATCGGGCGCGAGCTGCATCGCCGCTACAGCGGGCGCACCGTGCAGGACGTCGTCGAGATGGAAGCCGAGCCGCGCGATCCGCTCGACGCGCTGCATACGCGGGCTCGCGCGGTCACCGAGCAGATCGTCGCGGTGCTGCGCGGCCGCACGCTCTACGTCAGCGGCGCGATCAACATGCTGGACCATCCCGAGTTCCTGAATCTCGAGACGACACGGGAGCTGCTCCGCACCTTCGAGCAGAAGGAACGGCTGGCCGACCTGATGACCGAGCTGGCCGCGACCGAGGGTGTGAACGTGACGATCGGCGAGGAAAACCCCGTCGCCGAGATGCGCGAGTGCACCTTGATCACGTCCACTTATACGTACCGCGACCAGGTGATCGGCATCCTCGGCGTCGTCGGGCCTCGGCGGCTTCCTTACCCTGACGTCATCTCGATCGTCAACGAGACCGCTCGGCACGTTACCGACGCTCTTTCTCGCGTTCGCCAGGATTTGTACCTTCCGTCGTAGCTTCGCTTGGCGGCGGCCGGGTGGGGAGGGGTGTGGGGAGCCTCCCTGGGATCTGACTGCTGACCTCGCGTGAGTTAGGCAGCGCTTCGGCGCGCGGGCGACGCTGCCTACACAGATCCCAGGGAGGCTCCCCACACCCCTCCCCGCCCAGCCGTCAACCCGTGCCCCAGGCAGGTCCAGCCTAGCCGGCGATTCCGGCCCAACCAGACCGAGCTTCGGCGTCGCGGTCCGGCAGGTCGGACGGAAGGGTGAGCGGGCGCTGCTATAATTCATCTGTTATGGAGGAGAGTGAGGGACGGAAGATGGAGTCTGTCGAGACGGCGTCGGGCGCCGGTAGTTCGAACGAGACGGTCGAGGAGCTCAGGCGGCAGCTCGAGGACAAGCAGGACAAGCTGCTGCGGGCGCTGGCGGACGCTGAGAATTTCAAGCGGCGCACGCAGCGGGACCGCGACGAGTCGGTCCGCTATGCGAACGAGACGTTGCTGCGCGATCTGATCCCCGTGCTGGACAATCTGGACCGCGCGCTCGAGGCGGCGCGGTCGACGGGCGGCGCCGCTGGCGTCATCGGCGGAATCGAGCTGATCCAGCGTGAGTTCCTGAAGGTGCTCGAGCGCGCCGGGGTTACGCGCTACTCGGCGCTCGGCCAGCCGTTCGATCCCACCCGTCACGAGGCGATCGCCCGCGTGGTGAGCGCTGACGCCAAGCCCGGCACCGTGATCGCCGAAACGATGCCCGGCTACCTCTTGCACAACCGCGTCCTCCGGGCCGCGCTCGTGTCCGTCGCCGGCGCGCCGGACGAGGACAACTGAGCCCGGTGCCGCGCGACTACTACGAGATTCTCGGCGTCGCGCGCAACGCGGGCGAGGCCGAGCTCAAGAAGGCGTACCGCCAGCTCGCGATGCAGTTCCACCCCGACCGGAATCGCGGCAACAAGGAAGCCGAGGAGCGCTTCAAAGAAGTGAACGAGGCGTACGCCGTGCTGTCCGATCCGGACAAGCGTGCCCACTTCGATCGGTTCGGCACTGCTCCCGGCACCGCGCCCGGCTTTGGCGACACGGGCTTCGGCACGCTCTTCGAAGACATCTTCGAAAACTTCTTCACGGGCGGTGGGCGCGGACGAGGCTCCCGCGCGGCGCGCGGCGAAGATCTCCAGTACGAGCTCAAGATCAGCCTGGAGGACGCGGCGGCCGGGCTCGAGACGAAGGTCCAGATCCCGCGGCTCGAGCGCTGCGACGCGTGCTCCGGCTCGGGCGTCGAGCCGGGCAGTCGCCTGGAGACCTGCGACATGTGCCGCGGCGCCGGCGAGGTCCGGCGCAATCACGGCTTCCTCACCGTCGCGCAGACCTGTCCCAAGTGCCGCGGCGCCGGCCAGATCAACCGCTCGCCATGCCGCGAGTGCCGCGGCGAAGGGCGGCGCCGCGCCGAGCGGCTGCTGAACGTCAAGATCCCCGCCGGGATCGAGGACCGCATGCAGCTTCGCATCAGCGGCGAAGGCTCCGGCGGCCTCGGGGGCGGCCCGTCAGGCGATCTCTACGTCGTCGTGCGCGTCCGCGAGCACGAGATCTTCACGCGTGAGGGCGCGGACCTTCACTGCGACCTGCCGCTGTCCTTCACGAACCTGGCGCTGGGCCACGAGGTCGAGGTGCCGATCCTCGGCGGTGCGACCAAGCTGCGCGTGCCGGCCGGGACGCAGCCCAACGAGGTGCTCCGCATCCGTGGTAAAGGCATGCCGCATCTGCGTCAGCGCGGCCACGGCGACGCCTGCTATCGGGTCGTGCTCGAGGTCCCGCAAAAGCTCAACGCGCGTCAGCGCGAGGCGCTGGCGAGCTTCGAGGCGGCCTCGAAGGATGAGCGAGGCCCGCTGGCAGCCGCCTTCTTCGAGCGGGTGAAGAAGCTCCTCGGCTGATCGATGTCATCCTCCCATTACTGGGAGCTCACGATCGGCGCGCCCGGCGATCTCTCCGAAGGGCTGACCAATCTCGCCTGGGAGCTCGGCGCGCTCGGCGTCGTCGAGGAAGAAGAGCCCGGCCGCGGCGCCCGCCTGCGCGCGTTCTTTCCCGAGACGGTCGCCGCGAGCGCGCTCGAGGAGAGCGTCCGGTGCTATCTCGACGGTGTGCGCGCGCTCGGTTTCGCGCCGGCCGCCGACGTGCGGGTTGCGGCGCTCGCCGACGAGAACTGGGCCGACGCCTGGCGTGTCCACTTCAAGCCTCGGGCCGTCGGCCGACGACTCCTGATCGCGCCCCCATGGGACCTTCCGGCGCCGAACGGCCGGATCGTGATCGAGATCGAGCCCGGGCGCGCATTCGGCACCGGTCATCACGGCACCACCGCCGGCTGTCTGGAAGCGCTCGAGGCCGCGATCGAGCGCGATCCGCCCTCGCGCATGCTCGACGTCGGCACCGGATCCGGCATCCTGGCGATCGCCGCCGCGCGACTCGGCGTCGCCTCCGTGCTCGCGGTGGATGACGATCCCGACGCGGTCGCGTGCGCGATGGCGAACGCGGCTCGCAACCACGTGTCCGACCGCGTGCGGTGCGCGCTGGCCGACGCGGCGACCTTGCGCGAGCCGCGGGCGCCGCTGGTCGTCGCGAATCTCCTCTCGGCCGCGCACCGCCGATTGGCGGCGCAGTATCTCCGCTCGCTGACCCCGGGCGGCACCTTGCTCCTCGGCGGCATCCTCGACGCGGAGGCCGCGGACCTCGGCGGGGCGCTGGCCGACCACGGTCTGATCCATCGCGCGTCGCGCTCGGTGGAAGGCTGGACCACGCTCGAGCTCCGTGCGCCGCTTTACGATCGCGCCTGAGCGGATCCGCGACGGCCGCGTCGTCTTCGATCGCGACGAGTCGCGTCACCTTGCGCGTGTGCTGCGGCTTCGCTCCGGCGACACGGTGGTCGCGGCCGACGGCGCGGGCCGCGAGTACACGGTGCGGCTCGAGACGCTGGGCGAGGAGGCGACGGGCACGGTGCTCGCGGCCAGCGACAACGAGCGCGAATCGCCGGTCCACATCACGCTGCTCCAGGCCGTCCCCAAGGGCGACAAGATGGAGTCGATCGTGCGCGCCTGCACGGAGCTCGGCGTGGCGCGCATCGTCCCGGTGCTGACGGAGCGGACGATCGTGACGCTCGACGCCGGCCGCTGGCGGGAGCGCGCTCGGCGCTGGCAGCGCATCGCGAAGGAAGCCGCCAAGCAATGCGGCCGCGCGGTCGTTCCGCCGGTCGACGTGCCGCGTGCGCTCGACGACGTCCTCGTGCGCGGCGACGACCCCGATCTGCGGCTGTGTCTGTGGGAAGGGGCGCGCGATGGTGCGCCCGAAGCGAGCCTTCCCCTCACCCTGTCCGGCGGCGCCGGCGTCACCTTGCTCGTCGGGCCCGAGGGCGGATTCGCGTCGAGCGAAGTCGACCGCGCGCGCCAGCATGGCTGGCTGATCGTCGGCGCCGGACCGCGAATCCTGCGAACCGAGACGGCCGGGCCCGCGATTATCGCGGTGCTGCAGGCGCGCTTCGGCGACCTCGGTGGCCGGCGGTGACCGAAAGCGAGGCCGGCTGGGAGCACTTCGAGACCGAGGCTGACGTGGGAGTGCGCGCCTGGGCCCCGACGCGGGCCGGCGCGTTCGCTCAGGCCGCGCTCGGCGTGTTCGCGCTGGTGATCAGGCCTGATGAAGTCGTCGAGCGTGAGCACCGCGAGGTTCGCGCACAGGCGGATTCCCCGGAGCGCTTGCTGGTCGCCTGGATCAACGAGTGCCTCTACGTGCACGAGATCGAGGGCTTCGCCGTCCGGCGGGTTGACGTGGACACCTGCACCGACACCTTTGTCCACGGGACGCTACACGGCGAGGAGATCGACAGTGCCCGCCACCAGCTCGGGACGGTCGTCAAAGCGGCCACCCTGCACCAGGTCGCCGTGACCGTAGTAGCGGGCCGCCACGAGGTCCGAGTCATCGTCGACGTGTGATGTCTCACATCTGAGACATGGGGTCCTGATACCCGTGTCATCCGCACCACCCGGGCTGGGAAGGATCCCAATCGGGCCCTTGTGTAACAGATACTTACAAAATTTCGGAGGTGTGGCACCCCGGTTGCTAAATTTCCGCTCGGTCTATGCGACAGCACACCATTCGTAAGCCCGTCAGCATCGAGGGCGTTGGGCTGCACTCAGGCAAGGTCGCCAGGGTCACGATGTCGCCGGCACCGCAGGACGCCGGGGTCGTGTTCAAGGTGCGGGCGACCGGCGAGCGCATTCCCGCCAGGCCCGAGAGCGTCGTCAACTCCCATTACGCGACAACCCTCGGTGTGCACGGCACGCGCATCCAGACCGTCGAGCACCTGATGGCCGCCTTCGGCGGGCTCGGGATCGATAACGTCGAGGTCGAGGTGGACGGCACCGAGATCCCGGCGCTCGACGGCAGCGCGAAGCCCTTCGTGGCGATGCTGACCGCCGCGGGCCGTGTGCAGCAATCCGCGCGGCGCCGCGCGCTGACGCTTCCGTGCCCGCTCAAGGTCGGCAGCGCCGGTCGGTGGCTGCACATCGTCCCCTCCGAGACGTTCCGGATCACCTACACCCTGGACAACGACCACCCGGCGATCGGCACCCAGGCGCTCTCCTGGTCGCCGAGCGAGCGGTCCTTCGTCGAGGAGTTCGCGCCCGCCCGGACGTACGGCTTCCTGCGCGACCTCGGGCTCATGCGGAAGAACGGCCTGGCGCGCGGCGGCTCGCTCGACAACGCGATCGTCCTCGGCAACCGCGGCCCGCTGAACGGGCTCCGCTACGATGACGAGTTCGTCCGCCACAAGATCCTCGACCTCATGGGCGATCTCGCCCTGCTCGGCCGTCCGATCGGCGCGCACGTGATCGCGCGCAACGGCGGCCACGCGCTCAACCTCGAGCTGGTCCTCGCAGTCCAGCGCGCGGTCGGGCTCGAGCGCCGGGCCGCCGCGACCGTCTCGGCGGCGGCCGACGAGGCGTCCCGGGACGCCGCCCGGCGCGAAGGCTTCGTACCGGCCCCCGGTCTCGCCGCGATCTGACCCGTTTCCGTGCCGTGACGGCCGTCCCCGCGACGGCGGTGGGCGCGCACGACCACGCTATAATGGTCCGTCCGCCGTATGCGTGCCCTGTGGTTACCCAGCCATCTCGTTGCGGCGGCGCTGGCGCTGGCGCTCGCCGCGCCGGCGCGCGCCGAGTTACGCATCAGCGACCTGGACGTCTTCCTCAACGACCATGAAGTGACCGTCCACGTCGTGCTGCTCGGGGCCCTGCCCGACGCCCTGCACGAGGGCATCCAGAGCGGGATCCCGGCGCACATCCGCTTGATCATCGAGCTCTGGCAGTATCAGCGGATGATCCCCGACCGGATGCTGATCACGAAGACCGTTGAGCGCACGCTCGCTTACAACGTCGTCACCAGGGAGTTCAAGGTGTCGGCGGTGCAGGGCGAAAGCCGGCCGGTCTTCACGACGCGCGACCTGCGGGACGCGCAGCGCGTCCTCTCGGATATCCGCGGCGTCAAGATGACGCCGGCCGCCGCCCTCGATCCAACCGCGGTCATCTACGTGCGCGTCTACGCCGAGACCGCGCTGAACGGCGAGAACACCTTCGTGGCCAGGATGAACGGTACCGCGGAGCAGACTCAGCGCCAGTCCGACTACCGCACGATCCGACGGGTGCAATAGTGCCGCTCCTGAGCGAAGAGAACCGCCGCAAGCGCAACCTGGTGATCCTGGCCGGGTTCGTGCTGCTGGTGGGCACGGCCAATCTCCTCGACGTCGGCGTCTACGCGCCGGAGCTGCCGCTGGCGTCGAACATCGCGGTGTTCGCGCTGCTCAACCTGAACCTGATCGTGCTGCTGCTGCTCGTGCTGCTGCTGCTCCGCAACCTCGTGAAGCTCTGGTTCGAGCGGCGCGAGCAGGTGATCGGCGCCAAGTTCAAGGCCAAGCTCGTGCTGGCCTTCCTCTCGCTCTCGCTGATCCCGTCGACGCTCATCTTCCTGATCGCCTCCAACTTCATCAACAAGTCTATCGAGGGCTGGTTCAAGCCGCAGGTCGAGCGGCCGCTCGATCAGGCGCTCGCGGTCGCCCAGACCTACTACGGCAATCTCGAGCGCACGGCGCTGCGCCATGCGCAGCAGATCGGCCGGGTCGTCGATCGCGAGGGCTTGCTGGCCGACGACCGGCGCGAGGCGCTGGCGGCGTACCTGGTGGAGCAGCAGGACCGGCTGGGACTCAGCGCGATCACCGTGTTCACCGCCCAGGGCAACGAGCTCGTCCACGTGAAGGACCCGATCCTGGGCGACCTGGCGACGCGCGAGGTCAACGAGGCGCAGCTGCGCCAGGGTGCTGCCGGCCAGGAGCTGACGACCGTCCGCGAGCTCTCCTCGGGCGACCTCGTCGAGGCGGTCGTGCCGATCTGGGCCAGCCGCGGCGGCGACCGCATGGTGGTCGGCGTGGTCGTCGTGGGCACCCACGTCACCGAGCGGCTCGAGGCGCGCGTGCGCGCGATCTCGCAGGCGTTCCGCGAGTACAAGCAGCTCAAGCTGTTGAAGACGCCGATCAAGGGTATCTACATCCTGCTGTTCCTCCTGATGACCCTGATCGTCGTGTTCTCGTTCACCTGGTTCGCGCTCTATCTGGCGCGCGGGATCACGGGGCCGATCGCCGAGCTCGCCGAGGGTACGCGTGAGATCGCGGCCGGGAACCTCGCCTACAAGGTCGAGGCGCGCGGCGACGACGACTTCGGCGTGCTCGTCAACTCGTTCAACCGGATGACCGACGACCTCGGCAAGTCCAAGCGCCAGCTCGAGGAGGCGTATCTCGACCTGTCGGACAAGCACACGGAGCTCGAGGATCGCCGCGTGTACATGGACACGGTGCTCGAGGCCGTCACCACCGGTGTCGTCTCGTTCGACCCGCTCGGGCGGCTGACGACGATCAACCGCGCCGGCTCGCGCATGCTCGGGGTGAACGAGGCGACCGCACCGGGGCGCCTGCTCGAGGAGGTCTTCGCTGGACCCGATTTGCGTCCCGTCGTAGCTCAGGTGCTGCGCCTGCGGCGCCCCAACGCACCGAGCGCCGAGCTCGCGGTGCAGCTGCGGCGCGGCGGCGTCACGCTGTCGCTGGTGGCATCGGCGACGGCGCTCCGCGGTCCCGACGGCGAGTACGCCGGCGCCGTGGTCGTGCTCGATGACCTGACCGAGCTCCTGAAGGCCCAGCGCGTGGCGGCATGGCGCGAGGTCGCCCAGCGGATCGCCCACGAGATCAAGAATCCGCTCACGCCGATCCAGCTCTCGGCGCAGCGGCTGCGGCGCAGGCTCGGCCGCATCCCAGGCGAGGAGCGGCTGGTGGCCGAGGCGACCGAGACCATCATCCACGAGGTCGACGGGCTCAAACGCCTCGTGGACGAGTTCTCGCGATTCGCGCGGATGCCGGTCCTCGCCCCGCGGCCGACCGACGTGCGCCAGCTCGTCGACAGCGTCGCCAGCCTCTATCGCGAGTCGCACCCGGCGCTCTCGATCAGCACCCATCATCCCGACGACCTGCCGCTGCTCGAGGTCGACCCGGATCACATCAAGCGCGCCGTGCTGAACCTGGTGGACAACGCGGTGGAAGCGGTCGGCGGCACGGGCGACGTCCGGGTCGAGACCGCGCACCGCGCCGAGTCCGGTCACGCGCGCATCATCGTCGCCGACGACGGCCCGGGCATCAGCCCCGAGGACAAGGAGAAGCTCTTCCTGCCCTACTTCTCGACGAAGGTCGCGGGAATGGGCCTCGGCCTGCCGATCGTGCACGAGATCGTCAGCGAGCACGGCGGCACGATCCGCGTCGAAGACAACACACCGCGCGGCACCCGCTTCATCATCGAAGTCCCCGTCTCCCGCGCCGGCGTCACGGTGGAAGCGTAAGTGGCCGGCGAGCATATCCTGATCGTCGATGATGAGCCGGCTATCCGCTCGACCCTCCGCGACGTGCTGGAGGACGAGGGCTACCGCGTGTCCGCGGTCGGCAGCGGCGCCGACGCGCTCCGGTTCTTCGCCGACGAGCTGCCGGACGTCACGTTCCTCGACATCTGGATGCACCGGATGGACGGCCTCGAGACCCTCGCCGAGATCAAGCGAGCGCGGCCCGAGGCGGTCGTGGTCATGATCTCCGGCCACGGCACCATCGAGACCGCGGTGAAGGCGACGCGCCTGGGCGCGTACGACTTCGTCGAGAAGCCGCTCTCGCTCGAGAAGATCCTGGTCACGGTCAGCCGCGCGCTCGAGCACGCGCGCCTCGAGCGCGAGAACGCTGTGCTGCGCGCGAGCCTCGAGCAGCGCGCCGAGATCGTCGGCGAGAGCGCCGCCATGCGCGTGCTTCGCGAGCAGATCGCGACCGCCGCGCCCACCAACGGGCGCGTGCTGATCCACGGCGAGAACGGCAGCGGCAAGGAGCTGGTCGCGCGCGCCATTCACGTCCAGTCGGCGCGGCGCGAGCGCGCGTTCGTCGAGGTCAACTGCGCCGCGATCCCGGAAGAGCTGATCGAGTCCGAGCTGTTCGGCCACGAGAAGGGCGCCTTCACCGGAGCGCTGGCGCGCCGCCACGGCAAGTTCGAGCTGGCCGACCGCGGCACGCTCTTCCTGGACGAGATCGGCGACATGAGCCTCAAGACGCAGGCGAAGGTGCTGCGCGCGCTCGAGGAGCAGGCGTTCGAGCGGGTCGGCGGCAAGGACACGCTCCGGGTCGACGTGCGGGTGATCGCCGCGTCCAACCGCGACCTGCCGGGCCTGATCCGCGAGGGCCAGTTCCGCGAAGACCTCTACTATCGGCTCAACGTGATCCCGATCGAGGTCCCGCCGCTGCGCACGCGCAAGGACGACATCCCGGCCCACGTGAGCCACTTCATCGCGCAGTTCTGCGCCGAGAACGGCAAACGCGCCAAGACGCTCTCCAACGAAGCGCTCGGCTACTTCCTGGCCTACGACTGGCCCGGCAACGTGCGCGAGCTGCGCAACATGGTGGAGCGTCTGGTCATCATGGCGCCGGGCGACGTGATCACGGCCGAGGACTTGCCGGCGCCGCTCAGGCCCAAGGAAGCGGGACCGGCCGCGACCGAGCCGCACGACCGCTCGCTCAAGGACGCGCGCGACAACTTCGAGCGCGCGTTCATCCTGGCCGAGCTGCGCGCCAACGACTGGAACGTGACCCGCACCGCCGAGCGCCTGCGCATCGAGCGCAGCCACCTCTACCGCAAGCTCAAGGCCTACAACATCAATCCGCCCAAGCGCGAGGGCTGACCCGAGCGCCGTGTCCGAGCCCGGCGAGAGCGCGGTCGACGCCGCGGCGGTAGCCGGCCGCGGGCTCGGGCTTGTCGTTCTGAGCGTGCTGACGTGGAAGGTCCTCGCCCAGGGACTGTCGTACCAACCCGGCGGCGTGCTCGGCTTCATTCACGGCATCGATCTGATCTTTCACGAGGCCGGGCACGTGATCTTCGGCTTCTTCGGCCAATTTCTCGCGGTGCTCGGCGGCTCGCTCATGCAGGTCTTGATCCCCGTGATCGCCACCGCCGCGTTCATCCGCACGGGCCAGTGGGCGTCGGCCGCGGTGACCTTGTTCTGGACGGGCCAGTCGCTGACGGACGTCGCGATCTACGCCGCCGACGGGCGCGCGAAGGCGCTCCCGCTCCTGGCCGACGGGCTGATCCACGACTGGAATTACCTCCTCGGCCGGCTCGGCCTGCTTCAGTCCGCCGAAACCGTCGGCCGCCTGATCTTCGCCCTCGGTGCACTGACGATGTTCGTCGCGCTCCTGCTGCTGGGGCTCGACACCTGGCAGCGCTGGAATGCGCCGCCGCGCTCCGCGGAAGCCGCCTAGCCCACGCGACCTGCTTCCCTCGGCCGACGTTTCGGCATACTGTCCCGGCGTGCTCGACCTGATCTTACAATCCTGCCGTCTGCCTACGCGCCCCGAGCCGGTCGACCTGGCGATCGCCGAGGGGCGCATCGTGGCCGTGGGAAAGGCGGACGCATCTGCTCGCGAAACGATCGAAGCGGGCGGGCGCCTCGTCACGCCCGGTCTCGTCGAGGCGCACATCCATCTGGACAAAGCGCTCCTGATGGACCGCGTCGCGGGCACGGCCGAGACGGCGGCGGAGGCGATTCGTCTGACGGGCGCCGCGAAGCGCGGCTTCACCGTGGACGACATCGCAGCGCGGGCGCGGCGCGTGCTCGAGCTCGCCGTCGCCGCCGGGACGACCGCGATGCGCGCCCACGTCGAGGTCGACCCGATCGTCGAGCTCGGCGGGATGGACGCGATGCTCGCGCTCAAGCGCGAATATGCGCCCGCGGTCGATCTGCAGCTCTGCGCCTTCGCGCAGGAAGGCATTCTGCAGGCGCCCGGAACCGAAGCGCTCATGCGCCGCGCGCTCGAGATGGGCGCCGATCTCGTCGGCGGCTGCCCGTACAACGACACCGACGCGCAGCGACACATCGAGATCGTGTTCGCGCTCGCGCGCGAGTTCGGCGTCGACGCGGACTTCCACGTCGACTTCTCCGACGAGCCCGAGCACCTGCACGTCCGCGAGATCGTGCGGCAGACCGTGCGCGCCGGCTGGCAGGGCCGCGTCGCGGTCGGTCACCTGACCGAGCTGGCGGCGCTACCCGTCGACGAGCAGACGAAGCTGATCGCCGAGCTCGCCGCCGCGCGCATCGGCGTCATCAGCCTGCCGCTCACCGATCTGTATCTGATGGGCCGGCGCGACGAGCGAAACGTGCGCCGCGGGCTTGCGCCGATCCGCCGCCTGTTGCAGGCCGGCGTTCCGGTCGCGCTGGCGTCGAACAATATCCGGAACCCGTTCACGCCGATCGGCACCGCCGATCCGGCGCAGCTGGCGTTCGTGGGCGCCGTCGCCGCCCACATGGGCACGCCGGACCTCATGCGGGCACTGGTCGACACGATCACGACCCACGCGGCGCGCATCATGAACCTCCGCGACTACGGCTGCTCGGTCGGCTGCCGCGCCGATCTCGTCCTCTGGGAGTGCGAGCGGGTCGAGGACATCGTGATGGCCCTGCCGCCGCGGCGGCTCGTCGTGAAAGGCGGGCGCGTCACGGTCGAGCACGAGCGCCGCACGGTGCAGCGCTGGCGTCTTGGTTGACACGGGCGAAGCACGCCATGTAGAGTGACTGCAGTTGGTTCCGAGCTTTCCTTTAAGCGAGCCCGGAGAGGCCCGCAAGGAGAGAAGATGAGTAGCCCCGTACCACGCCGCCCCCGCGAGAAGGCGCAGGTCTTGGACGAGACCGCGCTGGATCGAGCGCTCACCCGCATCGCCCACGAGATCCTCGAGAAGAACGGCGGCGCCAAAGATCTGGCCTTCGTCGGGTTGCGTACGCGCGGGGTGAGCCTCGCCCATCGCCTGGCGGCGAAGATCGCCCAGATCGACGGCACCGCCCTTCCGGTCGGCACCCTTGACATCACGCTCTACCGCGACGATCTCGGCATGCGCGGCACACCGGTGATCCGGGGCACCGACATCCCGTTCTCGATCAAGGACAAGACCGTCGTCCTGGTGGACGACGTGCTCTTCACCGGCCGGACGATTCGCGCCGCGCTCGACGCGATCATCGACCTCGGCCGGCCGACCGCGATCCAGCTCGCCTGCCTGGTCGACCGCGGCCACCGCGAGCTGCCGATCCGGCCGGATTACGTCGGCAAGAACCTGCCGACCTCGCGCCGGGAAACCGTCGCCGTCAGGCTGCGCGAGCACGACGGCGAAGACCGCGTCGTCATCGAAGAACCCGAGGAGGCCTAGATGGGCTGGACGCGGAAGGACCTGCTCTCGATGCGAGAGCTCGATGCCGCCGAGATCACCCTGCTGGTGGATACCGCGGCCTCGCTCCAGGAGATCGCGTCGCGCGACATCAAGAAAGTGCCGGCGCTCCGCGGCAAGACGGTCGTCAACCTCTTCTACGAGGCGTCGACGCGCACGCGCACGTCGTTCGAGATCGCCGGCAAGTGGCTGTCGGCGGACGTGATCAACTTCTCCGCGAGCGGCTCGAGCACCAGCAAGGGCGAGAGCTTCATCGACACCGCCAAGAACATCGCCGCGATGAGCCCCGACGTGGTCGTCGTCCGGCATTCGTCGGCCGGCGCGGCCGACCTGCTCGCGCGGACGTTGCCGTGCGCGATCGTGAACGCCGGCGACGGCGCCCATGAGCATCCGACGCAGGCGCTGCTCGACCTCCTGACGATCCGCGAGAAGAAGGGCCACTTCGAGGGCCTGCACGTGGCGATCATCGGCGACGTCGCCCACAGCCGGGTCGCGCGCTCGGACATCCACGGCATGCGCAAGCTCGGCATGACGGTCACCGTGGCCGGCCCGCCGACCTTGATCCCGCCATTCGTCCAGGAGCTGGGCGCGAAGGTCAGCTACCGTCTGGAGGACGCGATCGGCGACGTGGACGTGATCATGATGCTCCGCCTCCAGCAGGAGCGCATGACCGCGGGGCTGATTCCGTCGACGCGCGAGTACGCGCGCTTCTGGGGTCTGACGCTCGACAAGCTGGCGCGTCACGCACGCCCGGACGTCCTGATCATGCACCCCGGTCCTGTCAACCGCGGCATCGAGCTCTCGCCCGAGGTCGCCGACGGGCCGTACTCGGTCATCCTGGACCAGGTCTCCCGCGGCGTCGCGGTGCGCATGGGCGTGTTGCTCCTGCTCGCCGGCCGCAGGGAGGGAGACGGCGCATGAGCCTCCTGCTGCGCGGCGGCCGCGTCATCGACCCGGCGAACACCGTCGACGCCGTCCAGGACGTTCTAATCGTGGACGGGAAGATCGCGCACTTCGGCCCGCGGCTCGAGGCGCCCGCCGACTCCGAGATCGTCGACGCGGCGGGCAAGATCGTCTGCCCCGGATTCATCGACATGCACGTGCACCTGCGCGAGCCCGGTCAGGAATACAAGGAGACCGTGGCGACGGGCACCCGGGCCGCCGCCGCCGGCGGCTTCACCGCCGTCTGCTGCATGGCGAACACCAGCCCCGTCAACGACAACGGCGCCGTCACCGACTACATCCTCGCCAAGGCGAGGGTCGAGGGCCGGGTGCGTGTCTATCCGATCGGCGCCGTCACGCGCAATCTCCGCGGCGAGGAGCTCGCCGAGCTGGCCGAGCTCGCCGAGTCGGGCTGCGTCGCGTTCTCGGACGACGGCCGATGCGTCATGAACGCCGGGCTCTACCGCCACGCGATGGAGTACACGCTGCCCTTCGGGGCGCCGATCATCAGCCACGCCGAGGATGCCACCTTGAGCGCAGGGGCCTCGATCAACGAGGGCGTCGTCTCCACCGAGCTCGGGCTGCCGGGCCAGCCCGCCGCGGCCGAGGACGTGATGGTCGCTCGCGACATCCTGCTCGCCGAGCTGACCGGCGCCCACGTGCACATCGCTCACGCGTCCACCGCCGGCACGGTGCGGCTGGTCCGCGACGCGAAGGCGCGGGGCGTCCGCGTCACCGCCGAGGTGACGCCGCACCATCTGGTCCTCACCGAGGACGCGGTGCGGAGCTGGGACGCCAACACCAAGATGGCGCCGCCGCTCAGGACCAAGCGCGACGTGGAGGCGCTGATCGAAGGGCTGGCCGACGGGACCATCGACTGCATCGCGACCGATCACGCGCCGCACGCCTCGTCCGAGAAAGAAGGCGAGTTCGATCGCGCCGCGTTCGGCATCGTCGGGCTCGAGACCGCAGTGGCGGTCGCGCTCGACCGGCTCGTACGGCCGGGGCTCCTGCCGCTCGCGACCGTGATCGCGCGGTGGAGCTGCGACCCGGCGCGGCTTCTCAACCTGCCGGGCGGCGCCCTCACCCCCGGCGCCGCCGCCGACATCACGATCCTCGATCTCGACGCGCAAACGACCGTTGACCCGTCGCGGTTTCATTCGCGGAGTCGCAACACGCCGTTCGGCGGCTGGCAGCTTCGCGGAGGTCCGTGGATGACGATCGTCGGCGGCAAGGTCGTCTGCGCGGCCGGCCAATGAAGCCCGCCTGGCTCGTGCTGCGCGACGGACGCACGTTCCGAGGACGGTCTCTCGGCGCGGTGGGCGAAGCGTCGGGTGAGGTCATTTTCAATACCGCGATGCAGGGCTATCAGGAGATCCTCACGGACCCTTCTTATAGAGGCCAGATCGTCGCGATGACCTACCCGATGATCGGCAACTACGGCGTGAACGACGAGGACGTCGAATCGCGCCGGCCGTGGGTCAACGGGTTCATCGTCAAGGAGGCGTCGACGGTCGCGTCGAACTTCCGCTCGGGCTCGAGCCTCGACGCCTATCTCGTGCGTCACGGGATCGTCGGCATCCAGGACATCGACACGCGCGCGCTCACGCGCCACCTCCGCGACCACGGCGCCCAGGACGGCATCGTCTCCTCGGTCGAGACCGACCCCGCCCGTCTGCTCGAGAGAGCGCGCGCGCTGCCCAGCCTGGTCGGCCGCGACCTGGTCGCCGAAGTGACCGCCGACGCGCCCTACACGTGGTCCGAGGGCGGCTGGGAGCTCTCCCGCGGCTACGTCGCGCCGCCACCGGCCCGGTTCAAGGTCGTCGCGTACGACTGCGGGATCAAGTTCAATATCCTGCGCCAGCTGCGCACGATCGGCTGCGACGTGACGGTGGTCCCGGCGTCGACGACGACCGCCGAGGTGCTCGCCGCGAAGCCCGACGGGGTCTTCATCTCCAACGGTCCCGGTGATCCGGAAGGCGTGCCCTATCTGATCGAGTCGGTGCGCGGTCTCCTCGGCCGCGTGCCGATCTTCGGCATCTGCCTGGGCCACCAGATCCTCGGCCTGGCAGCCGGCGGGCGCACGTACAAGCTGCCATTTGGCCACCACGGCGCCAACCATCCGGTCAAGGATCTCGCCACCGGCAAGGTCGAGATCACCGCGCAGAATCACGGGTTCGCCGTCGACCCGGCCTCGGTGTCGGCTCACGGGTGGGAGCCGACCCATGTCAATCTGAACGACGGTACGTGCGAGGGTCTGCGTCACCGCGAATGGCCTGTGTTCTCCGTGCAGTACCACCCGGAGGCCTCGCCGGGCCCGCACGACGCCAATTACTTGTTCCACCGCTTCTCCGATCTGATGAGCCAGAAGGGAGGCTGACCTCGACATGCCCAAGTACTTGATCTCGTACCGGAAGACGGAAGGGGGCGGCCAGAAACCCGAGTGGACGTCGTTCACGGCCCAGAGCGAGACCTCGCTCGAGGCCCACGCGATTCGCGAGCGGGTCGACCGGCGCATGAGCGTGCTGGGCGAGCAGCTCTGGGGCAGCGGTGAAGTCAGCTGGGTGGGTAACGGCCGGCTCGACGACGTGCTCTATCGCCGGGAAGAGGCGGCGCCGGAGATGTCGATCGTCTACGGGCTCGTGGAGGAATAGCTGCCCAAGCGTACCGATCTCAAGCGCATCCTGATCATCGGCTCGGGCCCGATCGTCATCGGCCAGGCCTGCGAGTTCGACTACTCGGGCACGCAGGGCTGCCGCGCGCTCCGCGAGGAAGGGTTCGAGGTGATCCTGGTCAACTCGAATCCGGCCACGATCATGACCGATCCCGAGCTCGCGGACCGGACATACGTCGAGCCGCTGACGCCGGAATTCGTCGCCAAGATCATCGAGCGCGAGCGCCCTCAGGCGCTGCTGCCCACGCTGGGCGGACAGACCGGCCTCAACATCGCGGTCGCCCTGGCCGAGAACGGCACGCTCGCGCGGTTTGGCGTCGAGCTGATCGGCGCCAAGCTCGAGGCGATCAAGAAGGCCGAGGACCGCGCGCTCTTCAAGCAGGCCATGGAGCGCATCGGGCTGGCGCTCCCGCGATCCGGGCACGCGAAAAGCCTGGAGGAGGCGCGCGCGATCGTGGCGCGCGTCAGCTATCCCGCCATTATCCGGCCGTCGTTCACCCTGGGTGGCACCGGCGGCTCGATCGCCTATAACCCCGAAGAGCTCGAGGACGCGGTGCGGTGGGGGCTTCAGTCCTCACCGGTCGGCACGGTGCTGGTCGAGGAGTCGGTGATCGGCTGGAAGGAATTCGAGCTCGAGGTGATGCGCGACCTCGCCGACAACGTGGTGATCATCTGCTCGATCGAGAACGTCGACGCGATGGGCGTGCACACCGGCGACTCGGTCACCGTCGCACCGGCCCAGACCCTGACCGACAAGGAATACCAGATCATGCGCGACGCCGCGATCGCGATCATCCGCGAGATCGGCGTCGAGACCGGCGGCTCCAACATCCAGTTCGCGGTCAATCCCGACGACGGCCGCCTGGTCGTGATCGAGATGAATCCGCGCGTGTCGCGCTCCTCGGCGCTCGCCTCCAAGGCGACCGGCTTCCCGATCGCGAAGATCGCCGCCAAGCTCGCCGTGGGCTACACGCTCGACGAGATCAGGAACGACATCACGCGCGAGACCCCGGCGTCGTTCGAGCCGGCCATCGACTACTGCGTGGTAAAGTTCCCGCGCTGGGCCTTCGAGAAGTTCCCCGAGGCCGACCGTACGTTGACGACCCAGATGAAGTCGGTCGGCGAGGTCATGGCGATCGGCCGCACGTTCAAGGAGGCGCTGCAGAAGTCGATCCGCTCGCTCGAGCAGGATCGCTGGGCGCTCACGCTCGGCCGGCCGCCCGGCGACGACGAGCTCCGGCGGCTCCTGGCGGTGCCGACGCCGGACCGGATCTTCGCGATCGGCGACGCGTACCGCGCCGGGCTCACCACCGAGACGATCAACGCGCTGACCCGGATCGACGTCTGGTTCCTCGAGAACATGCGCGAGATCGTCGCCTTCGAGCGCACGATCACCGCCGCCGGGCTCGACGATCCGGACGTGATGCGGCGGGCCAAGCAGCTCGGGTTCGCCGACCGCCGGATCGGAGAGCTCACCGGTACCAGCGAGTCCGTGGTGCGGGCGCGCCGCCTCGCCCAGGGCATTCGCGCGACGTTCAAGACCGTCGACACGTGCGCGGCCGAGTTCGTCGCCCACACGCCCTACCTCTACTCGACCTACGAGGAGGAAGACGAGGCGCCGCCGACGCCGCGGCGGAAGGTCGTCATCCTGGGGTCGGGCCCCAATCGCATCGGCCAGGGGGTCGAATTCGACTACTGCTGCGTCCACGCCGCCTTCGCGCTTCGCGACCTCGGCGTGGAAGCGATCATGGTCAACTGCAACCCCGAGACCGTCTCCACCGACTACGACACGTCCGATCGCCTCTACTTCGAGCCGCTCACGCTGGAGGACGTGCTCAACATCGTCGAGCGCGAGCGCCCGCTCGGCGTGGTCGTCCAGTTCGGCGGGCAGACGCCGCTCAAGCTCGCGGTGCCGCTCCACCAAGCCGGCGTACCGATCCTCGGCACCTCGCCCGACGCCATCGACCGGGCCGAGGACCGCCAGCGGTTCAGTGCGCTCCTGACCGAGCTTGGTCTGCTCCAGGCAGCCGGCGCCAGCGCGCGCTCGCTCGACGAGGCGCGCGCGATCGCCGCCAGGATTGGCTACCCTGTCCTCGTCCGGCCGTCCTACGTGCTCGGCGGCCGCGCGATGCGGATCGTCCACGACGATCAGGATCTCAACGAGTTCATGCACGAGGCCGTCCGGGTGTCGCCGGAGCACCCGGTCCTGATCGACAAGTTCCTGGAGGACGCGCTCGAGATCGACGTCGACGCCGTGGCCGACGGCACGCGCGTGCTGGTCGGCGGCGTCATGGAGCACATCGAGAAGGCCGGCATCCACTCGGGCGATGCCGCCTGCGCCCTGCCCCCCTACTCGCTCGGTGAGGACGAGATCCAGGCGTTACGCACCCAGACGCGCGCGCTGGCCACCGCTCTCGGGGTCGTGGGGCTCATCAACGTCCAGTTCGCGATCCGCAACGACGCGATCTACGTGCTCGAGGTGAATCCGCGCGCGTCCCGCACCGTGCCGTTCGTGTCCAAGTCAATCGGGCTCCCGCTGGCCAAGCTGGCGACGCGCGCGTCGCTCGGCGAGTCGCTCGAGCCCTGGCTGGCGTGGGACGGACGCGATCTGCCACATATCGCGGTCAAGGAGTCGGTCTTCCCCTTCGTCAAGTTCCCCGGCGTCGACACCGTGCTGGGGCCGGAAATGAAATCGACCGGCGAGGTCATGGGCCTCGATCGCGACTTCCGCAAGGCCTATCTCAAATCCCAGGTCGCGTCCGGGTTGTCGATGCCGACGCTCGGCAAGATTTTCGTCTCGGTGCGCCCGCGCGATCAGCGAACGGTCGCGCCGCTGGCGCGCCGGCTCATCGATCTCGGCTTCTCGATCGTGGCCACGCCGGGGACCGCGCGCGTCCTTGGTCGCTACGGCATGAGCGTCGAGACCATCCACAAGGTCGGCGAGGGCTACCGGCCGAACGTGATCGACCTCATGAAGCGCCGCGAGATCGCGCTCGTGATCAACACGCCGGCCGACGGGCGCGCGCGCAAGGACTCGACCATCATCCGGAGCACTGCGGTGGCGCAAGACATTCCGCACTACACGACCCTCGATGGGGCCCAGGCGGCGATCGGCGCGATCGAAGTCCTGATCAAGGGCGAGTTGCTCGTCCTGAGCCTGCAGGAGTATCACGCTGACCTCCGCTAGGGCGGCCGACCGGGTCCTCATCGCGCTCGACGTGCCGAGCCTCGAGGAGGCCGACGCGCTGCTCGGCCGCCTCGACGGGATCATCACCGGCTGCAAGATCGGCTCGCAGCTCTTCACGGCCACGGGGCCGGCGGCGATCGAAGCGGCGCGCAAGCGCGGCTTTCGCGTCTTCCTCGACCTCAAGTTCCACGACATCCCGAACACGGTCGGGCTCGCCGTGCGCGAAGCCACGCGCCTCGGCGTCTTCATGCTCAACATTCACGCGAGCGGCGGGTTGGCGATGGCGCGCGCGGGGGCCGAGGCGGCGACGAAGGCCGCCGCCGACTTCGCGATCCCGCGCCCTCTCTGCGTCGGCGTCACCGTGCTGACGAGCCTCGATCGTCGGGCGCTCCAGCGCGAGGTCGGCGTGCCGACCAGCGTCGAGTCGCACGTGCTGCACCTGGCGGCGATCGCCCGCGAGGCCGGCCTCGACGGCTGCGTCGCCTCGCCGCAGGAAATCAGCCCGCTGCGTCTGGCGATGGGACCCAAGTGGGTGATCGTCACCCCGGGCATTCGATGGGAAGCGTCGGCCCAGCGATCGGGCAGTGCGCCGGACGACCAGGTCCGCATCGCGACGCCGCGGCGCGCGCTGGCCGCGGGCGCCGATTATCTCGTCATCGGCCGGCCGATCAGCGCCGCGAAGGATCCGGGCGCGGCCGCGGCCGCGATCGTCGCCGAGCTCGGCGCGCCGTGACCGATCGCGAGACGCTCGAGCTCTACGAGGCCACGGGTGCCCTGATGCGCGGCCACTTCCGGCTCACGTCCGGCCTGCACTCGGACATCTATCTGCAATCGGCGTTGGTCCTCCAGTATCCACAGCACGCCGCGGCGCTCTGTACGGCGCTCGCGGCGCCGTTTCGCGGCGACGGCATTCAGACCGTGCTGGCGCCCGCGATCGGCGGCATCCTGGTCGCGCACGAGGTGGCCCGCGCGCTCGGCGTTCGGGCGCTCTTTACCGAGCGCGAGGACGGCGTGATGCGGCTGCGCCGCGGGTTCACCGTCGCCTCCGCCGAGCGCTGTCTGGTGGTCGAGGACGTGATGACCACGGGCGGCTCGATTCGCGAGGTGGTGACCTGTGTCGAGGCGCTCGGCGCCTCGGTGGTCGGCGTGGGCTCGCTGATCGACCGAAGCGCCGGCGCGAGCTTTCCGGTCAAGCGCGCGGCGCTCGCGACCGTGAAGGCGACGACCTGGAAGCCGGAAGAGTGCCCGCTCTGCAAGGCGGGCGGCCAGGCGATCAAGCCCGGCAGCCGCGTCTGAAGCTCGTCCGCGCTACGGCTTGCCGGTCGCGAGCGCGGCGTCCACCCGATCGACGAGATCCTGCAGCGACAGGTTCGCCTTGACCAGGAACGCCAGGGCGCCGAGCGCCTTGGCCTGAGCCACGTCGCGCTCCTGGCCGAGGTTCGAGAGCACGAGGACCGGGATGTGGGCGGTCGCGTCGTCCTGCTTCAAGGCACTCAGCACCTCGAACCCATCCAGCTTCGGCATCATGACGTCGAGCAGGATCAGATCCAGCGGCTCGGCGCGCGCGATCCGCAGCGCCTCCTCGCCGTCGGCCGCGGTCAGGACTTCGAGGCCGTGGCGGCGCAAGGACGCCTCGGCGGCGCGGCGCAGGAAGCGATCGTCCTCGGCGAGGAGGACCCGCCGGGGACCGTCAGGCACTCTGGCCCGCGAGCAGGCGGCCGACCAGCTCGCCGAGCTCCTGCAGCGACAGGTTGGACTTCACGAAGTAGCCGGAGATCCCGAGGTTGCTCACCTCGGCGATGTCCTGCTCGCGTGACGAGTTGGACAGGATGAGCACCTTCACCCCGCGAGTGGCGTCGTCGCTCCGGAGCGCGCGGAGCATCTCGAGGCCCGACAGCTTCGGCATCAGCATGTCGAGCAGGATGAGGTCCGGCTGCTCGCTGCGCGCCAGCCGCAGCCCTTCCTCGCCGTCGGCCGCGGTCGTCACCGCCAGGCCGCGCTGCCGCAGGCTCGCCTCGCAGGCGCGCCGCAGGAATCGATCGTCTTCGACCAGCAGGACCCGTTTCCCCGTTGTCGCCATCGGCCTCACCCGCTGATTGGGAGCGTGAAGATGAACGCCGAGCCCCGGCCTTCCTCGGACTCGCACCACACCTCGCCACCCAGCCGTTCGATGATGAGCCGGACCAGATAGAGGCCCAGCCCCGTGCCTTCCGTCTCGACCATGTGGACGTTCTCCGCTCGATAGAACTTCTCGAACAGTCGGCCCTGCGCGCTCTTGGGGATGCCGATCCCGCTGTCGGTGATCGTCCACCGCGCCCGCCCGGCATCCAGGCGCTCGATGCGGATCGAGATCTCGCCGCCGCTCGGCGTGTACTTGAGCGCGTTCGACGTGAGATTCATGATCACCTGGCGCAGGAGCTGCGGGTCGGCCATGACCAAGGGCGCGTCCTCGACGCCGACGACCGAGAGCCGGAGGTCCTTGTCGCGGATCAGCGCGCCGAGATCGTCGATCGAGCTCTGCGTGAGCTTGCCGAGGCTCGTCGGCGAGAGCGCCACCATCAGCTTGCCGCTCTCGAGGCGCGAGATGTCGAGCAGATCGTTCACGAGGCCGATCAGCCGCTCGGCGGCGGTGCGGGCGTCGTCGACGTAGCTGCCGGCCTCGCTCGCGATGTCGGAGCTCTGCGCCGCCAGCTCGAGCATCCACTTGATACCGGCGAGCGGCGTGCGGAGCTGGTGGGTGACGAACGAGACGAAGTCGGTCTTCATCTGGCTCACCTGCCGCTCGTGCGTCACGTCGTGGAGCGTCAAGGTGAAGCCGATCGTGGTGCCGGCCGCGTCCTTGATCGGGCGCCCGGCCCAGTGAATGGTCCGGCCGCTGCGCTTGAGCTCCAGATCGCCTTCCCCACCCTGGTCCGACTTCTGGAGAATCGTGCCGAGGTCCTCGAACACGCGATCCGAGTCGGGCATGGTGCTCCGGCGTCCGGTCGCGAGCTGCGAGAGCCGCACGCCGATGACCGAGCTCGGATCGAAGCGGAGGAGCTCGCCGGCCTGCCGGTTCGCCGCCTGAATCTCGCCCTCGCGGCTGAAGAGCACGATACCGTCGGACGTCGAGTCGAAGATCTGCGCGAGACGGACCCGCTGCGTCTGCGTCTCCTCGTAGAGCCCGGCGTTCTCGAGCGCCGTTGCCAGCTGGTCGGCGTAGGAAACGAGCAGCCTCGTCTCGATCTCGCCGAACGCCTGCGAGGTCGAGTAGTAGACGACGAGCACTGCGAGCACGCGCACGTTTTGGCCCACGATCGGGTACGCGGCGATCGAGCGGACCCCGGCCTCCAGATTCGCCGGATGCACGAACTCGGGATGCTGCGTCACGTCGCGCAAAAGCAGCGGCGCCCGCGTCCGGCGCACGTGGTCGCTGAGCCCGCCGAGCCGGGTGGGGTCGCCGGGACGCTGCCCGGCCGACACCCAGTGGCCGACGCTCCGGCTCAAGCTGCCGTCGTCCGCCAGGAGGTGCAGGAGCGCGCCGCTGGCCCCGAACGCTCTCGCCAGCTCCGTCAGCGCGCCGTCGAGCATCGCATCGACCTCGAGGGTGCGATGGAGCGCGCGGGCCGCCTGGTTCAGGAGCGCGAGCCCGTCGGACAGGGTCTTGGCCTCGCCTTCGCGGCGCCGCATCTCTTCCTCGCGGGCGCGCGCCTCGGCGTAGAGCCGGCTCTCCTCGAGCGCCATCGCGAGGTTCAGGCAAAGCGAGCTGAAGGGCTCGACACTCGCGGGGCTGATCGGGCGCCGGCTGGCTTTGTTGTCGGCACTCACGACCCCGATCACGCGATCGCCGGCGAGGAGCGGGGCGATGACGAACCGCCGGGATCTCAGGTAGGGCCGATCGAGCAGCGCCGGAGCGAGCGGCAGCACGCGGGCCAGGTCGGCGTCGGACAGCACGGCAACGGGACGGCGGCTCGTGAGGGCTTCGTGATACGGGCCGGCGGCGGCGGTGGCGGGCAGTCGGAGCGACGATTCGCGGTCATCACTGCTCGTCACCAGCTCGAGCTCGGCGCCGTCGGCGGTCAGGAGCAACACGTTGACCCGGTCGAAGCCGACCACGTCGCGCGCGGCGCGCACGAACGCCGCCAGGCGATCGTGGCGATCCCACGAGCTCTGCATGAGCACGGCGGCGTGGGAGAGCCGCTCGAGCAGCGATCGCCCTTCCTCCGTCTCGCGGAGCAGTCGCGCCTTCTCGATCGCCAGCGAAGCCTGGTCGGCCAGCGCCGAGAGCAGGAGAACCTCGTCTGGTAGGAAGTGGCGCGCGCCCTTGGTGAAGATGTTCAGCGTCCCGACGGCTCGCCCGTGCAAGCGGAGCGGCACGCCGATGAACCCGCGGAATCCGCGCTCGAGCGCGCCCCGCTTGTGCGCCGGGTCGTGGCGCGTGTCCTCCGCCAGGTCCTCGACCACGACCGGCTCGCCCGAGGCGACGACCTGACCGCTGAGGCTCTCGCCGATCTTGAGCCGCGCCCGCGACATCACCTCGGCGGCCCCGTCGGTCCGGGCGGCGACGACGAGATCGTCGCCTTCCAGCAATCGCAGACCGGCCGCTTCAGCCGTGACGAGGCTTGCCGCCTCGTTGACGATGACCGTGAGCACCTCCTGCGGATCGTGGACCGCGGCCAGCCGCCGCGACACGTCGTTGAGCACGGCGAGCCGACGCTGGTTGCGCTCCGCCTGCTCGTAGAGCCGGGCGTTACGGAGAAAGAACCCGGCCTGCTCGCAGATGTGCTCGAGAGCGCGAAGCTCGCGCTCGGTAACGGTACGGCGTGCGGTCCACCACACGACGTAGAAGCCGCCGATCACCTCGTCGTCGACGATCAGCGGCAGCAGCAGCCCGGACTGGTGGGGAAAGCTCCGGAACAACCCATGCGTGAACCGGGCATCGTGCGCGACGGCGTCGGAATAGACCGGGCGCCGCTCCTGCCAGAGGGACAGGAAGAACCCCTGCTCCTTGAGCGGTAGCGGCGTCGACGACAGCGTCTCGAGGTACTCGCGCGGCACACGGTACGCCGCGGTCGGCAGCAGGCGCCCGGTCGCGACGTCTTGGAGATAGGCGGCCGCGGTGTCGGCGCCGAGCAATCGGACCAGCTCGCGGCAGATTCGGCGCAGCGCCTCGCGCACGTCAAGGGTAGAGCTGACGGTGGCCGAGATCGCGGCCAGTGCCTCGCTCTCGGCCAGGCGCTCGGCCAGCTCGGCGTGCAGGCGCGCGTTGTCCTGCGCGAGCCGTCGCCGGTCGAAGACGCGCTTGACGATCGCGCCGAGGCGCGCGAGATCCACCGGCTTGAGGATGTAGCCCGCGCTCCGGCTCTCGATGGCCTCGATCGCCGAGTCGAGCGTCCCGCGACCGGTGACCACGATCACCTCGGGCGGCGTCTCGCCGCGCGTGGCCTCGCGCATGAGGCTCGTGCCGGCGGCGTCGGGCACGTCGAGGTCGAGCAGCACCAGCGCGAACGTCTGCCGCTGGATGAGTCGAAGACCCTCGGCGCCCGTGCGGGCGACCGCGACCGCGTACCCTTCGCGCTCGAGGAAGTCGCTCAGGAGGAGGGCGGCGTCGGCGTCATGGTCGATGACCAGGATGGCATCCTGCTCACCCATTTCCTGAGCCTATCACCACCCGGCAGTGAGCATGCCGTTCTGGAGCAGCACGAAGACGAGCCAGGCCAGCTGCACGCCGAAGAAGATCGCCAGGCCGCGGTCGCGCCCGGCTTGCACATGGGCGCGATACTGGAACAGGGCGCCGAGGAGGCAGATGGTCGCGAACGCGGCCGTGTGGTACGTGGTGAGCAGGCCGGTCGTCACGGCCAGCGCGGCCGCGAAGCTCCAGAGCACGTAGGCCGCGAGCCAGTACGCCAGGATGGAGACGCCGACGGAAGCGCGCGAGCCCGACTTCCCGAAGAGCCGCGCGAGCGCGACCGCCCCGATACCCAAGAGGAGGAGCGCGGCCAGTGTCGCGAGAGCCCAGCGGGTCATTGGTTTGCCGGTGCGTCGAACCGGGGCGAGTCTAGCGACGGGCACCGGCACTGTCAACCGCAACATATTGACACTACAGGGAATTTCGCCATATTATCACTGGATGCCACCGACCCGGCCTGCGTCGCATCCGTCTCTTCGCAGCATGACGGGATTCGGCCGGGCCGAGGCTGGCGGGGACGGCGGCGCGGTCTCCGTCGAAGTGCGCTCCGTCAACCATCGCCACCTCGACATCGCGCTGCGCTTGCCCCGCGCGCTGACCGCCCTCGAAATGGACGCGCGCCGCTTGATCCAGGCGCGCATCGAGCGCGGACGCATCGACGTCAGCGTGCAGCTCGGCCCGCCGCCCGGCCAATCCACTCAGCAGATCCGCGTCGACGGAGCACTAGCCGCGCAGTACGTCGAGCACGCGCGCGCGCTCGGCCGCGCGATCGGTTTGGGCGACGACGTGCCGCTCACGTGGGTGCTCGAGCGGCCGGGTGTCGTCGTACGCACCGAGGATCCCGAGTCCGCGAGCGGCACGATCGCATGGCCGGCGCTGGCGGACGTGCTCGGCCGCGCGCTCGACGAGCTTGTGGCCTACCGCGCCACGGAGGGCGAGGCGCTCGCCGCCGAGCTCCGGACGCAGCACGCCGCGCTCAAGGCGCAGGTCGACCTGATCGCGGCGCGCACGCCGATCGCGCTGGCGCACTACCAGGAGCGGCTGCGCGAGCGCATCGCGGCGCTGGTCGGTGACGACACGCGCGACGAGGGCCGGATCCTTACCGAGGTGGCGATCTGGGCTGAGAAGACCGACATCCGGGAGGAGCTGACGCGGCTCGCCGCGCACCTCGAGCAGCTCGCGGCGCTGCTCGACAAGGGCGGCTCCGTCGGGCGCCCGCTGGACTTCCTGATCCAGGAGCTCAACCGAGAGGTCAACACGATCGCGTCCAAGGCGGACGACCTCGAGCTCTCCCAGTCGGCGCTGGCCGCCAAGGGGATCATCGAGAAGATGCGCGAACAGGCGCAGAACCTTGAGTAGCCGCGTGAACGGCGGGGGTCGGCAGGTGACGCATCTGGTGAACGTCGGACACGGTAACGTCGTCGTCGCCGATCAGATCGTGGCGATCGTCGCGCTGGACTCCCTGCCGGTGAAGCGGCTCATCGAGAGCGCAAAGGGCAGCACCAAGCTGGTAGACGCGACCAACGGGCGCCGGACGCGGGCCGTCATCGTGACCGGCAGCGATCATCTCATCCTGTCGTCGCTCGAGCCCGCGACCCTGGCGCAGCGTCTCGTGACGGAGCGAGGCACGGCTGGTGATTAAACGGCGCGGCACGCTGTTCGTCGTCTCGGCGCCCTCGGGCGCCGGCAAGACGACGCTGTGCCGCGAGGTTCGGCTGCGGCTGCCCGAGCTGGCGTACTCGGTCTCGGTGACCACGCGTTCGCCGCGGCCGGGCGAGATGGACGGCGTCGATTTCCGCTTCGTCGGCGTCACCGAGTTCGAGGCGATGCGCGACCGCGGCGAGCTCGCCGAATGGGCGACGGTGCACGGCAACTTCTACGGCACGCGCGCCCGCTCGCTCGAGGACTCGCTCGCCGTGGGCCGCGACGTGCTGCTGGACATCGACACGCAGGGCGCCGCGCAGCTCCGCGGCCGCTACCCGGACGCGGTGCTGGTCTTCATCCTGGCGCCGTCGATCAAGGACCTGGAGCAGCGGCTGCGCGAGCGACGCTCCGACGCCGAGGTCGAGATCGAGCGGCGCCTCGTGCGCGCCCGCGAAGAGATCGCGCTGTGGCGGCGGTACGACTATCTGATCGTGAACCGCGACGTGAAGGAAGCGCTAGGAGAGCTCGAGTCGATCATCATGGCCGAGCGCTGTCGTGTGAAGCGCATCGACCTCACCCTACCCGATCTGGAGGTACCGAATTGATGGCATTCCCATCCCTGGAGAACGCATTGAACAAGGTTTCGAACCGGTATTTGCTCGTCGTGCTCGCGGCCAAGCGCTCGCGCCAGCTCAATCGCGGCGCCGCGGCACGCGTCGAGAGCCGGCACAAGAAGCCGACCAGCGGCGCGCTCGAGGAGATCGCCGCGGCCAAGGTCGAGTACCGCAACAAGGAAGAGGGCGACTCCGCCAAGGCGTGAGCTGGGCATGAGTCTCCAGGGCCGCGAGCTGATCCTCGGCGTCACCGGGTCGATCGCCGCCTACAAGGCGGTCTATCTGCTGCGCGAGCTGACCCGGCTCGGCGCCGAGGTCACCGTGTGCCTGTCCGAGCACGCGCGTGAGTTCGTGGGCCCGCTCACGTTCCGGACGCTCTCCGGTCGGCCGGTGCTCTCGAATCTGTTCGACCCGCAGAGCGCCGACGCCGTCGAGCACGTCGCGCTCGCCGAGCGGGCCCATGCGGTCGTGGTGGCGCCGGCCACCGCCAATCTCCTGGCGAAGACCGCGCATGGTATCGCCGACGATTTCCTCACCACATTGCTCCTGGCGGCTCGTGGCCCTGTGCTGATGGTCCCGGCGATGGACGGTGGCATGTGGGACCATCCGGCCGTCACCGAGAACGTCGCGACGCTCCGGCGCCGGGGCGTGATGGTGCTCGAGCCGGACACGGGCGCGCTCGCGTCGGGTCTCAGCGGCAAGGGGCGGTTCCCCGAAGTGGACGACATCGTCGAGGGGCTGCGGCGGCTGCTGGCGCCGGTCCGCGATCTCGCGGGCGAGCGGCTCCTGGTCACCGCCGGCCCGACGCGCGAGCCGCTCGATCCGGTGCGCTACATCTCGAACCGCTCGTCGGGCAAGATGGGCTACGGACTCGCGGCGGCAGCCCTGCGCCGCGGCGCCGAAGTGATCCTGGTCGCAGGGCCCACGGCGCTCACGCCGCCATCCGGCGCCGTCTTCGTGCCCGTGCAGACCGCCGAGGAGATGCGCGAGGCGGTGCTCCACCACCTCGAGCGCGCGACGATCGTCGTCAAGGCCGCGGCGGTCGCGGATTATCGCGCCAAGCAGGCCGCGACCACGAAGATCAAGGGCAAGCGCGATCTCACGCTGGAGCTCACGCCGAACCCCGACATCCTCGCCGAAATCGGAGCGCGGCACCCGAGCGCGTTCGTCGTCGGCTTCGCCGCCGAGACCAACGACGTCGTCGCCAACGCGCGCGCGAAGCTCGAGCGCAAGGGGGTCGATCTGCTCGTGGCGAATGACGTGAGCCAGCAGGGCATCGGGTTCGAGGCCGAGGACAACGAAGTGCTCCTGCTCGACCGCTGGGGCGGCGCGCGTCCGCTGCCGAAGATGCCGAAGTCCGACGTCGCCGACGCGATCCTCTCGCACGTCCTCTCGCTGCGGGCTGCCGCGGCGACCCGCAAGGCGCCCGCCTAGCCGCATGGCGACCGCGGATCCCCGCGCCCTGCTCGCCGACGCGCTCGGCGCGCTGGGCGAGACTCTCCGCCACCATCGCGATCTCGGCGTCAGCGATCTCCCGCTCGCGGGCGAATACCTGCTCGGACCCACGGAAGCGCTGGCGGCGCTGGAGAAGGCGGTTCAGGGCTGCCGCAAGTGCAAGCTCTGCGAGGGACGGTCGACGGTCGTGTTCGGGTCGGGCAATCCACGCGCCGAGCTCGTGGTGATCGGCGAAGGCCCGGGCGCCGACGAGGACGCCCAGGGGCTTCCGTTCGTCGGCCGGGCCGGACAGCTCCTCACCAAGATGCTCGAGGCGCGCAAGGTCGAGCTCTCCCGCGACGAGGTCTACATCTGCAACGCGGTCATGTGCCGGCCTCCGGGCAATCGCAATCCCGAGGCCGACGAGCTCGCCGCGTGCGCGCCGTTCCTCGCCGCGAAGCTGGCCGTGCTCCAGCCCAAGGTCGTCCTGGCGCTCGGCAGCGTCGCGACCCAGAGCCTCCTCGGCACACGCGAGCCGATCGGCAAGCTGCGCGGCCGCGTGCATCCCTACGGCTCCGCAGTCTTGATCCCGACCTTCCATCCCGCGTTCCTGCTCCGCAATCCCGGCGACGAATACAAGCGCATGGCGTGGGAAGATCTCCAGCTCGCTCGACGGGAGTACGACCGACGCCGCACGCGATGACGGCGGACGTCGCGTTCGACACGCCGGTCCGCCACTCGTTCTCGTATCGCGTGCCCGACGGCTGGACGCTCGCGCCCGGTCAGCGCGTGCGGGCGCCGCTGCGGGGGGCGCCGCGAGTCGGAATGGTCGTGGCCGTGCGCGACGGCGCCGATCCACAGCTCAAGCCGCTCGCGCGGCTCGTCGATTCGGCGCCGGTGCTCTCGGCCGTGCAGCTCGAGCTCGTCGGCTGGATCGCGGTGCAGAGCCTCTCGTCGCTGGGCTCCACCTGCGCCGCGCTGCTGCCGCCGCCCGCTACGGGGAACCTCGGCGAGGCGGGAGCGATCGCTTCGAACGACCCGACTCCCGCACCGGCCAAGCCCGAGCTCTTGATCGGCGCCGGCCGCGAGAAGCGGCTGCTGGAGCGCCTCGAGACAGCGAAGGGCGCGGCACTCGTAATCACGGCAGACGTCGAAGCCGCGGCGAAATGGGCCCAGCGGCTGGCGAAGCTCGACCGGGTCGTCAGGCTCGACTCTGGTGTCTCGGACGACGAGCGCATGGCCGCGTGGCGCGCGCTACGCGATGGGTCGGTGCGCCTTGCCGCCGGAACACGCTCGGCGCTGCTGGCCACGCTGCCGCCGCCGGCCACCCTGGCTCTGCTCGACGAGCACGAGGCCGCACACAAGCCGCCCGGCCCGCCGCGCATGCATTCCCGCGACGTCGCGCTCGAGCGCGCGGCCCGCGAATCGCTGGCTCTCGTCATGACATCCGCCACTCCCAGCGTCGAGGCGTGGTGGCGCGCCGAGTCCGGGCTGATCGACATGCCCGAGCGCGAGCCGGGTCCATGGCCCGCGGTGAGCATCGCCGACACGCGCGGCATCTTGAGACGCGAGCCGCTCACGCCGCCCCTTGCCCGCGCGATCCGCGAGACCCTGGCGGCGCGCCGGCGCGTGTTCCTCGTGATCAGCCGGTTGACGTCCTCGCTCGCGTGCGACGAGTGCGGCACGGTCGTGCGCTGCGGAGCGTGCGCGATCGCGTTCGCGTACTCGCGCGCCGCGGCGCGGCTCGTGTGCCGCCTCTGCGGCGCCTCGCAGTCGCTGCCCGACACGTGCGCCGCGTGCGGGGGGCGGCGGCTCACGCCCTTCGGCTGGGGTGCCGAGCGCGTCGAGCACGCCGTGCGCCGCCGGTTCCCCGACGTGCGCATCGCGCGCTGGGACGCCGAAGCCTCGCGGGGCGCGCGCGGTGAGGCGCAGCGGGCGGCGGCGGCCGCCGCCGACGTCGTGATCGGCACGCGCGGCGCGCTCCGTCTCTTCGGCCCGGCCGCGCTCGGGCTCGCGGCGTTCGTCGCGCCCGACCAGCTCTTACGCGCGCCCGATTTCCGCGCCGCGGAGCGCACCCTGGCGCTGGCGTGGGCGGCGGCGGAGCGGGTCGCGCCCGATGGCGCCCTGATCATCCAGTCGCAGAACCCCGGCCACTACGCGTTCGAGGCCGTCGCCCGTCAGAACCTCACCGAGTTCTATCGCCAGGAGCTGAAGTTCCGCGGCGAGCTCGGCTATCCGCCCTTTCGCCGACTCGCGGTCGTCACCGTGCGCGCCGCGGACTCGACTGAGACGCGCCGGCTGGCCGACGCGGTCGGGGCCGCTCTGCGCGGCGCCAGAGACCTCACGGTCTATCCTCCGGTTGCCGACCGGAGCGAGCGCGTGCGGCGGATCGTTGTCAAGGGCGGCGCCGAGATGCCGCGCCGGCTCGCCGAAGCGCTCTCGGAGTTCAAAGCGCCGACCGCCGGTCGGGGTATGATTGATGTGGAGGTCGATCCGGTAGAATGGCCGTTCTAAAAGTCCGGAAATACGGCGATCCCACGCTCCGCAAGAGCGCCGTGCCGATCGGCGACGTGACGCCGGAGCTCAGACGGATCATCGCCGACATGACCGAGACGATGTACGACGAGGTCGGCATCGGTCTGGCCGCGCCCCAGGTCGGCATCTCGCTGCGGCTCATCGTGATCTCCGACGAAGACAGCCGCGGTGTTCAGGCGCTGTTGAACCCGGCGATCGTCGAGCGCGGCGGCGAGGTCACCGGCGAAGAAGGCTGTCTCTCGATTCCGGGCGTCTTCGCGCCGGTGACGCGGGCCGCGTGGGTCAAGGTCGAGGCGCGCTCGGTCGACGGCCAACCCATCACGATCAACGCGCGCGGGCTGCGCGCGCGGGTCCTGCAGCACGAGATCGACCATCTCGACGGCGTGCTCTTCATCGATCGCGTCGACCCGATGGTGCGCGATCGCATCAAGCGGAAGATCAAGAAGGAAGGTCTCCGCGAGGACGCATCCCGCCACGCCTTCGCGCTTTAAAGTTCTCTTCTACGGCACCCCCGCGTTCGCGCTCCCGACTCTCGAGGCGCTGTTGCGCGATCACGACGTCGTCGCGGTCGTCACGCAGCCGGATCGGCCCGCGCACCGCGGGCAGCGCCTGACGCCTCCGCCGGTCAAGACGCGCGCGCTCGAGGCTGGACGCGAGGTCCTGCAGCCCGCTCGTCTCCGCGATCCCGAATGGCCCGAGCGGCTGCGCGCGCTGGGCGCCGACGTCGCCGTCGTCGCCGCGTTCGGCCAGATCCTGCCCAGGGCGGTGCTCGACGCGCCCCGTCGCGGCTCGATCAACGTCCACGGCTCGCTGCTGCCGCGCTATCGCGGCGCCGCGCCGATCCAGTGGGCCATCATGCGGGGCGAGACCGTCACGGGGATCACGACGTTCCAGATGGACGAGGGTATGGACACCGGGCCGACCTTGCTCTCGGCCTCGACCGCGATCGGCTCCGAGGAGTCGGCCGGCGACCTGGCGGTCCGTCTCGCCGCGCTCGGCGCCGACGTGCTGATCGACACGCTGGCGCGCCTCGACTCGCTGACGCCGACTCCGCAGCGCCACGAAGAGGCCACCATGGCGCCGCGCCTCAAGCGAACCGACGGCTATCTCGACTGCAATCGCCCCGCGCACGAGCTCGCCAACGTCGCTCGCGGCTGTAACCCGTGGCCGGGCGCGCTGACGCGCGGTCCTGCCGGCCCGCTCACGATCTGGCGCGCGGTTCCGTTGACGGCGGCGCACTCGCACCCGCCCGGCACGCTCGAGCGGCCGAGCGCCGACGCCGAGTCTCCGGCGATCGCGACCTCCGACGGCTGGCTCTGTCCAGTCGAGGTGCAGCCGGAGAATCGCCGAGCCATGTCGTGGTCGGAGTATCTACGCGGCGCGCGCTTGTCGACCGGTTCGAGATTCGTGGCGCCCGATCCGCCAAGGCCTTCGTCGTGAGTCGAGCCGGCCGGAGAGGGCAGCGGGGCGCGCGCGCCGGCGCGCCGGCCGCCGGCCGAGCCCGCGGCTCGCGGCCGTCGCCCGCCCGTGAAGTCGCCGCGCGCGTGCTCGAGCGCGTCGAGACCGACGCCGCGTTCGCCGATGCGGCCCTCGACGCCGAGCTGACCGCACGCCGCCTGCAGACGCGCGACGCCGCGCTGGCCACCGAGCTCGTGTTCGGCACGCTCCGCTGGCAGCGCTATCTCGACTGGATCCTGGCGCCGCACTCGCGACGGAAGCTCGAGTCGCTCGACACGCGGGTGCGCGTGCTCTTGCGCATGGCGGCCTATCAGATCGCGTTCCTCGAGCGCGTGCCGGCCTTCGCCGCGGTCGACGACGCCGTGACCCTGGCCCCGCGCACGCCCGGAGTCGCCGCCTTCGTGAACGCCGTGCTTCGCTCGTTTTCCCGCCGCGGCGCGCGCGAGCGCGAGCCCGCGCCGCCGCGCAACCCGACCGCCGCGCTGGCCGTGCGCTGCTCGTTCCCCACGTGGCTCGCCGAGCGGTGGACCGAGCGCTATGGAGCCGGGGACGCCGAGGCGCTGATGCGCGCGCTCAACGAGCGGCCGCCCCTCACCCTTCGGGCGAACCACCTTCGGATCACTCGCGACGCGCTCGGTCGGCGCCTCGCCGAGGAAGAGGGGCTCGCGTGCCGGCCGACCAAGGCGGCGGCCGAAGGTCTCGTGGTGGACCACGCGGGCGCCCCGGGCGAATGGCGCGCGTTCGCGGACGGAAGCTTCGCGGTACAGGACGAGGCGTCGATGCTGATCGCGCGGCTCCTGGCGCCCGAGCCCGGGTCGACCGTGGCCGACGTGTGCGCAGCGCCGGGGACCAAGACGACGCATCTGGCCGAGCTGATGGAGAACCGCGGCCATATCCTCGCGTTCGATCGCGAGCCCTCGCGTCTGGCGCGCGTCGCCGAGGCCGCCGCGCGCCTCGGGATCTCTATCATCGCCACGCGCGACGGCGCGGTCGAAGCGCTCGCGCCGAGCTTTGCCGCCGCGTGCGACGGCGTGCTGGTCGACGCGCCGTGCTCGAACCTGGGCGTGCTGCGCCGCAACCCCGAAGTGAAATGGCGGCGGCGGCCCGGCGACCTGGCGCTGGCGAGCCGGCGGCAATTCGAGATCCTGAGCGCTGCGGCCACGATGGTACGGTCCGGCGGCCGGCTCGTCTACGCGACGTGCTCACTCGAGCCGGAGGAGAACGAGGAAGTCGCGCGCGCCTTCGCGGCCGCGAATCCCGAGTTCACGCCGGAGCCGCCCGAGCAATTCCCCCTGCCGCTGGACGCCGACGGCTGGCTCCGCTGCCTGCCGCACCGCCACGGCACCGACGGCTTCTCGGCCATCCGCTTCCGCCGCGCCGAGCTTCGCGGTATAACAGCGTCGTGATCAAGATCGCGCCGTCGATTCTCTCCGCCGACTTCGGCGCGCTCGCCGCCGACATCGCGCGCGTGGAGGCCGGCGGCGCCGACCAGCTCCACGTCGACGTGATGGACGGGCGCTTCGTGCCGAACATCACGATCGGCCCGCTGGTCGTCGCGGCGATCCGCAAGCGCACGCGGCTGCCGCTCGACGTGCATCTGATGATCGTCGAGCCCGAGCGCTACGTCGCGGAGTTCGTGGCGGCCGGCGCCGACATGGTCACGGTCCACGTCGAGGCGTGTCCGCATCTGCAGCGGACGCTCGCTCACGTCCGCGAGCTCGGCGCGCGCGCCGGCGTCGCGCTGAACCCATCGACGCCGCCCTCGGCGCTCGAGTACGTCCTGGACGACCTCGACCTGGTGCTGGTGATGTCGGTGAATCCGGGCTTCGGCGGCCAATCGTTCATTCCGAGCGCCCATCGGAAGGTTCGCGAGCTGAAGACGCTCGTGGGTGCGCGCACGATCGACATCTCCGTCGACGGCGGCGTGAAGGCCGATCTCGCCAGGTCGCTGGCGCAGGATGGCGCCTCGATCCTGGTGGCGGGCTCGGCCGTGTTCGGCGCCGCCGACCCCGCGGCCGCTGTGCGCGCGATCCGCGCAGCCGCGACGGCGTAAGTCATGGAAGTCGTCGACGCGCTCGCCCATCGCGGCCGTTTCTTTCGCGTGCTCCAAGAGACCGAGCGCAGCCAGACCGCGGTGATGACGATCGCGCCCGGCGAAGACGGCGGCCCAGAGGAGGAGCACGCGGGCGACCAGATCGTCTACGTCGTCGAGGGCGAGGCGATCTTGAAGATCGGCGGCAAGGAGCATCGTGCGCCGGCGGGATCGCTGGTGATGATCCCGGCTCGAACGCCCCACCACGTGAAGAATCCGGGACGAACTCCCCTCTTCTTCGTGACGGTTTACGCGCCGCCGGCCTACTAAAGGGGGTCGCCCGCCGTGAGGTATACTCGACGCATGCCGGTTTTCGTGGTGGTCATGGCGCTCCTGTTGGCGGTCGGTGTGACGGGCTCCGTCGAAGCCCAGACCACCGCCACCGGCTTGAGCACGCCGAACCCTCAGACGCCCGTCTTCGTGGTCCGGCCCACTCCCGGCGGCCCCTTCCAGGTCGTCCCGCCGGGGACCGCCGGCTCGCGCGAGTCGGTCCCCTTCGGGGACGAGCCGCACGCGCTGAACAACCCCCACCCGATGCTGCCCAACGCCGGCCTCGGGTACGCGGTGCGCCAGGTCTGGATGCCCCCTCAGCCCGTGACCATGCGCGTGTATGTGCCTACGCCGGAAGGCGTTCCGAGCCGGTACCAGACGATGTTCGCCCAGGTGCCCGGGTTCTACATCGTAGAGACGACGACCGGCTACTGGCTCCCCGAACGCTGGGTGCTGGACCAGGTCAACGACGGCCTCTATCAGTGGCGCAGAGCGCCGATGCAGTTCGTTCCGACCGGCAGCCGGTAGTCCCGAGCCCTTCGGCCCTCTCGTTGAAGTTCGCTTGATGTTCCCGTAAAGTAGGGCGTTCCCATGCTGGATTCTCTGAGTACGAGACTGCAAACCATCTTCGACAAGCTCGGCGGTCGCGGCCGGCTGTCGGAGGAGAACATTCAGGAGGCGCTCCGCGAGGTCCGCGTGGCGCTCCTCGAAGCCGACGTCAACTTCAAGGTCGTCCGCGCCTTCATCGACCGCGTGAAGGAAAAGGCGGTGGGGCAGGATGTGCTGACCTCGCTCACGCCGGCCCAGCAAGTCGTGAAGGTCGTCCACACCGAGCTGGTCGAGCTGCTGGGCGGCAGCGGCCATCGCCTGGCGACGGCGCCCCATCCGCCCACCGTGATCATGCTGATGGGGCTACAGGGCTCCGGGAAGACGACGACCGCCGCGAAGCTTGCGCGCCTTTACACCAAGCAGGGGCAGCACCCGCTGCTCGCGGCCGCTGACACCCAGCGGCCCGCCGCGATGGATCAGCTCCGCACGCTCGGCTCTCAGCTGAGCGTGCCGGTCATCGGCGAACAGGGACAGACACCGCTGCAGATCTGCCGAGCCGCGCGCGACGAAGCGGCAAGCCGCGGGCTCACGCCGCTGATCCTCGACACCGCGGGTCGGCTCCACATCGACGAGGCGCTGCTCGGTGAGCTGCAGGCCATCAAGCGCGAGGTCGCGCCCCATCACGTCCTGCTCGTCGTGGACGCGATGACCGGGCAGGACGCGGTGACGGTGGCCGACAAGTTCAACCAGGCCGTCGGCATCGACGCGGTCGTCCTCACCAAGATGGACGGCGACTCGCGCGGCGGCGCCGCGCTCTCCGTCCGCCACGTCACCGGGCGTCCCATCGCATTCGTCGGCATGGGCGAGAAGACCGACGCGCTCGAGCCGTTCCATCCCGACCGGCTGGCTTCGCGCATCCTCGGCATGGGCGATGTGCTGTCCCTGGTCGAGAAGGCGCAGGCGGTGGTCGATCAGACGAAGGCCGAGGAGCTCGCGAAGAAGCTTCGCGAGGACACCTTCTCGCTGGAAGACTTCCGCGATCAGCTCAAGCAGCTGCGCCAGATGGGCCCGCTCGATCAGATCCTCGGCATGCTGCCGTTCGGCAAGATGCTCAAGGGCGCGCCGAAGGAGCTCGACGGTGAGTCGGCCGACCTCGATCGCTTCGACGCGATCATCAGCTCGATGACGCCGGGCGAGCGGCACAATCCCGAGATCATCAACGGCAGCCGCCGCCAGCGCATCGCGCGCGGCAGCGGCACCCAGGTGCAGGATGTGAACCGGCTGCTGAAGCAGTACGCGCAGCTCCGCAAGATCATGAAGCAGTTCAAGGGCATGGAGGGGAAGCTTCCCCGCAGCATGAAGAATTTCCCGGGATTGCCCCGGTAGCCCATGAACAAGGAGGTGAGCACGTGCCAGTAGTGATTCGACTGAGACGAACCGGGACGACCAAGCGCCCGGCTTATCGCGTGGTGGTGACCGATTCGCGTTCGCCGCGTGATGGACGCTTCATCGAGGTGCTCGGACACTACAGCCCGCTGACCGAGCCGCCGACCGTGTCGATCGACCGGGCGAAGGTGGACGCGTGGATCAAGAAGGGCGCCCAGCCGTCGAACACGGTTCGCAGACTCATCGCGAACGCGCCCGACACGACGACGACCGCGAGCGCGCCCGCGAAGAAGTAGAGGTCGCGGTGGGGCAGCGTCTCGTGGTGATCGGCGAGATCACACGGCCCCACGGTCTGCACGGCGAGGTCCGCGTGACCCCTTTGACCGACCGACCCGAGCGGTTCGAGGCGGTCACCGATTGCGTGCTGTGGGATCAGGCACGCGACACGCGAGAGCCGTGCCGGATCACGGCAGCGCGGGGGCAGGGCAGCGCGGTGCTGCTCTCGCTGGCTGGATGCGAGACGGTCGAGGCGGCGGCCGCGCTCGTGGGACGCCTGGTTGCGCTGCCCGAGTCCGAGGCGCTGCCGCTGGCGCCGGGGCAGTTCTACCCCTGGCAGCTCGAGGGCTGCCGCGTGCTGACGGACGACGGGCGCGAGGTCGGCCGTGTGACACGCATCGAGCAGTCGGCCGCGCAGGATCTGTGGGTCGTCGGCGACGGTGCGCGCGAGTTCCTGATCCCGGCGGTGGCCGAGATCGTGGCCGAGGTCGACGTGGCCGCGCGTCGCGTCGTGATCCGGCCGCCCGACGGCCTGCTCGAGCTACCGTGACGATGCGCATCGACATCGTGACCTTGTTTCCCGGGATGGTCGCGCCAGTGCTCGCCGAGTCGATGCTCGGGCGCGCGCAGACGCGCGGACTCGTTGACATCCGGGTGGTCAATCTCCGAGACTACGCGGGGGGTCGCCACCGGGTCGCCGACGACTATCAGTTCGGCGGCGGCGGCGGCATGGTGCTGAAGCCGGAGCCGCTGTTCGACGCGGTCGAGGCGCTGCGGACGCCGGGTGCGCGCGTGGTGTTGATGGATCCGCGTGGGCGCAGGTTCACGCACGATGTCGCGGCGGCGCTCGCGCGCGAGTCGCACTTGATCCTGCTGGCGGGACGGTACGAAGGCGTCGACGCGCGCGTCGGCGAAGGACTCGCGGACGAGGCGATCTCGATCGGCGACTACGTGCTGACCGGCGGCGAGCTGCCGGCGCTGGTCGTGACCGACGCGGTCACGCGGCTGCTGCCGGGGGTGCTCGGAGCCGAAGGCGCCGCCGAGCGGGAGTCGTTCGCGGACGGGCTCCTCGAGCCGCCGCAGTACACGCGGCCGGAGGCGTACCGGGGCGCGCGCGTGCCGCCGGTGCTGCTGTCCGGCGACCATGCGCGCATCGCGCGCTGGCGGCGCGTGCAGGCGATCTGGCTCACGTGGCGGGAGCGGCCGGACTTGCTGGCGACGGCGCGCCTGACCGACGAGGAGCGCAAGCTGCTGGAGCGATTCGATCGCGGGGAAACGCCGGAGCAGATGGACGACCCCGCATAGTGGCAGTGCGAGCCGCAGGACGTCGCGGGGCTGGGCCCCGCCGATCGAGGCGAGCTTATGACGGTAGTGCGAGCCGCAAGACGTCGCGGGGCTGGGGCCCCGCCGTCCGAGGCGAGCTTATGACAGCAGTGCGAGCCGCACGACGTCGCGGGGCTGGGGCCCCGCCGTCCGAGGCGAGCTTATGACAGCAGTGCGAGCCGCACGACGTCGCGGGGCTGGGGCCCCGCCGTCCGAGGCGAGCTTATGAAAGGACTGTTGTGATGGACGCGATTCGACTGGTCGAGGCCGCGCAGCTGAAGAAAGACCGCGCGGGGTTCGCGCCCGGCGACACGGTACGGGTGCACGTCAAGGTCATCGAGGGCGAGAAGGAGCGGCTCCAGCTCTTCGAGGGCATCGTCATCCGGCGCCGCGGTGAAGGCGGCCGGGCGTCGTTCACGGTGCGGCGCATCTCGTACGGCGTCGGCGTCGAGCGCACGTTCCCGCTGCACTCGCCGCGCATCGAGCGGGTCGAGGTCGCGCGGCGCAGTCGCGTGCGGCGCTCGAAGCTCTACTACCTGCGCTCGCTCGCGGGCAAGGCCGCGCGGCTCAAGGAAAAGCGCACGCCGCTGGTCCCCGTCTCAGGCCCCACCGAGCAATAATCGACGCCGCTCGTGACGCCGCCTACGTCGGCGCCCTACCACTACGAGGCTCGAGCCTGGAAGACAGGTGTCACTCGGCTGGCGGGCCTCGACGAGGCGGGGCGCGGGCCGCTCGCCGGTCCGGTCGTCGCGGCCGCGGTCATCATCGGGCCGGAGCGGCGCATCCGAGGGCTCGCCGACTCGAAGCTCCTCACCCACGAGCAGCGCGAGGCGCTCTTTCAGGTCATCAGTGAGCGCGCCATCGCCGTCGGCGTCGGCATCATCGATCACGAGACGATCGACCGCGTGAACATCCTGCAGGCCACGCGACTGGCGATGGCCGACGCGCTCGCCCGGCTCACCGTCTCCCCCGACTTTGTCATCACCGACTTCGTCGCGCTGAGCGGCCTCGGCTGCCCGCAGCGCAACCTGGTCGACGGCGACGCGCGCTGCGCCAGCGTCGCCGCCGCGTCGATCATCGCCAAGGTCACGCGAGATCGCCTCATGATCGAGGCCGACCGCGACTTCCCGGAGTACGGTTTCGCCCGCCACAAGGGCTACGGGACGCCCGAGCATCTGGCGGCGCTCGATCGCTGGGGCCCGTGCCCCCTGCACCGGCGCTCCTTCTCCGGCGTCTGGCGCCAGGGCGAGCTGTTCGTGCTGGAGAAGGACGACTAGCTGGACAGCTTCTTCACCGCGCTTCGCTTCATCCACATCGGCGCCGGGATACTGGCGCTCGGCCTGGCGCCCCTGGCGATGGTGACAGTGAAGGGCGGTCCCGCTCACCGGCGCTGGGGCAAGATCTACTTCTGGGCGATGGCAGTGGTCGCCTCGACCGCGATCGTTCTCGCGTTGTGGCGGCCGCAGATCTTCCTGGGCCTGCTCGCCGTCTTCAGCTTCTACATGGCGTTCGCGGGCTACCGCGCACTCTCGCGCAAACGCCCGGACCTTGGGCAACGGCCCGGCGCGATCGACTGGGCCGCCGCGCTCGTGACGTTCGCGGTGAGCGCGACGTTGGCGGTGCTCGGGCTCGTGCGTCCGGGGGCCAGCTGGCAACGGCTCGGCGTGGTCCCCGTGGTCTTCGGAGCTCTTGGCCTGATCCTCTCCGGGCTCGACATCAAGGAATTCGTCAGGCCGCCGGCGGATCGGAACGCGTGGTGGTTCGCTCACATGGGAGGGATGCTCGGCTCGTACATCGCGGCCGTGTCGGCCTTCTCCGTCGTGAATTTCACGTTCCTGCCGCTCACCGTCCGCTGGCTCTGGCCGACCGCGATCGGGACGCCTCTGATCGCGGTGTGGGTCACGGTCTACAAGATTCGCTTCCGCCGGGCCTCGAGCGCGCGCGTGGAGACCGCCTGGGTGAACTGATCGCCCACGACTCCCCCGCCGATGCGAGAATGCCGGGCGGGATCGGAGGGGGACGATGGCGAACGTGGACTTCGGGGTCTTCGACTGGATCGACCGCCGCCAGCAAGGGCCGCTCGGGCAGCTCTACGAAGATCGGCTGCGGCTCCTGCAAGAAGCCGACGCAGCGGGCTTCTTCTGTTATCACCTGGCCGAGCATCACGCGACACCACTGGGGATGGCGCCCTCGCCGTCCGTGTTCCTCGCCGCCGCGGCCCAGCGGACGCGGCGCATTCGGCTGGGTCCGCTGGTGTTTCTCCTGCCGCTGTACTCGCCGCTGCGATTGCTCGGAGAGATTTGCATGCTCGATCACCTGAGCGGCGGCCGGCTCGAGCTCGGAGTCGGCCGGGGCGTGTCGCCGTACGAGATCGGTTATCACGGCTTCGATCCGGCGCGCACGCGCGCCATGTTCCAGGAGGCGCTCGAAGTCCTGGTGGCCGGGATGACGAGCGCGCGCCTGACGTACCACGGCGAGCACTATCGATACGACGACGTGCCGATGGAGCTGGCGCCGTTGCAGCGTCCGTATCCTCCGTTCTGGTACGCGACCAGCAACGTCGAGAGCGTGGCCTGGGCGGCGTCGCAGAACATGCATCTGGTAGGGCTCGGCCCGGCGCAGGCATATCGTCCGTTCGTCGACAAGTACCGGGAGGTCTGGCCCGAGCACAAGAACGACGCGCGCCGCCTCAATCCGCACGTCGAGACGCCGCGCATCGGCATCAACCGACAGGTCGTCGTGGCCGACACCGACAAAGAAGCCGAAGCGATCGCGCGCGCGGCGCATCCTCGCTGGGCGGCCAGCTTCGTGAAGCTCTGGGCCGATCACGGCGACACCACGGTCGCTCACCGTGTCAACATCGACGCGGCGCTCACGCACGAGACGATGCTGGTCGGCTCACCCGAGCGCGTACGCGATCAGGTCGCGCGCCTGACCGAAGCGACCGGCGCCAACTACGTCATCGGCAGCTTCGCGTGGGGCGATCTCACCCAGGACCAGTCGCTCCGCTCGCTGCGTCTCTTCGCCGAGAAGGTCATGCCGGCGTTCAAGAGGACGTCGTGAGCCGCGGCCGCCGGCTCGCACTTGCCGTACTGCTGGTCCTGGCGCTGGTCGGCCCCACGGCGAACGCGTGGGCGCAGGGGCAAACGCCGACAGGTCCGATCACGATCGGCGTGCTGGCCCCGTCGACGGGACCGTTCGCGACGTACGCGCGCGACATCATCGACGGCGCGCGGCTCTATTCCGACGAGGTCGGCGGACAGCTTGGCCGGCGCAAGCTCGAGATGGTGGTAGAGGATTATCAGACGCGACCCGACGTGGCGCTGACCAAGATCCGCAAGCTCGTGGAGCGCGATCGGGCGCAGGCGATCGTCGGCCTCGTGCTCTCCGCCGCCGCCCTCGCCGTGAAGGACTACGTGAACGCGCAGAAGGTCCCGCTCCTGATCTCGGGCTTCGCGGTCGCCGAGAGCCTCACATTGCAGCAGAGCCCCTACGTGTACCGCCTCACCTACAGCGCCGCGATGACCGGCGCGCCGATCGGCCAGTGGACCTATCGCCATCTCAAGGCGCGCAAGGCGGCCATCATCGCCTCGGACAGCGTCGGGCCGCTCGAGCTCATGATGGCGTGGGCGCGCGCCTTCGAGGAATCCGGCGGCAAGATCGTGCAGGAGATCTATCCGCCGCTGGGCACGGCCGACATGGCGCCCTGGGTCGCGAAGCTGCGCCAGGACGTTGACGTGATCGGCGTGCAGACCGTCGGCGCTGACGGCGTGCGCTTCGTGAAGCAGTATCAGGAGTACGGCTTGAAGGGAAAGATCCCGCTGGTCGACGCCTCGGTGGGCGTCAGCGAGATCTCGCTGCTACCGGCCGCCGGCGACGCGGCGGTCGGCGTCTACAACAGCCAGCCCTACCAGTACACGATCGACACGCCGCGCAACCGGAAGTTCGTCCAGGCGTTCCGCTCGAAGTTCGGCCGCGACCCGGGCTCACCCGCCGCATTCACGTACGCGGCGATGGCCGCGATCGACCAGGCGGTCAACGCGACCGGCGGCAACATCGAGGACTCCGCCAGATTCGTCGAGGCGCTGCGCCGCACCGACGTCGAGACGCCGCAGGGCCGCGTGCGCTTCGACCGCTACCAGAACGTCGTGTCGGACATCTACATCAGCCGGATCGACAAGGTCGGCGACCAGATCGTCCCCGTGGTGGTCGAGACCATCCGCAACGTCGACCAGTTCCTGGGCTTCGATCCCGCCGAGTACTTGAGGAAGCCCCGCCTAGTCACGTTGAAGGGCTCATTCGCGAAGTGACCGATTCTCGCAGCTTCATCACGATGGCGTGTCCGTTGAGATTGTGGAATACGAGGCGGTCGCTCATGCCCATCTGTTCGTTCACAAGCCTGGTGATGCCCGGACACACTTCGAAGCCGTAATCGTCGTAAACCACGAGCCCACCGAGTACGACTCTACTCCAGAGCCAGTCGACGATATCCCGGGCGGACTCGTAGACATCGACATCGATGTGGCAGAGCCGAAACCGTTCGCTCGCCGGGATCAGGTGTGATGTCGCATCCGGGAAAATTCCTTCCACGATTCGGTAATTCGTCAGCCCTAGAGATTTCATCAGCGCTTCGACCGTCGGAATGGAGGTGTCAGCGTGCTCGCCGCCCTTGTACGCGGAGTCGTGGATTCCGGACTTGACCACGCCCTGGAACGTGTCGCACAGATATAGCGGCGTCGCGATCCCGTTCTGCTTCGCCGCCGACGCGATGAGCGCCCCGGTGCCTCCCCGCCAGACGCCGACCTCGATGAAGCTGCCGGAGAGCTTCGTCGTTTGCCCGACCAGCTGCCACAGCTCCCAGCACCGGAAAATGTCCACGAGCGTGTTGTTGCGGACGGCGGTCCATACTGCGCGGAACTCCGCGCTGGAATTCCAGGGCGCATAGGTAGCCAGCGGCAGAATGCTTTCGTACATTCCGCCCGAGGACAGCCGGATCACGTGGTATCCGCTGCGGTTGAGCAGTCCCTGAAGCAGCCGCTTCACCATGGTGCTGAGGCCGCTATGCGTTGCGCCCGGTAGTAGCATCAGTAGCTGAATGATCTCCCATCCGGCAAGCCATGTCTGACTTAGCCCGCCTCGTCTCCCGGCTGAAACGTCTCAGCTGGGAAAAGGTCCGTCGCCGCGCCCGCCGAACCTTCTACCATTTCGCCGAAGACCGGATTTACCGGGTGCCAGTCGAAGAGGCGCTCGAGTTCGAGGAGGTCCCGGAGTTCCACTTCGATTCGTGGGATGACCTGCAAACCTATGTGCCTGGCCCGGGCGAATCGCGCGAGGCCCTCCTGACTCTCTGGCGCGGCCGCCTCGACGCCGGCGAGCACGTCTATACCCGTACCGAGAACGGCTGTCTAGCGACCTACGGCTGGATGATCGAGCGTCAGAGCTCGTGTTTTCTCACCGATGTCCGCCAGCAGATGGATATGCCGGAAGCGCCGGCCGTTCTGTACGACTTCTTCACGGCGCCCGAGTTCCGCAATCGGGATTTCTACCCGCAGTTGCTGGTGCACTCGGTCCGGCACACCGCCGCCAGCGTTCCCGGAATACGGTGGATTTACATGACTGTCCGCGCGGACGATAGGGTACCGCGCTGGTGGGTTGAACGTCTCGGCGCGCACTACTGCGAAAGCTACTTCTACCGGCGCGTGCTCTGGCGCGAGGAAAAATGGCGCGGCGCCGAAGCCACTGCCGAAGGATGAACGCGCCCCAGCGCACGCTGTCCTGGGACGATGCGCTGACACGCCTGGAGGAGGCCGATCGGCGTATCGCGCTGGCCGCGGGCGTTGTCGATCTCCTGCACCCGGACGCGCCGCAAATCGCAGAAGACATTCTGCGCTTCCTCGCGTGGCGTTACCCTGACGCGGACCCGGTCGCCGAGTACATCCGGCGTGCGGAGGCGCTCGCGGCCTTGCAGGAGCGCTTCGATCGCGAACCGTCCGTCGCAACACTCAGCGGTCCCGCGGAACCCGTTCCACGCGACCGCTACAACATCAGCCTGCTTCTGTCGATCGTCCTCACCAACCACCGGTTCGAGATCATGCAGCAGCTCGAGGCGTTCCTTGTCGGCTGCACGGCGCCGGCGGCACGCATCGCATCGGTCGGCACCGGCACCGGTTACGAGCTGCGGCTCATGGCCAGAGCGTTACAGCCGGGCTGGACCATCGAAAGCTACGACACCGATGAGACGGTCCGCACGGACGCGCAGCACTATCTGGACTTCTTTGGCGTCACGCGTCCGGTGATCTGGGGCAACGATTTCCCCTTGGACGAGGTCAGCTCAGATTTTCGGGCACAGTACTCCGCCATTGTGCTGTGTGAAGTGCTCGAGCATCTACCCAATCCGCTGCAATCCTTGCGTTCCGTGCGGGAATATCTCGCACCCGGCGGCCGCGCTTTCGTCACGATGGCGGTCAATATCGCGCAGGAGGACCACATCTTCTGGTATCCGGACGCGGCCTCGTGCCGTCTGCAGGTCCGCGAGGCCGGATTGAAAATTGTCAGCGAGTGGGTGACGTCGCAGACGACGTTACCGCCTCCCGCCGATCGCGAGGCGGCGTTTCGCAGGGGCAACTACGTGGCGGTGGCGGTCTCTGCCTCAGGCGGCTGACGCCTTTGCCGTCAGAACCTGACGGATCGCCCCGACGCTCTTCATCTTCATCAGCTCGCGTACACCGAACTTCAAGCCGAACTCGGCCTCCAGCGCGTTGATAAGCGTCACGTGCGCCAGGCTGTCCCAGCCACGAATGTCACTGAAGGTCATCCCATCGCGCAGCTCGAGCGATTCGTCGTTGAAGAACTCGCGGAATACGGCCTGAAGCCGCTGATCGGTCGGAGTCATCGTCTCCGCCACTCTCCTACACGGCGCTGACTTCGGCCGCCGTCGTGTCCGTCACTTCGCACCATGTGACAGGCTCATCTTCCGCAGGAACAGCCGCGCGGTAAAGCCTGCCGCCGTCCTCGCGCTCCTCGATGCGTTCAAACCCGAAACGGTCGAACAGATCTGAGGTCTGCCCATTCTTGGCCGTGGGCAGATACTCACCGATGACTGCCGCCACGCCCGCACGCCGGGCGTGCCGTATCAGCGAGGCGAGCATGAGGTTCTCGATCCGCCGTCCGAGCACGCGGCAACTCATCAGCCAGTTGACGATGCGCAGCGTCTCACCCTCGCGGACCGCGACCATGGCGCCGGTGACGCCGCTGTCGCCAAAGCGGTCTTGAAGACGCATGAACTGCGTGTAACAAGCCGGATCCTGCATCCACGCCATCACCTCGCTCGCCGTGGTTCGCCGGGTCGTCAGGCTGAACTGATTGGTCTTGTTGATCAGCTGCACGATCCGCGGGAGATTCGTCTCGTCGAACGGGCGCAGGTCTACCTTCATACGAAGACTGACCAGATAGTCATCGAGGTTCGTGCTGCCCTCGGCGAGCTCGGTCCGCAGCACATTGTCGCGATAGGTATCCGCCCGCCGGCGGTCCTCGTCCGTCAGCGACAGCGACTCGAACAGATAGGTGGCGTGCAGAGCCTCGGCGTACCGGGCGGGATCGTCAGGGAGCTCCGGCACTTCCACTTCGGGCAGCTCTCGGCGGACCAGATTGCGCTCCACGGGATTGTCGTCGAGGAAGACCAGACTGTCGACGCCGATGTTCAACATCGCCGCGATGTTCTTCAGATTGTCGGGCTTCGGTTCCCAGTTGGCCAGGAACACGGCAAAATCATCTTCCTTCAGCACCGTCTCCGGATGTCGGCGAAAGACCGACCGTGCATCGTCCTCGTTGTTCTTCGAGCAGACCGCCAGCGGGATCCCACGCCGGCGCAGGCCGAGCAGGTACTGGTGAAACGCCGTGTACGCTTCGCCCTCAGCATCGCCGCCGAGGCGAATGCCGTCCAGCCCGTCCTCACCGATGACGCCGCCCCACAGCGTGCCATCGAGATCGAGGACGGCGCACTTGGATGTGAGCCCGCAGACGGCGCGCACCAGGGCAGCCAGATTGCGCGTCAGCAGCGGCACGGCGTCGGTTGTCGGGTACTGTTTGGCCGCGATCCACATTCCCGGATCGCTCCAGTTCCGCTTGCCAGTCGCCGCCGCCAGCTGCTCCACATCCAGCACCGCGACGCGGGCCTGTTGAGCAGCATCCCAGAGCTCGAGATTCAGCGTATGTATGACACGGGCGCGGCCACCCGGCGACGCCGCACTCAAGCGGCCGAGCGGATCGACTTCGGGGATCTCGAAATTCAACTGAATAACGGCCGCGCGGTATCGATGCTGGCACGTGCGCCAGAGCGCGGCCATGCCGTCGATCAAATTCCTCACCGTCGCTGCAGGGTCGGCCGTCTCATCCAACAGCCCGAGCGAGCGCCAGTTGACGGCGAGCACGACGATCTCCGGCCGGAACTTCGCGAGGCGCGATGAAGGATCGCGAATTTCCTGCTGGTACTGGTCGTATTCGCCGGTCAGTATCTCGCACCCGATGTCGAAGCCGAACAGCGCAGGACGCAAGAGCCCAGCCCAAAAATCCAGCACGCCACTGCCGAGCACCGCGATCCGGCGCCTCGCTTTGACCGGCAGGTCTGCCGACTGTTGGGCCTGGGTCAGCAGCCGGTCGAGCGAGACCAGCGTCTGCCGTGTCTGCGTCGCCTGGGCGGCGTATCGCAGTGGAAGCCCGACTCGGGCGGCATCGCCCGCCCGCAGCCGGTTCCGCGCCAGTGCCTCGAGGCGCAACGCGCGCTCCTCGCCCCATGAGACGTCGTCCATCACGTCGAGCGCCTCGGCGGCGGCCTCGAAGCTCCCCGCCGATTCGAGCATCGCCGCTGCATACCATTGCGCCGCAGGCGTTCCAATGGCGCGAATCTGCGCCGCACGGACCGCGGCATCGGCTCCCAGCGCGGCGCTCTTCGCGTGCCGGGCCAGCGCGTGCATGGTTTTGGGTCCAATGCGCGACCCGTAGCGCGACAGCACGTCTTGCAAAAGCAGAAGCGCGCCTTCGCCGGCGCCGTCATCGCTCTGCAGTGCGAGAGCGCCGCGGATCGGATCGTCGAGACTGTCCAGAAAGGCCGGCGCGTGGGCTGTTGCCGCCATCGCTCCACCGCAACGAAAAGTATTCGAACACGACAGACTGTATACGGAACGAAACCGAATCGAAAGTCAGGCCTTTACCGTAATGACAGACCGGGAAATCTACTGACGACTGTCCTCGCAGCTGGTTCGGCGGGGCGTTACGCGAGCGCTTTGAGCCGCGGATAAACCTCGCGAACGAACATCTGCATGCCCTTCACGGTCTCGTCGTGGTCGAGGAAACCAGCCTGACCCATGATGAGCAGATGCCCGAAGCCGCCGACGTGGTCGTACATCCGCATGATCTGCTTGTAGACCGAGTCGGGGTTGCCGGCGAAGACGAGGCCGTTCTGCATGAGCGCACCGAGCTCAGGCTTCTGGAACATCTTGAAGATGCCCGGGTTCGTGCCCTTCATCGCGTTCACGGCCGAGGCGATCGGGTGATAGCCGGGCGGGCTCGTGAACTGCGGCGGCACCTTGTTCGACTCGAGGTACCACATGAGCTTGCGCGCGCCGGCGTAGCCTTCCTCGTCGGTCTCGCCCACATAAACGAGCGCCGCGTACGCGAAGCGATCGAGCGCCGGCTCGGGTAGCTTGAGCTCGACGCGGCGCTCGCGATACGAGCCGAACACCAGCTTGGTCCCCTCGAAGCCCGTGAGGAAGCACGCGGCGATGTAGCCCCGCGCGCCCACTTCGCGCGCGCTCGACGGGCTCAGCGCGGTGATCCAGATCGGCGGGTGCGGCTCCTGGTAGGGGCGCGGCCAGATGTTCACCTGGCGGTGGTGGAAGTACTTGCCTTCCCAGTTGAACGGACCGTCGTGGCTGGTCCACGCCTTCACGATGAGGTCGTGCGCCTCCCAGAAGCGGTCCATCATCCGCGTGGGGCGGTGATTGCCGGCCGACATCTCGTACGGCACGCCGCGCACGAAGCCGCACTCGAGCCGGCCGCGCGAGTAGACGTCGACCATCGCCATCTCCTCGGCCACGCGCACCGGCTCCCGCCGGTTCGCGATCGGGTTGCCGAGGATCAAGAGACGCGCCTTGCGCGTGTCGCGCGCGAGCGCCCCCATGACCACCGCCGCCGACGGGTTCAGGTTGGTTGCCGTCTGGTGATGCTCGTTCACCATGATCTCGAGGCCGAGATCCTCGGCGATCTGCCACTCGTCGATGAAGCGGTGATAGAGGTCGGCGCCGATCTTGGGATCGTAGTAGCGGTTGGGCAGCTTCACCCGGATCGAGTCGTACTCCTTCGAGTCCGGTAGGAGGTGATACGCGTTTTCGCTGAAGAACCAGGCCCGCATGCTCACGACCGACCTACCCCCTTCGTTCGCTCATGAATCGGCTGACGCGCTCGACGAACGCCGCGGGCTCCTCGATGTGGGGGAAATGGCCGGCGCCGGCAACCGTCTCGAATCGGGCGCCGGGGATGGCGGTCCGAAACGCGTCGCCGTAGTACGCCGCGGTCACGAACCGATCATCGGCGCCCCACAGGAGCAAGGTCGGCAAGGTGATGCGGTGCAGCCACTGGCGGAGCTTCGGGTTGTGGAAATACGGCTCCCACGCGTAGAGCGCCGTCGCCTCACGGTTGCGGGCGATCACCGTGAGCTGGTCGTCGGAGAGCGCGCTGTGGTCGACGGCGGCCCGGGCCGGATCGCGATACTGCAGGCGCGCGACTTCGTCGGGCGGGAGCGCGAAGATGTCGGGAATGTCGCGCGTCTCCCTATCGCCCACCTTGATGCCGAGCGGCGCGACGAGGACGAGGCCGCCGAAGCGGTCGTGGCACTTCACGGCCATCTCGGCCGCGATCCAGCCGCCGAGCGAGGAGCCGACCACCGTCACGTTGCGGAGGTTCCGCTCGGCGAGCACGTCCAGGTAGAGATAGGACAGGTCATCGACGGTATCGATGCTCGCGACGTCGGGCGAATGGCCGAAGCCGGGATGCGAGGGAGCGAGCACGCTGCCGTGCGCCGCGAGCATGTCGAGGAACGGCGCCCCCGGATCGAGCCCTTCCTCGCCGTGGAGCCACAGGATCGGCTGCCCTTGCCCTCGCTCGACGATCTCCAGCCGCACGCCGTGCACGGTCACCCAGGCGGTCTGCGTCACGTTGGTCGCCATAGTCGCTTCGGACTATAGCAAGAATCGGCGATCAAGCACGACGCTGAAGCAACGCGACGATGCGCGCCGCCGTCACCGGCGTCTCGGTGATGCGCACGCCGAACGGCGCCAGCGCGTCCTCGACGGCGTTGGCGATCGCCGCCGGCGGCGAGATCGCGCCGCCCTCGCCGAGCCCCTTGACGCCGAGCGGGTTGCGCGGCGATGGGAACTCGAGGTGCACCGTCTCGATCAGCGGCAGGTCGTCGGCCTTGGGGACGGCATAGTCCATCAGCGATCCGGTCAGGAGCTGACCCGTCTCGTCGTACACCATCTCCTCGAACAGCGCGCCGCCGACGCCCTGCGCGACGCCGCCATGCACCTGTCCATCCACGATGATCGGATTGATCACGCGGCCGCAGTCGTGGGCGACGACGTAGCGCAAGAGCTTCACAGCCCCGGTGGCGGGATCCACCTCGACCTGGGCCACGTGGACGGCGCTCGCGTACGTCACCGTCGGCACGTGGTGGTACGCGCTCGCTTCGAAATCCGGCGAGGCGACGCCGGGCTTCGCGAAGGTCGGGATCGAGGCCTGGACCACCCGCGCGAGGTCGACCCCCGAGCCCGGCGAGCCCTTGACGAACACGCGGCCGTCCTCGATCTCGATGTCGTCGGGCGCGGCCTCGAGCAGCGCGCCGGCGGCACGGACGAGCTTCGTCCGCACCTCGCGGCAGGCGTCCGCGATCGAGTTACCGGCCGTCACGGCGCTCCGGCTCGCGAACGTGCCGACGCCGAACGGCACCGCGGCGGTGTCCCCGCCGATCACGGTGACCCAGTCGAGCGGAACGCCGAGCGCGTCGGCGGCGATCTGCGCGAAGCTGGTTTCGTGTCCCTGGCCCGAGTTGATCGCGCCGGTCGCCACGAGCACGCGACCGGCCAGGTCGAGCTTCACGGTCGCGCCCTCGTACGGCCCGATGGCCGTGCCCTCGACGTAGCCGGAGATTCCGATACCGCGATGAACGCCGCGGGCACGCAGTGCCGCCTGCTCGGCCCTGAACTGTTTGTAGTCCGCCGCCTCCAGTGCCTTCTCGAGCGCCTCGGGAAAATCGCCGGTGTCGTACACGAGCGGGTTGCCGTCGCGGTAGGGCATCCCGAAGTCGTACGGCAGCTCGTCAGGGCGGATGTAGTTGCGGCGGCGGATCTCGGCTGGATCCATGCGGAGCTCGCGCGCCAGGCAATCGACGATCCGGTCCATCGCGAACACGGTCTCGGGCCGCCCGGCGCCTCGATACGGCGCGTTCGGAGTCTTGTTCGTCACCACCGCCTGCACGTCCACCCGCATGTTCTTGATGCGGTGCGGGCCGATCAGGTGCGCGACGGTGTTGTACGGCAGCACCACGCCCCACACGTTGTAGGCGCCGAGATCGAGCCAGATGCGATCGCGCACCGCGAGGATCGTGCCGTCGCGCCGGGCCGCGAGCGAGATCGCGTGCACCTGGTGGCGCGCGTGCGCGGCACCGGACATATGCTCGCGCCGGCTCTCGATCCATTTCACGGGCCGGCCGAGCACACGCGCCGCGATCGGGATCAGCGCGTCCTCCGCGTACCCTGACGCCTTCGTCCCGAAGCCGCCGCCGAGATCCGGCGCGATGACCCGGATCTTGTGCGGCGCGACGCCGAGCGCGCCGGTGAGCCCCTGCTGGACGAAGTGGGAGACCTGAGTCGAGTTCCACGTGGTCAGCGTGCCGTCGCGCCGGTCCCACACCGCGACCACGCCGCGGCCTTCGAGCGGCATTCCGACGTAGCGCTGAATGTGAAACGTCTCGGCGACGGTGGCGTCGGCCTCGGCGAACGCGCGGTCGGCGTCGCCGATGGCATGCGTGAAGGCGATCCCGATGTTGTTGCCCCACTCCGGGTGGATCAGCTGGGCGCCTGGCTCCGCGGCGCGTCGCATGTCGACGACCGCGGGGAGCAGATCCCATTCGACCTCGATCAGGTCCACCGCGTCGGCGGCGCGCTCGGGACTGTCGGCCACGATCATCGCGACGATCTCGCCGACGTGCCGTGCGCGGTCCCGGCAGAGCGCCCACTGCGGCGCCTGACGGACGTCGAACTTCACGACCGCGGCGAGCCCGGGCGGTACGGCGCCGAAGAGCGGCAGCGGCTTCATCCAGCGCTCGAGATCCGAAAACGTGAACACGCGGACCACCCCGGGCGCCGATGCCGCGGTGGTCGTGTCGATCCTGACGATACGCGCGTGAGCGTGGGGCGAGCGGAAGAACGCTGCGTGGAGCATGCCGGGCAGCACGATGTCGTCGATGAAGCGTCCTTCACCCTGAAGGAATCGCGGGTCCTCTCGCCGCTTCACCGCCGCGCCGAAGAATTTTGCGCCCATGGCTCGTCCAGCCCCGCGACTATACACCCGCTTCGCGCGGGTGAATCATTCGCCAGCTTGCGCTGCACCGCTCACGCCGGTACCCTGCCCATTCTCCGTATGGATCAGTCCGCGCACGAGGCCCATCACATCAGTACGTACATCGATCGCCGGCCCGCCGAGGTGTACGCGTTCGCCTCCGACCCGCGGAACATGCCGCGCTGGGCCGCGGGACTGGCGCGCTCAGAGATCAAGAAGAACGGCGACGAGTGGATCGCGGACGCCCCGTTCGGCAGGGTCAGGGTGAAGTTCGCGCCGCAGAACCCACTCGGTGTCATGGATCACGACGTCACCTTGGAGTCGGGTGTGACGGTCCACAATCCCATGCGCGTCGTGCCCAACGGAGAGGGCAGCGAATTCGTGTTCACGCTGATTCGCCGGCCCGGCATGACCGACGCGGAGCTCGCCGGGGACAAGGCGGCGGTGGAGCGTGATCTCAAAGCGCTCAAAGATCTGCTGGAGCGCCGGTAGTGCCGAAGCTCCGCGTGCAAAGCTTTGGGATCTCCGTCGACGGCTTCGGAGCCGGCTCGAGCCAGGACCTTCAGCATCCGCTCGGCGTCCGCGGTCCCGAGCTCATGGAGTGGGTGTTCCATACCCGCCTGTGGCTGACGATGTACGGCGAGGGCGCCGGAGAGACCGGAATCGACAACGAAGTCGCCGAGCAAGGCTTCGCCGGAATCGGCGCCTGGATTCTCGGACGCAACATGTTCGGCCCGGTCCGCGGCCCGTGGCCGGACGAAAGCTGGAAGGGCTGGTGGGGCGACGAGCCGCCGTACCACACGCCCGTCTTCGTGGTGACGCATCACGCGCGACCGCCGCTCAGGATGGCGGGCGGGACGGAGTTCCGCTTCGTCACCGAAGGCATTCACGCGGCCCTGGAGCAGGCGACCGCCGCGGCAGGCGGCCGCGACGTTCGCCTTGGCGGCGGCGTCGCGACGATCAGGCAGTACCTGCGCGCGCGGCTGATCGACGAGCTGCATCTCGCCGTCAGCCCCGTTTTGCTCGGTTCGGGCGAGCACCTCTTCAGCGGGATCGATCTGCATGCGCTGGGCTACGAATGCGCGAAGTCCGTCGCCGGTGAGCGCGCCACCCACGTCTTCCTGCGCAAGCGCGCGTGAAAACGCGACGCGCTTTCCGCGCGCGGCGTCGTGCGCTATTCTCGCTGCCACATCTCTGATCCTCCGGGAGGCCTTCGATGGGTAGACGGTCGATCGTGCTGGTCGCTCTGGTTCTGGTCGCGCTCGCCGCGCTGACGGTGCCCGGACACTCACAGGCGCCGATCAAGATCGGCGTCATCGAGCCTCTCTCCGGGCCCGTCGCCGCCTCCGGTAACTACGTCCGGATGGGCGCCGAGATCGCGCGCGACTGGTTGAACGCGAAGGGCGGGATCGGCGGCCGCAAGATCGATCTGCTCATCGAGGACAACAAGTCCGATCCCAAGGAAGCCGCCAGCGCCGCCGAGAAGCTGATCGTGCGCGACAAGGTGCCGGCCATCATGGGCGCCTGGGGCAGCTCGATGACCCTGGCGGCGATGCCGAAGCTCGAGGAATACGGCGTGCCGATGGTCGTCGAGACGTCGAGCGCGGCGTCGATCACCAAGCGCGGCAACCCGTGGATCTTCCGCATCAGCCCGCCGTCGGAGATGGAGGCGCTCGGCCTCGAGCAGTACGTCGACAAGCTCGGCGTCAAGAAGGTCGACTTCCTCGCCGTCAACACCGACTGGGGGCGCGGCTCGATCACGGCGTTCGGCGACATGCTGAAGAAGAAGGGCGCGACGGTCGGCGCCGCGGAGTTCATGGATCAGGCTGCGACCGACATGAACGCGCAGATCACCAAGATCAAGGCGACCGGCGCCGACACGCTGTTCCTCACGACCGCGGTCGAGCAGATCACGCTCGTGATGAAGCAGGCGCAGGAGCAGCGGCTCGGGCGCAGGATCGTCACGACCGGCGGCAGCTCGTCGCCCACGCAGCTCATCAAGCAGGCCGGCGCCGCCGCCGAGGGCAGCTATCACATCGTGTTCTTCATGCCGTGGTTCCCGGAGTCGATGCCCGACGGCAAGCTCGCGAAGGCGTTCGTCGACGAGTGGGCCAAGCGCGGGCATCCGTTCGAGGGCCTCACGGAGGGCTTCCGAGGCCACGACGGGATCGCCACGATCGCCGAGGCGATCCGGGTCGCTGGCAAGGACGAGGCCAAGGCCGTTCAAGAAGCGCTCTGGAAGGTGAGCCTGATGGGCGTCAACGGCCCCATCAAGTTCGAGAAGGACGGGCCCCCCGGCAAGGAGAGCGGACAGAGCAAGCCGAGCATCTTCGTCGTCCAGATCCGTGACGGCAAGGTGGCGCTACCCGACTTTCTCGCGAAGAAGTAGCGCGCCGCCCGGATGGAGCAGCTCCTTCAGCACCTGCTGAACGGCCTGGTGCTCGGCGGGACCTACGCCCTGCTGGGCATCGGGCTCACCCTCATCTTCGGTCTCATGAACGTGGTGAACTTCGCCCACGGCGAGTTCTACACGCTGGGGGCCTACGTGTGCTTCGCGGCGCTGGCGCTCGCCGGCGTCGGCTTCTTCCTGGCACTGCTGGCGGCGATCGTCGTCGGCGCCGCGCTGGGCTGGCTCTGCGAAGTCGCGCTGCTGCGGCCGCTGCGCAACGAGTCGATCGACACCACGATGCTCGTGATGATCGGCGTCTGGATCGCCATGCAGAACGCGGAGCTCCTCGGCTGGGGCGGTGTGGCGAAATCGATTCCGCATCCGTTTCCGACGGCGCCGCTCGTCCTGGGACCGGTCGCGATCGCGCCTCTCAGGCTCTTCGTGCTGGTCCTGGCCGCGGCCCTCATCGCGGCGTCGTGGCTCTTGATCCAGAAGACGAAGCTCGGCCGCGCCATGCGCGCCACGTTCCAGGACCGCGACACCGCCGCGCTGATGGGCGTCGGCATCGGGCGCATCCACGCGGCCACGTTCGCGTTCGGATCGGGCCTCGCGGCGGCGGCGGGCGCGCTGCTCGGGCCGGTCTTTCTCGTCTATCCGTCGATGGGCGATCTGGCGTCGCTGAAGGCGTTCTCGGTCGTGATCCTTGGCGGCCTCGGCAACCTGGCGGGCGCGACCCTGGGTGGTCTGCTCCTCGGCATCGCCGAGGAGCTCGGCGCGGGCTACATCTCGTCCGGCTATCGCGACGCGATCGGCTTCGTGATCATCATCCTGGTGCTGCTCCTGCGGCCCTCTGGGCTCTTCGCGCGTCAGGAACGCATCGCATGACCCGGGCCGCCGTCTTCGTCGTCGCGGCCGCCGCGTTGACCCTGCCGCTGTGGCTGCAGAGCCCGTATCACGTGCACGTCGCGATCATGGCCGGCATCTTCGCCGTGCTCGCGATGTCCCTGAACCTCCTGCTCGGCTACACCGGCCAGCTCTCGCTCGGCCACGCCGCCTTCTTCGGCATCGGCGCCTACACCTCGGCACTGCTCACCTTGAAGCTCGAGTGGTCGTTCTGGCCGGCGCTCGCCGTCGCGGTCGGCCTGGCCGGCGTCGCGGGCTTCTTCATCGGCCGGCTC
>Ga0209382_10000483_pt1 | contig 65742 bp, 52 predicted proteins | sample SoiMetdeltSBSDD5_FD_187599 | JGI IMG/M metagenome (GOLD analysis project Ga0209382, IMG submission 187599) | Bulk soil microbial communities from a Populus tree surrounding site in Tennessee, USA - Soil MetaG P. deltoides SBSDD5 (SPAdes) (version 2) | ecosystem: Environmental > Terrestrial >...
CAGCTCCGTCGACTACTTCCTCGCCGGGCGCAACGTCGGCTGGTTCGCCATCGGCGCCTCGCTGTTCGTCTCCAACATTTCCACCGAGCACTTCATCGGCCTCGCCGGCTCGGGAGCGACTTCGGGTCTGGCCGTCGGTCACTTCGAGTGGCTCGCCTGCCTGATCCTGCTGATCCTCGGCTGGGTGTTCGTGCCGTTCTATCTGCGCTCGAACGTGTTCACGATGCCGGAGTTCCTGGAGCGGCGCTTCAATCGCGCCAGCAGCGTGTACCTCGCGAGCATCTCGATCCTCGCGTACATCTTCACGAAGATCTCGGTGCATCTGTATGCCGCGGCCATCGTGCTGGAGCGTGTCGTCGGCTGGGACCCGCTCACCGCCGCGGTCGCGCTCGTCGTGGCAACTGGCATCTACACCATCATCGGCGGTTTGTCTGCGGTGATCTATACGGAACTCATGCAGACGCTGGTGCTGCTGGCGGGCGCGGTGATTCTCACGATCATCGGCCTGTCGGAGGTCGGCGGGTTCGGCGGCCTGCGCGCCGCGGTGCCGGAGCACTACTTCAGCATGATCAAGCCGGCGAGCCACCCGGAGTTTCCGTGGACCGGTATCTTTCTCGGTGCACCGATCCTCGGCATCTGGTACTGGTGCACGGACCAGGTGATCGTGCAACGCGTGCTCTCGGCCAAGGACGAAGGCCATGCGAAGGCCGGGACGATCTTCGCGGGGTTCCTCAAGATCCTGCCGGTGTTCGTGCTGGTGTTGCCGGGTTTGATCGCGTTCGCCCTGTATCCGCAGCTGTTCACGACCAATGCGAACGGCACGGTCACCAACGGTGACATCGCGTATCCAACCCTCATCGTAAATCTGCTGCCGTCGGGCCTGGTTGGATTGATGGTCGCGGCGTTGCTGGCGGCGCTGATGGGCGGCATGGCGTCGGTGTTCAATTCCGCCTCGACGCTCGTGACGCTCGATTTCTACAAGCGGGTGCGTCCGGGTGCGAGCGAAGCGCGGCTCGTCTTCGTCGGGCGCATCGCCACCGGTGTGCTCGTGCTGCTCGGGTTGCTGTGGGTGCCGTTCATCAAGCTGCTCAGCTCGCAGCTCTACATCTACCTGCAGTCGGTGCAGGCGTATATCAGTCCGCCGATCGCTGCGTGCTTCATTCTCGGCATCCTCTGGACGCGCCTCAACGGCGCCGGTGCGATCAGCGCGCTGCTCACCGGCTTCGTGCTCGGTACGCTGCGCTTCGTGCTGGAAGTGCTCGACAAGGGCAGCCATTTCCAGGGCGGCGCGGTGCGCTGGCTGCTCGACATGAACTTCCTGCACTACGCGATCCTGATGTTCGTCATTTGCTCGGCGGTGCTCATCGCCGTGAGCCTGCTCACGCCCGCGCCGGATCGTCGCAAGCTCGCGGGCCTGACGTTTGCAACAGTGGACGAGAAGATCGACACGGTCGGCGTGACGAAGGTCTCGCTCGCGCGCGAGTCGCCGCTGGAGCACAAGCTCAATGTCGCATTCAGTCTGTTGCTGATCGCGACCGTAGTCGGGCTGTGGATCTGGTTCCGCTGACCGAGATTCGCTGCCTGCGTGCGAACGTCACGCAGGCCGAAGCACTGACCGCCCTCGAGCGTCGTGGCGGCTTGGTCCGCGGACGCTTGCGGCAGATGGCGGCTGCGTATCTGCCGTTCCGCTTGTACGCCGTCGAAGTCGTGAATCGCGGAGCGAAGATAGAAGCGCTGTACGCGGCGGATGCCGTCAGCGGCGTGCTCGACTTGTACGAGTTCAGCGCCGCGCCAGCCGACGCCGAGCTGCAGACCGTCACGACTCGCAACGCGCCGACCGCTCGCATCGATGGGGCGCTCGCGTCGCAGCTCCTGGAGAACAAGGTGCGGCGCGCGATTTTCCAGGCCGGCTTCTTCGGCGTGCGCGGACTGCAGATTCGCACGCGCCCGCTCGACTGCGAATTCCACGTCCCTTACTGGCTCGGCTTCTTCGGCAACGGCGAGCGCGCCACACTGCAGGCGATGGACGCCGTCCGCCGCACCTTCGAGGGCGCCAAAGCCCGCGCCGTCTTCAACGACTGGCTCACGACGGACCCGAGCGGCGGTGCCACGCCTCGGCACGAGCGAGGATCTCGGTGATCCCGCCTTGCTTTGCGTTTGCGTAGTCCTGCACGTGCGCCAGCGTTTCCATCGATCTACCGCTGAGTTGCCGGGTAGAGCGCGAGCAGGTGGCGCAGGACTCCGTTGGTCCAGCCGAAACCGTCTTGCAGGGGATATTCGCCGCCGCCGCCGGCGGCGGAGCCGGTGACGTCATATTTTTCGACCAGCTTGCCGGTGCTGCGATAGACCTGCAGATTCTTGGCCACCCAGCGCTGCGCGATCGTCCCTGCGAGCGTTTGCTCGCCGTAGTTGCGCAGACCGCCGATGGCGATCCATTCCAAGGGCGCCCAGCCGTTCGGCGCGTCCCATTGCTGACCGGTGTTCGCAGTCGTCGTCGCGACACCGTGGGGCTGCAACAGTTTCGCGCGGACAGTCGCGGCGATCGTGCGCGCCTTTTCCGCATCGCTCAGCTTGAAATACAGCGGATACAGCGTTGCGAGCGAAATGCGCTCGCTGCTCTTTTGCGTGCGCCAGTCGTAGTCGGTGTACGCGCCCAATTTCGCGCTCCACAAGATTCGTTCGACGGCAGCCTTGCGCTTTGCGGCGCGGTCTCGCATGTCCTTCGCGCACGCGGCATCCGAGGTGAGCTCGCATCCTTTCGCGATCGTCAGCTCCAATTGATACAGCAGACTGTTGAGATCCGGAGGAATGAAGTCGGTCGTGTGGATCGTCGCGAGCGTCTTGCCGTCGGCGAGCCAGCGCGAGCCGAAATCCCAACCGCTTTCCGCCGCGGCTCGCAAGTTGCGATAGACATCCGCGGCGGGCCGACCCGACGCGCGCGCCGTCGCTACGTCCTCGCGATACGCTTCCTCGCGCGGCGTATCGCGGTCATCCCAATAACGGTTGAGCAGCGTGCCATCGCGGAGTCGCACCACTCGACGGTGCACGGCGCCGGGCGCGAGCGGGCTCTCGCCCTCCATCCAGAATTGGTACTCGCGCCGCAGCTGTGGCAGGTACTTGCGATACGCTGCGTCGCCGTCGCGTTGCGCGGCCAGCTCCACCATCGCTGCGAAGAACGGCGGCTGCGAGCGGCTGAGATAGTAGCTGCGATTGCCGTTCGGGACGTGCCCGAACTGGTCGATGAGCCATGCGAAGTTGTCGAGCATCGATGTGGTCAGGTCATGCCGGCCGCTTTGCTCCAGGCCGAGCATCGTGAAATACGAGTCCCAGTAATAGATCTCGTTGAAGCGCCCGCCCGGCACGACGTAGCGATGCGGCAGCGCCAGTCGCGACGAATGCGGCCGCTGATCCTCGGGCTTGCGTTCGAGGACTTTCCACAGCGCATCGATGTGCTCGCGTACATCCTGGCCCGGCACGGTGTGATACTCGGCACCCGCCTGGGGTGGCGCAGTGAAGTGCGCCGCTACGAACTTGCGCAGGTCGAAGTCCGGGCGGCCGCGCGCTTGCCGGTATTCGGCGAGCACTTGCTCCGGCGGGCTGGTCGGCAACGCGTCGACAAAACTCTTGCTGTCCGGGTAGACACGCTCGAGCTGCACCTGCTCGAACAATTCGCCATAGATCTCGGCGGGAGTCTTGACGTCCGCGGCGGCCGCGGCAGCGGCGTGGACCAGGAGGATCAGGGCGAGCAGGGCGGTTTTTTTCATCGCGCCAGAGTGGCGGCGGCCCCGGTGGATGTCCAGATTTGAACTTTTTGCAAGCTGGCGCGTTGGAGAGCGACTATCACCCGCCGGAAATTTTCGTGGCTCGGACAACTACAACGCTGCCCATCCAGCTGCCACGACCGATAGCCGCCGACTGGCTCGTCGGGGGCGGGGAGCTGGGCGCGCTGATCCGCGCCAAGGATTGGGCGGCGACACCACTCGGCCCCATCGACGACTGGCAGCAAAGCCTGCGCAGCTGCATCAGCCACTTGCTGCCCTCGAAGGCGCAGATCGTTCTCTTCTGGGGCCCTGATTTCGTCACGCTCTACAACGACGCCTACCGGCCGGTCTTCGGTGGCAAGCACCCGCGCGCGCTGGGCCTGCCCGGCCGCGAGAGCTGGAGCGAGGTGTGGGACATGCTGGAACCGCTGCTCGCCGGAGTCGTGAACACGGGCGACGCGTTCTGGGCGAGGGATCTGCTGTTCGTGCTCGAGCGCAACGGCTACGTCGAGGAAACGTACTTCGACGTCTCGTACGACCCGGTGCGCGACGAGACCGGCCGGGTCGGCGGGGTGTTCTGCATCGTCAGCGAAACCACCGGCCGGGTCGTCGGCGAGCGCCGGCTCGCGGCACTTCGCGACCTGGGTCGCGTCGGGAACGGGGCGACTGCGGTGGGCGAGGTCCTTCGCAACACGGCTGCCGTCCTGGAGAACTACGGGAAGGACATGCCGTTCATCGCTCTCTACAGCTGGGATGCCGCGTCGGCAGCCGGACGGCTGGAAGCCACAGCGGGTATCGCGGCCGGCGACGACGGCGCACCGCAGCTGGTCGATGCGAGGAATCGTCATGAATCCTGGCCGCTGGGCAGCGACTCGGAGATCGTGCTCGCCGAGCCGCCTGCAGACGTGCAGTTGCCGGGCGGGCCATGGCCGGAACCGGTGAAGCAGGTGGCGATCCTCAAGCTCGCCACTCCAGCGAACGAAACATGCGGCTATCTGGTTTGCGGACTGAGCGCGCGGCGCAAGTTCGACGACGACTATCGCGACTTCGTGCGACTGGTCGGCGCCAACATCTCCGGCGCGGTCGCTGGGGTGCGCGCGCTGGAAGACGAGCGCCGGCGTGCCGAACAGCTCGCGGAGCTGGATCGCGCCAAGACCGCGTTCTTCAGCAACGTCAGTCACGAGTTCCGCACGCCGCTGACGCTGATGCTCGGGCCGCTCGAAGATCTGCTCGCGAAGTCGGGCACCTTGCCGCCCGACGATCGCGCGCTGCTCGCCGTCACGCAGCGCAACGGCATCCGCTTGCTGCGACTCGTGAACACGCTGCTGGACTTCGCTCGGATCGAGGCGGGCCGCGCGCAGGCGTATTTTCAACCGACGGATTTGTGCGTGTTGACGGCCGATCTCGCGAGCAACTTCCGCTCGGCGTGCGAGCGCGCCGGAATTTGCCTGGTCGTCGATTGTGCGCCGCTGCCCGATCCGATCTACGTCGACCGCGAGATGTGGGAGAAGATCGTTCTCAACCTGCTGTCGAACGCCTTCAAGTTCACGTTCGAAGGTGAGATCGCAATAAGGATTCGCGACGCTGGCAGCGGCATCGAGCTCACAGTGAGCGACACCGGCACCGGTATCCCGCCCGACGAGCTGCCGCGGATGTTCGAGCGCTTTCATCGCGTTGAGAACGCGCGTGGCCGCAGCCACGAAGGCAGCGGCATCGGTCTCGCGCTCGTCAGCGAGCTCGTCAAGCTGCACGGCGGCTCGATTGCCGTCGACAGCGGGCTCGGTCAGGGCACGACATTCTCGATAGAGATTCCCAAGGGCACGGCCCATCTGCCCGCGGAGCGTCTGCGCGCCTCGACCGCAGCGGCTTCGGCGTCAGCGGCGAGTGGTGCGGAGGCTTACGTCGCGGAAGCGCTGGAGTGGCTGCCCGCTGCGCCACAAACGCTCGCGCCGCGGCCGGACCTGCCCAGAGTCCTGCTCGCAGACGACAATGCGGATTTGCGCGAGTACGCACGACGTCTGCTTTCGGAGCACTACGAGGTGCACGTGGTCGCGGACGGCCGGGCTGCGCTCGATGCTGCGCGTGAGCTACGGCCGGAGCTGATCGTTTCCGACGTGATGATGCCGCGTCTCGATGGCTTCGGCCTGATACGCGAAGTGCGCGCGGATCTGCAGTTGCGCGCCATTCCGATCATCCTGCTCTCCGCGCGCGCGGGTGAGGAGTCGCGCATCGAGGGTCTCGACCGCGGTGCCGACGATTACCTGGTGAAGCCGTTCAGTGCGCGCGAGCTGCTGGTTCGTGCGGGGACGCTGATCCGCTCGGCCGAGTTGCGGCGGCGTGCCGAGGAAGCGCGGGCTCAGTTCGAGACGCTGCTCAATGCAGCGCCGCTCGGAGTCATGTTGGTGGACGAGGATTTCCGCGTCGCTGCGGTGAATCCGATTGCACTGCCGCTGATCGGCGAGACCGATCTGATCGGTCGCGATTTCGATTCGGTCGTGCGCACGGCCTGGTCTGCTGCGGATGCGGAGGAAGTCACGCGGCGGTTCCGCCACACGCTGCAGACCGGCGAGCCACACGTCGTGCCCGAGTTCATTGCGAGGCGCAAGGATCGCCAGGTGATGGAGTACTACGAGTGGCAGGTCAGCCGCATTCCGCTGCCCGGCGGTCGGCGCGGAGTCGTGTGCTACTTCCGCGACATCTCGCGCAGCATCCTGGCGCGTGAAGCGCTGCGCGAAGCGGACAGTCGCAAGGACGAGTTCCTGGCCACGCTTTCGCACGAGCTGCGCAATCCGCTGGCGCCGCTGCGCAGCTCGCTGGAAATCGTCAAGCGGCTCGCGAGCGTGCCGCCGAACGCGACGGCTGCGCTCGAGATCATGGATCGGCAGATGAGTCATCTGGTGCGGCTCGTCGACGATCTGCTGGAAGTCTCGCGCATCACGCGCGGCCAGGTGGAGTTGCGGCGCGAGCACGTGCGGCTGGATGCGGCGATCCACAGCGCCATCGAGACCAGCGAGCCGGTGATCCGCGCCGGCAATCATCGCCTGATCGTCTCGTTCCCGGACGAGCCGCTGCTGCTCGACGCGGATCCGGTACGGCTGGCGCAGATCTTCGGCAATCTGCTCAACAACGCCGCGAAGTATTCCGAGAAGGGCGGGCAAATCGAAATCACTGCGCGTCGCAACGGCGAGGATGCAGTCGTTGCGATCCGCGACAGCGGCGACGGCATCGCGCCCGAGCAAGTTCCGAAGCTGTTCGAGATCTTTACGCGCGGTGAGCGCAGCTCGCGGCGCAATCAGAGCGGTCTCGGCATCGGTCTCGCGCTGGTGCGTCGGCTGACTGAAATGCACGGCGGGAGTGTCGAAGCGTCCAGCGAAGGTGTCGGCAAGGGCAGCTGCTTCACGGTCCGCTTGCCGCTCCACGCCATCCAGGTTGCCGCACCGAAGGCGCGCGGCCGCGATCATTCGAGCATCGAAGAGTTGAGCGTGCTGGTCGTCGACGACAACAAGGATGCGGCGGAAAGCATGGCGATGCTTCTGCGCACTGCCGGCGCCGAGATTCACGTCGCGCACGATGGGCCGACTGCGCTGGCGGAGTTCGAGCGCTGCGAGCCGCACGTCGTGCTGCTCGACATCGGCATGCCCGACATGGACGGCTGCGAAGTGGCGCGCAGAATGCGCGACATTGCGCGGCCCGACCGCGTCGCGCTCGTCGCGCTCACCGGTTGGGGACAGGACGAAGACCGACGGCGCGTGCGCGAGGCCGGTTTCGATCATCACCTCGTCAAGCCGGTGGATCTCGCGTCGCTGCAGACGCTGCTCACCTCGCTCGCGCGCGCGCGGTCCGAACAGGCGAGGTCGGCCTAAGGTTTGGTCGAGTCGCCCGCGCCGAGCGCGCGCTGCATGAAGACACTGTCGACCCAGCGACCGAGCTTGAAGCCGACAGCGATCAGGTTGCCGGCTGGTGTGAATCCCATCCGACGATGCAGCGCTATCGAGCCGGCGTTGGCGCTGTCGCCGATGACCGCGAGCATTTGTCGCCACGGCCCGCGCTCGCAGCGTGCGATGAGCTCCGCGAGCAGCGTCGTGCCGATGCCGCGTCCGCTCAGTCCGTCCTCGACGTAAACCGAATCTTCGACCGTGTAGCGATACGCGGGCCGCGTGCGATAGAACGTCGCGTAGCTGTAGCCGACGACGCGCCCATTCATCTCGGCGACCAGGTAAGGCAAGCCGAGTTGCAGCACGCCGGCGCGACGCGCCTTCATTTCATCGAGCGATGGCGGAATCTCTTCGAACGATGCGAGCCCGCGCAGCACGTGTGCGCCGTAGATGCTCGTGACCGCGCCCATGTCTGCGTCGCTCGCATCGCGCACAAGAATTGCGGGGCGGGTGTCTGCAGCTTGCACGCGAGCAGTTTCGTCGAACGAGAACTTTTCGGCAATCGCAGCACGAGACCCAAGTTGGTGCAGCAGGCGAGTGTGCTGCTCAATCTTGGGTCACTGCCGTGAGGTTCATGGTCATGAGCGCGTTCTTCTTTGGCAGATCGCTGACGGCCACGACGGTGCGTGCCGGCAAGTGGCTGCCGAACGCCTCGCGATAGGCGCGATTCATCTCCTCGAAGTCCGCGACGTTCTTGAGGAACACGTGCACGTGCAGGACGTGCTCGAGGTCGGAGCCGACGCCTTCGAGCATCGAGCGGAACGAGCGCAGGATCTGGCGGGCCTGGCTATAGGCGTCCGGTCCGGCGAAGTCGCAGGTGGCCGGATCGATGCCCGCGGTACCCGAGATCGCTATGAACGACCCCGCCTTGGCGATGTGGCTGTACGGGCCGATCGGCTTCATCACGTTCGCGGGCGTGAACGTTTCGACTTTCATAGGTGCACTCGCGGGCAGCGGGGGGCAGATTGTAGCCCCGGGGTGAGACGCGCCGACCGCCAATCTCGTAATGAATAGTTGTACGTGGTTGGAGGCGGTGGCGGGCGAACGGACTCGCCCACACCAAACGCTACCGCGGTTCCACCAAGAGTCAGCGCAGGGTCCAGCGCAGTTGGCAGTACGCACTCGCCAGCTCGCGCAGCACGTCTGCGCTCGTTCCGCGCGTCTGGGTCGCGATCTGCCGATAATTGAGCCCATTCACATGCAGCAGCAACAGCTCGCGCTGCTGTGGCGGAAGCGCGAGCACGGCGGCCCGGATCGCGTTGGAAGCCGATGCAGAAGGAGCGGGGATTGCATCCATGCTTCGGTCGATCCGTGACCGCCGTGCGCGCCCCTCCCATTCGGTCTCGACTTCGGCGGCGATGCGCAGGACATGGCTGTGCGGATCGTTCAATACGGCCACATCGTCCAGAGCGCACAGTCGCCGGGAGACTTCCTGTGCGAGAACGTCCATATCTACGGCGGTGTGCCGTTGCATAGGGCGACCTTCGTGAACGGCAACACAGCTGCCATCTGCCTCGAGTTCAAGTCCGCTGAGATCTACTACGGGGTCAGTCGTATCTGTTGTAAATACGAGATCCGTAGCGCTCGCGTCTCAACACTCAGGCGCGCAGCTCCTTGTAGAGCCACGTCCGCGCGAATTGCCAGCGACGATAGGCCGTGGCTCGCGGGATCTGCAGCACCTTGGCCGCTTCCGCGACTTCCAGGCCAACGAAGCAGCGCAGCTTGACGAGCTCTGCGATCTGCGGATGCTCGGCCGTCAACTTGTCAACGGCCGCACTGATCGCGAGCAGCCGCTCGTCGTCCGCCGTGTCGATGGGAATGTCGATGTGCTCGATGTCCACCCGTTGCTGCTTGCCGCCGTGACGCATCGAGCTGCGTTGCCGGGCACGATCGATCAAGATGTGCCGCATGGCTTCGGCCGCTGCAGCGAGAAAGTGCGCGCGGCTTTGCCAGTCGTCTTTCTCAGAGCCGCCCAGGCGCAGCCACGCCTCGTGCACGAGAGCAGTCGGCTGGAGCGTGTTGCCCATGGGCATGCGAGCCATGTTCGCCGACGCGATGCGCCGCAGCTCTGCATACACGGCGGGCAAGAGCGCTGCGACTTCCGGGGCCTGATCCTTCGGTTGTTGTTGGTCCATCGGTTCGTCCTCTACTCCATCAGAGCCTGCAACCTGTCAGTCTGTTTGCGCTCAGTGTAGAAGCGGACGACACGGTTGCGCACCATTTCTTTGCTCATCGCATCGGCGTCCTGGCTGGAACTGACAGTGCGATAGCCGCTCACGAGATACGACTCGGCCTCGCCAGCGCGACCTTGGTCGTAGAGTGCTGCGCCCAGCCCGCTGGCAGCCCGCGCGACGCGCCACTCGGCCTCGCCGCGGCGAGTCGATCGGTCCAGCGACGCGCGGAAGTACGTCTCGGCCTCCTGCGGCCGATGCGTTCCGAGCAGCGCTACGCCGAGGTAATACTCGGCTGCAGACTGCTGCTCGGGCTCGACGGGTTGTATCTTTTTGAATACGGCGAGCGCCGCACGACACTGTGCTTCCGCCTCAGCGTACTTGCCGCGGTTGATCAGCACCACGGCGAGCGACATCCGAAAGGTGCCCGTTCGCCAGTGATCCAGCCCGTGGACCCTGAGCTCGCGCTCGAGGCCCTGCCGCGCGAGATCTTCCGCCTCGGGGAGGCGGTGTTGCGCCCATGCAATCCGCGCCAGCGTATCCAGCGTGTTCGCTACTTCGCTGTTGTCATCGCCATAGATCTGGCGATACGAATTCAGCACGTCGTTGAGAACTGCGGTCGCCTCCGTAAACTTGCGACGCAAGGCGAGCGCCTCGCCGAGGCTCGCTTCGGCTTCCACGCGATCGGGATGCAGCTTGGGCAGCAGGGTGCGGTAAATGTCGACCGCCTCGCGCGCCGTGCGCTCGGCGGCGGCCAGATCGTCCCTCCACATGTACACGTGCGCAGTTTGCGCGATCACCTCAGCGACGGCGACGTCGCGAGGACCCTTCAGCTCGCGCGCCAGTGTGCCGCTCTCGTTCAGATACTTCATTGCCGCATCGAGTCTGCCAAGCGCCAGCTCCAGCCGGCCGCGATTCAAGATTACTCGTGCGTAGAGCAGCGAGCGCTGCTCTCCCAACCGCTCGAGCATGGCAGCGGCTTCCAGCAGCAGAGGCTCAGTACCTGGCACGTCGTCGCCGATCGCGTGTCGCTGGGCCGCCAGCGAGTTCAAGAGCCGCGCGGTGGCCACATCGTCGGCGCCGCCGGAGAGTTTGCGGCGCAGATCGAGCGCCTGCCGCAGAAACTCGACCGCCTCACGGTCACCGCGACGGGAATAGGCGCGTGCGACCGATTCGAGGAGTCGCGCGCGCAGCTCGGGGTTCTGGCCCGTGTCTTGCTGCAGCCAGCGGGCGGCGCGGTCCAACAGCTCCTTCGCGGTCTCCGGGCGACCGGCCTCGGCGTAGCCGAAAGGCTCGGTCTTGGCGAGCGTCTCCAGCATGAACTCGGCGACTTTCTCGCCGCGTTGGCGTTCCTGTTCGACGCGAGCTCGCTCGGCGGCGACACGTTGCGCCTGAATCGAGGTGTTGACTGCGAACGCGATGACGAACAGTGCCGCGGCCAGCATCGCCGCGAACATCGTGCGGTTGCGCCGCGCGAATTTGCGCAGCGTGTACACGACACTCGGTGGGCGCGCGTCGACTGTCTCGTGACGCAGGTGTCGCTGGATGTCCAGCAGCAGATCATTGACAGTCTGGTAGCGTCGCTGCGGTTCCTTCTCGAGACATCGCATCGCGATCCAATCGAGATCGCCCTGAACGTCTTTGGGTGAGCGCGCGAGGGAACGCAACCTGGATGAAGGCGTCGGCGGTTCATCTTCACGGACGCGCCGGCGCATTTCTTCAGCACTCGAGCTCAGTAGCTCCTGAGTGTCGAGCGGTGTGTGGCCGGTCAGGAGTTCATAGAGCAGCACGCCGAGACTGTAGATGTCGCTGCGCGTATCGACGTTGCGCTGGGTGAGATCGGTCTGTTCCGGGCTGATGTAGGCCGGTGTGCCGATGAATTGATCCACGGCGGTGTGCAGCGTCTGTTCGCTCATCGGACCTTGCGTCGCCTTGGCGATGCCGAAGTCGATGACTTTCACCACCGGTACGCCATCGTGCATCGTCACGAGCACGTTGGATGGTTTGATGTCCCGATGCATCACTCCCTTGTGATGCGCATGCTGGATCGCCTGGCACACCTGGATGAACAGCTGCAGGCGCTCAGCGATCGACAGCCGCAGCTGATCGCAGAACTCGGTGATCCGGATCCCGCGCACCAGTTCCATCACGAAGTAGGGTCGGCCCGTCTCGGTCGAGCCGGCGTCGAATACCTTGGCGACATTGGGATGATCCATCAGCGCGAGGAGCTGTCGCTCGGCCTCGAAGCGTGCGATGACCGCTTTGGTATCCATCCCAGGCTTGATGATCTTGAGCGCCACGTGGCGCTTCACCGGTGCAAGCTGTTCGGCGAGATACGCGATGCCACAGCCGCCTTCGCCCAGCTCGCGCAGTGGGCGATACGCGCCGATCTGCTCGACGCCGCGCTCGCCGACGAAGTCGACCGCATCGTCGAAGGAGTTGAGCAGGACGTTGAGGCGATCGAGCGCGACTGAGTCGCCGGCGCAGGCTCGCGCGATGTAGCGACTACGCTCCGCAGCGGGCATCGCCAACGCGCTCGCGAACAGATCCTCGTCCTCGGGGAAGTGCGTCATCATTGCCGCATCAGAGCGTGCAGCCTGTCAGTCTGTCTGCGCTCGGTGTAGAAACGCACAACGCGGTCGCGCACGACCTCTTGCGTGCGCGCATCGGCGTGCAGACTGGTGCTTACGGTGCGATAGCTGTCCACGAGATACGACTCCGCCTCGCTAACTCCACCTTGGGCATACAGTGCTTCGCCCACTCCGCTGGCAGCCCGCGCGACGCGCCACTCGTCCTCACCGGCGCGCTGCGCTCGACCCATCGCTGCGCGGAAGCTCGCCTCTGCCTCCTTGGGTCGATGCGTTGCGAGCAGCGTTACGCCGAAGTGGTATTCGGCAGCTGCCCGGTGCGGGTGATCTGCGGGAGAATTCTTCTCGAACGTTGCGAGCGCCGCCCGCCACTGCACTTCTGCTTCACGATACTTGCCGCGCTCGTTCTGTATCACGCCGAGCGTCGTCCGAAAGTAACCTGTCAGGAAGTGGTCCTTGCCTTCCGCCTTGATCTCGCACTCGAGAGCCTGCCGCGCCAGCTCTTCCGCATCGGCGAGTCGGTGTTGCGCCTGAGCGATCCGCGCCAGCGAATCCAGCGTGTCCGCTACGAAACGATGGTTCTCGCCGTAGATCGTGCGATACGCGCTCAGCAGCTCGTTGAAAATCGGGATCGCCGCCGCAAACTTGCGCTGCTCGCGCAGAATTTCGGCGAGCGCCCCTTCGGCAAACAAGCGGTCGGGATTCAGCTTGGGTACCGCGTTGAAGATGTCGACCGCTTGGCGCGCCGCCTGTTCTGCTTCATGCATGTCGTCCCGTAGATTGAGCGCTAAGGCCTGCTCCGCCAGTGCCTCACCGACCGCGACGTCCCGCGGACCTCGCAGCTCGCGCGCCAGCGCGATGCTGCCGTCGAGGTCCTTGCTGGCCGCATCGAGATGACTGCGCCTCAGTTCCAGCCGGCCGCGATTCAGGAGGACTTGCGCGTAGACAACGGAGCGCTCCTGTCCCAACCGCTGCAGCATGGCAGCGGCCTCCCGTATCTGACGGTCAGCTTCGGCCAGCTCTCCGGTCAGGCGACTCTTGGCAGCCAGGTCGTTCAGCAGCTGCGCGGTGATCAAGTCGTCAGCGCCGCCGGTGAGCTTCTGGCGCACACCGAGCGCCTCCTGAAAAAAGCCGACCGCCTCGCGATAGTCACCGCGGCGGCTATACGCGCGTCCGACGGACGCGAGCAGTCGCGCGCGCAATTCGGGATCCTGGTTCGTGTCCTCCCGCAACCAGCGAGCGGCACGTTCCAATAGCTCCTTCGGCGTCTCCGGGCGGCCGGCCTCGGCGTAGCCGAACGGTTCGGTCTTCGCGAGCGTCTCCAGCATGAACTCGGCGACTTTCTCCCCGCGCTGGCGTTCCTGTTCGACGCGTGCTCGCTCTCCGGCGACACGTCGTGCCTGGATCGAGGTGTTGACCGCGAACGCAATGACGAACACTGCTGCCGCCAGCATCGCCGCGAACATCGTGCGGTTGCGACGTGCGAACTTGCACAAGGTGTACACCACACTTGGTGGGCGTGCTTCGACGGGTTCGTCACGCAGGTAGCGCTGGATATCGAGCAGCAGGTCATTGACGGTCTGGTAGCGGCGGGGCGGCTCCTTCTCCAGACACCGCATCACGATCCAATCGAGGTCGCCCTGAACCTCCTTGGGCGAGCGCGCGAGGGACTTCAGCCGCGCCGACGGTGTCAGCGGTTCCTCTTCACGGACCAGCCGGCGCATCTCCTCGGCGCTCGAGCTCAGCAGCTCTCGGGTGTCGAGCGGCGTGTAGCCGGTCAGGAGTTCATAGAGCAGTACGCCGAGACTGTAGATGTCGCTGCGCGTGTCGACATTACGCTGGCTGAGGTCCGTCTGCTCTGGACTGACGTAGGCCGGCGTGCCGATGAACTGCTCGATCGCAGTCTGCAGCGTCTGCTCGCTCAACGGACCCTGCGTCGCCTTGGCGATGCCGAAGTCGATGACTTTTACCACCGGCACGCCATCGTGCATCGTGACCAGCACGTTCGAAGGCTTGATGTCCCGGTGCATCACGCCCTTGTGATGCGCATGCTGGATCGCCTGGCACACCTGAATGAAGAGGTGCAGGCGCTCATCGATCGACAGCCGCAGCTGGTCACAGAACTCCGTGATCCGGATCCCGCGCACCAGCTCCATCACGAAGTAGGGGCGGCCCGTCGCCGTCGAGCCGGCGTCGAACACCTTGGCGACGTTGGGGTGATCCATCAGCGCCAGCAGCTGTTTCTCGGCCTCGAAGCGCGCGATGACCGCCTTGGTATCCATCCCAGGCTTGATGATCTTGAGCGCCACGTGACGCTTGACCGGTGCGAGTTGCTCGGCGAGATACGCGATGCCACAGCCGCCCTCGCCGAGCTCGCGCAGTGGCCGATAGGCACCGATCTGCTCGACGCCGCGCTCGCCGACGAAGTTGACCGCATCGTCGAAGGAGTTAAGCAAGACGTTGAGGCGATCGAGCGCGACTGAGTCGCCGGCGCACGCCCGCGCGATGTAGCGGCTACGCTCTGCGGCGGGCATCGCGAGTGCGCCCGCAAACAGATCCTCGTCCCCAGGAAACTGCGTCATGGTTGCCATACGCATAGTGCCATGCCGGCACTCTTGTTCTTGTCGTCGTCGCGATATCAGTTAGTGCGATTGCTTGCAGCTGCAGTGGCAGCGCCTCTGGTTGTGAGCATCAGCGCATCGAGCTCCTCACGCTGACCTCGATCGATGTAGAACTGACGGATGCGCTGCTGCGCCTTGATCTTCGCTTCCTGGTCGGCGTGCTCGTCCAGCGCGAGTGCTGTGTAGCTGCGCTTCAGGTATTTCTCCGCGTCGGCGTTGCGACCGAGCCGATAAAGGACCTCACCGAGCGCGCTTTCCGAGCGCGCGACACGCCATGCCGGCGCGCCGCTGCGTTTCCAGCGATTGACTGCTCCCGTCAGCACGCCCTCGGCGTCTTTCAGCTGACCAGTTCCAAGCAGCGCCTCGCCCAGAACATGCTCAGCAGAGGCGACGTATTGATGATCCGGTGGAAGGTTCTTCGTGAGCGCGGTAACCGCCAGTCGCGCCTGCTGCTCCGCCTCCCTGTACTTGCCCCGTTGCAGCAGGATTGCGCCAAGCACGGTGCGCTCATACGCCGTGACCGTATTCTCTTTCCCCGAGGACGCTTCCAGCGCCCGCAGCGAGCGCCGCGCATAGTCTTCTGCTTCGGGCAGCATTCCCTGCGCCTTCTTGATTCCTGCCAGGGAATCGAGCACGTCGGCGACCTTCGGGCTATTCGGGCTATAGAGCTTGGTCCATACGTCCAGCGAGTTCTCGAACAGATCTTCGGCTTCGCTGATTCGACCCTGCAGTTGCAATACCTGAGCCAGGCGCACCTCTGCGTCCACGCGATCCGGATGCATCGCCGGCCGTATCGCTGTGAACACGTCGACCGCTTCGCGGGCTGCCCGCTCAGCCGCAGGCAAATCGTCCTGCCACATGAAGACGACCGACAACTCCGTGTCCACATTGCCGACATCCGGATGCAGCGACGACTTACTGCGGAACAGCTCGCGGCTGTGCTCCAGGTTCGCGCGCGCCTCCGTCAGATTGCCCATGACGAGGTGGACCCTGCCGAGATCCATCAACAGCCTGGCATAGGTTTCCGAACGCTCGGTGCGGTGCTGTGTTGAGATCGTCAGCGCTTCGGACAGCAGCCGCTCGGCTCGTGGCAGGTTGTCCGTCTTGCGCATGACCATTGCGAGCTCGATCAGGATCGAGGCAGTCCGGGTACCCTCAGGATCCGGCAGTTGCCTGCGCAGGCGGAGTGAATCTTCGAGATACGGTACAGCTTGCTTGTACAAGTCGAGGCGCCGATAGGAGCGGCCGATGGCTTCCAGCAGCCGGGCACGTACCTCGGGTCGCTGATTGAGGTCGACGCGGATTCGGCGGCCGGCTTCGTCGAGCAGATCGCGTGCAGTGATGGTTCGGTCCAGGGCGGTCAGCGGCGTGGACGCATCGAAGATCTGCTCCATGAAGGCGTTGACTATCTGGACCGTTTCGCTTTCCAAAAGCACACGATCTCGCTCGGCCGCGACCCTTTGCGTCTGGATCGACATCGCGACAGCGAACGCGATGATGAACACGATGAACGCTGCACCGGCCGTTACGCCGAATGCATGACGGCGGATGAAGCGCTGCGAGTAGTAGACCCAATTGCCCTGGCGCGCCTGCACCGGCTCGCGCGAGAGATAGCGACGCACGTCGGATGCGAGCTGTTCGATCGAGTTGTAGCGGTGCTGCGGCTCCTTGCGCAGCGCGCGCATGACGATCGCGTCGACATCGCCGACCAGACGCTTCTGCAGCTTCTCCGGCGTTAGCCTGCGAGCCGCCGCGACCGCGAGAATCTCCGACTGTCCTTCCAGAGGTCCGCTCTCGCGCGCGCGCTTGACCGCCGCGCTGGGCCGCAGCGGATCGGTGATGCAGATCGAGCGCTCCATCTCGAGCTGGCTCGCCGATGTCGGCACTACGTACGGCCGCAACCCGGTCAGGAGCTCGTACATGACGACGCCCAACGCGTAGACGTCGCTGGCGGTGGTGACCGGCCGGCCGAGAATCTGTTCGGGACTCGCATACTCCGGCGTGAGCAGCCGGTCGTTCATGCGCGTGAGCGCCATCGTCGCAGCCGCTTCGCCCGCGTCGAGGAGCTTCGCGATACCGAAGTCGAGCAGCTTCGGCGCGCCTTCGGCCGTCACCAGGATGTTCGCGGGCTTCAGGTCACGGTGCACGACCAGGTTCTGGTGTGCGTATTGAACGGCGGCGCAAATATCGAGGAACAGCTGCAGCCGTTCGCGCACGCCCAGCTGCTGCCGATCGCAAAAGCGATCGAGCGGCTCGCCGTGCACGTACTCCATCACGAGGTAGGGATTGCCTTCCTCGGTTTCGCCCGCGTCGAGCAGGCGAGCGATGTTCGCGTGATTCAGGCTGGCGAGGATCTGGCGCTCGGCACGAAAGCGCAGGCCGAGCTCGCCTTGCATCGTGCCGCTATCGACGATCTTGACCGCGACCTGCGCCGAGTACTGGCGATCGGCGCGCTCGCCCAGGTACACGGTGCCGGTGCCGCCATGGCCGAGGACTGAAACGAGCTTGTAATTACCGACGATGCGGCCGACGAGTGCCCTGCGTCGATCGCGCGTCGTGGTATCGAGCGCCGCGCCGAGCGCCAACGTGAGCGGGCCGGTGCGCGCGCTGCCGGCATCGCAGGCGAGCAGGTCGAGCAGCTCCGTGCGCAGCTCGGTGTCGCCGCTGGTTTCTTTCGCTACGAAGGTTTGCCGCTCGGCGAGCGGCAACTCGACGGCGCGGGAGAACAGCTCTTGCAGCCGTTCCCAGCGATCGTCGGAACCCTTCCCTGTGCTGTCCGCGCTCATAACGCTTCGGGTTCGCGACTCCGTACGGGGCGGATTTCTCGCAGCATCCACGCCTTGGCGAGGCGGATCTCGCGATCCACGGTCGCCTCCGAGACCTTCAGCGTCTCGGACAACTCCTGGTAGGTCAGGCCGCCGAAGTAGTGCAGCTCGACCATCTCCGCGAGGCGCGGATTCTTGTCGGCCAGGCGGTCGAGCGCTTCGTCGATTTCGAGCACGTCGATCTCGCCGGCGGTCGCCGGCCCGAGATTCATGGCGTCCAGCTCATCGAGCGAGCCGGTCGTCGTGCCGCCGCGCTTTTCGCGGAAGCGCGTCTTGGCATGGTCGACGAGGATGCGGCGCATCTGCCGTGCCGCGACCGCAAAGAAGTGCGCGCGGTCCTGCCAGGAGACGTTCATCTCCACCAGTTTCACGAACGCTTCGTGGACGACGGCCGTCGCCTGGAGGGTATGGCCGGGCCGCTCCCGTTTCATGTAGCGGCGGGCTCGGTTGCGCAACTCCTCATATATGAGAGGCGTTAACCGCTCCAAGGCATGGGTATCCCCTGACTGCCACGCAGACAACAGCCTTGTCACTGCCTGGCGATCCGGGAGTGGTATGGCCGCTGCGATTGTGTTGCTCAGTGGACGGGTCTCCGAAACGGGGCCGTTCTTGGCTGTAAGTGTAAATACCGGCAGCCCGCATTCTGCCACCGATGGCCTCTCACTAGCGCAGGATTCGGGCCGCAATCCCAGTACGACTATCCCTGAGCGCCGCTCGCCCCGATCATCCCAGGTCGGGGCTATCCCCTTTTTACAACTGAGAAATGTCCTGATTGTCAGGGATTTTGTCTTGTTGTTAGCCCGACTGTGATGGAAATCACAGGACCATGTCGCTTAAGCCTGTGAACCGGTTCGCAAAATAGCCGGCAATTTAACTAATTCCTCCGGGAGGGGAGTTCTCATGCGCAAGTTCATCAATGGGTCGGTGGCGGTGGCGGTAGTGGTGGCGGGCGCTCTTTCGGGAGCGCAAGCGGTGGCGGACACCGGCACGGAAATCAAGAGGCCGGTGCTGCAGCTCGCGGACACCGGTTCGGAGATCAAGCGGCCGGTGCTGCAGCTCGCGGACACCGGTTCGGAGATCAAGCGGCCGGTACTGCAGCTCGCGGACACCGGCACCGAGATCAAGCGGCCGGTATTGCAGCTCGCAGACACCGGCACCGAGATCAAACGGCCGGTACTGCAGATCGTCGCGTAACGCAGGAGATCGATCATGAAGACTCGAATTGTTGTCGGCGCAGGTCTCTTGCTCACGCTGAGCACGGCAGTGGCCGGGACGCTGATGTATGGGAGCACGGTCGCGCAGACCGGCGCAGTCGCAGCCCCGATCACCATCACTGCCGAGACTCCGGTCACGCCGGAGATGCTCGCAATGTGGAGCGCGCAGAGCGACGAGGACGACGACTACATCGCGCCGAAAGTGCCGATCTGATCTGCCACGTCGACGTGTGACTGGGCGGTCTTATGCCCAGTCGCGCAGCGCGTTCTTGCGCGACACAACGCCGTTTGTCGGCAGCTACCGACAGACCTGCGAACTGTGCGCTCAATCACACGCGGTCGAGGGTTTGCCTCGGCCGCATCACACTTCGTTCGTTGACATATTTGCGGGCCGTATAGCACGCTAACCGCTGTTTTCTACGGGCAAACTCGCCGAAAGGCGAGGACGCAAAGCCACCGGTCTACGGGAGAGTTCCTAAGACAGCGGGGTTGCCAGCGCGGCTCTCTCGCGGCTGTCGCCCGCGCAGTCGTGTCCGCGGTCGACGAACGAGAGTGATGCCTCAGCTCATACAACTCGGTCCACCTTTGCGCGCTTCGTTGCGAGCGCGATCGCTCATTGCCGTGCTGGCAATGTGCGCTTCGCTGCTTTCGCTCGACGCCGCAGCCGACATCGTCAACAAGCCTGCTCCCGACTTCGCGCTGCGCTCGCTGCAAGGTCCGTCGGTGCGCCTGTCGGAGCATCTCGGCGAAGTCGTCATCATCAACTTCTGGGCGACCTGGTGCGGACCGTGCCGCCAGGAAATGCCGCTGCTCGATGCGCTTTACGGCAAGTACAAACAAGCCGGCCTGGTCATGCTCAGCGTCAACATCGATGACAAAGTCGAGCCCGCGATCGAGATGGCGCAGACGCTCAAGGTTTCCTATCCCGTGCTGTTCGACTCCCGCAAGGAAGTGAGCCGTGCCTTCGACGTGAGCGCCATGCCAGTCACCGTGCTGGTCGATCGCGCGGGCGTCGTGCGCTACGTCTCCGAAGGCTTCAAGCCTGGCTATGAAAGGCGTTACACCGACAAGCTGCGCGAGCTGCTGAACGATTAAAGGAACCCGATACCATGCTTCGATCCCTGACCCTGCTCGTCGTCGCGCTGTGCGCAAGCGCTGCGCTGGCCCAGGACGCCCCACTGCGGGCGCCGGTCCAAGGTGACGTCGTGCTCGATTCCCCCGCGGCCGCGCCTGCCGGGGAATTCCAGAGCCTCGACCAGGAAGTGCAGGCCCTGAAGAAGGAAGTGCTGGACCTCAACCGCGAGTTGTTCGTGCTCGAGGAGGACCTGCTGTTCCCGGCCAACACGCAGGTCGCCGTGTTCGTCTCGATGGACGTGGGCGAGTTCTTCGCGCTGGATTCGGTCACGCTCAAGCTCGACAACAAGGAAGTCGCCAACTACCTCTACACCGAGCGCGAGGCCCAGGCACTGCTCAAGGGCGGCGTGCACCGCGTCTTCATCGGCAATCTCAAGGCGGGCGATCACGAGCTGCTCGCGTTGTTCACCGGCCAGGGCCCGCACGTCCGCGACTATCGGCGCGGCGCCACGATCAAGCTGACCAAGGGCGTCGGCGCGAAGTATGTCGAGCTGAAGATCAGCGATCGCGCCACCAAGGCGCAGCCGGAATTCATCGTCAAGGAATGGGAGTGAGATGGTAGGGACGACCCTCGACTTGCTGCGTAAGGCAGGGCGGGGCGGCGTGCTCGCCGCCGTCGCTGGCGCGTTGGCGCTGGCGGCTGGACCCGTGGCCGCGCGCAGCAAACCCAAAGAGGAGAAGCCGTTGATCGGCACGCCGCAAGTGGTGCAGGACCTGCACTGGGGCGACGTCCTCTTCTATTTCTATCAGGGCGACTACATGCAGGCGCTGACGCGTCTCGGCGCCTCGCAGGACTTCAATCGCGTGACGCATCACGGCGTGGAGGCCGAGCTGCTCAAGGGCGGCTTGTATCTGTCGCTCGGCGAGCACGAGGAAGCGGGCCGCATCTTCCGCTCCTTGCTCAACGACAACGTACCGCTCGACGTGCGCAATCGTGCGTGGTTCTACCTCGCCAAGGTCTGGTATCAGCGCGAGTACCTGCAGCAGGCCGCCGACGCGCTCGCCTCGATTCGCGGTGCGCTGCCAGGGGACCTGGAACCGGAGCGCCACCTGCTCGAAGCGCAGGTGATGATGTACCTGGACCACTACGATGAAGCGATCCGAGCGCTCGAGCGCTGGCAGCCCGTCGGCGACGGCAGCGATGCCTGGACCTCGTATGCGCGCTTCAACATCGGCGTTGCGCTGGTGCGCAAGGACCGTCTGGACGACGCTGCGAAACTGCTCGACGCAGTCGGTCAGATTCCAGCGCCCACTGAAGAGCTGGCGGCATTGCGCGACAAAGCCAACCTGGCGCTCGGTTACGCGTGGCTGAAGGCCGGTCGTGCGAACGAAGCCAAGACAGTTCTGCAACGCGTGCGACTGGAAGGCCCGCAATCGAACAAGGCGCTGCTCGGTGCCGGCTGGGCCGACTCCGCGGAGCAGCACTATACGAAGGCGCTCGCGCCGTGGTTGGAGCTGCGCGGCAGGAACATGCTCGACGCAGCGGTACAGGAATCCTACCTTGCCGTGCCGTACGCCTATGCGCAGCTCGATGCGACCAAGCAGGCGGCGGACCAGTACATGTTCGCGGTCACGGCCTTCGATCAGGAGGCGCAGCGCATCGACCAGTCGATCGCGTCGATTCGCAGCGGCCAGCTGCTCGATGCGATCGTGGCCAACGACAAGGCCGACAAGGTCGGCTGGTATTGGCAGCTCGCCTCGCTCCCGGACGCGCCGGAGACGCGCTATCTGTATCACCTGCTCGCGACGCACGAGTTTCAGGAAGGCCTGAAGAACTATCGCGACCTGCTGCTCATGCAGCGCAACCTCGCGACGTGGTCGCTCAGCGTCACGGCGTTCGAGGACATGGTCGATACGCGCCGGCGCGCTTACGCCGAGCGCATACCTGGCTTGCAGCAGACGCTCGACACCGTCGATCTCGACGCGATGGAGAACCACAAGAACGAGATGGAATCGCGTCTCACGGGAATCGAGCGCGACGAGGACACCGCTGGTCTCGCAACCGCGCACGAGCACGAGCAATGGGTGAAGATCGAGCGCATCGAGCAAGTGCTCGCGAGCGCCGATCAGAGCGATCCGCTGGTGCAGGAGATGCGCGAGAAGACGCGGCTGCTGCGCGGCCGGTTGTTGTGGGATTTCAACGCGGGCTACAAGGCGCGATTGTGGCGCACGCGCAAGGAGCTGCGTGAGCTCGAGGTCGCCTACAAAGAGGCGCGGCGTCGCTGGGTGCTGGTCGAGCGCGCGCGCGAAGACTATCCCGCGCGGACCGAGGAGTTCGCGGGTCGCGTGGCGAATCTGCAGCCGCGCATCGGTGCGCTGAGCGCGAAGCTTGCTGCGGCCGCGCAGTCGCAGAATCAATACCTCGCCGCGATCGCAGTCAAAGAGCTCGAATCGCAGAAGGAGCGCCTGGCGGCGTATTCGCTGCAGGCGCGCTATGCATTGGCGTCGATCTACGACCGCGCGTCGAGCGGGAGCAGCAGCAAGGGGGCGGCACAATGAGCGCCGGCCATTCGCTGTCTCGCCACCTGTTGCTCGTCGCGGTCGCCTGTGTCGGCGCATTCGGCTCCGAATCGGCGGCCGCCGCGGACAAGAAAAATGCCGCGAAGCCGGTGCGCACGATCAAGGACCTGGAGAGCAAGGAGGTGCAGGTCTCGCCGGATCCGCCGACCGACGTGAAGCCGCAGCAGGCGATCGAGCAGTACCGCCGCTTCCTCGAGATGCAGTCGCAGAACGAGAAGATGCGCACCGAGGCGATGCGCCGTCTCGGCGACCTGCAGGTCGAAGTCGACGAGGCTGCGCGCGCAGCGGGCGTCGAGTCGGGCGTCGAGGGCATGGAGCTGAAGGAAGCAATTCAGCTCTACGAAGGGCTGCTGAAGTCGCATCCCGACTATCCGCGCAACGACGCGGTGATGTATCAGCTGTCACGCGCGCACGAATCGCAAGGCAAGCCGGAGAAGGCGCTGGCCGTGCTCGATCAGCTGGTCGCGAAGTATCCGCAGAGCCAGTGGTACACCGAAGCGCAGTTCCGCCGCGGCGAGATTCTGTTCAGCGCGGGTCGCTACCATGACGCTGAGCTCGGTTACAACGCCGTCGTCAAGGCGGGGCCGGCGGGCGATTTCTACGAGCAGGGCCTGTACAAGCACGGCTGGTCGCTGTTCAAGCAAAGCCGCGGCGAAGAGAGCGTCGCTTCGTTCCTGAAGGTGCTCGATCGCGTCCTGATCCGCGACGGCAAGCTGCGCGATCGCGATTCGCTGACGCGGCCGGAACGCGAGCTCAGCGAAGACACGCTGCGCGTCATGGCGATTACGTTCTCGGATCTCGACGGTCCCGAGACGCTCGATGCACTGCTCAAACAGCGCGGCAGCGATCCTGTCTACGCGCACATGCTGTACGAAGGTCTCGGCAATCTCTACATCACCAAGGAACGTTTCCAGGACGCCGCATTGGCGTTCGAGGCGTGGGCGAAGCGCCGGCCGGACGACCGTTACGCGCCATCGCTGCAGATGCGGACGATCGAGGCTTATCAGAAGGGCGGATTCGCCTCGCTGGTGCTCGAAGGCAAGCAGGCGTTCGTGGAGCGCTACGCGTTCGGCTCGCCGTTCTGGCAGTCGCGCACGGTTGCAGATGCGCCGGAAGTCGCCGCGCAGCTGCAGACTACGCAGAAGGATCTCGCGGAGTACTACCACGCGAAAGCGCAGAAGAGTAAGAGCATCGAGGACTACACGGCAGCGGCGCGCTGGTATCGCGCGATGCTGGACTCCTTCCCGCAGGACCCCGGCGCGCCGGCGACGCGCTACCTGCTCGGCGAAGTGCTGTTCGAATCGCAACGCTACGCGGAAGCCGCGCGCGAGTACGAGCGCACGGCGTACGACTATCCGCTGCACGCCAAGTCGTCTGCGGCCGGCTATGCGGCGCTGATCGCGTATCAGAAGCACGAGCCGTCGTTGACCGGCGAGTCGAAGTCGCTGTGGCATCGTCAGTACATCGAAAGCTCGCTGATGTTCGCGACCAGCTTCCCCGAGCACCAGGATTCGGCGCGCGTGCTGACCAAGTCCGACGAAGAGCTGTTCGCGCTGAACGAGTTCGATCGCGTCATCGAGGTGTCGAAGCAGATCCTGGAGCGCAATCCGCCGGTCGAGCGCGGCTATCAGCGCACCGCGACGACCCTGCTCGCACACTCGCTGTTCGATCGCCAACGCTACGTCGAAGCCGAGGCTGCTTATGTGCGCGCGCAGGGCTTCCTCGCGTCGAACGATCCGGATCGTCCGGCGATCGAGGAGCGCATCGCGGCGTCGATCTACAAGCAGGCCGAGGCGAAGAAAGCGGCGGGCGACGCCGTCGGCGCGGTCGACGACTTCCTGCGCGTCGGCGCGCTGGCGCCGAACGCGAAGGTTCGCGCGAATGCCGAGTTCGACGCTGCGGGCATCCTGATCACCAACAAGCAGTGGGAGCGTGCGTCGCAAGTGCTCGAAAACTTCCGGCGCGCTTATCCGACTCACGCGCTGGCACCCGAAGTCACGCGCAACCTGGCTGTCGCGTATCTCGAGCTCGGTCGCTCGACGCAGGCCGCCGGCGAGTTGGAGCGCATCGCAGCGCGCACTGAAGAGTCGGCGGACGTTCGACGCGAGGCCTTGTGGCAAGCCGCCGGCCTGTACGAGAAGTCCGCATCGCCGACCAACGCAGCGCGACTGTACGCGAGCTACGTGGAGCAGTACCCGATGCCGCTCAATCCCGCGATGGAAGCACGCCAGAAGCTTGCAGACATGGCGAAGGCGCAGAACGACTACAAGGCCCGCGTGCAGTGGAATGAGGACATCATTCGCGCCGACGCGATGGCAGGCGCCGCACGCACCGATCGCAGCAAATACCTTGCTGCGAAGGCGACGCTCGAGGGCGTCGAGCCGCAGGCCGCGATGTTCACTGCGATCAAGCTGGTCGTGCCGCTCGACAAGTCGCTGAAGTCGAAGCGCACCCAGATGGAGAAGGTACTGACGGCCTACGGCAAAGCACTGGACTATGGTGTCGCCGAGGTGACCACTGCCGCGACTTTCGGCATGGCCGAGCTGTATCGCCAGCTCGGCGCCGACCTGATGGCCTCGGAGCGACCCAAGGGTCTCGATGCGGATGCGAAGGAACAGTACGACGTGCTGCTCGAAGAACAGGCGTTCCCGTTCGAAGAGAAGGCGATCGAGCTGCACGAGACGAATGCGCGGCGCACCGGCGACGGCGTGTACGACGAGTTCGTGCAGCGCAGCTTCGACGTGCTCGCGAAGCTCAAGCCGGCGCGCTATGCCAAGGCGGAAAAGAGTGAAGACTATGTGCCGACGTTACGCTGAAACAGGCTTGGTGAGCGTCGTCGCGCTGCTGCTGCTCGCGGCTTGCGGCTCATCGCCGCCGGCGCCCCCCGAGAAGAATGGCAAGGTCGAGAAGGCGGCGAAGGTCGAGAAGGGCGCGGCCAAGCAAGAGGTGCCCGCCGAAGGAACTGCCGATGCAGCCGCCGCACCGGTCGAGGAGCCGTTGCCGCCGGAGGCAGTGCAAAAGTTCGATCAAGCTGTCGTGCACATGAGTGCCGGCGATGCCACGACTGCCGAACGAGAATTCCGCGAACTCGCGGAAGCGTATCCGACGTTCTCGGGCCCGCTGCTGAATCTCGGCATCCTGCAAGTGAAGGCCGGACACTTCGAAGACGCGGCGAAGACATTGAACAGCGCGGTCGAGCGCAACGCCAACAACGCGCAGGCGTTCAATCAGCTCGGCATCGCCTATCGCAAGCTCGGTCGCTTCAAGGACGCGGATGGCGCGTACCAGAAGGCCGTGCAGATCGATCCGAACTACGCGATCGCCTATCTCAATCTCGGCGTGCTGTGCGATCTGTATCTGCAGCAGCCGGCGCGCGCGCTGGAAGCTTACGAGCGCTATCTCGCGCTCGCGGGCGCACCGGATGAGAAAGTCAGCGGTTGGGTCACCGAGATCAAGAAGCGCCTGGGCAGCGAGCGCTCAGCGAGGGCGGAATGATGTTCAGTCAGATCCTGCGTGCAGTGCCGGCTTTGCTGCTGACGACTGCAGCCTTCGCTGCGGAGCCGGCAGCGGAGCAAACGTCTCCTGCTGCGCCGCCGCCGAAGGCGAGTACTGATGCATCGCCGGCGGTCGATACGTCCGCATCGCCGGCAGTCGATACGTCCAAGGCCGCCGATGCTGCACCAGGACGGCGCGCGCAGAACGATCGCGTGATCCTCGACACCACGATCGTCACCGGCAATCGCGAGCTGCCGAAGGTGCTGTACATCGTGCCGTGGAAGAAGGCCGACCTCGGCGACCTGCCGGCGCAGCCATTCAATACGCTGCTCGACGAAGTTCTGACGCCGGTCGACCGTGACGTTTTTCGTCGCGAAGTGACGTACTACGGTGTTGTCTCATCAGGCGGTAATGCTTCCCCCGCAGCGCCGGCGTCGCCCGATGGGGCCAGCAGCGCGTCGTCTCGCGGTGATGAGAAGTAGGTCGCAGCATTGCAGTTTTACCTAATGACACTCTGACTTATCGGATTTCACTTACACCGACGCGCGCCAGCGCGCGCTCTCGGCACGGCACTGCAGAGGAGACTACGTCGATGGAGTTCTATCATTTTGTCGTCAACTTCTTTCGCGACGGAGGCTTCTTCCTCTATCCGCTGGCGGCGATCTTCGTCGTCGGCGTGGCGATCGCGATCGAGCGCTTCATCTACCTGAGCGTCGAGACCACGAGCAACCGCCGGCTGTGGGGCACGCTCGTGCCGCTGATCAACGCCGGCAACTTCAAGCAGGTGGTCGCGATCACCTCGAAGTCGAAGGCTGCGATCGCCACGGTGCTCAACTACGGCATCGCGCGGCTCGCGAGCGCGCGGCGCCGCGATGACGTCGAGAAGGCGATGGACGAGAGCCTGCTCGAAATCATCCCGCGCATGGAGAAGCGCACGCACTATCTCTCGGCGCTCGCCAACATCGGCATGCTCACCGGTCTGCTCGGCACGGTCATCGGCCTGATCTCGGCGTTCGCCTCGATCGCGCAGGCGAATCCCGCCGAGAAGGCCAGCCTGCTCGCCGCGAGCATCTCGGTCGCGATGAACAACACCGCCTCGGGTCTGTTGTGCGCGATCACGCTGCTGCTGGCGCACATGTTCCTGGAAGCGAAGACCACCAAGCTGATCGACAGCCTGGAAATCGCCGCGGTCAAGTTCCTGAACTCCGTCGTCGAGCGTCGCCAGGACATGGACGCGCCCGACGAGCACCCGGCGCCGCGCGGTCGCACCGCTCACGGCATCGCGTAACTCGACGGCAAGCCGCAGGAGCTAGCCAATGGCTCAGTCCAAGGTCGCGCGGCGGGTGTCGCGCAATCATGCGCGCTACCGCGGGCGCCATGAGATCAACGTCGTGCCGATGATCGACATGATGATCATCCTGGTGTTCTTTTTGATCTTCACCGCGGTCTTCACCAAGACGAACATTCTCGAGCTCAACCTGCCCGGCGCGGACAGTGCCGTGCCCGATCTGCCGGAAGGGTTGAATCTCGAAGTGATCATCCGCGCGGACAAGATCGAGGTCGCCGATCGCGGCACCGGCCTGTTGAAGAGCCTGCCCTCGCAGCAGGGCACGTACGATCTCAAGGGCCTGCAGGAATACCTGACGCTGGTGAAGTCCAAGTACAACGACAAGACGGACGCGACGATCCTGCTCGAGCAGGACATCGCATACGACACGCTGGTCAAGGTGATGGACACGGTGCGCGTGTTCCCGGTGCCCGGCTCGAAGTGGGACGTGGCCGAGCTGTTCCCGGATGTCTCGGTGGGAGACGCGCCGACATGACGCCTTATCGAATCAAACGCCACCGCAAGCGCGGCAACAAGGTCGAGGGCGGCAACCACATGACGCTGGTGCCGTTCATCGACATGCTGACGATCCTGGTGGTGTTCCTGCTGGTGCACACCTCGGACGTCGACGTGCTGCCGAACACCAAGAACATCTCGATCCCCGAGTCGATCTCGGACAAGAAGCCGCGGCCGACCGTCGTGGTGATGATCACCAAGGAAGATCTGCTGGTCGACGGCCGCTCGATCGCGACGCTGGCGGAGATCGAGTCTTCGCCGTCCGCCGTGATCGCGCCGCTCAAGGCGGCGTTGCAGAGCCAGGCCGACAAGGTGCTGGCGGGCGCGGCGAAGGACGAGATCAAGGACCGCGAAGTGACGATCCTCGGTGACCGCACCACGCCCTACAAAGTGCTGCGCAAGGTGATGGCGACTGCCACCGATGCCGAGTACGGCAAGGTGTCGCTCGCCGTCATCGAGCGTGAGACCGGTGGCGCGGCCGCGGCCACTGCGCGCACGGCGTCACTGATCAACTAGAGAGCTGCGAAACCTCTATGGTACTTGCTCCTTTCTACCGCCTGTATGACCTGCCTTGGTCGCCGACCGAGGAGGTGGAGCGGCGTTTTCGCAAGGTCGTGCGGAACGCCTTCATCGTCTTTGCGGTCTTCGCGATCCTGATCCCGCTGCTGCCGGTGCGCGAGCGCAACCTGGCGAAGGCGCCTGAAATTCCCGACCGCATCGTCAAGCTGGTGCTCGAGAAGAAGGTGCCGCCGCCGCCACCGCCGCCGAAGATCGAAGAGAAGAAGCCCGAGCCCGAGAAGAAAGTCGAGCAGCCGAAGCCGCCGCCGCCGAAGCCGGATGCGCGCGAGCGTGCTCAGAACGCCGGCCTGCTCAAGCTGCAGGACCAGCTCGCGGATCTGCGCGACAACGCGATCCTCGACAAGGCGGCGCAGACCAAGAATCTGACCGGCAAGATCGGCGAAGACACGCGCTCGGAGCGCTCGTTGATCACCTCGAAGGTCGGTACGAGCAGCGGCGGCATCAACACCGCCAGCCTGAGCCGCGGCTACGGCGGCGGCGCGGGCTCGCTCAGTGGTCATACGACTACGCAGGTTTCGTCGGCGACGCTCGCCGCGCAGGGGACCAATAAGGTCGCGCGCGGCGCCGGCAGCGGCAAGGCGTCGCGCAGCGAAGAAGAGATCGCGATGGTCTTCGATCGCAACAAGGGCGCCATCTACGCGCTCTACACTCGCGCGCTGCGCGACAAGCCCGACCTCCAGGGCAAGCTGGTGCTGGAGCTCACGATCGCCGCCGACGGCTCGGTCATGAAATGCGCAGTGGTTTCGAGCGAGCTCAACGATCCCGAGCTGGAGCGCAAGCTCGTGGCGCGCATCAAGCTGTTCCAGTTCGAGGCCAAGGACGTCGGCACGATCACGGTGACGAAGCCGATCGACTTCTTCCCGGCCTGATCGCCCGGCGCGGACTTAACCGGCCGTTATACCTCTCGTCCGGGCGGGCCCACCGCCCGCCGCTGGGCGCTTGCCATTCCGGGGCGCTGCGCTGATGATCCGCAGCCAATGAATCTCGATTCCGAAATCCGGCACTTCGAAGAGATGTCGTCGCTGGAAAAGTCGCGGCTGCTGGCACATTTCATGTACGAAATGACGCTCGAAGCGCGTAATTTCTACGGCGCCGGCGGCGACCAGTCGACCATCGATCCCCACAAGATGCGCTTCATCAATGAAGTGCAGCATCGCGTGACCCGCTTCATCGAGCAGATCCTGATCGACGATCCGGCGCGCCCTTCCGACGAAGTGCTGCTGCGGCTGCTGCTCGCGCCGCGCGCGGAGAAGGCCATCGAAGGCCTCGTGCACTCCGCGTACACCCGCACGATTCAGGCGATCAGCTAGCCTCGGCGCGGCGCTCTGCCACCTGCGCCGGCTCGACATCCGATTCGAACAACTGCTCCAGCTCGCGCGCTGCCTGCTGCGCCGACTGGATCAGCTTCTGCTCGTCGTCGCGGAACTCACGCTGCGCCTGCAGCTGCTTCTTGTCGTGCGCATCGAAGCGACGAATGCTCTCGATGGCATCCGCCCGTGTCAGGCCAAGCGCTTCCAACGTGTGTTGCGCGAGGTCGAGGCTCGACAGGTACGTCTCGCGAATGAAATAGCGCACGCCGATATCCATGAGTCGCAGCGCATGCTGGCGATTGCGGGCGCGCGCCATGATCTTGAGATTCGGGAAATGCCTCCGCACCAGCTCGGCGGTACGCACCGATGCATCGATGTCATCCAACGCGAGCACGAACACTTCGGCGCGTGCGGCGCCGGCTGCCTGCAGCACCTCCAGGCGCGAGGCGTCGCCGTAATACACCTTGTTGCCGAAGCGGCGCACGAAGTCGACCTGCGCGACGCTGCCTTCGAGCGCAGTGAACGATATCCGGCGCATGCGCAGGACACGGCCGATGATCTGGCCGAAGCGACCGAAGCCGGCGACGATCACTCTGCTGTCCTGGCTCTCGACGCGATCGAACTCGCGCTGCTCGAGCTGCGCGAACCGCGGCTCGATCACGTTGGTGTGCAGCGACATGAGCAGCGGGCTCACGATCATCGAAATGGTGACGACGATCACCAGCAGCTCGGCGAGCGATGGGTCCATCACACGATGCGTCACCGCGAGCGAGAACAGCACGAAGCCGAATTCACCCGCCTGTGGCAGCGCGAATGCCAAGCCGCGCGCGCTGTCGGCTGAATGGCGCGTCGCGCGCGCCAGCGCGTACAACAGCACGAATTTCACGGTGATCAGGCCTGCCACGAGCAGTGCGATGCGGCCCGGTTGCTCGAGCAACAGACCGAGGTTGGCCGACAGGCCGACCGACATGAAGAACAGGCCGAGCAGCAAGCCTTTGAATGGCTCGATGTCGGCCTCGAGCTCGTGCCGATACTCGCTGTCCGCGAGCAGCAGCCCGGCGACGAAGGCTCCCAGCGCCATCGACAGTCCGACGGCGTTGACCAGCAGCGCAGTGCCGAGCACGACGAACAATGCGGCAGCGGTAAACGCCTCGCTGACCTTGGTCTCGGCAACGATGCGCAGCACCGGACGCAGCACGTAGCGGCCGCCGAACACCAATATCGCAAGTACCGCGAGTCCTTTCGCGCCGCTCAACAGCGTCTGCGTCAAGTCTTTCTGCTCGCCGCTGAGCAGCGGCAGGATCGCGAGCATCGGCATCACAGCGATGTCCTGGAACAGCAGGACCGCGAAGCTGGAGCGCCCATAGTGGGTGTTGAGTTGCTGGCGCTCTGCCAGCAATTGCAGTACGAGCGGCGTCGATGACAGCGATAACGCGAACGCCGTCACCAGCGCTGCATTTGCTGGCAGGCCGAGCGCAAGTGCGATCAGTGTGAACACTGCGGTGGTGGCCAGGACCTGCGCGAGGCCGAGGCCGAAGACGGCCTTGCGCATCGCGCGCAGCCGCGAAGGCTGCAGTTCCAGACCGATCACGAACAGCAGCAGCACTACGCCGAACTCGGCGGTGTGCCTCACGAGCTCGGTGTCCTGAACGATGCGCCGTCCGAAGACCCCGATCACGACGCCGGCTGCGAGGTAGCCGAGGATCGAGCTGAGCCGCAGCCGGCGGAACAGCGGGATCGCGAGCACCGTGGCGCCGAGAAATACGGCAATCTGGGCGGTGAAGGACATGAGGGCCTCGGTGGCAATGACTCGAGTGACAAGGGTGACACAAGTCCTGCTAGACTCGCGCGCACTTCCGCGCCCCACTGCCCATGCCTCGCTCCGACATTTCGTTTCCGCTCAAAGACGCCGAGCTGCGCGAAGACGTGCACATGCTCGGCGCGCTGGTCGGCGAAGTGATCCGCGAGCAGGGCGGCGATGCCTTGTTCGAAGCCGTGGAGCAGGACCGGCAGGCGGCGATCGCGCGTCGCGACGGCAGCGCCGAAGGTGACCGCGAGCTGTCGACTCGCACCCGCGACGTTCCGGCCGCGCAAGCGCGCGATCTGGTGCGCGCGTTCTCGCTGTGGTTCGAGATGGTCAACATGGCGGAGAAGGTCCACCGCATCCGCCGGCGTCGCCAGTATTTGAACGAGGGCACGACGCAGCCCGGCGGCATCGTCGAGGCCGTGACGCGACTGAAGGCGCAGGGACTCGGGCTGGACGAGATCCGCCGCCTGATGATCGAGATCTGGATCGAGCCGGTGTTCACGGCGCATCCCACCGAATCGACCCGGCGCACGATCCTGCGCAAGCAGCAGAAGATCGCGCAGCTCATGCTCGGCCGGCTCGGCCTGTCGCGCACGGCAGCCGAAACGCGGCAGATCTGGGACCGGATTCGCAGCGAGATCACCGGCAGCTGGCAGACGGCGGAGAACTCGCGCGAGCGGCTCAGCGTCGCGGATGAGCGCGAGCACGTGCTGTTCTTCATCGGGGAGATCCTGTTTCAGATCGTGCCGATCTTCTACGAGGAGATCGAGTCGGCGCTCGAGCAGGCCTACGGCGCCGAGGTGCGCGAGCGGGAGTTGCCCGAGATCCTGCGTTTCGGCTCCTGGGTCGGCGGCGACATGGACGGCAATCCGGACGTGCACGCCAAGGCGATCCGCGAGACGGTCGCCCGCCATCAGCAGATCATCGTCAACCGCTACTTCCTCGAGTGCCAGGGTCTCGCCGAAACGCTGTCGCAGAGCGCGACGCGAGTCGGTATCTCGTCGGCGTTACAGGCGCGCATCGAGCAGTACACGACCTTGCTGCCCGGCGCTTCGACGCTGTCGCCGGCGCGGCACGATCGCATGCCGTATCGCGTGTTCCTGGGTCAGATCATGGAGCGACTGCGCGCGACCTACGATTCGCGCGCCAATCACTACGATTCGGCCAACGAGTTCCTCGGCGACCTGAATCTCATCGTCGACAGCCTGCGCGCCAACAAGGGCGAGCATGCCGGGCTGTTTCAGGTGCGCCGGCTGATCCGCCGCGTGCGCACGTTCGGCTTCCATCTCGCGACGCTCGACATTCGCCAGAATGCCGGCGCTCATCGCAGCGTCATCGCGCAGGGTTTGGGCGATCCGCAGTGGTCTGCGCGCAGCAGCGAGGAGCGTACCGTGCGTTTGCGTGAGGCCATCGAGCGCGACGAAGCTCCGGTCTGCGTGCTCGATCCCAGCGGCAAGCGCAGCCTGTGGGTTTTCGAAGCGCTGACTCACTGTCGACATCGCTACGGCACCGATGCCATCGGCCCGTATGTCGTCAGCGCTGCGCGCGGCGTCGACGACATGCTTTCGGTGCTATTGCTGTCGCGCTGGGCAGATACGACGGACAGTCGTTCCGGCGACGTGCCGACAGACGTCGCGCCGCTGTTCGAGTCTGCCGCGGCGCTGCGTGCGTGCGGCGAGATCATGACGCAGGTGTTCAACGAGCCGGCGTACCGCAAGCACCTGATCGGTCGCGCGAATCACCAGTACGTGATGATCGGTTACTCGGCGAGCAACAAGGAAAGCGGCATCGTCATGTCGCGCTGGCTGCTGCGCAAGGCGCAGGAAGCACTGTTCGCTGCGGCCGATCGCGCCGGCATCGACCTCACACTGTTCCACGGCCAGGGCGACGGCGGTTCGCGCGGCGGTGGGCGCACCGAAGTACTCGTCCGCAGCGGACCGGACAGCGCGCGCCGCGGGCGACTGCGCATCACGGAACAGGGTGAGCTCATCAACGAGAAATACGGGCTGCGCCCGATCGCTCTGCGGGTCTTCGAACAGGCTTTCAACGCGTTGACGCTTTCACGTACCGGGGTGATTCCGCCCGAGCATGTCGATCGGCGCTGGCGCGAGGTGATGGACCTGTTGGGCGACGAAGCCACACGCGTCTACCGCGCAACCGTGTACGAGGACGCGGAGTTCGCCGAGTTTTTCCGCCAGGTCTCGCCGATCGACGTGATCGAGCGCATGCAGATCGGCTCGCGGCCGACGTCGCGCGTCGAGCGCACGAGCATCGAGGCGCTCCGCTCGATACCGTGGGCTCATGCATGGTCGCAATGCCGTTACCTGTTACCGGGCTGGTATGGCGCAGGCAGCGCCTTGGCACTCGCATCGCAGAAGCTCGGCGAAGGGATGCTGCGCCAGATGTACGAGGGCTGGTTCTTCTTCACGAACCTGATCGACGACGTCGAGTTGGCGCTGGCCCGCGCCGACCTCGGCATTGCCGCTGCGTACGAAGGCTTGGTCGAAGAAAAGTACCGGCGCTTCACTGGGCTGCTGCGCGCCGAGTACGAGCTGACTCGCCAGCAGGTGCTCAAGGTGCGCGGCGTCGAGCGCTTACTGGACGGTGAACCGACCGTGCAGCGCTCGATCACGCTGCGCAATCCGTACATCGACCCGATGCATCTCGTGCAAGTGGATCTGCTGCGGCGCTGGCGCGCCAGCGGCACGAACGACAGAGAACTGTTAAATGCGTTGGTCGCGACAGTGAGCGGGATCGCGCAGGCGCTGCAGGGTGCCTAACTAAAGTTAGCCTGTCTTAGCTTCTGCGAGATGCGGCAGCAACCAGTTGACGATGGACTCGTGACCGACTTCCTTCGGCCCGGTGAACAGCTCCGGCTGATCGCGCAGCAAACGATAGGCAAACGCGACCGCATCAGTCGCATAGCGTCGGCGTGATTCCGGTAGTCGGAACCACTCTTCCAGGACGCGCGCCTGCGTATCGACCAGCGATTTGAGGTCAATGCTCGTCAACTGCCCCTCTCCCGAGCGCGCCGGAACATAGCAGCGTGCAAATCGCTGCGCATCCGTTTTTTAACAAGACAAGGTCGAAAGCGCGTGCGCGCTGTCGCGTTCGCGGGACGCGCGCAACGAATCGCGCCCGACAAACAGACAGATAGCTTGTGCTATCGAAACCAAAACGCGCGCGTGTGCGTCGTGCCTTTCGAGTCGCCGCGCAGGCGTTTACGAATTTTCGGCAAATTCCTGCGCAGTGCAGGCGCACCTCGCCGACGCCTTCACGTTTCTTGTCAGCGCAGGCAACCGATGAGCGAGGAGCGATCTTTGATCGTCTTCAGGCACACCGTAGTCATGCTGCGCTGGACGCCCGGCATGCGCGAGATCTCCGCACGCAGGATCTGATCGAGATCCGCGATGCTCGGCACGAGCACGTGCAGGAGATAGTCGCCTTCACCGGCGGTGGTGAAGCACTGGAGCACCGAGCGATGACGGATCGCAGCCGCTTCGAACTCGGCGTGCTTCGCCGGGTTGATCGTCGCGTGGATGAACGCGTGGATCTCCAGCCCGAGCTGGCTCGGGTCGAGCTCGGTGCGGTAGCCCTTGATGACGCCGCGCTGCTCGAGGTCGCGGACCCGCGCCCAACATGGCGTCTTGGACAGCGCGACCTTGTCGGCGAGCTCCGCGTAGGACAAACGGGCTTCCTCTTCCAGCACCCGCAGAATGGCGATTTCGGTACGGTCCAACATTAGAACGCTCGTTCGTGAAAATGCAGGTTTGTAGAACTAGCGTTTTTCGGCTCTGCAGGCAAGCTCCGTAATGCCGAACAATGTCCCGCGGCCCGAATCCGAGAATCCGCCTCATGGATCTCGTGCAACCGCGCAGCCCCCGCGAGCTGGCCGCAGTGCGCAGCTGGGACGCAAGCGATCCGCTGCGTACCTTTCGCGAGCGCTTCGACCTCCCGCCCAACGTCGTCTACCTCGATGGCAATTCGCTCGGCGCCCTGCCGCGCGCGACCAAGCAGCGCATCGCCGCCGTCGTCGCGGACGAGTGGGGGATCGGGCTGATTCGCAGCTGGAACGACGCTGACTGGATCCGTGCCCCGCGCCGGGTCGGCGACAAGATCGCCGGTCTGATCGGCGCCGCGCCGGGCGAAGTCATCGTTGCCGACTCCACTTCCGCAAATCTCTTCAAGTTGATCACTGCCGCGCTTGCCGCACGGCCAGGGCGCCGCGAGCTGCTGTCCGAGCCCGGCAATTTCCCGAGCGATTTGTATGTGATCGAGGGCGCCTTGCGTGGCCTGCGCGACCGTAGCTTGCGGCTGGAGCCCGCGGAACGATTGATCGATTGCATCACCGAAGACACGGCGTTGGTCGTCTTGACCCACGTTCACTACAAGAGCGCGGCCATGCATGACATGCGCGCCATCACCGCACGCGCACACGAGAAAGGCGCGCTGGTGCTGTGGGATCTCAGTCATAGCGCCGGCGCGTTGCAGGTCGATTTGAATGCCTGCGATGCCGACTTCGCTGTCGGCTGTGGCTACAAGTATCTGAACGGCGGCCCGGGCGCGCCAGCCTTCCTGTTCGTGGCGCGGCGCCACCAGGCGAGCAGCGTGTCGCCGCTCAGCGGCTGGATGGGTCACGCACGCCCGTTCGACTTCGTCGACGGTTATGCACCCGCCGCCGGCATCGAGCGTTTTCTCTGCGGCACGCCGCCGATTCTCGGGCTGCTGAGCCTGGAGTGCGGCGTCGACGTGCTGCTCGAAGCCGGTACTGCGGCGCTGCAGGCGAAGGCGCAGCGGCTGTGCCAGCTGTTCAGCACGCTGGTGGAAGAGATGTGCGACGGACACCTGCAGCTGCTGAGCCCGACGGACCCACGCCAGCGCGGCAGTCACTTGGCGTACGCGCATCCCAACGGCTACGCGGTGATGCAGGCACTGATCGATCGCGGTGTGATCGGCGATTTCCGTGCTCCTGACTGCCTGCGCTTCGGCTTGGTACCGCTGTACACGCGCTACGAAGACGTGTGGCACGCGGTCACAACGCTGCGCGATGTGCTGCACACGCAGTGCTGGTCCGAACCTCGATACGCCGTGCGAGCTGCCGTGACATGAATGCCCACTATTCAGCCGCGTCGCTCGGCGACGCATACACGGCGCACATCGACACTTTCGCGCGCGACCGCCTGCCGCCGCGCGAGCAGTGGCCGGAGTTCCGCTTCGATCTGCCGGAGCTGCACTATCCGCCGCGCCTGAACTGCGCTTCCGTGCTGCTCGACGAAGCGATTCTCGAAGGCCACGGCGCACGTATTGCCCTGTACTCGTCGAGCGGCAACTGGACCTACTTCGAGCTGCTCGAGCGGGCCAATCGCATCGCCAACGTGCTGGTGCGCGACCTCGGTGTGGTGCCGGGCAACCGGGTCCTGCTGCGCGGTGTGAACACGCCGACGTTGGTTGCGAGTTGGCTCGCTGTAATGAAGGTGGGCGCGATCGCAGTCACGACCATGCCGATGCTGCGAGCCAAGGAGCTCTGCGTCATCGCCGAGCGGGCGCAGATCGACCACGCGATTTGCGAAGCGCGCCTCGTTGCCGAGGTGCACGAAGCAGCACGGACGACCGGCCGCCTGGCGCGAGTAGTGACGTATGGCGACGGCGCGCTGGAACGGCTGATGGCGCAGCGAACCGACGAGTTCAAGAACGTCTCGACCGCGTCCGAGGACGTGTGTCTGCTCGCGTTCACGTCCGGCACGACGGGCAATCCCAAGGCCACGATGCACTTCCATCGTGACGTGCTGGTCATGCGCGACGTGGTCGGCGGGCATCTGCTCGAAACGAGCCCCGATGACATCTACACCGGCAGCCCGCCGCTGGGCTTCACGTTCGGCCTCGGCGCGCTGCTCGTGTTTCCGCTCGGTGGCCGCGGCGCGGTTGCGTTGGTCGAGCAACCGACACCCGACAATCTGCTGGACGCGATTGCCCGTTTTCGGGCGACCGCATTGTTTACGGCACCAACTGCGTATCGCGCGCTCGTGCAGCAGGTCGGCGGCCGCGACATTTCGAGCCTGCGCCGCTGCATTTCGGCGGGTGAGGCCTTGCCGAAGGCGACTTCTGACGCATGGTACGACGCGACCGGCTTGCGCATCATCGACGGCATCGGTGCCACCGAGATGATCCACATCTTCATTTCGGCGAAAGGTGACGACATCCGCCCCGGTGCAACCGGCAAGCCGCTGCCCGGCTATCAGGCCTGCGTGCTCGACGACGCAGGCCGTCCGCTGTCGCGGCCGAACGCCGGACGCCTGGCCGTCAAAGGCCCGAGCGGTTGCCGCTATCTCGACGATCCGCGCCAGCTCGAGTACGTGCAGAACGGCTGGAATGTCACCGGCGATCGCTACTACATCGACGAGGACGGCTACTTCTGGTTCCAGGCGCGCGCCGACGACATGATCATCTCGGGCGGCTACAACATCGCCGGACCGGAAGTGGAGGCTGCGTTGCTCCAGCATCCGGCTGTGAGGGAATGCGCCGTGGTCGGTGCACGCGATGAGCAGCGTGGACAAATCGTCAAGGCTTATGTCGTCGCGAATGCGGGTCACGTCGCCGGCGAAGCGCTTGCACGCGAGCTGCAGGAGCACGTGAAGCGCGCGATCGCGCCTTACAAGTATCCGCGCGCGGTGGAATTCGTACCCGAGCTGCCAAAAACGCCCACGGGCAAGCTGCAACGCTACGTTTTGCGCGAACGTTCATGACAACAGAGCATGTGGGTCAGGCTCTAACCTGACTCCTTGTCTCTTCTTACATCTTCCCGTCCTATCCAACCGCACAGGGTTGCGGCAGAATCGGCGCTCCCTACGGATTGCTGGCGCAACGCGCCGTTGGATTCCCCGTGAGCAGAATGCAGCAGCACAAGCCGCGCGCGCGGCCGATACCGAAGTCGTCCTGTCCCTGGCTCAAGTTGCCGCGCAGCGGCTCGGGCCTGAACGTCGAGGACTTCCTGACGTTCCGCATGAACCGGCTGTCGAACGCGTTGCGGACGAACCTGACGAAGGCGTACCTGGAAGACTTCGATCTCAGCCTGCCCGAGTGGCGATTGCTCGCATTGGTTGCGCGGTTCTCGCCGCTGCGCTTCTCGGAAGTCACCGCGCGCAGCGGCATGGACAAGGGACAGGTGAGCCGCACGCTGCGCGTGATGGCCAAACGCGGCCTGACAAAGATGAAGGTGATCCGCGATCGCGGCTCGCGTTCGGCCGAAGCGCTGGCCGCGCCGGTGCTGGTGTCGATCACCGCGAAGGGACGCACGCTGTATCGCGCCGTGCTGCCGGTAGCGCGCAAGCGCCAAGCCGAAGTGCTCATGACGCTCAGCGAAGCTGATCGCTACGCGCTCTACGCAACGCTCGACAAGCTGTTCCAGACCGTGGGGCGCGGCGCGGCGGACGAAGACGGCGAATAGAGCCGGGAAAATCAGCACCATGAAGGCCCTCGATCTCACGCAAGGGCCGATCACGCGAACTCTGATCGCTTTTACGCTGCCGACACTCGGCAGCAACGTCCTGCAGTCGCTCAACGCGTCCGTCAACGCGATCTGGGTCGGTCATTTCCTGGGCGAAGCCCCGCTCACGGCCGCGACCAACGCGAACATGGTGCTGTTCCTGCTGATGGCGGCGGTGTTCGGCGTCGTAATGGCCACGGGCATCATGGTCGGCCAGAGCGTTGGCGCCCGCGACCTGGTGCAGGCAAAGCGCGTCGTTGGCAGCAGCGCCGTGTTCATGGTGGTGCTCTCGTTGGCGACAGCGCTGTTCGGTGCGCTGACGGCGGAGCCGATCCTGCGCTTGATGAGTACGCCGGCGGAGGCGATGCCGTACGCGGTGAGCTATCTGCGCATCGTATTCATCGCCACGCCGCCGATGTTCTTCTACATCTACGCCGCGATGGTCCTGCGCGGTGCCGGCGATGCTCGTACGCCATTCATCTTCATGTTCGTGTCGGTCGGCCTGGACATCGCGCTCAACCCGCTGCTGATCTTCGGACCGGGGCCGCTGCCGGCGCTCGGTATCCGCGGCGCCGCGCTGGCGATGCTGATTTCGCAGACCACGACGCTGCTGGCGATGATCGTGTTGCTGTACCGGCGCAAGCACTTCCTGGTCATCCATCGCGACGACCTGCACTTCCTGCGGCTCGATCTCGCCATCGTCAAGGTGCTGGTGACGCGCGGCCTGCCGATGGGGCTGCAGATGCTGATCGTCTCGTCCTCGATGCTGACCGTCCTTGGACTGATCAACAGCTACGGAACCGACACCGCCGCCGCTTTTGGCGCGGCGGTGCAAGTGTGGACCTATGTGCAAATGCCGGTGTTTGCCGTCGGCGCGGCGGTGACCGCGATGGCTGCGCAGAACATCGGCGCGGGCCGCTGGGATCGCGTGTCACAAGCCACGTGGGCGGGCGTGGGCATCAATGCGGCCATGACCGGCTTGCTGATCGCGGTCGTCTGGATCTTCAACAGGCAAGCGCTGTCGCTGTTCCTGCCCTCGGGCAGCGCCGCCCTGCCGATCGCCGAGCACGCGAACATCATTACATTGTGGTCGTTTCTGCTATTCGGCATCACGATCGTGCTGATCAGCGCGGTGCGCGCCACCGGGGCCGTGATCGGCCCGCTGCTCGTGATCTTCGGGTCGCTGTGGCTCGCCCGCATTCCATTCGCCTACGCTCTCGCACCGCGCTGGGGCGAGGATGCGATCTGGTGGAGCTTCCCGGTGGGCTCGATCGCAGGCGTGGTGCTCGGGGTGCTGTATTACCGCTATGGCGACTGGCGCAAGGTCCAGCTCATGAGCGGCGTCGCGTCAAAACGGGCTCAACAACCCGCCGGTGGCGCCGAGGTGCGCGCGGATCGCAGCGTTGAGAGTGTTGAGCAGTAAGCACGCGATCGTCATCGGGCCGACGCCGCCCGGAACCGGCGTGATCGCTCCCGCGCGCGCGAGTGCGCCCGCGTAGTCGACATCTCCGACCAGTCGCGTCTTGCCGCTGCCGTCGTCGACGCGGTTGATGCCGACGTCGATCACCACTGCCCCAGGTCGGATCCATTCGCCCGCTACAGCTTTCGGTCGACCGATCGCCGCGACCAGGATCTCCGCTTCCGCACACAAGCCAGGAAGATCGCGAGTGCGCGAGTGTGCGATCGTCACTGTGCAGTCGTTCTGCAGGAGCAGCTGCGCCATCGGTTTGCCGACGATGTTCGAGCGTCCGATCACCAGCGCACGCTTGCCAGCCATCTGCGGCAGCACCTGTCGGATCAGGATCAGGCAGCCGAGCGGCGTGCAGGGCACGGTCGCTTCCTGGCCGAGTGCGAGGCGCCCGGCATTGACCGCATGGAAACCGTCGACGTCTTTCGCCGGGTCGATCGCGGCAAGCACCGCCGCGCTGTCCACGGTTGGCGGCAGCGGCAGCTGCACGAGGATGCCGTGCACGTCGCGGCGTGAATTCAGCTCCTGCACGAGCGCGATGAGTTGCGCAGTGCTCGTGCTGGCCGGCAACCGGTGGTCGAAATGGCGGATCCCCGCCGCTTCGGCCTGCTTGGTTTTGCTGCCCACATAGACCTGGCTCGCAGCGTCGTCGCCGACCAGCACGACGGCGAGACCGGGCACGATCGACTGCCGCGCCAGCGTGGCGGTTCGCTCGGCGATGCGGCTGCGCAGGTGTTCGGCAACTGCTTTGCCGTCGATGATAGTTCCGGGCAAGGCGGCGCTCTCACTGATTGGGACGAGCCGGATTGTACAGGTCCCGATAGCGTTCTCTCAGTTGCGCCTTCTGTACCTTACCCATCGCATTGCGCGGCATCTCGCTCACGAACACGATGCGCTTCGGCAGCTTGTACTTTGCGAGGCGCTGCTCGAGCGCCGCGCGCAACGTGTTCTCGTCGAGCGTCGCGCCGGCGCGGGCGACGACGACGGCGGTAACGCCTTCGCCGAAATCCGGATGCGGCACGCCGATCACCGCGCTCTCGACGACGCCGCTCAACGCATCCAGCTCCGTCTCGATTTCCACTGGATACACGTTGTAGCCGCCGCTGATGATCAGGTCCTTGGCCCGCCCGACGATGAACAGGTAGCCGTTGCGATCGAACCGGCCAACGTCGCCCGTGATGAAGAAGCCGTCCTTGCGAAACTCCGCGGCGGTTTTCTCCGGCATGCGCCAGTAGCCGCGGAACACGTTCGGGCCGCGCACCTCGATCATGCCGACGCTCTCTGCTTCAGGCAGCGGCACGCCGGACTCGGGATCGGCGATGCGAACCTCCACGCCGGGGAGCGGCGGGCCCACCGAGCCCGGTACGCGCTCGCCGTCGTAGGGGTTGGACGTGTTCATCAGCGTCTCGCTCATTCCATAACGCTCGAGGATCGCGTGGCCGGTGCGGTCGCGAAATTCGCGATGCGTTTCGGCGAGCAGCGGCGCCGAGCCGGAAACGAACAGGCGAATGCTCGCGCATCGCTGGCGAGTGAATCCAGAATGCTGCAGCAGCCGCGTGTAGAACGTCGGCACGCCCATCATCACCGTCGCTTCAGGCAGCAATCGGACTACTTCGTCGGCATCAAACTTCTGCAGGAACACCATCGAGCTGCCGGCAGCGAGCACTGTGTTGATCGCGACGAACAAGCCGTGCACGTGGAAGATCGGCAGGGCGTGGAGCAGGACGTCGCGTTCACTGCAGCGCCATTGCCGCGCGAGCGTGATCGCGTTCGTGGCGAGATTCGCCCGCGTCAGCATTGCGCCCTTGGAGCGACCGGTCGTACCGGAGGTATATAGCAGTGCCGCTAGATCGGACTGCTGCAAATCGGCACGAGCTCGCGACGATCCGGATTCGTCATGCGTGAGTTCCGCCAGCGGTACGCCGCTGCTGACGCCAACCGCAACTTTCGGATCGGCATCGCCAAGGAAGTATTCGACCTCGGCGCTCGTGTAGGCCGTGTTCAGCGGCACGAACGCTGCGCCAACGCGCAAGCAAGCCAGGTACAACGCGACCGCATCCGGAGATTTCTCGACCTGCGCAACGACCCGATCGCCCGCCACCACTGCCCGCTGCGCGAGGGCGGCAGCGACACGGTCGACCCGCTGGTTCATTGCGGCGTAGGTCACGCGCTGTCCAGGCGTCCGAAGGAACAGCCGATCGGGATCGAGGCGCGCGAGCTCGGCGAGCCAGGTAGCGGGATCAGTGTCGGCCGAGGCGTGCGATTGCATCGGCGGAGGATACCGCCAATGGTTTCCAGTGAGAGCGGGCGATCAGGAGTGTCGGCCGTTCGCCGCGCGCTTCTCCTGATACATGGCCTCGTCGGCGCGCGCGATCAATTCTTCGAGACTCTGCTCCGCGGGGTCGTCGACCAGCGTCGCACCGATGCTGAGATCGACCTCGTACGGTCGCAGCCCCGACGCATTGAACTCCCGCAAATGCTCGCGCAGGCGCGTGCAGAGCGTTGCGATGTCGCGTTCGCTGTGCAGGTGTGCCAGCGCCACGAACTCGTCGCCGCCGAGGCGCGCGACGATGTCGGACCCGCGGAACGTGTTCCGCAGCACCTCCGCCGTGTCGCGCAGCGCATCGTCGCCGGCCATGTGGCCCAGCGAGTCGTTGATCTGCTTCAGGCCGTTCAGGTCCATGAAGAACAGCCCCAGCGTCTGGTGCTCATGCCGCGCTGTCTGCAGCGCCTGCTCGCCGAGCTCGAAGAACCCGCGGCGATTCCCCAGTTGCGTCAGCTCGTCGATCAGCGAGCGGTTCTCGGCGCTGCGCCGCAAGTGCTCTTCGCGCTGGCGACGCTCGATGTCGGCGCGATGCTTGTGGATTGCCACCTCGATGGCACAGCGCAGGTCGTCTTCCTGGAACGGCTTGATGAGATAACCGAGCGGTCCGGTCAGCACTGCGCGCTGCAGAGTCTCGGTGTCGCTGTGACCGGTCAGGAAAATCACCGGCACCGGCGCGTCTTCCTGGATCGCGCACGCCGCTTCTATGCCATCGATGTCGCCGCGCAGGCTGACGTCCATGACCACGAGCTGCGGGTGCAGCTCGCGCGCCATCTCGATGGCCTCGGTGCCTTCGCTTGCGATGCCGCTGACCCGGTACCCCAGGCGCGTCAACGTATCTTCGAGGTCGCGCGCAATCAGGCCTTCGTCCTCGACCAACAGGATCGAGACCGGATCGGTCCCGTCCGTGTCGGCAATCGCAAACAGCTTTTGATGCTCCGTGTTGACCAAACGGCCCTCCACGCCTGGGCTGGACGCGGAGGTAACGCCTGAGCGGTCGTGAGGGTTCGATCTGCGCATCGGCCGCGGACCTCCTTCTGGGCGGGGGGTGGGGGGCGGGGGGCAGCCTGCCGCCAGCCCGGGCGGTGCACTACAATGCCGCGCCCTGAAGGTGAGTACGACATTCGGGCAGGCCGTAGGTCGTGGAAATACCTTATTGTTTAGGGAACTGGAGCCGCGAATTTGACATTGTCCCCCCAAGCCCCGATGTCTCCGAAAGCACTGATCTGCGGCTCCGTCGCCTACGACACCATCATGGTGTTCGAAGGGCGCTTCAAGCAGCACATTCTTCCCGACAAGATCCACATGCTGAATGTGTCTTTCTTGGTGCCGCAGTTGCGGCGGGAATTCGGCGGCTGCGCCGGTAACATCGCCTACAACCTGCGGCTGTTGGGCGATGCCGGCTATCCGATGGCGACCGTCGGCCGGGATTTCGGGCCGTACGCCGAATGGCTGCGTCGCAGCGGCGTGCCCACGGATTACGTCAAGGTGATCGACAGCGAGCACACGGCGCAGGGTTTCGTGACGACCGACCTCGACGATAATCAGATCTGGGCGTTTCATCCGGGCGCGATGGGCAGCGCGCACCTGAACCGCGTGCAGGACGCCGGCACCGTTGCGATCGGTATCGTCGCGCCGGACGGCCGCGACGGGATGGTGCAGCACGCCGCGCAGTTCGCGGCCGCGAAAGTGCCGTTCATCTTCGACCCGGGTCAGGGCCTGCCGATGTTCGACGGCGAGGAGCTGCGGACCTTCATCACGCAGGCAACCTGGGTCGCGGTGAACGATTATGAGTGGCAGGTGTTGCAGCAGAAGACCGGGTGGACGGCCGCCGAGGTGCTGGAGCGAGTGCGGGCGTTGATCGTGACGCGCGGTGCCGAGGGATCCGTCATTCACACGCCAAAGGGCGAGATCAGTATTCCGTCGGCCAAGCCGGCGGCAGTGGTCGATCCAACCGGCTGCGGCGACGCGTATCGCGCAGGGATCATCCACGGCCTGCTGCACGGTCACGAATGGGAGACGACCGGGCGCATCGCCTCGCTCATGGGAGCGATCAAGATCGAAGCGCGCGGCACACAGAACCACAGCTTTACGCGCGAGCAGTTCGACCAGCGTTATCAGCTCGCGTTCGGCCAGCCTTTGCAATTCACTAACCAAATCAGGATTTCCAGGACCTAAGTCATGAGCAGCAGCAGTTTCTTGTTTACCTCTGAGTCCGTTTCGGAAGGGCACCCGGACAAGGTCGCGGATCAGATTTCCGACGCGATGCTCGATGCCTTCCTGGCGCAGGACAAGTACGCGCGCGTCGCCGCTGAAACGCTGTGCACAACCGGTTTGGTGGTGCTCGCCGGCGAGGTCACTTCGAACGCCGTGGTCGATTACCAGGCCGTCGCCCGCGAGACGATCAAGCGGATCGGCTACGACAACAGCGAATACGGCATCGACTACAAGGGCTGCTCGGTCCTCGTGGCTTACGGCAAGCAGTCGCCGGATATCGCGCAGGGCGTCGATGAGGGCCGCGGCCTGAATCTCGACCAGGGCGCCGGCGATCAGGGCCTGATGTTCGGCTATGCGTGCGACGAGACGCCGGAGCTGATGCCGCTGCCGATTTTCCTCGCTCATCGCCTGGTGCAGCGCCAGGCGCAGCTGCGCAAAGAAGGCAAGCTGGCGTGGCTGCGTCCCGATGCCAAGTCGCAGGTCACGGTGAAGTACGTCGACGGCCGGCCGAAGGAAATCGATACCGTGGTTCTCTCGACGCAGCATCATCCCGACATCGAGCACAAGACGCTCGAACAGGCGGTGATCGAAGAGGTCATCAAGCCGGTGCTGCCGAGAGAGATGATGGGCAAGAAGGTGACCTATCTCGTCAATCCCACCGGTCGCTTCGTGATCGGCGGACCGCAGGGCGATTGCGGGCTCACCGGCCGCAAGATCATCGTCGACACTTACGGCGGCGCGGCGCCGCATGGCGGCGGTGCGTTCTCCGGCAAGGATCCGTCGAAGGTCGATCGCTCGGCCGCGTACGCCGCGCGCTACGTGGCGAAGAACATCGTGGCTTCCGGGCTCGCGACCAAAGCGCAGGTGCAGGTGTCGTACGCGATCGGCGTCGCGAAGCCGACCAGCATCATGGTGACGACGTTCGGCACCGGCAAGATCTCCGACGAGAAGCTCGAGGAGCTGGTCGCGAAGCATTTCGACCTGCGGCCGAAGGGCATCATCCAGATGCTCGATCTGTTGCGGCCGATTTACGCGAAGACCGCGGCCTACGGCCACTTCGGCCGCTCCGAGCCGGAATTCTCCTGGGAGAAGACCGACAAGGCCGACGAACTTGCTGCCGAGGCGGGCGTAAAGCGCGCCGCAAACGGCTAGAGCAGGCTGGAGGTCGGGCTTTAGCCCGACTCCCAGCTACGGTAGACTACGCACCTTCCGCGCGACCGAGGGGCGCTGCAGCAGGGCCAGGAGTTCTTCCTCGCCGTCTGTCAGGCTCGGCGCGCATTGCCAACAACGGCAACGGCGCCCTCCTAACTTTTGTGAGTACAGGAGACTGAGCATGAGCGCAGTTGCTAACGTCGCTTCCAAGAACGATTTCCAGGTCGCAGACCTGTCGCTTGCCGACTGGGGCCGCAAGGAAATCCTGATCGCCGAGACCGAGATGCCGGGCCTGATGGCGATTCGCGAGGAATTCGCGAAATCGCAGCCGCTGAAAGGTGCGCGCATCACCGGCTCGTTGCACATGACGATCCAGACCGCGGTGCTGATCGAGACGCTGCAGGCGCTCGGCGCACAGGTGCGCTGGGCTTCGTGCAATGTTTTCTCGACGCAGGATCACGCCGCGGCTGCCATTGCCGCGAAGGGCACCGCCGTGTTCGCGCACAAGGGCGAGTCGCTCGACCAGTATTGGGACTACACCCACCGCATCTTCGAGTGGACCGACGGCGGCTACTCGAACCTGATCCTCGATGACGGCGGCGACGCCACGCTGCTGCTGCATCTCGGCGCGCGCGCCGAGACCGACGCGAGCGTCATCGCCAAGCCGGGCAGCGAAGAAGAGACGTCGCTGTTCAACTCGATCCGCGCGAAGCTCAAGGTCGACCCGAAGTGGTATTCGACCCGCCTGAAGCAGATCAGGGGCGTGAGCGAGGAGACCACGACCGGCGTGAAGCGCCTGTACCAGATGGCGAAGGAAGGCTCGCTGGCGTTCCCCGCGATCAACGTCAACGACTCGGTGACGAAGAGCAAGTTCGACAACCTGTACGGCTGCCGCGAATCGCTCGTCGACGGCATCAAGCGCGCCACCGACGTGATGGTCGCGGGCAAGATCGCCGTGGTGTGCGGCTACGGCGACGTTGGCAAGGGCTCGGCACAGGCGTTGCGTGCGCTCTCGGCACAGGTGTGGATCACCGAGATCGATCCGATCTGCGCGCTGCAGGCGGCGATGGAAGGCTACCGCGTGGTGACGATGGACGATGCCTGCGACAAAGCCGACATCTTCGTGACCGCCACCGGCAATCTCCATGTGATCACGCACGAGCACATGAAGAAAATGAAGAACAACGCCATCGTCTGCAACATCGGTCACTTCGACAATGAGATCGATATCGCGTCGCTGAAGCAGTATCGCTGGGAGAACATCAAGCCGCAGGTCGATCATGTGATCTTCCCCGACGGCAAGCGGATCATCCTGCTCGCCGAAGGTCGCCTCGTGAATCTCGGCTGCGGCACCGGTCATCCGTCGTACGTGATGAGCTCCTCGTTCGCGAACCAGACGCTGGCGCAGATCGAGCTGCACGTGAACAACGCGAAGTACCCGATCGGCGTGTACGTGCTGCCGAAGCACCTCGACGAGAAAGTGGCGCGCCTGCAGCTCGCCAAGCTCGCCGCGAAGCTGACACAGCTCAGCCCGGAGCAGGCGAAGTACATCGGCGTGGCGCAGAACGGCCCGTATAAGACCGACCAGTACCGGTACTGATGGGATGACGGCAAAGATCATCGACGGCAAGGCCATCGCCGACCGCCTCCGGGCGGACTACCGGCTACGCGTCGATGATCTTCGTTTGCGTCACGGCGTGACGCCGGCGCTCGCCGTCCTTCTCGTCGGCGACAACCCGGCTTCGCGCTCTTACGTGCGCGGCAAGATTACCGGCTGCAAGCAGGTCGGCATCCGCTCGGAGCTGATCGAGCTGCCGGTGAGCGTCAGCGAGAGCGAGTTGCTGACGCGCATTCAGGCGCTGAACGAGGATCCCGCCATTCACGGCATCCTCGTTCAGCTGCCGTTGCCGCCGCACATCCGTGTCGCGAGCGTCGTCGAGCAGATCTCGGTCGAAAAGGACGTCGACGGCTTTCACCTCTACAACATGGGCGGGCTCGTCACCGGCAGCACGGTGTTCTCGCCGTGCACGCCGTACGGCGTGCAGAAGATTCTCGAGATCGAGAAGATCCCGGTCGAAGGTCGCAACGTCGTGGTCGTCGGTGCCAGCAACCTGGTCGGCAAGCCGACGGCGCTGATGTTGATGCAGCAGGAGGCGACGGTCTCGATCTGCCACATCAAGACGCGCGATCTCGGTCAGTACACGTTGCTCGCAGACATTCTCGTGGTCGCCGCTGGCGTGCCGAATCTGATCGTGCCGCAGATGGTGCGCACTGGCGCAGTCGTGATCGACGTCGGCTTCAACCGTCTGCCGGACGGCCGCATTGTCGGCGACGTGGATTTCGACCGGGTGAAAGAGAAAGCGTCGTACATCACGCCCGTGCCGGGCGGCGTCGGTCAGATGACCGTGACCATGCTCCTGCACAACACGATCCTGTCGGCGGAGCGTGCCACGCTGGCGTTGGCTTCACCGTTTCGCAGAGTGTCCTGAGAACAGCGGCGGATATTTCTCGCCGTACTTCAGCTCCACGTCCAGGTTGTTGGTGAGCACCAGCGGGCAGTTGAAAGCGTCCGAGTGCGCGCACAGGAAGCTATACGCGGTGTTCAGGTCGAACGTGAGCTGCGGCGGCGATCCCTTCGGAACCACGACGTTCACCACACGTCCGCCGCCGTAGGTCGTCTTGCCGGACGTGCGATCGCGCAGGAGCAGCAGCACTCCTTCGATCTCCTGCCAGTCGTTGCTGTAGCTATAGGTCTTGAGGTCGTACGTCTTGCCACCGATCTGTGCCTGCAGCGTGCCGACCAGATACATGATGCCGGCCTGCTCGCGCGAGTCGAGGTAATTCACGGGCACCGGCTGCTCGTTGCGCCGGAAGGCGCCGCTGATCACTCCACGTGCGTCGTAAGGGAAATAGTCGAGCGCCTGGAATCCCTTGCGCTGCGGCAGCTTCGCGTTGAACAGCCAGAGCTTCAACGCATTCTCGCGCAGCAGGCTGCCGCGGACGGTGAGACCATTCGGCAGCGCGAGCGTCTCGCCCTTCGACTGCAGCAGGTCGCGGTCTTCGATGCCGGGCCCACGAATCAGAGCACGTCCGTCCTTGAACTGCACCTGCGCGAGGGCCGTGGCGGGAGCCGCTTGAGTCCAGCGCAACTTGTCGGCATCTCCGGACGACAGATACGCGCTTTCGCCGGGGTGCAACTCGCGCATGTCCTGGATCGCATAGAAACCCTGCGGGCCGCCGGCCTCGTTGGCGAACTCCTTCTTGAACTCGAGCCACTCCTGATAGTGCTTCGAGTCTTCCGCTTGCGCGGGCAGACAGGCGAGGAGGAGGAGAGCGCAGCAAATTACCTTTCGCATGTTGACCACCGTGTCGGCTATCGCATTCGGTACTCGATCCTGTAGATGTCGGCGCGGCCGCGTCCGCCTTCGTGCTCGGACGTGAAGTAGAGCACTCCGGGCTCGTGCGCCGAAATCGAAGGCCCGAGCGTCCACGCTCCTTGCTTCTGCGAATTCACTGCGATGGGCAATCGCTCGCGCGGTGCGAAGTTACCGTCGCGAAACGCGGCGAAGTACAGCGCCACTTCGTCGCCTTCGAACTTCCCGGAGGTATAGACGATAGAGACGCCGTCGTGCAGGAACGTCGCGTCGAAGTCCTCGTCCGGCGTGTTCAACTCCGCGAGATTTTCGATCTCGGCCCAGCCATCGCCGCGCCGGTGCGTGATGAACAGATCGTGCTTGCCGCGGCCGCCGTGGCCATCGCTCGCGAACATCAGCCGCTTGCCGTCCGCGGACACGACTGGCGCCCACTCGTCGCCCGCCGAATTGATCGTCGCGCCGAGATTCTTCGCCTCGCTGTAGCGGCCGGTCTTCGCATCGAACGGCGCGAAGTAGATGTCGTCCTTGCCGAACCCGCCGTCACGATTGGAGAAGAAGTAGACGCCGGAACCGTCCGGCGCGAACGACGGATCGAAGTCGTTGGCCGTGGAATTGAACGAGACTGGGCGCGGCGTGCTCCAGCCGGTCGTGGAGCGCTCGCTCTCGTAGATGTCCCAACCTCGGCCTTCGCTCCAGCCGATCGCGCCCCACAGCATTCGCTTGCCGTCAGGGCTGAACGTGATGCGCACTTCGGATTTCGGTGTCGAGACCTGGTCGGGCAGCCACAGCTGCGCGGGACCGACCAGCAGCAGGGCACATGCGAATGGAGCGGCTCTCATGGGCCGCTAGGTTAACGTCAGCGGCCGCCCTCCGCGCGCCACTTTTGTTCGAGCTGTTGCGCATCCTCGGCCGATCGTGCTTTCACGCCGACAAGGATGGCGCCGTCGCGCACCGCCGCTTCGTACTCGTTCACGCGATCCTGCGGAATGCCCCAGTCCTTGAGTGCACCGATGAGACCGCCGGCCAGGCCGACCGCGCCGGCCGCTGTCAACGCGATCGCAATCGGTCCAGCGAAAACCAGGCCCGGAATCAGCACTGCCGTTCCGACGGCGGCGATGACCGGAGCGATGGTGCCGAGCGTGCCACCGGTCGGGCCGCCCAGGTCGGCGCCCTTCGTCGGCTGATCCTTGCTCTCAGCGGCGTTGCTGCTCAGGTTGGGATGGCGCGCATCGGTGAGCAACCGGTCGCGCGTCTCGTCCGAGATCACGACGTTGATGTCTGCATCCTTGTAGCCGAGCGCCACAGCCGCGCGATACGCGCGCTCGGCGGCGTCGGGACTGCGGAACAACGCGGTGACGAACCGCGAATCATTCGGCTGCGATTGAGTGGCCATGCCCAACCAACGCAAGCTCGCCGGCCTTCGTTCCTTACGGCATCATGCGCACCTTGCAAGCCGGCAAAAGTCACGCCTTTTGACGGCGTTGTCGAAAGGGCCTCGGCCGCTTTCGACATGAAAATTTGGGGAGAATGTTCATGCAGCGATTCCTCGCTTTCTGTTGCCTGCTCGGCTTGGGTCTCCATACCGGGCTGGCCGGCGCAGCGGCCGAACCGCCGCCGAAGGTGGCGCCAGCGCCGCCGCGACAGGAAGGCGACGGTCCGTATTCGCAGCTCATCCTGCGCAACGCGACGGTGATCAACGGCACCGGCGCGCCCGCGTTCGGTCCGGCCGATATCGTCATCGAGGGCAATCGCATTACGCAGGTCATGTCGGTCGGTGCGCCCGGCGGCGTCAAGGAAGAGCCGAAGCGCCCGAAGCTCGCGGCCGGCGGACGCGAGATCGATCTGCGCGGCCACTACGTGATGCCGGGTCTGATCGACATGCATGCACACATCGGCGGAGAAGAGCAGGGCGTGCCCGCCACCTACGTTTACAAGCTATGGATGGGCCACGGCATCACGACGATCCGCGAGCCGGGTTGCGGCAATGGCATCGAGTGGTGCGTCAGCGAGGAGAAGCGCAGCGAGCGTAACGAGATCACGGCGCCGCGGATCTTCCCGTATGTCTGGTTCGAGCCCCACCCGCCGGTCACCAAACCCGAGGATGGCCGTCGCTGGGTGCGTGAGATGAAGGCGAAGGGCGCAGTCGGCATGAAGTGCTTCGGCTATCGGCCGGATGTCCTTGCAGCGATGTTCGACGAACTGAAGAAGCAGGGCATGCGCAGCGCATGCCACCACGCGCAGCTCGACGTCACTCGCGTCAACGTTCTCACGACCGCGCGCTGGGGTCTGACGTCGATGGAGCACTGGTACGGTCTGCCGGAGGCGCTGTTCGACGATCGTACGGTCCAGCACTATCCGCCGGCGTACAACTACAACAACGAGCAGGATCGTTTCGGCCAGGCCGGTCGGCTGTGGAAGCAGGCGGCGCCGCGCGGCAGCGAGAAGTACGAGTCGGTGATCAAGGAGCTGCTGGGGCTGGATTTCACGCTCGATCCGACGTTCACGATCTATCTCGCGTCGCGCGATCTGATGCGTGCACGCCGCGCCGACTGGCACGACGCGTACACGTTGCCGCAGCTGTGGGATTTCTACACGCCGAATCGCGACAACCATGGCAGCTTCTTCTTCGACTGGGGCAGCGAGGACGAGGTGGCGTGGCGCGAGAACTATCAGCTCTGGATGGCATTCGTGAACGATTACAAGAATCGCGGCGGCCGCGTCACGGTCGGCTCCGATTCCGGGTTCATCTATCAGCTGTATGGCTTCGGCACGATCCAGGAGCTGGAGCTGCTGCGCGAGGCGGGCTTCCATCCGCTGGAAGTGCTGCGGTCGGCGACGCTGAACGGCGCGCAGGCGCTCGGCGCCGAGAACCGCCTCGGCACGGTCGAGCCCGGCAAGCTCGCCGACCTGGCGGTGCTCGAAGAGAATCCGCTCGCGAATCTGAAGGTGCTGTACGGCACCGGCCACATCCGTCTCGGCGACGACGGCAAATCCCATCGCGTCGGCGGCGTGAAGTACACGATCAAGGACGGCATCGTCTACGACGCCAGGCGCCTGCTCGCCGACGTACGCACGATGGTCGCAGAAGAGAAGCGCAAGCGCGGCATCACGCAGCTCGCTCAGCCCTGACGCGGCCGATAAGCGTACGCGGCGAGTTGCGAGCCGATGGCGCTCGCGACGAAGACCAGCTTGTGGTTGGCCGCGAGCTTGTGCAGCCAGTCGAATGCGCCGCCGTCGATCAGTGGGATGTCGTCGCCGGTGACGCTGTTCGCGCTGATCATGAAGCGCAGGCCATCGTAGTACTGCTTCTCGAGCGGCTCCATCGATAACGGCACTCCCTCGATCGAGTCTGCGATGCGCCGCGCCAGCGGTTCGCGCGGTTCTGTCGCAAGCAAACGCACGCGGCGGTTCGGGAAGCGATAGCCGTGTTGCTCCAGTCGATCGAGCGCCTGCAAGTGGGTGCGGATGTGATGGGTCAGCGCATCGGTCACGAACGCCTGGTCTTTGCGCTCGTGTGCCGCGCTGGTCATGCAGAACATGCGGAAATGCGCGGCGAATCCCGGCACCTTCGGCACTTCCTGCGCGCGCACGCAACGATGCGACGTGCAGAACCGCACGACGCGCGTCGGGTCCTCGCGCAGCCGGCGCGCGCTCTCCAACGCGAGGACGTTGGTCGGATCGGAAACCACCTCGGTTCCGCGCACCGTCGAGACGACGCGATTCTGCGTCGTCAGTGCCACGCTCGACGTCGAGCCGAGCGGCGCGAGCGGCGACAGCTCGACCGCTTCGAACTCCGATGCCGCTGCCAGCAGCTGCGAATCGAGCTCGACGAGCGTTCGTTGATCGATGTACGAGAACTGGACGAAGCGGTCACGCTCCCACTGCTCGGTGAGCGCGCGGGCCGGTCGTTGCTCGGCGCGCTCGCGCATCGCGTTCAGGAGCAGCGACCAGACTTCCGACGCAGGCATGCCGCGCGCCAGCGCCGCATACGCTGCCTCGCCGAAGCCTGCGGTCGGCCAGGAGTTGTCTTGCGTATCCATGACGGCTCATACCGTACACCGTCATGAATCCGAATTCATTCATGCACGGATCACGACCGACTCGGCCGAGCGCTGCGCGGGCCCGTGGTACACCGCTTCGACGTTGTTGCCGTCGGGGTCGAGCAGGAAGGCGGCGAAGTAGCCTGGGTGATATTTGCGCTCGCCCGGACCGCCATTGTCGCGGCCGCCAGCGGCGAGTCCTGCCGCGTGAAATCGTCGCACGGTCTCGGCATCGCGAGCCTGGAATGCCAGGTGCACGTGCGTGGCCGACGGGCGATCGTCGCCCAACGCATCGATCCACAACTCGTCGCATTGCATGTGACGATCGTCATCGGCGGCGATCGGCCTGTCGAGCGCGCCGAGCACGGCGCGATAAAACCGCTTCGTTGCCGCGAGGTCGCGGGCGCGGAGGTGGACGTGATCGATCAGGCGACCGAGGTGAAGCTCGCGCATCGAGTGCTCCGTAACTGAAAAGTGCTCCGTAATTGAAAACGCCGGCGCAGAGGCGCCGGCGTCGTCGAGCGTCGGGCCGAAGCCCGACCTGCAAGTCTCCTACTGGTCCTCGGCGGTCATCATGCGGTCGTGGCCGGCTTGGACTTCGGCGGCGCTCAGCCTGCCGTTCTGATCCTTGTCCATCTTCTCGAACATCTTCTTCGCGCCAGCCTCGTGCTCGGCCGCGGTGATCGTGCCGTCACCGTCCGCATCGATCGTCTTGATCTTGGCCGCAGCGGACTTCTGCGGTCGGTCGCTCTTGCCGAGACGGCTCGCATCTGCAGTTTCCGACTCAGCGGTGCTGCCCTTGTGGGCCGTCGGCATGTCCTTGTGGGCCGCGTCCATTTCCTTCGCGGTCACGATGCCGTCGCCGTCCGCGTCCATCTTCTCGAACATCTTCTTCGCGCCGGCAGTGTGCTCGGTCGTGGAGATGCTGCCGTCCTGGTCGGTATCCATCATCTTCAGCTCGGCCTGACCCGAGCCGCCACCGGCGTAGGCGCCCGTCGCGAGCGCGAAGCCGCCGACGACGCTCCACAGCATCTGATGGGGAATTTTCATGGCGTGCTTTCTCCGAATGATTGCGGTACCCGCGCAACGCCATCGCGCTCGACGGAGTTCCGCAAGTCAGCCGATCGCGGACCGGCGGCAGGCGTTGTCCTAGCGCTTGCCCGCAAGCTCCTTCAGCAGCACGTACCAGTGCGTCAGCTCGCCATAGAAGGATTCGACCGGCAGACGCTCGTTGAGGCCGTGGCTGAAGCTGTCGCTCGCCTTGATGAGGGAACCGGAGACGCCGTAGGTAGGAATGCCCGCGGCACGAAACACCGCGCCATCAGTCGCCCACGGCACCATGCCCGGCACGACAGGAAGATCCGGGTATCTCGCGTGCGCTGCCTTCGTCAGCGCCGCGAGCACATCGTTGCGCAGCGGCGATGCGCCTGCGGGCGGTGTGCTGCCCAGGAAGCCCACTGCCACGTTCTTCCCGACGACTTGCTGTAGCGTCGCGTTGACCTCATCGGTGCTCGTGCCAGGGAAGATGCGGCAGCTCACCGTCGCAGTCGCCGTCTGTGGCAACGCGTTCGAGGCGTGACCGCCGCGGAGCATCGTCGCGACGCAGGTCGTGCGAGTCTTGCCAACTTCAGTCGGCACGGCTGCGATCGTCGCGGCGGCCGCTTCGTCCTTGGGATTCGCTGCGAAGCGCGTCATGGCTTCGCCGAGCGGACCGGGCGTCACCGGACCCGTGGCTTTGAAGCTGCCGAGGGTCCAGTCGTTGGTTTTCACCGGAAAGCGGTAAGCCTGCAGCGCCTTGAGCGCATCGGCGAGCTCGTAGATCGCGTTGTCGGCGCGCGGTGCGGAGCTGTGGCCGCCCGGATTGCGCACCGTCAGCTCGTAAGTCGCGGAGATCTTCTCGGCGCCGACGAAGCTCAGGTACTGCGGCTTGCCGGTCTTCTCGTCGAGCTGGCCGCCGCCGTCATCGCTGTTCAGTGCGTACTCCGCGTCGACCAGCGCACGATTCTTGTTCGCCAGGTCGGTGGTGGTCAGCATGCCGGTCTCTTCGTCGCCGCTGAACGCGATGATCAGGTCGCGCGTCGGCACGAAGCCCTCGCGCTTCAGGCGCAGGAACGTGGTCGTGAGGACGGTGACGCCCTGCTTGTTGTCGAGCGTGCCGCGGCCGAAGAAATAGCCGTTTTCCTCGATCAACGTGAACGGGTCGCGCTCCCATTCCTCGGGCTTCGCAGTCACGACGTCCATGTGGGCGAGCAGCAGAATCGGCTTGCCGCCGCGACCGTTGCCGCGATAGCGCACGACCAGCGAGGCAGTCTCGCCGACCGGCAGGATGTGGATGTCCTCTTCCTTGAAGCCCGCGGCCCGGAAGCGCTCGGCGAGATACTGCGCCATCGCAGGCACCTGGCCCAGGCCCTCGGACGTGCGGAACGAAATGACCTTCTGGAAGATTTCGCGCGCTTCCTTGCGGACTTCCTCCGGCGTCGTGTCTTTGGCGGATGCGCTGGCGGCGCAGAGCAGGGTGGCGAGAGCGAGGCTGGTGATTTTTTTCATGGGCGGCAAGCCTATCGGCCTGCCGCGCAAGCGGCAAGGATCAGTTGACGACGCGCAGCGCCGGTTGCTTCACGGGCCGCCTGCGCAGCGAGGACGGCGTGTAGCCCAGGATGCGATGCATGTGGCGAGCCAGATGACTCTGATGAGCGAAGCCAGTCGCCACCGCGATCTCCGCGATCGAGAACCGCTGATTCCGCAGCAGCAGCTGCGCACGCTCGACTCGACGGCGCAGCACGTATTCGTACACCGGCACGCCCGTCGAGTTGCGAAACAGCGTCTTCAGATGCGAGACGCTCATGCCCGCGATCTCGGCGATTGCCGGCAACGACAGCTTGCTCGCGAGGTTGTCCTCGATGTGCGCGATGACGCGCTCCAGCTTCGTGTGCGAGAGCCCGCCGCGCACCTCGCGCATCGGCAACGAGCCGCGATAGTGCCGCTGCAATAGTCGCGCGGCGAGTGCGACGCCGAGGCTGTCGCGCAGCAGCCGGCCACCGGCAAGATTCGAGTCGATGTCGGCCTTCAGTGTCCAGCCGATGTGCTCGATGACCGGATCGCGCATCTGGAAGCGGTCGGCGATCTCGATGTCGTTGGGATCGCGATCGAGCTGCAGGGCCACCGCGCGCAGCAACTCGTCGGGCACGCACATGACGAGCGCCGTGCCTTCCTGTTTCAGCTCCCAGTACGAAGCGGTGCGCGCAGGAATGATGTCGAGGTCGCCCGCCACTTCGCGGCCCTGCCGGACCGTGCCGCCGCGCGTGCAGCGGACTTCTACCGAGGCCCCGAGGTGCATGCACACGAGCGCGTGCGGCATCTCGGCAATCTCGGTGAGTCCTGCTGCGAAGGTGCTCACCCATGCTTTGATCTGCATGGGTCCAGATTTACTGCCGGCAAGCGGCGACTACTCGCCCGATTCGGACGCGAATGTCAGCCGGTGAATTCAGGGTCCGGCGACGACTCGCTCGAGCGTTCGCCGCGCCATGACTGCGTGACGCGTATCGCCGGCGAGGCCGGAAGTGCCGAGCGTCACGCCGTAGAACACCGCCCAGCCTTTCGCACGCCGCCACGTGGCCTCGGTGATTCCGTGGCAGGCGCGCATCGCATTCTCACGCGCCTTGCGATCAGCGAGATTCATCCAGAGCGTCGCCAGGTCGGTCGCGCGATCGCCGCGAGTCATGTCGCCCCAGTCGATCACGGCAGTGATCACGCCGTCGTCGTCGACCAGCAAGTTGCCGCCGTGCAAGTCGCCATGCAGCCAGGTTGGCTCGACGTCGATCGGCGCTTCGATCGCATCCTGGTAGACGCGCACGACGTCGGCGTTGAGAAGATCTGTTTCTCGTTCCAGGCGACCGATGCGTTCGACGATCTGCTCGGCCCGTTCGCGCAGCGGGACGCCTCGATAGGGATTCACGGGCGCGTCGGCGGGCGCGGGCCGATGCAGCGCGCACAGGAATGCGGCGAGAGGCTCGGCCTGATCGGGCCCGGGCTCGCTCAGATCGGCGTTGCGCCCACGCAGCCACGGCACGATGCTCCAGCGCGCAGGATAGTTTTCCGCAGGCTGACCGATTCGCACCGGCGCCGGCACCGCTATCGGCAACAGCGGCGCGAGTTGCGGCAGCCAGTGCTGTTCGTGCTCGATCAACTTCGCGACTGCGATCCGCCGCGGCAGACGCACGGCGAGCTCGTCGCCGAGCTTGAACATCGCGTTGTCCCAACCGGAGTCCATCGACTGCAATGGCAAGTGCGCCAGGTCGGGATGCTGTGCACGCAGCAGCGAGCGGACCAACGGCTCGTCGATCTCGATGTCGGCAGCGGGCTTGCTGTGATGGATGACGCGCGCGATCACGGCGCGGATTCTAGCGGATCGCTGCAACGATCGTCGTGCGCGCTGGCGTTGGCAGAGAGCAGGGCGCGTTGAAGTACCTGCTCTTCGCGACGAGCGGCGTCAGCAACTCCACGCTCGTGAAGCCTGCGCCGCGGAGTTTGTTCTCGATCTGCGCCGGCTCGAAGAAGCTCAGCCACGGCTCACCTAGTTGCCCCGCATATTCGGCGATACCTGCCGGCATGTTGCTGGCAGACGCGAACGTCAGCACGATCTCGCTGCCTGCAGGAAACTCCGCGACCGAGCGCAGCACTGCGTCGATGGCTTCCTCACGCAGATACATCGTCACACCCAGCCAGGAAAAGAACGTGCGTTCCGTCGGCGAGATCGCGTGACGCACCAAGCCGTCGCGCAACGATTCGCGCTCGAAGTCGATGGTGGCAAATGCGACATTCGTCGGTACCACGAGCCCGGCCGCCGCCAGATGCGAGCGCTTGAGTTCCTGAGTCCCTGCGTGATCGACTTCGAGGATGCGCAGCTTCCGCGCCCATTCGGGCTGACGCACGGCGAACGTGTCGAAGCCGGCGCCGAGGATGACATATTGCGTCACGCCACGGCCGGCCGCTGCGGCGAGGCGATCCTCGGCGAAACGTGACCGCAGCACCATGTGCGCACGCAGGGCTCGACCTTCAGGCGTTTGCGAGCGGGGCGCGGATTCCCGAATCATCTGCTCGGCGCCTGGGCCGAGCACTGCGACGGCCGTGGGATCCTCGAGAACCCGCGGCGGCGGATCCAGCAACTGATGCGCCGCGCGCATGTAAGCGGTCGCGAGCGCAGTGCGGCTCGCTGTCTTCTGCGACATGCAGCCAGCTTGCTGGCATTGAACTGTACCTGCAAGGCCCCATACTGCCCCGCATGCGCCTCAGCCGCCGCTTCCTGTCTGCAATCGCGCTGCTGGCGCTGCTCCACCTCTACATCGGTTTGCGTTTGCTGCCGCCTTTGCCGTTCGGTACGACCGGTGCCGTCGTCGGCTGGCTGGCCTTGCTGGCGTCGTGTCTGATGATGCCGCTCGCAGTCGTCGCGCGAGGAGCGCGGGACGAGGAGTGGTCGGACCGGCTCGCGTGGATCGGTCTGACGACGATGGGACTGTTTTCCTCGCTGCTCGTGTTCACGCTGCTGCGTGACGTCGTGCTGCTGATCACGAGCGCTTTCATGACGCCGCCGCAGCTGCTCGCCTTCGAGCGACTCACTGCGATCGCGACGCTCGCGCTCGCGGTTCTGGCCACGCTGATCGGCCTGTTCAATGCGCGGCGTCGTGCAGCAGTCGTCGACGTCGAAGTGCCGGTCGCGAATCTGCCGGCGGAGCTGCACGGATTCTCGATCGCGCAGATCAGCGACGTGCACGTCGGGCCGACGATCAAGCACGAGTACGTCTCTGCGATCGTGGATGCGGTGAACGGGCTCGATGCAGACGTGATCGCAGTTACCGGCGACGTGGTCGACGGCAATGTGCCGCAGCTCGCAGCGCACGTCGCACCTTTGTCACGCCTGCACTCACGCTACGGCACCTATTTCGTCACCGGCAATCACGAGTACTACTCGGGCGCACAAGCGTGGACGCAGGAATTTCAGCGCCTCGGCATGCGCGTGCTCACGAACGAACATGTCGTGCTCGTTCATCGCGATCACCAGATCGTCGTGGCCGGCGTGACGGACTACAGCGCGCACCACTTCGACCCGCGTCATCGCAGCGATCCCTCGGCGGCGCTGCAAGGCGCGCCCGCGAGTGCAGCGGTGAAGATCCTCTTGGCACATCAGCCGCGTTCCGCGGAAGCGGCCGCTGCGGCGGGGTTCGATTTGCAATTGTCGGGACACACGCACGGCGGTCAGTTCTGGCCGTGGAATCACTTCGTGCGCTTCCAGCAACCGTTCACAGCGGGGCTGAACCGCCTGAAGAATCTGTGGGTGTATACGAGCCGCGGCACCGGCTACTGGGGCCCGCCGAAGAGATTTGGGGCGCCGTCCGAGATCACGCGGATCCGGCTGATTCCTGCGTGAAGAAGTTCTCTCGCCAAGACGCCAAGGCCGCCAAGAAGAATTCTGAAATTTTCAAATCCGGAACTTGGCGTTCTTGGCGACTTGGCGAGAGTCTATTTCTCTATTCGGTATTCGATGCCGGCGCGGGTGTCTTCGGGTCCGCGTTGTGTCTTCAGCGCTAGCTCCTCCGAAAGCTTGTAGCGCAGCGTGATGACGTCGCCGGGCTCGAACAGGCCGACGCCGTAGCTGAGAAACAAACGCGGCGAGAGGTACTGGCCGACGGTCAGCGCGGAGCCGCCGATCACTTCGTCGTCCTTGATCGATAGTTCGTCGACGCCGAGTCGTTTACCGAGACTCTTCGCGAGCAATCCGCCGCCGGCGACGCCGATCGAGCGCGCGGCTGTTTGCATCGCGCCGGCTTCGCTGTCGCCGGCGCCGATCTCCTCGATAGGCTTGCCTGCGACCAGATACGACAGTGCGTTGGCTTGGCTCATCGGCGGATCGGAGTACACAGTCAGCTCCGGGCTCGTCGCGTTGCCGCGGATGCGCAGACCCGCGGTCACGGTTTCCACCGTTCGCGTCGCTTCGATGTTGAGATTTGGATTGGAGAGCGGCGTCCACGCATACAGCAGCTGGCCGCGCTGGATCGTCAGGTCCTGGCCGTACGCTTTGTACGTACCCGCGACCCGCACTTCGCCCGAGCCGAGTGTCGGCTGACCCGGGCTCTCGCGCACCTGCAGCGCGCCTTCCACGTTCGCCTGCAGGCCGAAGCCCGTGAGCTCGACCTTCTTGCCGATGTTGACCGTGATCTCGGCGTACACGGGTGCCTTCTCCGCTTCGTCCTCGCGCGTCTGCGCGTCGACGACGATCACGTCCGACGACGCCGCCTGCGCGTGCTCGCCGCCGCGCGGCAGCTTCTGCAGATTGATGGTCGCTTCCGGAATCGTGACCTGCCCGTTGAGCGTGACGCGCTCCGCGGTACGCACGAGATTCAGATCTGGAGTCACGATGACGCGCGCTCCGGGAATGTCTGCGGCCAGCACACGCTCGCCGCCGACGTGCATGTCGACCCGGCCCGAGCGATCCGCCTTGCCGGCGAACTGCAGCCGGCCATCGCCGGAGACGATCGCGCCGTCGATGGTGACTTCACCGGTGGGAGCAGGGCGTACCTGCAGTTGCCCGTTCTTCAGCTTGAGGCCGACTGCAGGAATGTCCGCCGCGAGCTCGGCGCCGCTGATGAGGCCCGACACCTCGGGCCGCTGCACCGTTCCGGCGAGCGCGATGTCGGCATCGATTCGCCCATGCACGTTGGCGAGCTGCGGCGCGAACACCGCGAGCGGCGCCAGATCCGGAATCTGTCCGCGCACGCGCCCCGCGATCGGAGTCTCCGCGCGACCCAGATCGCGAACGTTGGCTTCACCGTGCAGCGTCGCGTTCGGCTCGAGTTGCGTATCGAACGTCGCGCGTGCGTCCGGACCGGACAGCGTCGCGGCGACCTTGAAGCCGCGGTAGCCCAACAGCTTCTGCGGTGGCTCCTGCGTCTCGTCGCCCGGCACGGCGGCGATATTCCGAAAGATGCTGCCTGCGTCCGACTCGATCAGCACGTCGCCGAACAGCTCGCCCTGCGGCGTGCGCCGGATCTCGCCGTGACCTTGCAGCGTGCCTTCGAGCTTGATCGGTAAATCGGCTGTCGCCAGTGCGTTGCCGAGCGCGAGCGGCAGATTCGCGAGCGAATAGCTCGCGCGAATTGCGCCATCGGACTGTAGGGCGCCGGCAGCACACAGCTCGATGCGGCCGTCGACCAGGCACGCTTGCGACACCTCGGCAGTGTTCTTGCCCAGCACGATGTTGGCTGGCTCGCGCAGTGCCAGGCGCGCTGCATCCTTCACGTTGATGACGAGATTCTGCAGTGAGCCCGACCAGCCCTCAGCGGTTTGCGCGCCTTGCAAGTTCAGATCGAGCGCCAGCGGCTCGCCGCTCACTCGCAGCGAGAAGCGGTGCGACTTCGGCCCGCCATTGGCCTCTGCATGCACGGTGTCGAACTCGAAGCCCGCCGCAGTCAGTTTGGTGAGATCGAGCTGAATCGCGCCTTCGGGATTGCGTGGATCGGCGACGTCAGCCTTCGCGCTCAAAGACTCGATGCGCACATTCGCCGCGTGCAGATCGCTCCCATTCGCGCTGCCGTCGACCGACAGATCGGGCCATTTTCCGCGAACGACGAACTCCGCCTGCAACTGGCCGCCGGAGTCGGGCACCCAGTCGTTGAGGGACGCAACGTTCAGTGCGACCGTCGCATCGAGACTGTCGCCGTTGCGCCCACGGAAGCGCAGCTCGCTCTTCCCGGACTTGAGTGCGACGGTGCCGCTCGCGATGAGTGGCGGCGCAAGCGACAGATCGGCGTTGCCCGAGAGCGGCCGGCCGCGCAACTCGCCGCGCAACTGAGTCAGCTGCAGGGTCGCCTCGGGACCTTTCTCCAACATCTTGCCCTGGCTTGCGAGCTCGAACCCGAGCCGCCCACGCCAGGCCGCCGCGAACGCGCCCGGATCGAAGTCTTTCGCGACCGCGGTCATGTCCCAACCCAGCTGGGGCTGCAGATCGATGCGGCCACGCGCCTGCAGTCGTCCAGCCTGTTGAGAAATGTCGAACTGCTTCAGCTCGACCCGCTGCGGCGTCCCTTGCAGGTCGAGCGCGATGTCGGCGACGCGGTCCTGCGGTCCGACTGCGAGCGTACCTCGTGCGGTGTATGACTCCGCACTGCCATGCACATTGATGTCGCCGTGCGTGTGGAGCTGCTGACCTGCCCATGCGGCCGGCACGATGATTTCGTTCCAGGTCGCGGCGACCTTCGCAGTCACCGGGTCGCGTCCCAGGTTGACGTCGCCACCCAGGTGAATCGCGCCGTCACGCCCGTGGCCGATGCGCAGCACCGAGTCGATGGCGACATCGTCGCCGTTACGCGTGAAGCGCAAGGGCTCGATCATCAGCGGCTCGTCGTTGATCACGACTTTGCCGGAGATTGCGCCCTGGTCCATCGAGCCGTGGCCGCTCAGCGAGGCTGCGAGACTCGTGAACGATGAGCCGGGCAGCAGCTCCTCGCGCGGATCGAAGCGCGGCGCTTCGAGCGTGAAGCGCCACGGCCACGTCTTCTTCTGCGTGACCTCTGCCTGCAATTCCATGGCGAGCGGCGCGGTCGTCTTCAGCATCAGCGTGGCGTCTGCAGCTGCGGTGCGAGTGTCCAAGGTGCCGGCGTAGGTACGCTCGCCAACCTTCCAGTGAAAGCTCCCGTGACCTTGGCCCATGTAGATGCCGCGCTGGCGAACACTCCCGGCGAACTCGATCTCGCCTTGCGGCGAACGTACCTCGAGCTGTTTCACCGCCAGATCTCGCGACGTCCAGTGACCGCTGAACGCGGCACGCGTCAGCTCTACGAGCAGAGTCTCGTCGCGCCGGATGCGTGCGGAGTCGAGCGCGAGCGAGTCGATCGCGATGTCGATCGGCGGTTTCAGGCTGAACGGCTTGGTCGGCTTCGGCTTGGTCGGCTCGCGCAGAGTCACGTCGATGCCGCTCGCCTGAAGTTCGCGAACCCGGACCAGCACGCGAAAAATTTTGGTGAGCGCGATGTCGACGTGCACGCGGTGCGCCCGGGCGTCGATACCGGCTTCAGGATCGTTGTAGCGAAGATCGGTGACCGTCAGCGGCCCGGCGATCGTTCCTTCGACGTGCCCTAGCGCGAGCTTGCCGCCAAGTGCGTCGACGGCGATGCGCGCAATCGAGCGTGTGCCGGATTGCGTGCTCACGCCCCACGTGGCGGTTCCGATCACGATGATGAGCAAAGCTCCCAGCGTCAGTGCCGTCCACTTGAGTGCTCGCTTCACAGATCCGGCCCGATGATGAGGTGGATGCGCCAGGAGTGATCGAAATTCGAGACCACCGGCCGCGCGACTTCGAGCCGCACGAGCCCGACTGGCGATTTCCAGCGCAGTCCGACGCCGGCGCCGACGTTGGTGTCGTACTGGTTGGTGAAGGCGTCACCGGCGTCGACGAAGATCGCGGCGCCCCACTTCGGCAGGAAGTAGTGCTCGTATTCCGTGCTGAAGATGGCCTGGTACTCGCCGCCGATCACCTCGCCGTTGGCGTCGAGATCGCCGATCTGCTGATAGTCGAAGCCGCGGATCGAGCGGTCGCCGCCGGCGAAGAAGCGCAGCTCCGGCGGCAGCGCGTTGAAATCGTCGACGACCATGGCGCCGAGCATGCTGCGCAGGATCACGCGGCCGTCTGCGCCGACTTTTTTCAGCCACTTCGCCTCGGCGCGCGCCTGCACAAAGCTGGTATCGGACGCCACTGACTCAGCAGCGACGCGCAGCCCGTACAGCAGGTTGTAGCCGCTCAGCGGAAAATACAGATCGTCCGCCTTCTTGCGCGTAAGGACGCCTTCGGCGTACAGCAGGCTGGTCGAATGCTGCTCGTTGGCGATCTCGAAATCGCCGTTGAGATATTGCAGGCCGAGCGTGCGCGTGAAGCCTTTCCATCGGTCGGTGACCTCAGTTGCCGCGGCGCGCGCCATGCGTGATGTGCTGCTGTCCGTCTCCTCGTCGCGGTAACCGACGCCGAAGGTCAAGGTGCGATTCGGGCGCCCCGGCTTCGGGATCTGATACTGGACGCGGTAGTCCTCCAGGCGCGTCGAGTACTGGACGTCCGAGCTCAGCCGGTGACCGCGCCTGTTGAGCCAACGCCGCTCGAAGCCGACTTTGCCGCCCGGGCCGGTATCCGTGCTGACGTAAACGCTCGCCGTGTAAACCGTGCGCTTGGCGGGCACGAGTGCCACGTCGATCGGCACGACGCCATCCTTGGCATGCTCCAGGTCCGGCGAGACGGCCACTGCGGCGAAGTAGTCCGCATCGACCAACGCTTGTTGCAGCTCGAGCAGCTTGTCGATCGAATAGAACTCCCCCGGCCGCCACGGTGTGTAGCGCTGCAGGAACGAGTCGGGGAACTGCACGTCGCTGAAGTGCACCGGGCCGAATCGATAGCGCTCGCCCGGATTCCATTCGAGATCGATCTCGGCGCTGTTCGCCGCACGCACGACCTCGACGCGATGCTTGAGGAGCTGCGCGCGAACGTACCCTTCGTTGGCGAGTGCTGTGGCGATTTCCAGCTTACTGCGTTCGTACGCAGCATGGTCGAGCCGCTCGCCCTGCTTCGGCTGGAAGTGATCGAGCGCCGCCTTCACCTGCTCGAGTTGCGTCGCATCGCCGCTGATCACTACGCGCTCCTTGCGCACGATCACCGGCTCGCCCGGCGTTACGCGGAACGTCGCGCGATACTGCGACTGCTCGGGGCGCTCCAGCTTGCCGGTGGCCTCCGCGGCGTAGTAGCCGAAAGGCTCCAGCGCCGTGTGGATCTGCGCTTCAGAGCCTTCGAACAGCCGGCGGATCTCGATCGGCGAGACATCCCGATCTTCGTATTTCGTCAGCTCGAT
>Ga0209382_10000484_pt1 | contig 65608 bp, 64 predicted proteins | sample SoiMetdeltSBSDD5_FD_187599 | JGI IMG/M metagenome (GOLD analysis project Ga0209382, IMG submission 187599) | Bulk soil microbial communities from a Populus tree surrounding site in Tennessee, USA - Soil MetaG P. deltoides SBSDD5 (SPAdes) (version 2) | ecosystem: Environmental > Terrestrial >...
CAGCAATCACTTTAATGAAATCGCGTCGTCGCATGGCCTACCCCTGAGACCCAGGATGACGCCAGTGTCTCAAAGCATATCAAAACGGGACGCAGCGGTAAGGGAGGGTTCGTCTGGGGTTATGTCCGCTTTGGGTCAATAGCGGACATGTGCGCCGCAAAAAGTCATGTCCGCTCTACCCTCGAAAGCGGACACTTGCGGTGCAACGGCCACATACGCTTTTTACAGTGGCACAAGAGCGTTGCGCAGTGGAATGTCCGAAATCTTCATCAGGCCGTTAAACGGGTCGTTCAGTTCTAAAATCAAATAGATTGCAAACGATGCCGATAGGCCAAAAACGCACAAAAAAGCCAAAGCTGTAGTGTTTAGATCCGAAAATAAACTGAAACTCAAAAATATGATGAAAAGCCAGAAAACAAGAATGGCAAGAAAAGGTATTGGTATTTGATTGTCTGTTTCTACAAACAGCAAGAGCCGAGTTTGAGCCAAATCATTGGCGACCTGTACCGCCCGAGCTTGGAGCGAGCGCTGAGTTTCATTTTGCGGCGATAGCGTAAGAATAGCCAAGTAAAGTTTTTCAGCTTCGCTGCTGGTCGTAAACGGTTCCGTCGTTATTTTCTCGTGCCACAGCCGGTCGGCAATTGGATTTATTGCGCTCCGCAACCCCTTGCGGAGGGGTGTGGCTTCAGGGCCGTACTGTGCCAACAAATTGTCTAGCAGAATAATGTTGGCTGTAAGCTGCTTTACTTGACTGCTCCTTGTGTCGAACGAGCCTTTTGCGCCTCCAATTAATAAGCCAAGGACTAGTGCGGCTATCGTTGCAGTGAGGCCCGCACCAAGGCGTACGACATCCTGTGTTTCTTTGCTGAGATGATTTTGCGGTAGTGCGCGGCGAAATGCGGTACCAATAAAGATACCGCCCAGCACTAACAAAAATATCACGCAAGATAGTGCTAAGGGGCTCATGCGTTATCTATCGGGCCGCGTGGCGGGTAAGCGCATTGACGAGGATCAAGAATGTCCGTTTTGGGTCAAAAGCAGACATTTCGCAGTGCAATCACGATGTCCGCTTTACCCCCAATGACGGCCATGCCCAAAACGGCTACTTCCCAGGAATTTCGGATCAACTGCTTACCGCTTTGGCGGGGGCGATGCCGACAATAAGGTGACCTTACGCGCGACGTTGCCATCAACGCTGCGTGAAGGAAATGTCTGCTTTGGGCCAAAAGTTCGGGACCTTTCTAAATGGTTAGTCATCTGTATGATGAAATTGGCGGGGTGACGGTTCAATGAGTCTTCGTCGTCGGCTATCTGCGCTTGTCGCGATTGCTTTGATGCCGTCGTTAGTGCTCTCAGCATATAATGCTGCACGCTGGAAAGTATTTCTTGAGGACGAAGCAAATAGTACCGCACTCTCGGCGGCACGGTTTATATCTGCCGAATTCGGTCTGGTAATTGACAACAGCCGTCAACTAATGACGGCAATGGCCAAATACCCAAATATCCCGGGTCATGAAGAGGAATGCACGTCCTATTTCAAATCAGTAATTGCAGATATTCCAATTTATCGCGAAGCTGCAATCATCGATACCGACGGTAAGTTTCACTGTTCGACCATTCCGATTCCACCGACACTCGACGTTAGAGATCGCATTTATTTTTATGAACCGCTGAAAACTGGCAAGCTCACCGTTGGAACAATCACTCAAGGTCGCGTAACGCGATCGAGGTCAATTCATTTATCCATGCCATACAAAGATGCTAACGGTTCGATAAGGGGAGTAATCGTCCTAACTTTGAACCCGGAAAAATTGGCCGAAATTCTCCCAGCATACCCATGGCGATCGGAACATCGGCTCATCGTTCTGGATCGCGAGGGATCGTTGGTACTTACGATTCCACCAAGTGACTTTGAGAATGTTGAAGCAATTTACAAATCGATCTTTCCTAAAATTGATCACGCACCCTCCGGGACGATGGATATCAAGGGTCCAAATGGTCGCTCAGAGATAATCGGGTTTGTTCCCCTACATGATGCGTCGGAAGGTCTATTAACGGCAGTTGCAATTGATCGCGATTCAGTGTTGACCGGCTCTATCATCAATGTACAGGGCATCGCCTTTAATTTGATCGCGCTAATACTTGCTGTGATTGGCGTGTGGTTGGCTGCTTACCTTATGATCGATCGCCCGATCCGGGCGCTTATCAAAAGTGCGGGCAAACGGCAGGCAGGCGATATAGCGACGCCGTTTCCAAAACTAAGATTATCGACCGAATTTAGACAGTTAAGTGCGGCCTTGTCCCGAATGTCAAATAGGATCAATGAGCTCCTTAAGCAGAAAGACCTTCTCTTACGTGAGCTTCAACATCGCGTGATGAACAGCCTTAATATACTTTCGAGTCTCTTGGACGTACAAAGGCGGTATGTCGTAGACCCCGCGGCGAAAGAACATCTTGCAAATGCACGCGACCGCATTATCGCGATGGGAACTGTTTATCGCCATCTTTACCAAGCTCATACATTGGAGTACGTCGAATTCAGCGAATTCTTAAACACAATTTGTAATAGAAGTGAAACTGCATACGTCAGAGGCAACAGACTCTCCATTGAGGCCGAGGCCGAGCCAGTTCAGCTTTCAGGTGCGCACGCGATTGCTCTTGGCATGTTGACACATGAACTTATAACAAATGCGCTTAAGCATGCTTATTCGGATGGCGTACGGGGGCACATAAAGGTCATTTTGAAGCATACGGACGACGATAGTATCGAACTACGATTCTCCGATAATGGACGAGGACTTCCGGACAACTTTCAGATAGAGACAACTTCGTCATTGGGGATGAAGATCATCGCCTCAACTGTCCGCCAGCTTGGCGGCAGCCTCGAAATCAACCGACTCAAGCCGGGGACTGAGTTTGTGATCCGTCTGCCCTCCAGTATCGAGCACAAAAGCCGCGGCTAAACCCAATGATTTCCTCACTTACAAACGTCAAGGGGCGCGGGGTGCCGTCTGATTCTGTGGCTGCTCTAGCCATTTAACGAGCGTTCATTCGCGTTTAGAGCTGACATTTTGCACTGCAACGCTATGTCCGCTTTGGGTCATACGCAGACATTCCGCATTGCAATCGCCATGTCCGCTTTACCCCCGAAAGCGGACATAAAGGGACTCACGGCGACGGCAGCGTCGTACTTATTCCCGCCGTGCAATACACCGGGGGTGTCGCCGGTGTCGGCGCAGGCTTGATGCCTTGCCTCACGAGTTGGTCCTGATAATCCGACCACGTTACCAATGGGGGAATGTTCATATAAGCGGCCGGAACGATACGCGGCTTTTCCGCTTGCTTCGCCGCTTCATTGTCGTTCCACGCCGATTGCCCGAAGCGGCGCACTTCCGGGACGTCTGCTTTGGGCCAATAGCGGACATTCAGTTACTCACTCGATCACATCATCGGCGCGAGCGAGCACCGACGGCGGAAATGGCCGCGCCATAGCTGAGTTAAGATCGGCTGAAGTAGAAGTTGAATGGCGCGCCGGAAGGGATTCGAACCCCTGGCCCCCAGATTCGAAATCTGGTGCTCTATGCAGCTGAGCTGCCGGCGCCTGTGGCATACCATTTGAGATTACGTTCAATACGCGGCCCAATCGGCTTTTCGCCGCACACGAATTTCTCTCCAGTTATCTGTTCGTACATCTGGATGTAGCGGCGCGACAGTTCTTCTACCAATTCCGCCGGTGCATCGGGCAGCTTCTCATCTTTGTACGGATCGCAGTGCTCCTTAAACCACAGACGCAGGAACTCTTTATCGAAATACTGCGGCTCCTCACCTTCTTTGAAACGCTCCTCATAGGACGCAAGCTGCCAAAATCGGGATGAGTCAGGCGTGTGAATTTCGTCGATAAGTACAAGCTCATCGTTCTCGTCCATGCCAAATTCGTATTTCGTATCCACAAGAATGAGCCCTTGGCGCGCTGCTACCTCCTGACCGCGCGCGAAAATCGCGAGCGCCGTTTCCCTTAGTCGCTCAAACAGCTCTGCGGTAATGAAGCCCTCGGCTATCATCTCGCTCGGGGTCAACGCACGGTCGTGCGAATCTTCCTTCGTGGTCGGGTCGAATATTGGACTCGGCAATCGCTGATTTTTTTTCATCCCGTCAGGCAGAACAAGTCCGCCAAAGTCACGCTTCCCCGCCGAATATCGTGTCCAAATCGAAGTGTCGGTAACGCCGGTGAGATAACCGCGCATTACTGCCTCGACCGGCACCATCCTAAATTTTTTTGCGACCGTGACATTCGGATCGGGGATCGCGAGCACGTGATTGCCGATAATGTCTCTGGTCTCATCAAACCACCAGTCGCTCACTTGATTGAGTACCTGACCCTTCCAGGGGACGTGCGCGATGATCCGGTCAAACGATGAATGCCTGTCTGTCGTTATTAAAATGAGCTTGTCACCCTGATCGTAGATATCTCGAACTTTTCCCGCTTTCTTCGGACCTAGAAAATTGAGGTCTGTTTCTTTGAGTACTTCCATATCATTCACAGGACGGTTCGGATTGCTGTGATTGGTGCTCGGTTGCTTGAGAGGCATTTTAGCTCCACTGATCTACAGTTCGCGCCGCAAAAAGTCATGTCTGCTTTACCCCTGAAAGCGTCCTAAGCCAGCTACGGGCGCATTATTGGCATCACTGATAAAGTTATGTGTGTTGCCAGTGCCTGATTGGCCCTCACCTTCGAAATGATATTTCGAAGCAGGATTTGCTCACCCACTGTTCTATAGGAATACCTGTCCACAATCGCATTTGTGGCCGGTGGGCCACACACTTATAAGATTCATCTTAGCCCCGAAGACTCATGCATAGTCCGCTTTCTGCAGTCGGATAGGATTAAGCGTGCACGAGAGAAAATCATACCTTAGGGGCGATTGATGAGGGTATCGGGGAACGCTCCCTTCTGGTTTTTTACTAAAAAGTTTTGGTCGTTTGTTCGGTTGAAAGTGGCTGCCAGCGTCATTGCGGCTCCAGTTGCAGGAACCATCGTCCTGTCCACCGCTACTAGTTCTCTCGCTGACGAAGGTGGCGTGAGTTTCTGGCTGCCGGGTTTCTTTGGCAGCCTGGCAGCCGCCCCGCAGGTGCCCGGCTTTAGTTTCGGCAATATCCTATATTATTCGCAGGTTAAAGCCGGCGGAAACGTCGCGTTCGCCAGGCAGGTGTCCGCCGGCAACATCAATGTGAACTTCACCGGAAACCTCAATGCGAACATTCACGGTCGCGCCGAGCCATTGTATTTCGCTTTACCCGGCTACACGTTCGCGACTCCCGTCTTGGGCGGCCAGTTCAACCTCTCCACCGGGTTCGCCTATGGACGAATCGAAAGCAGCGTCGACGCGACGATAGCTGGCAACTTGGGCTTGGGGGGTCCGGGATTTACGGTTGGGCGTAGCCTAACAGAAACGGCCAACGGTTTCGGCGATATTCTCCCGATGGCTTCGCTGCGCTGGAATTTTGGCGTCCATAATTTCATGACCTACTTGACGGGAAATCTGACGACCGGAGTATACCACTCACAGTCGATTGCCAATGTCGGTATAGGGCACAACGCAATCGATGGAGGCGGCGCCTATACTTACTTCGACCAGAAGGCCGGACACGAATTTTCCGCCACACTCGGCTTCACTTACAACTTCGAAAACACGCACACGAATTACCAGAACGGCGTCGACATGCATGTGGATTGGGGTGCGTCGCAATTCCTGACCAAGCAATGGCAGGTCGGACTTGTTGGCTATTGGTACCAGCAGCTTTCCTGCGACAGCGGCTCAGGCGACCGTGTCGGGTGCTTTAAGTCGCGGGTGGTCGGCATTGGACCACAGATCGGCTATATCTTTCCGCTCAGCAAAGAATGGCAGGGATACGTGAACCTCAAGGGCTATGGAGAATTTGCCGCGCAGAACAGGGCCGATGGCTGGAACGCTTGGCTCACGTTCGTCATTTCACCGGCAGCTCCCGGGGAGGCGCCCCCATCAGCCAGACGCATGATCACGAAGTAGTCAATTACGACATCAAAGCGCGCGCCGATTAGGTCGCGACGCGATGTCTGCTTTGGGTCATTAGCGGACATTTTTTGCGCAAGGCCTCGAATGTCCCGTTTCGGGTCACCAGCGCATTCCGAAACACGCGTGGCGGTCATTCGCCACGCGTGCGCAGATTGCGTGGAAGGTGACTAGCAAGGCGGAAAATCCGGATAGCCGCAATTGGGGTAGTAATAGGCGGGAGCATAGGTGCCGTCGTAAGGATACGCGCCGCCGTAAGCATAGGCCGACGCCGCCGCTGCACCGATCGCCAGACCTGCAGCGCCCACGCCCCATCCAACACGACGCCAGTTTCCGCCCCGCCAACCAGCGTAATTGCCATGCCATCCAGGATGACGATTTATGTTTCCGACGTGGACACCGCCAGCGTACACACCGCCCCGGCGCGCCATTGCACCATCCGTCGTAATCATCATGGTCGCGGCCGAAAGCGCGGCCGAAAGCGTAACGAGCCATAGACGTTTCATGGGTCCACTCCTGCGTTCGAACTGACCCCTCAGCGACAACTCGTCTTTTTGCCATTGTGAAACGATCTAGATCGATCGCTATTGCGCTTCAGTACGGTTCCGTTATCGGAAGAGATAGAAGGTCTATACCTAGAAGTGCGATTTCCCTCACTACAATACCAGTAGTGAAGTCGATGCCGGACGTGTCTGCCGGCGAGCGCGCTTAGGTCGCCGCGCCCTAGGCGTTGATGATCTCGGTGGTGTGCTCCTGCGTATCTACGACCGTGACCACCACGACCGAATAAGCCTTCTTAATTTCAGCTCCGGCTATTGCTGCCGCTTCTTTGCTGCTGAACGAACGTTTTATTTGTCCATCCACCCGTAAGAGAAAGCGCTCATCGACGGGTCGAGTCTGACCCTTTGGCCTGGCTAGTTCATCCCGATCCGACCGATCTGGCCGTTTCAGTGTCGATCGTGCAAACAATCGACTTTCAGGAGAATCATTACTTTGAACGTTGGAAGGAGCATTTGGTTCGCGGGCCATGTAACTATTAGGCGCTGATTTGGCCGACGCTGCAATAGCGCAATAGCGGATTATGCAGAAGGACCGCCCGTCGCATCTAAGCCCCCGATCAAGGCAGCGGCACTAGCTCCTCCGGGAAGCTCTTCATGTGATATGGTAGCGTGACATGAAGACCATAGATCACCTGTTTGTTCGTCGCTTTCGTCTCTGGGACCGTCTTGCTCGGGGCGCGAAGGCCCTGATGTCCGCTTTGGGTCAAAAGCGGACATTTCGCTGGGCAATCGGCATGTCCGCTTTACCGCCGAAAGCGGACATCATGTCGGACATGAGCAATGATTCCACCCGGGCTAGTCACTATCCGGCATCGATGGCGGCGGCACCATCTCGTTAAGATCGTTCGTGCGGTCCCTTTTGCCCTAGAGCGCCCGAGAGTATGTGCTGACCATCACAAATAAGCGGAATCTATCGAGGCTTGTGATCCGTCGCACAGCTGAATGTGTTTTCGCGCACCAATCTTTTAGTGCGAGACGCCGTGTACGAGTAGGGTTGGTCCCCTATTTCCGGCTAATCGTAGGGGACCGCTGCGAGCGCCACTCCAGCGGTCCCTTTTTGAAGTCGACTCAGGCCTCAGGCGGCATCATCCACCCGATGCTCTGCGGTGCAGCCTGGTGCTTGCTGTAGTCAGGACGAAGGTCAGCTCGCCGCCATCCGCAGACATCGCTTTCGCGCTTGCCGAGGCAATATACAAGCAACTGGCGAACGCCGGGAGCGCGGACTGATGCGATACCCGCGCGATGAGTTCAGCGCGGCGGAACGCTAACTCAAGAAACCGCGAGAATGGCCTCGGCGTCGCTCTTCACTTCTTGCCCAGTTTGAGGCGGCTTCCCCAAGCGCCGGGCGCGAGAATATTGCCAAAAATTCCCATGCGTGCGGACTTGATCGAATACGAAGAGGCGTATTGCCGACGACAGATTGCCTTGGCGCTCCCTGTCGATGTTCTCAAGCAGCTTCGATACCGTCACGCGTTGGTAGCGCGCAATTTCTTTCAGGTCGTTCCAGAAGGATTCTTCGAGGCTCACGCTCGTCTTGTGTCGGTCAATGACGACCGAGCGTTTGACAATTAGAGATTTCATGATGGCCTCCCCAAAACTTTCGTGGAGGATCTTGTGGTGATTCGATACGGCGAGGTCGGCAGAGAAGTACCTTCTAAAAAAATCGTTTGTGCGTTCACGACTCCAATAGGCACTACACTACCGAAAACAGCATTAAATTACCGATGAAGGCGTTTGATCGTACCATCAATGACTGACGCGCCAACGTGCACGAGCCGATTGAGCTTGTTGAGCTCGGCTTGTTGGTGCCGTGAATGGCGTATTGGCTTCGTTAGCCTGGAAGCACCAATCCAGTTTTAAAATAAGAATAGTGTTTCGATACCGAACAAGAATTTCGGTGACGATTTCTTTTAGGTACTTCTTTGCCGACCTCGCCGTATCGACTCACCACAAAGATAATTTCACGAAAAATTTTTTTAGGGGACTCGCCCATGAAATCATTAGTCGTCAAACGCTCCGTCAATAATCGACACAAGACCACCACCGGAATGTTACGCACTATCGCCGTAACGGTGATATGCGCTCTCGCTCTGACTACATCTTTTCCAACCACGGCGTCCGCTTGGCATCTGCCTCCTCCACCACCACCTCCTCCGCCTCCGCCTCCGCCGCCGCCGCAGGTCCATTCGACGGGCACATCAGGAGCGGCTGGTGCTGCTGCTGTTACTGGCTTCATTGGCTTTGTTTCTGTCATAGTGACCTATGATTTGCTCCGTCGCACCACCTGCATCCTTGGCGGCCCCGGCTTCACCACACCGATCACGCCAGCCAGCGGCAATGTGATGATTCCCCAGTGCCCGATAGTGAAAAAACCAGTCGTGAGGGCGAAGGGCTAACGTCCGAACATCCTAAAGTACAAACTCAAAGACGTTCTCGGCCTTTTTCCAAGGTGGACACATGAGCAGCAAAGTCAGGCAGGATAGCAACTATGTGGCGCACCGCGTTGAGGTTGCGATCAGTTCGCGAGAATCTGAGACGCGAGTAAGGAAGCTAAGGCTGCTCGCGGTCTTAGCCTGCGTAGTTGGTTTTCTGTTGGTTGCAGGGTTCATTGTATTGTAGGGACGGAGGCGTTCTGCGTGGGCGTGGCCTCGGCAGTGCGGTTACATCTGCCGCTACCGCCTTGACTCTATCCGTTCTTCGGCCTTGGCCTCTAATGCCCGCTTGAGCTTCAAGATTTCAACGGCCTCCCGCGCCGTGACGGGAGCCTTGTTCGCAATCAGAGCGTCGAGAGTTGCCCGCGCTTCATCGTGTGACAGGTCCTTTGTGCAATCGGTGTCCATTAGTCAGTCAGCTCGGTGATGCTGAGTGAGAATGTCCTGCATCGTTGGAGATCGCGGAGACGCGTTGGCCAGGAGAACAGCGAAAGACCTCGATCCAGTTCGCCGGCAATAGCGTGCCCTACGTGGCGCCATGTCCGCTTTGCCCCCGAAAGCGGACATTCACAGTGCAAACACCAATGTCCGCTAAGGGCCAAAAGCGGACGTCGGACCTGAAAAATCGGATCGAGCCGAGCGAACCCAACAGCCGATAAGGTTTATCGCGGCGGGTTTACTCCACTCGATTTCTATGAGTTTCCTGCGCCTAGCAGCACGACACGCCGCGGTTCGACCGCCAAGTAGACGTCCCGGCCAGCCGCAAGCGGCTCCATCGCAGCGCAGCGGGCGACAAGGCGTTGATCGCCCCAATAGAGATGAATCTGACTGAAATCGCCTTGGAAGACTGTCTTTTCAATCTTCACCGGCCATACGTTTCGTTCCCCCGCCGGCCGCTCCTGCGAAATCCGTAGGTGCACCGTGCGCACCGAGACGGTCATCTCAGGGCGGGCCCTGCGCCCATAAGCCATACCGTAGATGAGCTGCCCGGTCGCGGTTTCCAGCGCGGTGAGGCCGTCGCTGTCTAGATCGGGCCGGTGGCGTCCACGGATTAAGTTGGCAGAACCAATGAAGTCAGCAACGAACTCGCTGCGCGGCAGGCTGTAAATTTCGTCGGGCGTGCCGATCTGTTCGACGAGTCCGTCGCGCATCACCACGATTCGATCCGACATCGCCAGCGCTTCCTCCAAGTCATGGGTGACGTAAAGCGAGGTGATGCCGAGCCGATGCTGGAGGTCGCGAAGCTCGATGCGCATGTCGGCGCGCAGCTTGGCGTCTAGATTCGACAACGGCTCGTCAAACAGCAGCACCGACGGCTGGAACACAAAAGCACGCGCCAGCGCCACGCGTTGCTGCTGGCCGCCAGAGAGCTGCGACGCGCGCCGGCCACCAAATTCCCGCATCTGCACCATTTCGAGCGCGCGATCTACCTTTTCCGTGATTTCCGTGGCGCCGGCTTTGCGCACCCGTAACCCGTAGGCGACGTTGTCGAACACGGTCATGTGCGGCCAGATCGCATAGGACTGGAACACCATCGAGAGGCCGCGTTTTTCGGCCCGAATATTGATCTTTTGAGCGGACGAGAACACCGGCACACCGCCGATGCGAATCTCACCGGCCGTCGGCTGTTCGAGGCCGGCGACCGCACGCAGCGTCGTAGTCTTGCCGCAACCGGACGGTCCGAGCAGCGTCAATTGTTCACCCGGCATGACGTTGAAGTTGACCCCGCGCACCGCCGGCACGCTGCCGTAATAAAGTTCGAGGCCCTCGACCTCGATATGTGGGCTCGGTGTCGAGAATGATCGGGGCGATCCCGGCGGCGATGCTGGCATATGGGCGTGTCCCTAAATCATTAGTCGACCGGTTGCGCGCTAACGCGGCGCGTGACGGCAACAAGGACGATTATGGCAAGCGCCACCACCAGCGTCTGGATCAGTGCCAAAGCAGCGGTGAGCTCGGAACTGGTGCCGAACCAGGATTCGACTATCGAGGGTGTAATCACCTTGGAATGCGGGCCCATCAGCAATATCGAGGCGCCGAGCTCGCGCACGCTGGCGATGAACAGCAGCAACCAGGCGGCGACCAGGCCCGGCCTGAGCAGCGGGATCGTCACCGTACGCACCCGGAACGTCCATGACGCGCCGCACATCTGTGCGCACTCCTCCAGGCTTTTGTCGATCTGCAGTATGACGCCGGCGATGGTGCGCACACCGAGCGGTAGGAATACCGTGAGATAGGCGATCAGTAACAACCACAGCGTGGCATAGATGGGGATAGGGAAAACTACCCAAGCCCACATGAGGCCAAACGCGAACACCAGGCGCGGCACTGCTTGCGGAAACATGACGATATATTCGATCATGCCGCCGCCGGGCAGCCGTGAGCGGTAAATCAGCCACGCCAGAAGCCCCATCAGGACGATGCCGATCGTGGCGGTGCCAAACGCGAGCAGCAGACTGTTGCTGAGCGCGGAACGCACGGCATTCATCGTCATGGCCGTGCGGAAGTTGTCGAGGGTAAAATTTTCGGCGGTGGGGAAAATCGTGGCGATTTTCTGCAGCGAAGCAAAAAACAGCGTGGCCAGCGGTAGGACCACGGCAACGAATAAATAGAGCAAGCAGATGCCGAGCAGCACATAGCGCAGCCGCCCGACGTCCAACAGCCGCGGCCGAAACGCTTTCCCGGTGATCGTCACATAGCTTCCGGACATCACGACGCGCCGATACATGTAGAGCATGGCCCACATCACCGCGAACAGCGACGCGCCCATGGCGGCCGCGACCTGGATCTTAGGCGGGTATTGCTGGATCATTTGGTAGATGGCCGTGGTGATGACGTAATATCGGGTGGGCAGGCCGAGCACGAGCGCGACGGCAAACGAGCCGAGCATTTCTGCAAAGACAAAGATGGCGGCGCCGAGAACGCCCGGTGTCACCAGCGGCAAGGTTATCCGCATGATCGTGCGAATTCGGCTCGCTCCGATGACTTGCGAAGCCTCTTCGAGCGAGGGGTCCATCGATTTCATCAGCGCCGCGATCATGACGAAGGCGACCGAGCCCTCAAACAGCGCCATGACCCAGGCAATGCCGTACGGTGTATTGATATCGATGAGGTGGCCCTGCCCGCCGAGCGCCCGCCAGATTCCGTTGATGAAGCCGCTTTCAGGCTGACCGAGCAGACTCCAGGCCAGCGCGCCCAGGAGCGGCGTTAGGTAATAGGGCACGGCCATGAGCTGCTCGAATAAACGGCGCCCGGGCACGTTGGTGCGCGTGAGGATCCACGCCATCAACGAGCCGAACATCAGGGCCATCACGGTTGCCGCAAGCGACACCGTGAGCGTGTTGAGCATGATCTGCGGGTACTGCAGCAGGCTGCTAAAATTGTCGACGCCGTAGGCGGTCGGCGGCCGAACTTGCGGGTCCCCGACATCAAAGGCGGCCTGCAACAGAAAGTAAACCGGATAGAGGACCAACACCGCGGCAATCGCCGCGACTCCATACCCGGCCACTTTCTGCGTAGAGAACCAGGATCCCATCGAACCCACAAACGGCCTGTCACAGGCCGAGCATGCTGTTCCATTCCTTCAAGAACGTCGCGCTTTGCGACGCGTACTCATCCCAGTCGGAAGGATAGAGCAACTTGAAATCGCTGAGTTTCACTCCGGTCGGCATGGCTGGCGCGTCCGTGCGCACCGAACCGTAATAGAGATTCGGATTGGACTGGTACCAGGCTTGGCCGCGTTTCGACATCGCCCAGTCGACGAACAGCTTAGAAACTTCCGGATGCGGCGCCCTGTTGACCACGCCGACCACGAGCGGTGTGGCTACCAACCCATCAGGCGGCGCGACGAATTCGACCTTGGCGCCCCTGCTCTTGAAAAGGATGTAGGCAGGATATTCGCCAATCGCGGTGATCATGTCGTCGCCCTTGGACAGGCGATCGAACAATTGCACACGCGAATCAAAGGCACGTGGCTGGAGCTTGGCGAATTCCTTCCAGAAACTGTCACCGTAAATCTTCCGTAGCGTATACCACTGCACGAACTGCAGACCCGATGCGGAGATCTTGCAGCTGATCTTACCCTTCCAGCGGGTGTCGAGGATGTCCTTCCAACCCTTCGGCGCATCCGAGGCGGCGACCTTTTCGCTGTTGTAGGCAATGCCGGCCGGATCGACGCCGGTCCAGAAGAAATAGCCGTTCGGCTCGCTCAGATGGTCCTTCTTGTAGGCGGATGATTCCGGCGACACGTAGTGCTCGTAACCGCCTTTTCTCCGGAAATCGAAAGCCGGAGCAATATCGGACAACTGAATCACATCAACATCGAAACGTCCGGCCGCGCGCTCCGACAGAATCTTGTTATAGAGCGCGCCGGTCTGCGCGCGGACATAACTGGTCTTGATCTTGGGGAAGTCCTTGTTGAAGCCTTCCATGATGCCGGCGGTGCCAGCCTCATTTTCGTGGCAGTAGAACACCAACTGCCCTTCCTGTTCGGCCTTCGCTATGTCGGCATTGGTCATGAAGTCGAGCACGTTGGTCGGCGACTTCGACACGCCCTGCGCCAACACATTGGGCGCCGCGATCTCGAGAAATGGCAGTGCAATTGCAGCGGTCCCGGCTTTCAGCACCCGGCGCCGCGTCAACTTCCCGTGCGTGAGTTCGGCCATTGTTACTCTCCCTGTGTCTAGTTTTTACCTTTATCGCGTAACTCATTTGACGTGCGGCTCGATCAGTTCGATCCGATTGCCGAATGGATCGTCGACATGACGCCGATCGCAGCCTTCGATCGGCTCGTCTGCCGTGACTTTGTAACCAGCCTGCTGTGCTTTCGTCACCATGCCGGCAAGGTCATCGACAATGAAAGCCGGATGGGCTTTGCGCGCCGGGGTGAAATTCTTCTCGACGCCCAAATGGACCTGCAAGGTTCCGCTTTCGAACCAGCAACCCCCGCGCGCAGCAAGCTGCGGCGGCTTCACCTTTTCCGTGAGCCCGAGGATGCCTTGGTAGAACGTTCTCGCCTCGTCTTCACGCCCGGGTGGCATCGCAATCAAAATGTGGTCGATGCGGCGAACTGGCATTGATACCTCGTCAAAGCTCTTTATCACCGGACTTTCGTCGCGATAAAAGTTTAGAGGGCGAGCGTAAGAACGCCAAGAGTTGCCATTCCGCTTTGGGTCATCAGCCGGCAAAACGGTCCGCTTTCCCTCGTAAGCGGACATTCGGTAACGCGGGTGGAATGTCCGGACATTCTACAGCGCTTGGTTTGTGTTCGCTTTTCCCTCGAAAACGGACATCCGTAACCGCGAACTGCAGGTCCGCTAAGAGCCAATAGCGGACATCAACCTTACCGGAAGCATCGGTCTCCCCATTTTTGGCTTCTGGTAATTGTGCGTCTAACCATTCGGCGGTTCGCCGGCCTTGATCCAGGCTTGGTACAGCGCCTTGGTCTCGTCGTCGGGCGGATAGGTACCCGAGATCGGCCTGCCCTGTCCGACACGAATAGCGACGAACTTCTCGAGCCGTTCCTGCTCGAATGAATCGCGTGCCACTTCGTCGGCCAGATGACGCGGCACGACGATGGCGCCGTCCTCATCCGCCACGATCACATCGCCGGGATAGACCGGCACGCCGCAGATGCCGACGGGCGCCTGCACCTCGACGGGATGGAGATGGTTCATGCTGGGCGGAGCCGCCGCAGCGGCGCAGAACACCGGAAAGTCGAACTTGCCGATCACCGGCGTGTCGCGCATGGCACCGTCGGACAGCACGCCCGCCACGCCGCGCACCTTGAGCCGCAACGCCAGGATGTCGCCCAAGGTACCGAGATTGCCGAAACTGCAGTTAATCAAGACGCAGAAGCCGCCTAACACGGGAAGCAAAAAGAAAGGCCCGGTATTTGCCGGGCCTTTTTTCCCAAAACGTGATGATCTGACCGGGAAACATTGTAATCGAAGTGGCTCGTACTCAACCTTTGAGCAATCCGGCCGCCTTCAACGCCCTGTTGATCACCGCGCCGATGTCAGGGAGAGGCGGCATCGGTTCTTGCTGGGATATTGGCTCTTCCTTGTCGAGTACTTCACCCTCCAGCACGGGGTCTGCCGCCGCGTAATGACGGGGCGCCGAAGAAATTGTCAGAATGTTTTTCTCTGGCGGAGCATTTCTCTTGGCTTGATCGCGAGCCGTCGCAATCCCGAAAAATTTTGCAATGTGATAGGATGAAGAAATCCCCACTGGCAGCAGAAACGGTCCGGGAGCACCGCAGGCACCCTCCGCTTCGCCGATTCCCAACGGCGTCCCATGCGCCATATTATTGATGGCATATGCCTCGATGAGCTCATCACCCGCTTCGTTGGTCCACAGCTCGCGGGGATACCCGTCAACCCGCGTTTTGACCGAGGGGGACAGCGGAAGACCATGCACCTCGGTCCACTGCTTGATGATTTCTAACGCGTTCGACGGAATTACTGTCTTGTCGTCATTCCCATGCCACACCGAGACGCGTGGCCACGGACCTCGATGGGACGACGCTTTGCGCACGAGATCACCCCATTCCTGTGGCGAACGGGAGGGACTTTGAAACATCATTTCGAATGCTTGCTGCACGGTTGCGGCGGCGCCATAGGGAAGGCCAGCAATGATCGCGCCTCCAGCAAATAGTTCGGGGTAGCAGGCAAGCATGACGGATGTCATCGCGCCTCCCGCCGATAGCCCAGTGATGAAAATCCGACGCCGATCGATGCCGTGATCGACAACGGATTTTTCGATCATCTGTCGAATCGAAAGCGGTTCTCCGTGATTGCGCCGCGTGTGCTGGGGCTGAAACCAATTAAAGCAACCGTTGGGATTGTTGGAGTGCTGCTGTTGCGGCAAAAGCAACGCGAAACCATAACGGTTCGCGAGGGTCGACCACCCGGCCCCCAGATCGTAGCCTGCGGCGGTTTGTGTGCACCCGTGCAACACGACGACAAGGGCGGGATTATGCGCAAGGGTCGGCGGCCGATAGTCGAACATTCGCAAATTACCTGGGTTCGATCCGAAATCGAAGACCTCCCGCAAATGTGTGCTGCCCTTTGCAGCACCTCTGGCGTGACCGCGATCCAGCACTCGCAGTAACTTCCGCCATCGATCCCGGCTGCTGCCGAGATTGAGTGCATGCCGCAGATTTATCATGATGGTTCATCCCTCGTTTGCTGCGTTGCACACAGTTAGTTGCTGCAATGCACAATACTAGAGGGTTACGTGAAATTTGCCGTCGCCTGGGGCTTTCTGGTCAGTTCCCTGTAAAAAAAGGAGCAGCCCCAATCTCATCCAGCCTTCGCCAGCGGAGGCTGATCTGGTCTCAAGTTAAACCGCGATTGAAAAAGAATCTCGCATACGCGTTTGGCACCGGCAGACAAAGGGCCTTGTAAGAACTCAACACCCTCCGGCAGCTGCTGCGGATCGCCCTCGCGTGTCTGCCCTGGTCCGTTGAAAATGCAGACAAGTATGGACACGCCGGGTGTCTTTCGGCGCAAGCGACGCGACGCGTAGTGCAATTGTGCTGGCGTCGCGTGTTCCAAATAGCAGAGACAGATGAGCGCGACGTCTTTTAGTTCGCAATTGACCTGCAGCGACGCAAAAAATGGGCTCCTTTGCTCGTTTTCGCGGCAAAATTTGGACGGAGATGATTTCAAAAATCCCGGGTAAAACTCTTTGGCAGTGTTAAAAGGACGCGCCGAATAATTGGTGCTGTCGTCTGGGTGCGCGATCGTTTCAATGCTTTTTCATTCGCAATTTTATGTACTTGCCTTTCTACCCGTTGCAGCGGCGCTCTATTACGGCGTTGCCAACTCATCAACGGCTCGCCAGTGGCTACTCATTTGCGTGTCCCTGGTATTTTACGCTTGGTGGGACGTGCGTTTCGTTGTGCTTCCGGTTGCGCAAATCGCCGCGACTTGGTTCCTAGCCCGCCTTCACCAGCGAATAGAAAGCCGAATACCGCTAATCATTGGAGTTATACTCAACCTGCTCTCGCTTGCGACCTTCAAGTATCTCGACTTTGTGTTGGCGTCTATTGAATCGGTAAGCGGATTTACGCTGCCGCGCGCCCACATCATCCTGCCTATTGGCATAAGTTTCTTTTCATTCCAGCTAATTTCATATTTGGTCGATCGAATGCGGGGGCACGCCCCGATCTACCCGTTTCGCCCATTCGCACTCTTCGTGCTTCTTTATCCGCATCTCATCGCGGGGCCAATTGTGCGGCACAATGAGCTGATACCCCAATTTGACGCCGACCCGCGACGGGAGGGATTATGGAAACGCGTCGGGATCGGCCTTGTAATTTTCACGATAGGGTTCGCCAAGAAGGTTTTGCTTGCAGATAAACTTGCAAAGATCGCGGACCCGTTGTTTTCTCAAGCCGCAACACGCGTGCTCGACCTGGGTGAAGCTTGGACCGCCGTATTGGCTTTTTCGTTTCAGTTATTTCTTGATTTTTCCGCCTACACGGAAATGGCAATAGGATCAGCGCTAATTTTCGGATTGGTTTTGCCCGAAAACTTTCGTCGGCCGTATCTCTCCACCAACATTCGGGACTTTTGGCGACGCTGGCACATTTCACTATCCAACTTTCTGCGTGACTATCTCTACATCCCAATGGGCGGAAGTCAGAATGGGCTGGCACGCTATATTTTCGCCACGATGGCCACGATGGGCCTCTGCGGTTTGTGGCATGGGGCGGGATGGACCTTCGTAGTTTGGGGTTTGTGGCACGGACTTGGTCTCCTTGTGTGCCGTGGGTGGCAGCAGCTTAAACGGCCACTTCCCGCATTCGTCGGTTGGGCGCTCACTATGCTGTTCGTTCTCGTCGGCTGGGTTATCTTCCGCGCCGCGAATTTCAGTGAAGCGACGTCTATTCTAACGTCCCTAGTCGGAGGCGGCGGCATGAGTGGAGTGTTGCAGGGAGTTCCGCTCATCATCGCGGCCGCCCTCGCCGCCGCTTTCGTTCCATCCGCACATGAGGTTATGGATGAAATGAGGACGCCACGTCCAACATTCGCATTTGGTGCAGCAGCCCTTGCCGTTTACTGCATTCTTGAAGTGGGTGAAGGGCCGCCACTCAATTTCGTTTATTTTCAATTCTAGAAGGCAACAGAGTGGTCATCGATACAAAAATAGCGTCACCCTCGGTGCACACATCATCTGAATGGCGCCAGTTCGTGAAAGTGTTCATCGCTACGCTCGTTATAGCGCTGGCGACCACTTATTTACTCATCTTGGTATTGGACCCATATGACAGCGGTCGATTTGCAAACTATCCCGTGTATGGAGTCGTGGACGAAAATCCAAGGACCGCACATGTAAGCCGGGGTCGCGATCCACAATTTAACTCCGTGGTGATCGGGCACTCTCGCGGGCAACTGCTGGACCCTGAAAGATTATCGAAAGAGACAAGGCTTAGCTTCGTCCAGCTCACGGTTCCCGGAACCACGCCTCGTGAGCAGCTCACGCTATTACGTTGGTTTACCGAGCATCATTCTCAGATTGGAGCAGTCATATTGGTCGCGGACACAGCTTGGTGCACCCAAAATCCCGCGGTCCCATTGCTGAATCCGTTCCCATTTTGGCTCTACAGCGAGAATAATTTTGAGTACCTGATCAATGTACTGCGTACGCAAGCACTAGGGCGCGCCTGGCGGCGAACATTGCTTTGGCTTGGTTTGCGAAAAAGAAGCAGTCCAGACGGCTACTGGGACTATGAAGCCGGTCGAAATTGGGCTTTTCGGCCAAATATCCCGATCAACTTCGTCCCCGCATCACTACAAGCGACTGAGCCAAAACTTTCATTCCCCGCGATCGAGCTGCTGCACCATGCTCTCAGCAAGCTCGACAGAGACGTTCCACTTGTTATTGTGAGGCCGCCTGCCTTTTTCACTGAGTTGCCGGCAAGCGGCGACCCCAACGCAAACCTGATTTCACAGTGCAAGGGAGCGTTAGCAGAAGTCACCAGTCAGCGCCTTCGAGGGGCGTTCTTGGATTTTGAGGTCGATGGTGAAATTGCACGAAATCCAGAAAATTTCATGGATGGAGCGCACTATAGAGCACCTGTCGCACGCATGATCGAAGCACGCGTGGCTGCGGCGTTGTCGAAACGCCCGGTTCCCGAGGCGAAAGGTAACTGAGACGAGCGGCATTTGACGATCTCTTTGACCTTGTAGGGCCACCAATATGGATCTGTTAGAACCGTCGGTTGCGACTTCCTGGAAAAGATTTAGACGCTGGTACCTTCGTCCCTGGCGGACGGTCCGCTATGGAGAGATCAGTGTCTACTATAAGAAGCATCTCGACGGTGGAGGCTCGTCCTTTGGTCAAGGATATATTCCGTTCCTAAAGTCCCGAGGAATGCCGAAACAGCAAAAGGTATTTGAGTGGTGTTCCGGCCCCGCTTTCATCGGCTTCTCAATACTTGCCCATGAACTTTGCGAAACACTCTGTCTCGCCGACATTAATGAACAAGCGGTTGAGGCGTGTCGTAGAACAATCCGTGCAAACCGGCTCGAAGAACGCGTCAGCTTATATCATTCCGATAATTTGCAGAACATTCCGTCGTACGAATGTTGGGATCTCGTTGTGGGCAATCCGCCTTTCTATAATGAGACGCAACCTTGGTGCATTCGCTCACATGATAAGGACTGGCAGATTCATCGGCGATTCTTCGCCCGCGTCGGGCATTTTCTAAAACCTGGCGGCGTAATCCTGCTGCAAGAAGCGAACGACGCTTCAACTCCAGCCGATTTCCAGAAAATGATTGAAGATGCCGGGTTGTCTTTGGTGCTCGTTCACAATTTTAAGCCCGGCGAAATGAGTCACTACTACATGGGAATGGTCCGTCGGACCGAAACTCCACCCAGTTGGTTAGTCAAAGGCGGCAATTGAATATTGCGCCGCTGCCCAAATCTGATTTTTCAGGGAAATTGTTCTTAGGCTTGCGCCAGCGCACCTAATGGAATTGCGCGCGCTTCGCGATCCGCATCCTGGAGTTCAAACATGGCCGCTCGATCTGCCATGCAGTCATAATCAGCGGCCACTCGCAAAAGCAGCGCTCGCGTTTTTTCACCGTGGAACAATGCAGCCATTGTCCTGCATTCCTCCGCACGGTCGCGAAAGACTCTGCTTTTCGGGACATTTACAGAACTGACCGCCATTGAGTAACTGACGCCTAATATGTCTTTTGACACATCAACGCGGTGGCCCCCTATCCGTTTCCGGCGAACGAAAACTTTTCGTCTCTTGTTCAGCTTGGCAGGCCGGATGTTTCCGAGCCTATTTGGTAAAAAACCCCCAGACAGATTTTAAAATAGAAAGTTCCGCATTGGAAAAGGTCTGAGTATACCAGCCGCCGAACACAATGCTGTCCAGCGACACAGCAACCGCCACAAAGCCAAAGACGTAGAGCATTGGCCGCATGCACGGAAGTATGGAATGCGATTGCTAATCTTTCGTTAGTGGTATCTGGCCCTGCGATGCCGTTTTTCTTACGAGAATAGCGACGCCGTGTGCCGCGGCGGCCCCCCGGCAACTCCGCAAGAACGAATGGGCCCGCTGCGCACCTTCGCAGCGAGCCCATTTCCGGGAAAGACCATACCGTGCGGCAGGCCTTGTTTACGAATTATTTCTTTCGCGACTTTTGGATATCCATTTCGTCCTTCGCCGCGCCTGCACCGGGTGCCGAGGACGAACCGCTATAGCCCGTTGTCTCCGCTTTCGCCTTGGCGCTCATCTTATGCTTTTTGTGGCTTCGCGTTTGAGCCGACGCGTGCCGCTTTGATTTCTTGACCTTTAAAGTCTGGCCGTCCTTCATGCCTGCGCCTGCGGCGGGCGTTGATGAACTACCATAGTTGCCGGTCTGTTGCGCGAACGCCGCCGGTGAAGCGACCATCAGCGCAGAAATCAAAAGTGCTGGGACTGCAAGTTTCATTTGAGAGCCTCCTTGGTTGCTCGCGATCTACAACCAAGGCACGGGGACAGGCGTTCCCATATTCAATGCAAAAACCAATTAATTATCGTCTGTTTCTGTCAATTTGTTCAGGTTGGTGTGCCTGATGTGGCGAGTCGAAGGCGATTAAATCGACGCTCCGATAAGGAGCGATGGTCAGGTGCGGAGTTTTTATTCAATCCATCCGGGCTTCCTGCAAACTTGCGATATCAGGTCGAGGTTTTGGCGTCGGAACGCTGACCCGCACCCTTTGCCGCCCGTCGTGAAGCATATCCAGTGCCTTCGCTGCCGCGTATGACAAATCTATCCGTCGCTCGAGATCCATCCTGGGCAAAAATGGCCCACGATCTTTCACAACGACGCTTACGCAATATCTCCGCAGACAGACGTGCAAAATAGTACCGAAAGGCAAGGTTCTGTGAGCTGCGATAAAATCCTCCTTGCGATATTGCTGACCGTTCGCCAGCAACTTCCCTCCCTCCATCGGTCCGGAGCCGCCAATCCAATACGTCGCGATCATAAATACGACTGTTGCAGTGCTCATGTGCTCTTCTTCGCGCGCTCGAAAGCAATCTCAAGCGATTCGGCAAGCAAGACAACTTTTGGGATGAGCGAGTCCCAGATTTCGCAAGCCGCTGCTGCAAGCGAGCAAGCCGAGACGATCTGATTTGCTCAGGCCGGTGGGAAAAGTAGTAGTCGCGTCATCCTCACCTTTGGGGGAAGAATGCGTACGTTAGGGCGCTGCACGCTGGTCCCGACCAACGAGGCCAGCCAAGCGCTCGGCGAAGCTGGCGCGCGGACTTTCGGATTCAAGTCGCGTATTCGGTACCGCTCTGACGGAAACGCCCGCCTGCCTCGATGGCAATATGATTGCCTCAAGGTGACTGGCCCACGCGTCCAGCGCGGCCCTTTTTTCATCGGCGTAGGTATTGCGGTCGCATGTACGAATTAGACGAGCAGGAAGATGGTTTACGACTGCTTCGGCAACATGCGGGGCCACTCCGAGTTTCCCTAACCCAATGCGGACTGTCCGGCGAATGTCGTGCAACGTCCAACCTTTGACTTTGCTCTCCTCATCCAATTCGGCCTTTGATTTGGACCAGCCGGAATATCCACCCCGTCCATTGCCGAAAACGAAATCGCGATCGCGACGCGGAATTGCCTCGATAATCCTAAGGGCACGCTCTGAAAGTGGCACCACGTGCTCCGTGTGATTTTTGGTCCGCGACGCAGTAAGCGTCATCGTCTTGGCCTCCGTGTCGATTTCGGGCCATTCGAGCGAGCCGATTTCGTCACGACGGCAACCGGTGAGCATCAGCAGCTGCACGATACGTCCATAGTCGTTTTCGGGTGCGGCAAGCCAAACGGCCGCGACTTCAGCATCGGACAGCGAACGCTCGCGGGGACCATTTTCCTGTTGCTTGCTGGTGCCGGCGACCGGGTTTTCGTCGCACAGCCCCTGGCTTATGGCCCAACGGAAAAACGCGGATAGCGATGCCCTGGCGCGATTGGCCGCCACGGGGCCGCTCCGCCTGGCAATGGCGTTGGTTTCGGCGGCAACATTGGTCCGACCCACGTTGCGAATGGTAAGGCCGTGTAGGGGCCTCCACTGGATTTCCAGATGGCGCTTCGTCTCTTCGTGGCTGCGGGGCTTCATGGCGGGCTGCCTGGCAGCCAGATAGTCGGCAATGGTTGCGCCAACGGTGTGCGAGGGTTGTTGACGGGGGGCAACCCTTTCGTTGGCCGGATCCTCGCGATTGAGGAGGGGTAAGGCGTATGTCATGGCAGCCTCTCTGGCTTCCGCTGCCGTGACCTTGCCGACCTTGCCGCAATTCAGGCGGCGATGTCTTGAGCCAATTTTGTACTGAAAAATATAGCTGCGGTGTTCCCTGCCGGTCTTTTGATCGGTACGGATGCGAAGCCCAAAACCCGGGAATTTGCCGTCGAATTTGATCTTATCCGGCCTCTGCTCTTCGGCAGGAAATTTGAAATTGCGAGCAGAGTCCTCGGTGATCGTCCAGACGGCCATATCGCCCCCTCGCCTGGGAAGAATCCGGGAAGATCGAGGTTGCCTTTATCCCGTCTTCCACTCCCCCTTCACCATTAACTGAGGGGTTCATGGCTTATTTATTGTGATTCGCAAATCTTTGTGCCTGCGTCTCCTCGTATCCACAGGGAGCATACGTCTAGAGAACTGGGGGTCGGCCAGTTCGACTCCACCGGTCCGAGAAAGTACGAAGCGAGACGGCGGCCGGCGCATGGGGCTGAAAGCACGCGCGCAACGACATGCGCGAGTTGACCCGCTACTCGGACCGCCCTTTCCACGCCCTGAGGCTATCGGAGATGACCTTCATCGCGGACATCGACGCCTGGCTCAAACCGGCGTAGCCGGCAATTTCCCGGCTCACCCGTTCGCCCTCATCGCGCAGCATCTCGCGCATGCGTTCCAACTCACGAATGACGCTGTCGATTTCATCCATGGAGGTACCCGCGATGCGCCTGATCAAGGCATCCAGGCTTCCGGCGGAACCCTCATTGGACTGACCGCGGTCGGCAGTCTGGCCCCGCAGGAATGCGACACGGGCGCCATTCGGCGGGTCTTCCGGCACGCGCCGGTCAGGTGGCGCATACGCGTCCGGGCCTGAAGCAAGCGGATTCGTAGTAGCCCACTCGGGTCGGATCACCGCCATTTTTCCCTCCTGACGTGCCGGTCTTCCCGCATAACTTGCCGACCGCAATTGCAGCGCGCAAATCCTTTTCAACCGGAATCAGCCCTTTGAAATCAATGTGCCAGCACAATTTTGTGCCGTGTTGCCCGCCGGTCATAGGCTCCATAATAAGCAGGTATTATCGTGATGGTTGAGCGGGTATCGAGCGGGCTGGGTCCTTCCCGCTTGTAGCGGTCCCGGCTGAACAGGCGCTCACGACACTGTGGCCGGGGCCGCTTTCCTCGCTATCAATCGAAAGACCTACCTCGTCCATAGAAATCCACAGACCTATACCTCGTCTATACATGCGTATAGGTGCCGGGTCGTTACCGGACGGCTACGGTCAAATCGCCCCAAAGGACAAGTACCCCGCTTGTCCCCTCACGTGGTGCACCGGCGGGCGCCAATCGCGACGTCGGTGCTCTACGTTGAGCATCAGCGAAGACAAGCGCCCCGACGAACTGCTCGCATCGCTTGGCGAAAATCCGACAATCAGAATTGGCAACCGGGCCTGCTTTCAACCCGTAAAAAAACGCGGGCGACAGGGGTATCCGTGTCACCCGCGGGGGAGGAAGTATTGGCGTTGTTGGGTATAGCTGCCTCCGCGGCGGCAAGCTTGGAGACAACTTCTATTTTTCCTTGAGGCAGGCCTGATTTTTTGTGAAGGCCCCAATTAATCAGGCGCGCGCAATGAAAGCCCGAGCCGCGCGCGCCGACGCAGCCAGGTGGTGGCGCGATATTTCGGATCGTGCGTGATCGCGTGCATTTCATCGAGCACGGAGAGCACGCGAGCTCCACCCAGACTGTCGCCAAGAGACAGGGGTCCTTTCGGATAGTTCAGGCCGAGCTCAACCGCGGTGTCGATGTCGGCAGGCGCCGCAATGCGCAATTCGGCAATCCGCGTGCCGATGTTGACGATCATGGCAAGGATGCGCTGCACGACAAACCCGGGACTATCATTGATCGCGGTCACGGGCGTATTGCCGGCTGAGAGAGCCGCAACGGCTGCACCCAGCGTTTCCGCACTTGTCAGCGGAGTTTTCATCACCGTGCGGCGGCCTTCGAAGCGGCCGAGCATGTCGACGGCAACCGTACGCGCCGGATCAAGTTTCAGACGGACGGCGGCGCCCGAGGCATCCTCGCCCAACGGCGTGACGAAACAGGGTCCACTCGCGGCCGGCTGGCCGCCGAGCTGGATCTTTACCCCCGCGGTCTTCAGCCATTCCGCGAGCTCGCGGCCACCATCCTCGTCGGCCACCCAGGCCGACGTCGGCACAGGCTGTGACGGCACCGAAATGGTCGGCGGCGTTGCCGCCGCCGGACCGGCATAATCGTAGAAACCCCGCCCGGTCTTGCGGCCCAACAAGCCTCCGGCCGCTCGGACGGCCAGTTGAGCCGAGGGTTGGTACATCGGCTCGCCAAAATATTGGTCGAAGATGCTCACCATAACGGCGTGGGCGACGTCGCCGCCGACAAGATCAAGCAATTCAAATGGGCCCATCCGGAAACCGGCAGCCTCCTTCATCAGGAGATCGACCTCCCGCGGGCTCGCGATCCCTTGCGATACGATCCGCAGGGCTTCGGGCCCGTAGGCACGGCCCGCGTGATTGACAACAAAGCCGGGCGTGTCGGCGGCAACGACCGGATGCTTGTTGATGCGCTTCACGAAGCTGGTGAGCACTTCGACCAGTGCAGGATCGCTTCGCAAGCCGGTGATCACCTCAACAAGACGCATCAGAGGCGGCGGATTGAAAAAATGCAACCCGCCGACGCGCTCCGGTCTTTCGCAAGCGGCGGCTACTTCCGTCACGGAAAGTGACGATGTGTTGGTGGCAAGCACAGCGCCAGGCGATAGACGGCTTTCAAGCGCGCGGAACAGCTCGCGCTTTGCATCGAGGTCCTCAACGATGGCTTCGATGACAATGTCTGCATTCTTTGCCTGGTCCAAAGAATGGACCGGTTTCATGTGATCGAGCACGTTGTGCTTTGCGTCGGATGACATTCGCCCTTTCGACACCAGGCCTGCGAGAGCCTTGTCGACCGTCGCAATCGCCTCCTCCACGGCTCCATTTCGCGAATCAAACAGCAAGGTGGTCAGGCCGGCTTGCGCGCAAACCTGCGCGATCCCGCGCCCCATGGTGCCTGCTCCACACACCGCAACAACGACGTCTGACTTGTAAAGATCGACTGCCACGCGTCACTGTCCTTCGAACTTCGGCTTTCGCTTTTCCAGGAAGGCGCGCATGCCTTCTTTCTGATCACGCGTGGCAAATTGCAGTTGAAAGGCTTTGCGCTCCAGCATCAGAGCAGTATCCAGGGATGCATTGAGGCCGGCGTTCACAATTTCCTTTATCTGCATGATCGAGATCGGCGGCATGGCGGCAATCTCGCGCGCAACCTCGAGTGCGCGTTGCAAAGCCTGCCCCGTCGGCGCGACCTCGCTGACTACGCCCATGCCGAGCGCCTCGGCGGCTCCGAACATTCTTCCCGTCATGATCAAAAGCATCGCGCGATGACGGCCGACCAGACGGGCAAGTTTTTGCGTGCCTCCTGCACCGGGAAGAATGCCCACCTTGACTTCAGGCAGACCCAGTTTTGCGCCCTCGCCCGCAATAATGATGTCGGCACATAACGCGAGCTCAAGCCCGCCGCCAAGTGCATAGCCCTCAACCGCCGCGATCAACGGTTTGGGACAGTCCATGATCGCACGCCAATATTTCTGTACATTGCGCGACATCACCTCGACCGGATCGGCTTCCGCCATCTCGCCAATATCGGCACCCGCGGCAAAAACAACATCCGATCCGGCTACGATAAGGCAGCGGACGGCTTTCTCCGCGCCGTATTGCGTGACTTTCTCGGCAAGCCCCGCGCGCACCTCTAGATTGAGCGCGTTGCGCACTTGCGGACGATTGAGCCGCAAAACGACGATATCGTCTGACGGGCGCTCAACGATGAGGGATTCCGACATGGGCATGGACATCGATCCAGAATGCTTACTTTGTCACGGAATACCGCTGCCTTGCGGGCTATTTGGAATTTAGCACAGCGAGTGCATCGATGACGCCGGCACCGACTTCATTGCGCTTGCCGGGAATGCGGTGGGCAGACCGGGTCAGATTGCCGCGCACCTGGGCAGGAGAAAGTTTCGGCTTAACAGCCAACAGCAGCGCCGCCACGCCGCTGGCATGGGCGGCAGCAATCGAGGTGCCGGAAGTGACCTGGTACGCGCCGTTCGGCGCCGCCGCCATGATCTCCACCCCTGGGGCCGCCACCGAAACCTGCGGTCCCCGATTGGCCTGCGGCATCAACCTGTCTTCCGCGTCGGTCGCGGTCACGCCTATGACCGCCGCATAGGCGGCAGGATACAGCGGTGGCGAATTGGGGCCGGCATTGCCCACCGCAGCAACCAGTACGATGCCCCGCGCATTGGCCGCGCGCAGCATCTCCTGCAGCATCGGGTCCGAAGGTCCAGCAAAGCTCATGTTGACGATGCGGGCGTTCCTGCTCGCTGCCCAATCAAGACTCTTGAGGATATTGAAGGTCGTGCTTTGCGCGCTTTCTCCGCTGCCCGAAAAAGCGCGAACCGCAAGGACCCTGACCTTCGGCGCAACGCCGACCAGTTTGCTGTTTGCAGCGATTGCCCCGGCAATTGCCGTGCCATGCGAGTGGACCGGTCCCGGCGTCCCGATTGCATCGAATTCGTCCACAATGACGCCGGCAAGATCCGGATGACCGCGATCGATCCTGGAGTCGATAACCGCAACCAACACGTCGTCGCCTTTGTTGATGCGGTGCGCTTCAAGCAGGTGCAACTTGCGCACCACGTACTGTGCAGCGGCGCCGTCCGGCACCGCGTCCGGTTTGATCGCAGGCTCGGTCTGCGCTCCAACATAGAGCTTGTTGGCCTGGCCGGCTGTGACGGCCGGGAAATTCCGCCGTATCAAGCGCAAAGTATCGGCAACCGAGCGGCCGCCATCGATGCGCCAGCGGCTGATGCTCCGCCCGGTCAAGCTGAAGCTTTGCGTTTCCAGTTGGGTCAGTTGCAACGAACGCGCGAGCGCATCGCGAATGCCAGGCGTCGCGCTGCTGGAAAATTCAAGCAACAGCTCATTGTTAACGAAACGCGTTTCTCCCGAGGGTGGGATATCGAAATTGCGTCCACGCGCAGCATTCGTCTTCTTTGGCTTGCGCGGCGGTGTCGGCTGCTGGGTACTTGTGGCTGTCACGGCAGGCGGAAACATCGCATCGGCCAAAAGCCAGCCTACCGGGCCCAATATGCAGCCCAAGGTGGTGTGGTGGGCCTCAGCGAGCGTCAGTTCTCGGCCGAGGATCACAGTTGCGATCATCGGAGAGACCGCCGCACACCCGATCGAGCCGATGACGAGCCAGCCGAGCGGCGTGATGTTATGAGTTACGACAACGGGCGGGACGCGAACGTTGGGTGGTGCGATCTGCTGGGCCGGCGCAGACGTGAGAGCGCCAGCCACAATCGCGATTGCAATCAAAGTGGCTTTCGCAAGCCCCCGCATTGCCCCAGCCTCCCCAGAATGGGCCCTGGCATTGTACACGGACATAGGTCGCGCACCACGCCCGCACGGTTCAAATGACTGGAAGTTGCTGAAAATCTAATGCGGCCGCGTCACCACCGCATCGATTAGCTTGCGGCATTCTGCCAGCTCATGCAGCGCCGCGTGCAACTTGCGGAGGTCCTCGCGACCGAGGCCACCGGCCGCCGCCGTGGCCGGCGCTCGACGCGGCGCGGCCGCAACGGATTCCGGTGCCGCATTAGGTGGATCGGACGCGGATACACTGTGGATAGCGCGATCGGTCGAGTCGACGCGGGGCACCGGCGCGCTCGCGAGAGGCGGTTCGACACGGCTTTCATCGTCTCGATCCCCGAGGTCCCGACCAATCAGTGAGGACAGGCGGCCACGCAAGCCACGTTCTTCGTCCGCTGGAACATCGTCCGCCATCACAGCCTCCTCTACAAACTCTTCCTCTTCGACTCGTCCATGTGGCGGCTGTGGCGCGCCTTCCTGCCAAACAACCTGAACGAACTTCGGACCTTGCTCGCGCAAGATGCGTTGCACGCCGCGAATGGTGTAACCTTCGCCATACAGAAGATGGCGAATGCCACGCAGCAATTCGATATCCTCGGGACGATAATAGCGGCGGCCGCCGCCGCGCTTCATCGGTTTGATCTCGTGAAAGCGGCTCTCCCAGAAGCGCAGAACGTGCTGCGGTAGGTCGAGTTCGTCCGCCACTTCACTAATGGTGCGAAATGCGTCCGGCGCCTTGTTGTCCAAAGCGGGCCACTCCTGTCGAGTTGATCCAAACGCGGTTACGCTGACGAAATCGGCTTACGCTTGTTGCTCACCGCTGCCGTTATTAATGCGTTGCTTGAGGATCGCCGACGGCTTGAACACCATGACGCGCCGCGGTGAGATTGGTACTTCCTTACCGGTCTTCGGGTTACGGCCGATTCGCTGACCCTTCTTGCGTACTACAAATGACCCGAACGACGAAAGTTTGACGGTTTCTCCGCGCTCAAGGCAGTCGGTGATCTCCTTGAGCACCAATTCTACCAGCGCTGCCGATTCCGTCCGTGACAGACCGACTTTTTGATACACCGCCTCGCACAAGTCGGCTCGCGTAACAGTTTTTCCGGTCATCGCCTGCCCTGCCCCCGGCGAAGGTATCCCGCTGAATTATCGACGATATTAGCAAGCCCAAAAGGGGTCAACGGGGCCACTCCAGATTGTGAAAAGATACCCCCCATCCATTGCGCGCGCGCAACACGCCGTCCGGAACCAGTTACCACCGCAGAAGGGCGGACCCCCAGGTAAAACCGCCGCCCATAGCCTCCAGAAGGATGAGATTTCCCCGCTTAATCCGCCGATCGGCCACGGCGTCTGCCAACGCTAGCGGGATTGAGGCCGCAGACGTATTGCCGTGGCGGTCCACGGTCACCACAACTTTTTCGGGAGCAATGCCGAGCTTGTGGGCGGACCCGTCGATGATGCGCTTGTTGGCCTGGTGCGGCACGAACCAGTCGATATCGGCAGCGGAATAGCCGGTTGCCTTGAAGGCATCCTCGATCACGTCGGTGATCATGGCTACCGCGTGCTTGAAGACCTCGCGTCCCTCCATTCGGAGACGGCCCACGGTTTGAGTGGAGGACGGACCACCGTCGACGTAGAGCTTTGCCTTATGCCGGCCATCCGAACGGAGGTGAGTGGTCAGGATCCCACGATCCTCCCGAGTGCCTGTCAGCGGCTGTGCCTCAAGGACCAGGGCGCCAGCGCCGTCCCCGAAAAGGACGCAGGTCGTGCGGTCATTCCAGTCGAGGATGCGGGAAAACGTCTCGGCTCCGATCACTAGCGCACGCTTGTACGCGCCACCCCGCAGCAGCGCATCCGTCACCTGCAGCGCGTAGACAAACCCGGAACATACCGCCTGCAAATCGAAGGCAGCGCCATGCGTAATGCCGAGCCCGCACTGCACCGAGACGGCCGTCGCAGGAAAAGTCTGATCGGGCGTCGAGGTCCCCAACACGATCAGGTCGATCGAACTTGCCTCGACATGCGCGTTGGCGAGCGCCGCCCGGGCCGCGTTCAGCGCAAGATCGGAAGTAAGCTCGCCTGGGGCAGCAATATGCCGCTCGCGAATGCCGGTTCGCTGCACGATCCACTCATCGGTGGTTTCGACCGAGCGAGCCAGCTCATCGTTGCTCACAATGCGCGACGGCAAATAGCTGCCACAGCCGAGCACGACCGAACGCAGCACTGTCACGAGCCTGCTCCAGTAGTCGCCAGAAGAGCGGTGTTACCCGCTTTCAAGTCGCGCGCCATCGACTGGCCAATTTTGGCGAGCAATTCATAACGCACCATGTCGTAACCCATGTCGATCGCCGCTGCGGTACCTTCCGCGTCGGCGCCGCCATGGCTTTTGATTACAACGCCATTAAGCCCGAGAAAAACACCGCCATTGGCCTTGCGCGGATCCATCTTCTCTCTCAGCGTGCTGAACGCCTGTCGCGCCAGCAAATAGCCAAGTCGCGCGGTCAACGTCCGTTTCATGGCCGAGCGCAAGTAAGAAGCAAGCTGATGCGCGGTGCCCTCCGCCGTCTTGAGCGCGATGTTGCCCGCGAACCCCTCTGTCACGACGACGTCGACCGAACCTTTGCCGATATCATCGCCCTCGACAAAGCCATGGTAGTCGAAATGCGGGAATTGCCCCTCGCGCAGGATGCGCCCGGCCTCCCGCACCTGCTCTAGCCCTTTGACTTCTTCAACGCCAATGTTGAGTAGCCCCACAGTCGGCCGTTCGATATCGAACAGCACGCGGGCCATGGCACTGCCCATGGCTGCGAGATTAACGAGATGCGCCTCGTCGGCGCCGATTGAAGCGCCGACGTCGAGCACCACGGATTCTCCTTTCAGCGTGGGCCACAACGCGGCAATTGCCGGACGCTCGATCCCTTCCATCATCTTGAGATTGAAGCGCGCCATCGCCATCAGCGCGCCGGTATTTCCAGCCGAGACTGCGACATCGGCCTCATGCTTCTTCACCGCGTCGATGGCCAACCACATTGACGACTTCCAGCGCCCGTAACGCAGCGCCTGACTCGGTTTGTCGTCCATGCGTATCGATACGTCTGTGTGGACGAGTTTCGATTTGGCTTTAAGACGCGGCAGGGCGTCGAGCACCGGCTGCACGACCGCGCTGTTGCCGAACAGCAAATACTCGATATCCGGATGGCGGCTGAGCGACAGATCAGCGCCCGGCAAAATCACCGTCGCGCCATGGTCGCCCCCCATGGCATCGAGCGCAATGCGAACCTTATCCGGCATGCATCGCTCTTGGCCGCGGTTGCGCTGGCATCGCGGTCATCCGAAATGGACGCACGGGCGCGACCATAACCGCTCGGCCGCGACAAACAAGCTGGTTTTCCGCTACCTGCATCGCCCGATGCCCGCTTTCCGGCTAACCGCCGCTCAAGCGCTTTTTCAGCGCTTCCAGGGCCGCGAACGGTTTTGCGCTGCCATCCTCTGACTTCTGGGGCGAGAATTCGGCTCCCGCTTTGCGCGGATAGGGATCGATGCCGAGAAGCAGAAATTCCGTGGCGATCGCCCCCAAATCCACTTTGCCCCCGGACAGTGGTTCTGGCGGCTCTTCTTTACTTGCTTCAGTCGTCTCGCTCTTGGGCTCCGCCACCAGAGACGGCGCGAATTTCAAATCCACGAATTCTTGCACTTCGCTCTCAATAGGCTCGAGTGTGACGACACAGGTCTGCCCGACCTGCGCATTGACCTGACCGCTGACGCGCACGCTCGCCCCTTGGCGCACCAGATCGAACACTCCCGACAGCCGCCTCAGCTCACGCAATCCCGCAAGCCCAGTAAGCTCGGCGCGGATGGCGTCGGATGCGTCAATCTCGACATGCAGGCCAGTGTCCGGGATATCGTCCACCGCCACCGGCACGCTCCACGAGGTTTGATTTTTCTGCATAGGCTTCAGTCTTCTGCCGAGCAACTTTAGCTTTCAACAGGAACATTAACGTCCTGGGTCCGGCATTCGTAGCTTACCCGCCAAAAGGTCGGCCGGTTGCTGGGCCCCAAGACCCCGTACAGCTTCCCGAATATAGGCTGCAAGGCGCACGGGCGCAGCCGGTTCAGGGGCCGCGCCGCCGTAGACATTCTTGGCCAAGGCCGCGACTAATGCCTCGTCCCCGTCCGATGCCAGCGCGCTGCGATAGGCCTGTGCCCGCCCATAGAAAGCTTCGCCAATGCGCTGCATTTCCTTTGGCACCGAGAGGTCGCCGACACCGATTTCGCGCAAATTATCGTCCATGTCCTCGCAAAATCGGTCGAATAGAGCCTGACCCATGGGCCGCAATTCGGAACCTTCCCCCAAACGGTCTAGGGCAATCGCGAGATGCAAAACGAGGAGGTCAAAGCGCCCATTTACCGTGTCGGGAACGCCGTATTCGCGATAAAAACAGGGCAATCGCGCCTGTGCCACGATCGTGCCATACAGGGTCGAAATGGTGTCCTGCCGCGAGCTGCGGCGAAACAGGGGAAAGATCATCGGGTTCTGTTCGGGGTGACAGCGGCTTGCCGCGTACGTCAACGTCCCTTTTGATGCAAGTCTGAAATGAAGCTGCCGGGTTTGGGTTCAAAAACAATTCCTCGAGGCTACCGCCTTGCGCTGGCGCTGGCGGGAGCACTTCTTCTTGCGGCGTGCGGGATCACCCAGGAAACGTTGCAGCGCGGCTACGTGCTGCCAGAGGGTGCGCTGGAGCAGGTCCCCGTCGGCGCGACCCAGGAGCAGGTGCTGATCGTGCTCGGCACGCCTTCGACCGTCGCCACGGTCAACGGTGATGCCTTCTTTTACATCTCGCAAAAGGCCCAGCGTTCCGCGGCTTTCATGCCGTATGAAGTGTCCGATCAGCGCGTCATCGCGGTTTACTTCGACAAGGAACGGCGCGTCACGCGTCTCGCCAATTACGGGCTGAAGGATGGAAAGATCTTCGACTTCGTGTCCCAAACCACGCCCACAGGCGGCCAGGAGTTGAGCTACCTACGCAACATATTCAAGAACATCGGCTTCCACCTGTAATGCGCCGCGCATGAAAAAAAGCTCGCGGCTCGCGCAGGCCCTTTACATTTTCATTCGTTCGATCAGCGCGCCAGCACTGCAAGCAGCAACAATGCCACGATGTTGGTGATCTTGATCATCGGGTTCACGGCAGGCCCCGCCGTGTCCTTGTAGGGATCGCCAACGGTGTCGCCAGTCACGGCGGCCTTGTGAGCATCCGAGCCCTTGCCGCCATAGTGGCCGTCCTCGATGTATTTTTTGGCGTTATCCCATGCGCCGCCGCCCGACGTCATCGAGATGGCGACGAAGAGCCCTGTGACGATGACACCCAGCAACATGGCGCCGACTGCGGAGAACGCCGCGGATTTGCCGGCAGGACCGCCCCCGGCGATGAAGTAAATCGCGAAGTAGCAGACGATTGGCGACAAGACCGGCAGCAACGACGGCACGATCATTTCCTTGATCGCCGCCTTCGTGAGCATGTCGACGGCACGCCCGTAGTCCGGCTTGTCCTTGCCTTTCATGATGCCCGGCTTGTCGCGAAACTGCCGGCGCACCTCCTCGACGATTGCACCGGCGGCGCGACCAACGGCGGTCATCCCGAGCGCCCCAAACAGGTATGGCAACAACCCGCCGAACAGGAGGCCGACCACCACGTACGGACTGTTGAGCGAGAAATCGAGCTGAACGCCCTGGAAGTACTGATGCTGGGAGGCCGTGCTGATGAAGTAGCGCAGGTCCTGGTTGTATGCCGCGAACAGCACCAGCGCGCCGAGGCCGGCCGAGCCGATGGCATAGCCCTTGGTAATCGCCTTGGTGGTGTTGCCGACTGCGTCGAGCGCGTCAGTGGATTTGCGCACGGCTTTCGGCAGGCCCGCCATCTCGGCAATGCCGCCTGCATTGTCGGTGACCGGCCCAAACGCATCGAGCGCGACAACCATGCCGGCAAGGGCCAGCATCGAGGTGACCGAAATGGCAATGCCGAACAATCCCGCTTGGGCATAGGCGACAAGAATGCCGGCAATGATGACCAGAGCCGGCAGAGCGGTTGCTTCCAGCGACACCGCCAGGCCTTGAATGATGTTGGTGCCATGGCCGGTGACGGACGCCGAAGCGATCGACCTTACGGGACGGAAGTTGGTGCCGGTGTAGTATTCGGTGATCCAGATGATCAGACCGGTGACCACCAGGCCTACGACCGCGCAGATATACAGTGCCTTGCCTGTGAAGGACGCGCCGGCGATCGGGCCCATGCCGATCAGGTAGTCGGTGACGAACCAGATGGCGATGAGCGAGAGCACCGCGGAAGCGATAAAGCCCTTGTAGAGGGCTCCCATGATCGATTCTTTCTTGCCCAGGCGCACGAAGAACGTGCCGATGATCGAGGTGATGATGCAGGCCCCGCCGATGGCCAGCGGATATATCATCATCGGCATCAACGTCGGCGTATTGGCGAAGAAAATTGAAGCGAGAACCATGGTGGCAACAATGGTGACCGCGTAGGTCTCGAACAGGTCGGCGGCCATGCCGGCACAATCGCCGACGTTGTCACCGACATTATCTGCGATCGTCGCAGGATTGCGCGGATCGTCTTCCGGAATGCCGGCTTCGACCTTGCCGACCAGATCCCCGCCGACGTCCGCGCCTTTCGTGAAGATGCCACCGCCGAGGCGGGCGAAGATCGAAATCAACGATGCGCCAAAGCCCAGAGCGACCATCGCATCGATCACGGTGCGATCATTCGGCGCCTTGTGCAGCGTGCCTGTGAGAAAGCCGAAATAGAGCGTGACGCCAAGCAGCGCGAGACCCGCGACCAGCATGCCGGTTATGGCGCCGGCCTTGAATGCGAGCCCAAGCCCGCCGGCGAGCGACGTCGTGGCGGCCTGCGCCACGCGCACGTTGGCGCGCACCGAAACGTTCATGCCGATGAAGCCCGTGGCACCCGACAAAATGGCGCCGACGGCAAAGCCAATCGCCACCAGCCAGCCGAGGGTGAACCCGATGATCAAGAAAACCACGATGCCGACGACGCCGATCGTGGCGTATTGCCGCCTCAGATAGGCCTGCGCGCCCTCGCGCACGGCCTCGGAGATTTCCTGCATCTTTTTGCTGCCGGGATCGGCGCTCATCACCGATTGGGTCGCCCAGATCCCGTATACGATCGCAAGCACCCCACAGCCGACGATCATCCACAACGTATTCATGTTGGCCATTGTCCTCGATTTGAATGGTGCTGGCGGGACGAACGCTCCCGCCGGCGCCAGGAGCGTCGAGGATGGCCGCTTGTAAGGGCGCTTCACCCCGACCGGTAAGCGCGCGGATATAGCCAAAAAGTTGTGGACTGCGCAACGCGTAAATAGTGCGACGGAACAAGGTATTGCGTTGGCAGCGGCTTTTTTCTGTTATTGACCGGACCGTGAGCGTGAATATTTGGCGCGCGTTTTCGTTTATTTGCGCCCTGCGTTCAATCCTGAAAAGGCAAGCTGCCATCGCCCGCCTACAGCGGAGATTCTGCTCGGTCACTCGGGACGGGCGAGTATTCTCCTATAGGAATAAAGTCGAAACGGTCCCCAGTTAAGCTATTTCAGCGCGAACCTAAGTTTTGCGACAAATGTCGCGCTGCACCAACCCAATAGTCAATGCCATTGCCCCCACTGGCGACGATTTCTCCTGGATAGAGGAAATAGGTCGCGCCGAGATCGAAATCGATATTTCCGATCGTTTGGCGAATGCCGCCGCTCATCGTGATTTCAGCGGACGGCTGGGTCGGCAACTTGACACTGGCGACCGCAACGCCAGCGTAGAGTTGCGCGAACGTGGCCTCGATAGCGGCGCCGACTGCCGGCTTGTGATCCGAGAGCGTAGTCCCGCGATAGATATAGTCGGTTGCGAACCCGCCGCGGAAGTCGAATTCAAGCTGGTTCGGCGCGCGATCAGATGTCGGTGGCTCGCCGCCGGGGACAGACCAGCCGCGTCCGCCCAAATTGATCGTACCTCCGGCTTCCCCCGGTTGGGGCGAGACCTGGGCACACGCAAAGTCGCCCCCGAAACAAGCAAGCCACAACACGGCGACCGAGGTCACCGCGCTTGCGCGAACCCGACGTAGTCCGGCCGATCGCAAATGCTGCTCCGGCTCAATCCCGGAACTCCACTTGCGGATTGCACAATGAGCGTCCGGTCAAGCCGGATGCTTGAGTTTCTTCAGGCGAAACGCAAGCGCGATGTAAATGCACCCGGCGAGTATCGCGTACCAGCCGATAATCCAGACCACCGCCAGTGCACCGGCGCCAGGTTGAACCAACAAGAGAACACCAAAGGCAACCGAAAGAAGGCCGCTGAGGATCAGCAGCCATTCGCCCTCGATTTCCTTGCGCAACTGGATCGCGCCCCAGATTTGCATCACGCCAATGATGATCGCCCAGACGGCGATGAACACCAGCAGCACCAGGGCTGTGAGGCCGGGCCAGGCAAATGCCAACAGGCCGGCGAGGATTCCGGCAATGCCGACGATCGCGAGCCATACGCGTGAACCCATCTGGCCACTGGGGCCAGAGATCGCCCCCCAGAGCGCGAAAATGCCGTCGGCCACCGCGAAAGCTCCCCAAAGCAACGTCAATGTGAGCAAGGTGATGACCGGCCAGATGAAAGCGAGTATGCCGAAGACAATGGCAGCAATTCCACGCAGCAGCAGGAGCCACCACTTGTCTGCCATCGCGCGCAATAGCGCGACGCTTGTGAATGGCGAAGTTGGCGTGGGTTGAATATGTGTGGTGGACATACCGGTTCTCCCTCAGTTCCGATTTGAACGGCAAGACGTCATCGTTTTGAGAGTTCGCTTGTTCGATTGGCACCAAATGACAGTGCTCGAAATCGTATCCAGCCAAAGTGAGAGTACTCCTGAGGAGCAGGCGGAGAAAGTTTATCAACGAAAGTTGAAGCGTCGGAATCCGGTATGCCAACACCGTTCTCAACGGCGGCCGGCCTTGTCCAAGCCCGCAAGCAAAGCGATGTCCCTGATCTACACCGTCGCTGGGCGTGGCCGTAGCGCGAGCCATAACAGCATCGCACCGGTCACGAAGATGGTGGGGAAAATCACCTCGTTGATCGCGGTCCAGCCGAATTTCTCGAGCAACTGGCCGGACGAGAATGAGCTCAGCGCCATGCTGCCGAAAATTAGGAAGTCGTTAAACGCCTGAACCTTGTTGCGCTCGTATGGCCGATGGCACTGCGTCACCATGGTGGTTGCGCCGATGAAGGACAGGTTCCATCCGAGCCCGAGCAGCACCAGCGCAATCCAGAAATGCGCCACGGTGATGCCGGAGATCCCGACCACGGCGGTCGCGGCAATCAATGCCAGGCCGATGCCCGTGATGCGCTCGACGCCAAAGCGCGCGATCAAGGCGCCGGTGACGAAGCTTGGCGCATACATCGCGAGCACGTGCCACTGGATGCCGAGTGCTGCATCGGTGACCGAATGACCGCAGCCGACCATCGCCAGCGGCGCCGAGGTCATCACCATGTTCATCATGCCGTAGCTTGCGATCCCGCAGGCGACAGCAACAATGAAGCGCGCGCTGCGCACGATCTCGCCGAGCGGCCGCGCCCCGTTGTGAGGTGCCGGCCCGAGCGGCGGCACCTTGACGAATTGCAGCACGATCGCCGCCGCCAACGCACACACCGACTGCCCTAGATAGCTTGCTGCGAACAGATGCGGCGACAGCAGATCCTTTGTGAAGATGACAAGCTGCGGTCCCAGCACGGCCGCAAAGACGCCGCCGGCCAAAACCCAGGAAACGACTTTCGGCCTGTACGCATCGCTCGCCGTATCCGCAGCCGCAAAGCGGTAGGACTGGTGCGCGGCCGCGTAGAGCCCTCCACAAAACGTACCGACGAGAAGCAGCCAGAAACTGCCGTTCATCACAGCCGTATAGGAAATAAGCCCCGAGAGAACCCCGAAGACCGAACCGCACTGCAGGGCAAAGCGGCGCCCGAAATGACGCGCCAGCACGCCCAATGGCAGCGTGCCGAGCCACATGCCGAACACCATCGCGGTGACCGGCAGCGTTGCAAGTCCCTTGTCCGGCGCGAGCACGGCCCCAATGATGCTGGCCGTGGAAACGATGACCGTGTTGTTGCCGCCGGCAAGCGCCTGCGCAACCGCCAGCACGATGGCATTGCGGCGCGCCAGCTTATCGTCGTGCAGGAGATGCTGGATTGGTTCGGCAACAGCCGACATTCGAGGACTCCCGGACAGGCGCGCGCGTTCTAGCGGCAATCGCGTTGAATCGCCACTGCCGCTGATGCAGGGCAGCATTGATCAGGACAAATCCTGACCGTTCATTCCCGCCCAAGCGGGAATCCAGTGCCGACAGGCGCCAAGAGATTATCGCTCTTTACGCGGGGCGCGCAGCGCTCGACTGTTGTCTGCAAAATCTATCGCCCCGGGATGGCGTATGGTCGCCGCCCTCGCCTCCTCGATCGAAAACGCGCCGATCTGGCCAAGGGAGGCGCGCAGCTCGTCGATATACAGGTCGATCAGATAACCGGGCCCGTCATCGCCGAGCGCGCCGACCGCCCACAGGAACGATTTGCCGGCGAACGCCGCATCGGCGCCAAGCGCCAACGCGCGCATGACGTCTTGGCCGCTGCGTATGCCGCTATCGAGCAAAATTGTTGCTTTCTTTCCGACCGCCGCAGCGATCGCGGGCAAAACATCGATCGACGGCACCAGCGCCTCGATCTGTCGGCCGCCGTGGTTGGAAACCCATATTCCGTCGATGCCGAGCGCCAATGCCTTTTCGGCGTCGTCCGGATGCAGAATGCCCTTGAGGGCCATGGGACCTTTCCACGCGTCGCGATAACGCTTCACTTCCTCCCACGAGAAAGCGCCGCCCATGCGCGCGCGCGCGAAAGCAATGATTTCGTTTGTACTGGCTCCTGCCGGCGCGTACTCGCTGATCGTGGCGAAACGCGGATAGCCGTGACGCAACAAAGCGAACAGCCATCTCGGCCGCACCATCATCTCGTAGATCATGCGCGCATTGGGACGGAATTCGTGCGCGAGGCCGGCATAGGTTTCGCGCGAGCGAGTCGTGCGCACCGGAACGTCGAGCGTGAGCACAAGCACCTTGGCATCGACCGCTTTGGCACGCCGCACGAGATCGAAACCGATCTTGTGATCGTCGTGCCAGAACCGGTAGAGCTGCAGCCAGATCACGTCCGGAGCAGCTTCTGCAGCCTGCTCAATAGTCGCGCCACCGGCGACGCTGAGCGTATAAGGAACGCGCGCCCGCTGTGCCGCCTTTGCCATCAGCAGATCTGCACCAGGCCATACCAGCGATGGTCCGCCCATCGGCGCAACGCCAATGGGTGCCGCATAGCTACGGCCGAACAGCTTGACGTCGACAGGCGGGAGACTCGGCATGACGCCGTAGCGCGGCACAATTTCGACGCCATCGAATGCCGCCCAATTATGCGCGATGCCGACATCGTTGCCGGCGCCGGTGTCGGCATATTCGAAGGCGAAAAGCGGAACCTTGCGGGGCGCTTTTCGGCGCAGCCAGGCTGTTGTTGGAAAGTGCTTGTGGTGTTTGGCAAAGCCGGGAGGCTGCTCGACAGGCTTCACCGCCGCCTGCTTGGCTGTCGTGTCATGCATCGCAAATTCCTGTTCCTTCAATTTGCATTATACAGGTCCCGTGCATGTTCGTCCCATCGGGCGGAATTGATCCGGGACGCACATTCTAGAAATGGCTGAACGAGGCACGCTTGAACGTCAGCGCTTCGCCATTCGACGCGAGAAAGCGCGCGCCCTCGCCGGTCTTTATCTGTCCGATTTCTGTGACCGCAACGCCCGCGGTGTTCGCCGCAGCCTGAAAGCTCGCGGATTTGTCTGCCGGCACAGTGCAGACAATCTCGTAGTCATCGCCGCCTGTCAGTGCCGACTCCAGAGCGGTTGAATCCGCAGAAATAACGGCTTTCGTCGCTGCCGAAAGCGGTATCCGCCCGACATTTATTTCGGCCGCCACGTCGGATGCACGGCAAAGTTTCGCAAAATCGCCGACAAGGCCATCGGACACATCCATGGCCGCGGAGGCGTGGTTGCGCACCGCTTCCGCAAGAGCATTGCGCGGCTGTGGCAGGCAGTAGCGGGAGAGAAGATGCTGTCTTTGCGGCTCGCTCAGTTTCCAGTTCTTTCCTTTGCGCACCTGCACGCCAAGCGCTGCATCGCCGATGGTGCCGCTCACATAGACACGGTCGCCAGACTTGGCGCCGGCCCGCCGCACCATCGTGCGTTCGGGGACGCTGCCGATCATCGCGATCGAAATCGTGACCGGTCCGGGCGTGCGATCGGTATCTCCGCCAAACAGCGGGCAACCGAACAACACCGCATCGGCACGAAGCCCTTCGGCAAATTCCTCCAGCCAGTCGTCCGCAGTTTCGGTGGGGAGCGCGAGAGACAGCAGGAAGCCGAGCGGCCGCGCGCCTTTTGCAGCAAGGTCGGACAGGTTTACGCGCAGCGCCTTGCGCGCCACGTCATGCGCGGCATCGTCCGGAAAAAAATGCACGCCGCCGACAATGGCATCGGTTTTAAGCACCAGGTCGCATCCGGGCGGCGGGCTGAGAAAAGCGGCGTCATCTGAGAGACCGAGCGCGCCGGGGTGCGTGGCGAGCGGCTTGAAGAAACGCGCGATCAGGCGCTCCTCGGCCGACCTCTTGTCGCCCGCCGCCATCATTTCACCCGGCGGCGCGGTCGAATTCGCCGCTGCGCAAACGTCGCGCCAGCTGGTCGAGCACAGCGTTGACCATTCCCGTCTCGTCGCGCTCGACGAAAGCGGCGGCAACGTCGGCATATTCGGCTACGACGACGCGCGCAGGGACGTCGAGGCGGTGGATCAGCTCGTAGGCACCGGCGCGCAGAGCCGCGCGCAGAACCGCTTCGATACGCTTGAGTGGCCAGCCTTTCGACAGCGCCTCATCGATCAGTGGATCGAGATCGCGCTGTTCGCGCACCACGCCCGATACAATGTCGCGAAAGAACGCCGCCTCAGCCGGAAGATATTGCGCGCCCTCGACCTCGCGGCCAATCCAGTGGCTCTCGAATTCGGCAAGGATTTCGTTGAGGCCGCTGCCGGCCAGATCCATCTGATAGAGTGCCTGAACGGCCGCAAGTCGGGCGGCACCCCGCTTGTTGGCTTTGCGGGGATCCTTGTTGTTGCGTGCGGGCCCGGCGCTCATCACCGCCACACCAGCGTTTGTTTGAGCGCAACCATGGTCAATGCGGCACGGGCGGCAACGCCGCCTTTGTCGCCCTCCTCGGCCCGAGCTCGGGCATGTGCTTGCGCCTCGTTGTCGACCGTAAGGATACCATTGCCGACCGCGAGCCGCTCCTTCACCGCAAGATCCATCAGCGCCCGCGCCGATTCGTTCGCGACGATATCGAAATGATGAGTCTCGCCCCGGATGACGCAGCCAAGCGCAACGACCCCGTCATAGGGCGCGCGGCGGCGCCGCGCGGCATCCACGGCGAACGCGATGGCGGCCGGGATTTCGAGCGTGCCTGGCACGGTTATGCGATCATAGCGCGCGCCCACATGGTCCAAGGCGCGCGTGGCGCCGCGCAGGAGCTCATCGGAAATCTGATCGTAGTAGCGCGCCTCCACAATCAGCATGTGGAGGCGGTCACGCCTTTTGGCGCTGCGGCTACTTGTGCCTTTGGCCATCGGCCCAATTCCTGTTTCAGCGCGGTGGTAGCAAGGGGTGGGCCAATGAACAAGGTGGTAGACCCCCCGCCGACCTGCTTACTTCATCTCCGCGAGCCGCGCGGCGTAGCGCGCCATCGTGTCGACTTCGAGATTGACGTCATCGCCCTTGCGCAATTCGCCAAGCGTCGTGACGCGCAATGTGTGCGGAATAATGAGCACCGAAAACGTGTCGCCTTCGACCGCGTTGACGGTGAGGGAAACGCCGTCGATTGCAACCGATCCTTTGACCGCGACGAAGCGCGCAAGCTCGGTTGGCGCGCGCAGCGCGAACCGCGCCATCTCCTTCATGTCTTCGCGGCCCGCCACCGTCGCAAGGCCGTCCACGTGACCCGCCACCAGATGCCCACCGAGCTCGTCGCCAAATTTAAGCGGGCGTTCGAGATTGACTTTGGTTCCCTGATGCCAGCGGCGGACGGTCGTGACCCGGAGCGTCTCGTCCGCGGCGTCGACCGCAAACCAGGTGCCGCCTTTTTCCTCGCCTGCATCGACGACGGTCAAACACACGCCCGAACACGCGATCGAGGCTCCCTGAACGACCTCGGCGCGCGGATAGCCGCATGCAATCGTAATACGGTGCAGATTGCCGCCTTGCTGTTTCACCGAGCGCACTTCGCCCAGATCGGTGACGATGCCGGTAAACATCAGACGGAGTTCCGTTGCGCGACCATTATGGCGCTCGCGCAAAGTACTCGACGGTGTCGGTAGCCAGTTTGTCCCGGCTCAGAAATTTCAGCCGACCGGTCAGGGTATCGAGTCGCATACCCTCCACTGGGTCGATGCCGTCGCTACCGATCGTTTTCTCTCCTCGCAACAGCACCAACTCGTCCACGAGATCCGCTTCGACGAAACTTGCCCCAACCCTTGGTCCGCCTTCGACCATCAGCCGCGTGATGCCATTTTCCGCGAGAACTTTGAGGACCTGTTGCAGATCAAGGCGGTCGCGATGGTCGTCGACACGAAAGACCTTGCAGCCCTTCTGCTGTAGAATTTCCTCGGCAATCGCCGATGGCCTGCGCGAGGTGAAGACCCAGGTTGGCGTTTCGCGCACGGTCGCAATCACGGAAGTCGCAAGCGGCACGCTCAATTGCTCGTCAAGCACAACGCGGACCGGAGAGCGCTCGAACATGCCGGGCAATCGGCAGGTCAACTGCGGGTCGTCGGCCAGCACCGTACCGATGCCCACCAGGATGGCGTCGGCAGCCGCGCGCATCTGGAATACGCGTTCGCGAGCGGCCTCCCCGGTAATCGCCGCAGGTTTGCGGCCGGCAAGACCCGCCTTCCCATCAGCGGAGATCGCGAGCTTGAGAATAACATGCGGCCGACCAAGGCTGATGCGCGCGATATGACCGGCATGCGTGCGGCGCGCTTCATCCGCACCGAGACCGACCTCGACTGCGACGCCCTTGGCGCGCAGGCGCTCGTGGCCTCGTCCGGAAACCTCCGGGTTTGGGTCTTCAAGTGCTGACACCACCCGCGCGATGCCGGCGCGAATGATTGCATCCGCGCAGGGAGGCGTATTGCCCTCGTGCGAGCAGGGCTCGAGTGTGACGTACATCGTCGCGCCCAGCGCCGCTTTCCTGGCGCGGCGCAATGCCTCCGCTTCCGCATGCGGGCGGCCGCCCGGTTGGGTCCAGCCGCGAGCGAGAATTGTGCCGTCCTTCACGATAACCGCGCCAACCGCCGGATTTGGCCAGGTCCGCCCCAGATTGCGGCGGCCAAGCGCCAGCGCGAGCTGCATGAAACGCTCGTCCGGGGAAAGTTCAGAGGTCGTTTCTTGATTCATTTGCGCGCGCTGGCGGCGGGCCGACCGTCATCATCGCCCGACAATTCGTCGAGAGCAGCACGGAAATCCTTCGCCTCGCGGAAGTTGCGATAGACCGAGGCAAAACGCACGTAGGCGACGTCATCGAGTTCGCGCAAGTGTTCCATGACGATCTCGCCGATCGCTTCCGATGAGATTTCGCTCTCGCCCTGGCTCTCCAGCTCGCGAACGGTTTTCGAGACCATTTGCTCGATACGCTCCGGCTCGACCGGGCGCTTGCGCAAGGCGATCTGCACCGAGCGCATCAGCTTGTCGCGGTCGAAGGGCACGCGGCGCCCATTGCGCTTGATCACGGTCAGCTCGCGCAATTGCACACGCTCAAACGTCGTGAAACGAAAATTGCACGTCAGACAAACGCGGCGGCGGCGGATGACTGCCGAATCCTCGGTCGGCCGCGAATCCTTCACTTGCGTATCGAGGCTTCCGCAACTCGGGCAACGCATAGCGAGCCTTTCACCATATTTCAGGGTCGCCCGTAGAGCGGGCGACGCCGGAATCCAGATACAGATGCCGCGCTTCGGTCTGGATTCCGGGCCCGGCGCTACGCGCCGTCCCGGAATGACAGCGGAAAAACGGCAACAGCATCTTTAATCCTGATAAATCGGAAACCTTTCAATCAATGTCTTCACCTTGGCGCGCACCGCAGCCTCTACGAGCGAGTCTTCCTCGACTTGTTTTTGCGACAGGACGTCGAGCACTTCGACAATCATGTCGCCGACCTGGCGGAATTCCGCGATCCCAAATCCTCTGGTCGTGCACGCGGGGGTGCCGAGCCGAATGCCCGATGTAACCGTCGGCTTTTCGGGGTCGAATGGAATCCCGTTCTTGTTGCATGTGATATGGGCGCGGCCCAGCGCCGCTTCGGCGACCTTGCCGGTCAGGCGTTTCGGTCGCAGGTCGACCAGCATCAAATGGGTGTCGGTGCCGCCGGACACGATGTCGAGCCCGTCCGACTTCAATCGCTCGGCCAGCGCCTTGGCATTTTCGACGACATTGCGCGCATAGGTGCGGAAGCTCGGCCGCAGGGCCTCGCCGAAAGCGACCGCCTTGGCAGCGATGACGTGCATTAACGGTCCGCCCTGCATGCCGGGAAATACGGCGGAGTTGAGCTTTTTCGCAATCTCCTCGTTATCGGAAAGGATCACGCCGCCTCGCGGCCCGCGCAGTGTTTTGTGGGTCGTCGTCGTGACCACATGCGCATGCGGAAATGGCGAAGGATGTACGCCCGCCGCAACCAGGCCGGCGAAATGAGCCATGTCGACCATTAGGAGTGCGCCTACGCTGTCGCAGATTTCGCGAAAACCGCGAAAATCGATGATGCGCGGATAGGCCGAACCGCCGGCGATTATCACTTTGGGCTTATGTTCACGCGCGAGGCGCGCGACTTCTTCCATGTCGATGCGATGATCGTCTCGCCGCACGCCGTAGGGCACGGGCTTGAACCATTTGCCCGACATGTTGACCGGCGAGCCGTGCGTGAGGTGCCCGCCCGCCGCAAGATTGAGCCCCATGAACGTGTCACCGGGTTGCAGCAGGGCGAAAAACACTTCCGCATTCGCCGAAGCACCCGAATGCGGCTGCACGTTCGCGAACTTGCAGCCGAACAACCTGGTGACACGCTCGATCGCGACCCGCTCGACGATGTCGACATACTGGCAGCCGCCGTAATAGCGCTTGCCGGGAAGGCCTTCGGCATATTTGTTGGTGAGCACGGATCCTTGGGCTTCCAGAACCGCGCGCGAGACGATGTTCTCGGAAGCAATCAGCTCGATCTCGTGGCGTTGACGCCCCAGTTCGAGTTTGATCGCGTCGTCGATTTCGGGGTCCACAGCATCCAAGGCAGCCGAGAAGAGGGTCTCGATTTCGCTTGCGCGCTTGGGGCTCGACGTCGCCGACATTCGCAATCTCCTGGCGCCGCGAGCGGCCGGCGCCGACAAACGACCAAGGTCCGGGGTTGGGCGGCAATACCATATCGGCCGCGACCCGCCAAGCATTGGGCTGTGGAGGGCTATCAGGCGCAATATCTAGGGATCGGGCCCCCTGTGCAAAAAAGAAGCCCCGGCGCGACGCGCCGGGGCTGAGTCGATCCATCCGCAGTGGAATTTAGAGCCGGTAGAGGATCTGGTCGGTCCAGAACCGCTCGAGCCGGTGCAGCGACTTGTTGAGCGTGGAGAACTCCTCGGCGTTGATACCGCCGACCTGCTCAACCGTGCGTACATGCTTTTGGTAGAGCCCCTCGATGATATCGCGCACCTCGCGCCCCTTGTCGGTCAGCTTGATGCGAACCGAGCGGCGGTCAACGCGCGAACGCTGGTGATCGAGGAACGCCATTTCGACAAGCTTCTTGAGATTGTAGGAAACGTTCGAGCCGAGATAGTAGCCGCGCGTGCGCAACTCACCGGCGGTCAGCTCCTTGTCTCCAATGTTGTAGAGCAGCAGAGCCTGCACCGAATTGATATCGGAGCGGCCGCGCCGATCGAATTCATCCTTGATGACGTCGAGCAATCGGCGATGCAGCCGCTCGACGAGCGTCAAGGCCTCCAGGTACTGTGGCCGAATGTGATCGAGCGGCGCCTCGCGTCCGGCGGGCTCGACCGTCTTCGCGACGGCTTTCATGTTCAACGCCCCTTGCGTTTTATATGTCCCCGGTTGCAAGGCCCTGTTTCCCCGCTCCGGATGTGCCGCACACTAAGAGGCGCAATCTAAAATCGGCTTAAATAACACCATAAAGATTAGGTTTATTTGCAACGGTGAACGATCCCTTGACCATAAAAATTTTGGCAAGTGCGCAAGGCTTCGTTCACTCTGACGGCAAGCGTCAGACGCGAACTCAGCCGCGAATGAAGCGAATGATGCCGGAAAAGTCGCGCGATGCCTCCCCGCTTGCGACATATTCCGAATAGATGCGCGCGGCGTCGGCCCCCAGTTCCGTTTTGGTTCCACTCGCCTTTGCAGCCTCCTGCGACAGTTTCAAATCCTTAAGCATCATCGCTGCTGTGAACCCGGCTTGATAGTCTCGATTGGCCGGCGAGGTCGGGACCGGTCCCGGCACGGGACAGTAGCTGGTCAATGACCAGCACTGGCCGGATGATTTCGACGAAATGTCGAACAGCTTCTGGTGATCGAGCCCGAGTTTTTCGGCGAGGACAAATGCTTCACTCACCGCAATCATGGACACGCCCAAAATCATGTTGTTGCAGATTTTGGCTGCCTGGCCGTTGCCGGCGCCGCCGGCGTGCACGATCGTCTTGCCCATTTTCTGCAGGATTGATTCTGCGCGCGCAAATGCCTGCGCGCTTCCGCCCACCATGAAAGTCAGCGTCGCCGCGGTCGCCCCGCCGACGCCGCCCGAGACGGGTGCATCGAGCATCAGCAATCCTTTCCTCTCCGCTTCGGCGGCGACCGCGCGCGCGGTCTCGACATCAATGGTCGAGCAATCGATCAGCAACGTTCCGGGGTTGCCATTTTCGACGATGCCGGAAGAGCCGAGATAGACCTCGCGCACCTCCTTGCCCGAGGGAAGCATTGTGATCACCACATCGGCCCGTGCTGCTGCGCCTTTCGCCGTTTCAACGGCGACACCGCCCGCGGCTTTGAGTTTTTCGATAGCCGCCGGATTGACGTCGACGCCCTCGACCTGATGAGCGGCCTTCAGCAGATTTTGCGCCATCGGCAGTCCCATGTTGCCAAGGCCGATAAATCCGATGCGCGCCATGACACCCTCCCCGATCTTTCGATCCTTCTACTGCGGATGCTCTTGTGCAGATTTTAGCGCCAGCCAAAGGTAGAGTATGAGCAGTGCTCCTTCCAGAACGCCTGTCAGCCAGCCGCCGCCGAACACCTGCGGAAAAAATATTTCCACGGCAAGCATTGATGCCACTGAGGTGAGCCAGATCACGGCACCCCAGGCGGCCGCAAGCCAGAGCCCGACCCCAGCAACCAGATCGATCACGGCAAAGAACACCGTCGCGGTCTGCCACGCGATCGAATGATTTTCGAAGGGCAGCGCCTCGCCAAAGCTGATGCCGATCACCTGCGCCCAATGGTAGAGGCCCTTGATCATCGAAATCGTCGCCATCGCTCGCAGAAACAGCACCAGTCGCCGGGTCCAAAGGCCGCCGAAACGATCGCCTTCGTGCTCCTGCACCGGCTCCAGCGCGCGCAGATTGTCGGGTGCGGCAGGCCTGTTCACGGCAACACCAGTTCCTTGGCGCCGAGCGGCGCAAAGTGGCGCTCGACGTCCGCCTCGCTGACCTCAGGCAGCGCGGCCGGCCGCCAACGTGGGCTGTTGTCCTTGTCGACGATCACGGCGCGCACGCCTTCATAGAAATCATGCCCGTGAATAATGCGGGACACTATGCGGAATTCCATGCGCATGCACGTATCAAAATCCCAGGACTTGCCGCGGCGCACCTGCGCCAGCGCCAGTTTAAGGCTGAGCGGAGACTTTGTACGGATGACGGCAGCCGTTTGCTTCGCCCATTCCGAGTCGACCCCACCCGAGGCCGCTTCACGATCGAGCGCGGCAAGGATGTTCTCGACCATGTCGCCGGCGAACAGGCGGTCGATTGCGGCGCGGCGCCGCGTAATTGTACCCTCTCCTGAAGGTTCGCTGAACGCGGACAAAACCGCATCAACGGACACGGTGCCGGTCAGGCCGTCGAGCAGAGTGGGAAAACGGGTGGAGGAAACCCGGTGCGTGGCAATGCCGCCTGTAACGGCATCCGCAATTCCAAAACGCTCACCTGATAATGCGCAGTAGGTCCCAAGCTCGCCGGGCATGCGCGGCAGAAACCATGTGGCGCCGACATCGGGGAAGAAGCCGATGCCCACTTCCGGCATGGCGAAGGAGAAGCGATCTCCGGCAACGCGGTGCGAGCCGTGGACCGACACACCGACGCCGCCTCCCATCGCAATGCCGTCGATCAATGCAACGTACGGCTTGCGGTAATTCTTGATGGCCGCATTAAGAGGATATTCGTGGCGCCAGAATTGCAAAGCCTCGTCGTGCCGGCCTGACTTGCCGAGCTCATACAAGGCGCGAATATCGCCGCCGGCAGAAAACGCGCGATCGCCCGCTGCGGTAATCAGCACTCGCGCGACCGCGGTGTCGTCAGCCCAGCGATCGAGCTGAGCTCGCAGCGCAACCACCATCGCATGGGTGACGGCATTGAGCGCCTTCGGCCGGTTGAGCGTTATAATGCCCGCGGCGCCGCGGCGCTCGAACAGGATTTCGTCTTCGCTCACGCCGACCTCAGCGCCCAAAGATAGGCGGCGACCGCAACCACCCCGAGCGCGCTGCGACCCCAGTGCAGGCGCCCCCATTGCACGATCAGCCCGCGAGTCTGCTCGGTGGCCTGTTCCGGCGCCGTTGCCTTGAGCACGCGATTGGTCGGCATGATGATGAGCATCGTATAGGGCCAGGGCGCGAGGATTAGCGCAGCGCCCACAAGCCAGCGCCAGTCATAGCTGAGCAGAAATGCGAGCACGCCGAGCGCGCCGGACACGATCGCCAGGCTTGCCTGCATGATTGCCCCGCGCTCGTAACTCGGCTTCCACTCGGTGAGAAGCGCCTGGGTATCGAGCCTCAATCGCGCCGGCTGCTCGGCGAGGCTGACATAGAGCGCTCCGCCGGCGAACATCGCGGCGGTCGCCAAGGCCAGCTCGCCTGCCCACATCGCCAGAGTCACATCGCCCTCTGCCTAGGCGTGTTGCGCCGGCCACACGCCGGCCTTTTCCAGCCGCCGCATCGCCTGATCGGTGAATTCTGCGCGCGGTCCATCCCCGCCAATCACGAACATCAGGATTGATTCCTGGGTCGGATCGCCTTTGGTGACATTCTCGAAACGGCGGATCATCCCCGGCGGAAACGAAACGACATCGAGCGGACCGAGATCAACGTATTCCACCTCACCTTTCTCGTTTTCCCAACTCGCGCGCCAGGTACCGGTCATCGGGATGAACGTTTCGTTTGTGTCGTGATTGTGCATCTCGGGCCCATGGCCAGGCTTTGCCTTGCAGTAGCCGAGGTTGAATCCCTCGCTGATCTTGATCGCGGCAAGCTGGGCCGCGTGGTCGCCCACCGGCGAGGTCACCGCTCCTCCCGACCCTTTGGGCGGCTGAAAGCCAATCACGTTGAAGAGCGTCCGCTCGCAGCCGGGCATTTTGCTGTCGGGCAAGCCACCGTCGAAGCCCTTGAGGTCTTTGAAGCGCGCGATGCGCTTCATCATCTCGTCGCGCGAAACATAAACTCTCGGAAGCTGCTCCATGACGCCCTCCTGATCTCTTGCAGTTCGTGTGCGACCGAAAAACGATCATTGGTCCGCTAGTTGCTGAGCATAGCGCGGCCCACGATCATGCGCATGATCTCATTGGTGCCCTCGAGTATTTGATGGACGCGCACGTCGCGCAAGACACGCTCAATCGGGTGGTCGCGCAGATAGCCATAGCCGCCATGCAACTGGAGGCAGCCATTGACCACCTCGAAGCCCGTATCGGTGGCAAGACGCTTGGCCTGAGCGGCAAGCCGCGTCGCCATTGGCTCGCCCTCCCCCACCGCGACCGCAGCGCGATGCAAGAGCAGTCGCGCCGCTTCCAGCTCCGTCGCATAGTCGGCGATACGGAATTGCAACGCCTGGAAATCGGCAAGCCGCGAGCCGAACTGCCTGCGCTCTTTCATATAGCCGATGGTGCGATCGAGACAGAACTGCGCACCGCCGATCGAACAGGCGCCAATGTTCAGTCGTCCGCCATCAAGTCCCGCCATCGCGATCTTGAAGCCCTGCCCCTCGGCGCCGACGCGGTTCGACACCGGCACGCGACAGTTCTCGAACAGAACCATCGCGGTCGGCTGCGTTTTCCAGCCGAGCTTCTTTTCCTGCGCGCCAAACGACAGGCCCGGTGTGCCCTTTTCGACCACGATGCATGAAATGCCGCGCGGGCCGGCTTCGCCCGTGCGGGCCATCACAACGTAGACGTCCGAAACGCCGCCGCCCGAGACGAATGCCTTGGTGCCGTCGAGCACGTAGTGCTCGCCGTCTCGCCGCGCTCGGGTGGTCAAGCTGGCGGCATCGGAGCCTGCACCCGGCTCGGTGAGGCAATAGCTTGCGAAGTGCTGCATCGTACAAAGCTTCGGCAAGAATCTCCTGCGGATATCTGGACTGCCGAATGCGTCGATCATCCAGGCGGCCATGTTGTGAATTGAAATATAGGCCGCCGTCGACGTGCAGCCCTGTGCAAGCTCCTCGAAGATCAGCGCTGCATCGAGCCGGCTGAGCGCCGAGCCGCCGACATCCTCCTTGACGTAGATGCCGCCAAAGCCCAGCGTTGCCGCCTTCCGCATGGTTTCGACCGGGAACACTTCGCCTTCGTCCCAGTCGCGCGCGTGCGGCATCATTTCGTCACGGGCAAACGTGCGTGCGGTAGCCTGAAATGCGCGTTGTTCCTCGGAGAGTCCGAAATCCATAGGTGGGGTCCCGCCTCGCTCCCCCGCGGCTTAGCAAGCAAGGGTTGATCGCGGCAACCGGATCTGCGTGTGGGGCGTCTACTATAAGCGGAATTTTCCGGCCCTTGACGCATCTAATCGGGCAGATAGCAATGGAGGACGGCAGCATGGCAAGCGAAGACAAAAAGCCGACCGGACCCGACCTCGCCGCAGGCATCCCGGCCGGCGACCTTGCCGAGGGCGCGATGGTGGCCGGTCGCGTCGGCGATGACGAAGTGGTTGTGGTGCGCAAGGGCGGCAAGCTATTCGCGGTGTCTGCCCATTGCACCCATTATCACGGGCCGCTCGCCGAAGGCCTCCTGGTCGGCGAGACGGTACGCTGTCCTTGGCATCACGCGCATTTCAGCCTGCAGACAGGCGAAGCTATAGCGGCGCCGGCGCTAAGCCCGCTCACGTGCTGGCAGGTCGACGAGCAGGGCGACAAGATCGCGGTGAAAAGCAGGAAGGCGACCTCACCGTCAAACAAAAAGGGGTCTCCTACCGAACGCTTCGTTATTGTCGGCGGCGGCGCAGCCGGGTTCGCCGCCGGGGAAATGCTGCGTCGGCGCGGCTTTGCCGGCAGCGTTACGATGCTCAGCAGTGACGATGCGGCGCCGGTCGATCGTCCCAACCTGTCGAAAGATTATCTGGCCGGGAGCGCACCAGAGGACTGGGTGCCGCTGCGCGGCGACGATTGGTATGCCGAGAACAAGATTGATCTGAGGTTGAAGACTGAGGTCACCGCGCTCGATGCAAAAGCAAAAGAGCTGACGCTCGGCGATGGCAGCAAGCTCAAGTTCGACAAGCTGTTGCTGGCAACAGGCGCCGAGCCGGTCAAACTCGATATTCCGGGCGCGGGTCAAAAGCACGTGCGTACGCTACGGTCGCTCGCCGATTGCCGCAGCATTATCGCCGAAGCAAAGGACGCAAAGCGCGCGGTCGTCATCGGCGCAAGCTTTATCGGACTCGAAACGGCGGCGTCGCTGCGCGCGCGCGACATCGAAGTACACGTCGTTGCACCGGAAAAACGGCCGCTCGAGCGCGTGTTCGGACCCCAACTCGGCGACTTCATCCGCGCGCTGCATGAGGAGCACGGCGTCAAGTTCCATCTCGAAGACACCGTCAGCGCAATTGACGGCGAGCGGGCCACACTGAAGAGCGGCAGCACGCTTGACGCCGATCTGGTCGTAGTCGGCGTCGGCGTGCGGCCCCGCCTTGCGCTTGCCGAGAAAGCCGGACTTGCGATCGATAAAGGCGTGACCGTTGATGAGTACATGCTGACAAGCGCGCCAGACATCTATGCCGCCGGCGACATTGCTCGCTGGCCGGATGCGATTTCAGGCCAGCGCATCCGCGTCGAGCACTGGGTTGTCGCGGAGCGGCAGGGACAAATCGCGGCACTCAACATGATGGGCATGCGGACGCCATTCAATTCAGCTCCGTTTTTCTGGAGCCAGCATTATGACGTGCCTATCAACTATGTAGGGCACGCGGAAAAATGGGACGCGATAGAGATCGACGGCGACGTGATGAAGCGCGATTGCGTCGTGCGCTACAAGCTGGGTGGCCGGGTGCTCGCGGTTGCCTCCATCTATCGCGACAAGGAAAGTCTTGAGGCGGGCGTTGACATGGAACGGCGGACCGGAAAAGCCTCGGCGCCTGCGTAACCGGCCGTTGGCCGCGCGCGAACGGGTAGCGGGTTTTTGCCGGACCGGGTAAAAGAAAGGCCGGAGAGCCCTCATGGCCATCAAATTCGGTCGACCTCTTGAGCGAAAAATCGGTTTCGTGCCGGTTGAGGCAGATACCAATGAGATCCAGCGCAACCCGCTCGATCTGACCGTGCGCATGCGCCGCAACCGGCGCAGCGAGTGGGCGCGTCGCATGGTGCGCGAACACGTGCTTGCCGCCGAAGATCTGATCTGGCCGTTGTTCGTGATGGATGGTCACAATGCCCGCATGCCCGTGCCCTCGATGCCGGGCGTGGAGCGGCTTTCGGTCGATCAGGTTGTGCGCGAAGCCGAACGTGCCGCCAAGCTGTCTATTCCCTGCATTGCGCTTTTCCCTTACACCGACCCGAAGCTGCGGGACGAGACGGGAAGCGAGGCGCTTAATCCGGATAATCTCGTCTGCCGCGCCATTGGCGCCATCAAGAAAGAAGTGCCGTCGATTGGCATCCTATGCGATGTCGCGCTCGATCCGTTCACCAGCCACGGACATGACGGCCTTCTGCGCGACGGCGTGATCCTCAACGACGAAACCGTGGCGGTGCTGACGAAGCAGGCGCTGGTGCAGGCGGAAGCAGGCTGCGACATCATTGCGCCATCCGACATGATGGATGGAAGGGTCGGCGCCATCCGCAGGGCGCTCGATGGCGCCGGTTTTACCGACGTATCGATTATGTCCTACGCGGCGAAATACGCATCGGTCTTCTACGGTCCGTTCCGCGATGCCGTTGGAACGGCGAAAACTCTAACCGGCGACAAGCGCACCTATCAGATGGACCCTGGCAATTCCGATGAGGCGTTGCGCGAGGTTGCCCTCGACATCGCGGAAGGCGCGGACATGATTATGGTCAAGCCCGGCCTGCCCTATCTCGACATCGTGCAGCGCGTGAAGGAGACATTTGCGATGCCGACCTTCGCGTACCAGGTATCGGGAGAATACGCGATGATCATGGCGGCCGCTCAAAACGGCTGGCTGGACGCCGACCGTGCCATGATTGAAAGTCTCACCGCCTTCAAGCGCGCCGGCTGCGATGGCGTCTTGACCTATTTCGCTCCGCGGGCGGCGGAGAAATTGAAAGACCAGCAATAAAGGATGTCCTGCCAAACCTGTTCATTCCCGTCACAGCGGGAATCCAGCCTCGAAATTCTCCTTGCAGTCCTAACGTCATGGCCGGGCTTGTCCCGGCCATCCCGACTAAAGGAGCAGTGCTTTCATGAGCGGGACCGCCGGGACAAGCCCGGTGATGACGCCCGCGCTTGCCGTCTTCGCGAGCACGAGCAGGACAGTGCCTTGGTGAAATCGGAAGTTCGCGATGGGTGAGTTCGCCGTTGGTCAAGGCGTGTCCCGCTTCGAGGATCCGCGGCTGGTGCGCGGCGGCGGGCGCTACGTCGACGACATTAAGCTGCCAGGCATTGCGCACGCCGTGGTACTTCGTTCTCCGCACGCGCACGCGAAAATCAAGTCGATCGACGTCTCCGCCGCCAAATGCGCGCCCGGCGTGCTGGCGGTGCTGACGGCAGCCGACGTCAAGGAGGCCGGCTACAGCGACTTGCCGGTCCCTGGCGGCCTCAAGCGCCGCGACGGCTCGCCGATGTACAAGCCGCGCTATCCGATCCTGGCGGAAGACCGCGTGCGCTGGGTCGGCGACTATGTCGCTTTTGTCGTCGCCGACACGGTCGCGCAGGCGCAGGACGCCGCCGAGCTTGTCGGCGTCGAATACGAGGAGTTGCCGGCAGTCACTTCAACGGCCGAGGCCCCGAAAGCCGGCGCACCGCGCGTGTGGGACGATTGTCCCGACAATATCTGTTTCGTCGAATTGATTGGCGACAGGGATGCGGTTGAGACCGCATTCTCCAACGCGGCTCATATCGTTCGCCATCGCTTTGTGATCAATCGTGTCACAGCCGCCACCATGGAGCCGCGCGGCGCGGTCGGCGATTACAACGCGGCCGACGGCCGCTACACGATTTACACGCCCATGCAGCGGCCGCATCCGACGCGCACCGAACTCGCCAAAGTTCTCAAGGTGCCGGAAAGCAAGATACGGATCATAACCGGCGATACAGGCGGCAGCTTCGGCATGAAGACGCCGATCTTCAACGAAACCCCGCTGGTGCTGCTCGCATCAAAGTACATCGGCCGGCCTGTAAAATGGATCAGCACGCGAACCGAAGCGTTCCTGAGCGACGCCCAGGCGCGCGACAACGTGACCGAAGCCGAGCTTGCGCTCGACAAAGAGGGCTATTTCCTTGCGCTGCGGGTAAAGACGATCGCCGCCATCGGCGCCTATCTGCAGCACTCGATGCCCGCCTTCGTCCTCAATGCCGGGACGCTGGCCGGCGTCTATCGGACGCCTGCCATCCACGTCGACATCACTGCCGTGTTTTCGAACACAAATCCGATGCGGCCCTATCGCGGCAATGGCCGTCCGGAGGCAGCCTATGTGATCGAGCGCATGGTCGACCTGGCCGCCGCCCAGATAGGAATGGATCCAGCCGAGCTGCGCAGGCGAAATTACGTCCCGCCCGCCGCCATGCCATTCAAGACCGGCCTAACCTTCACTTACGACAGCGGCGAATTCGAGAAGAACATGGAACTCGCAATCGAGCTTGCCGACCGGAAAAGCTTCAAGACGCGCAAGGCGGAAGCGCGCAAGCGCGGCAAGCTGCTCGGTCTCGGAATATCGAATACCATCGAGCGTGCCGGCGCCCCAAGCACGGAAGGCGCGGAAGTCCGGTTCGATCGGTCAGGCTCACTGCTCCTGTTCTCCGGCTCCAATTCCCAGGGCCAGGGACACGAAACCGTATTCAAGCAACTCGTCTGCGACCGGCTGGGGATCGACCCGCATGATGCGCAATATGTTCAGGGCGATACTGACCAGGTTTTTTACGGTGAAGGCACCGGCGGTTCACGCTCGGCCACCCTTGCCGGCTCTGCATTTCATCTTGCGTCTGAAAAAGTCGTTACCAAGGCGCGCGCGATCGCAGCGCACATGCTCAAAGTCGAGCAGAGCGATCTTAAATTCGATGAGGGCGTCTTCTCGACCAACAAGACCAACCGCACCCTGTCGATGAGGGAACTTGCGATCGCTTCGCTCGATATCGCCAATCTGCCGAAAGGCATGGAGCCCGGATTGTTTGCGACCGCCGTCTACAACGCGCCGGTCAATAATTATCCGAATGGCTGCCATATCTGCGAACTTGAAATCGATCGCGAGACCGGCAAGGTCGACATCACGCGATACAGCGTCGTGGACGATTTCGGCACCGTGCTCAACCCACTGCTGCTGCACGGCCAGGTCCATGGCGGCATCGCCCAAGGCGTCGGGCAGGTACTGATGGAAAACATCCATTTCGACGATGCGGGCCAGCTCGTCACGGCTTCATTCATGGACTACGCCATGCCGCATGCACACGACCTCTGCGACATGGACGTTGAAAGCAATCCGGTGCCGACCAAGACCAATCCGCTGGGCGTCAAGGGCGCCGGCGAGGCCGGCTGCGTGGGCGCCCTGCCGGCCGTGACCAATGCGATCGTCGATGCGCTATCGGAATTCGGCGTACGACACATCGAGATGCCGGCCACCCCCGAGCGCATCTGGCGTGCGATGCAGCCTAAATAGCGTGTTCCGATCCCAGGTATTTCGGACGGATGCAGGGTCCGTCCATTGAATAGCGCCCGGCTCCGGCGGCGCACAGCATCAGCAAGCCGCCGATCATGCTCACGTTCTTCATAAAATGAATCATGTTGTTGGTGTGCTGCGGACCGGTCTGGTGCCAAAAGTCGTGGAAATAATACGCCGCGACCGCGCTGAAGATGACGAGGGCCAGGGCTGCAAGCCGGGTCTGCCAACCGATAATAATCATCAGACCACCGCCCGTTTCCAGGATCGCGGTCAGAACGGCGAGAATGTTCGGATATGGCAGGCCTTTCGACTCGATCGCGGAAGCCGTCACGCCAAGATCCATGAATTTTTCAATTCCCGAGCTGACGAAAATAAGCGCGATGAGGATACGGCCGATCGCCAGAATCGCATCGTTGACGCCAGCCGCGGCACGAACGTTCGCCCGCACTGGACTGCCACTCGCGGTGGTCGTGGTCATAGGATCGCTCCCTCTGAATTCGCATGAAAACGCACTGCACGACGAGCGGTTCCTGCCGAAACCGCGAGACGGACGATGACGAAAATACCTCCAGGCATTAATCTTGGGGTGATTCGAATATATCGAGCGCCGTATTGCGTTCCCGCGGAGGAGATTTTCATGCGCAATGTCGGACGCAAGCTTGCCTTCGTGCTGGCCGCATCCAATCACGGCACAATGATCACCAACCGGTTCGACTACCGCGTCAACGCACCCAATGCGGGCGTCGGCGTGGGCTACCAGCTGCTCGAAGCGGGCGCCTTCGATCCCATCGAGGTTGAACTCGCGCTGCAACTGATCGAATCCCGTCGCCGAATTCACGGTGCTGGCGTCGTGGCAATCGACTGCGGGGCCAATATCGGCATCCATACGATCGAATGGGCAACCGCAATGACCGGATGGGGATCGGTTGAGTGGCTGGTTCGAATCCCACCAAGAAGCAAAATAAACCGAGGACTTTTGAGGGGCCATGTGGCCCTTAAACATGCTGGGGTACCGCATGGGTACCAGTGAAAATTGCTAAACGCGTGGGCCATATCCTGTCGGCGCTTTTTCTTTGCGGCGAATCATTTTTAATTTCCGGGCCATGAGTCGACGTGGGTCACAAGCCCATGGGAAAGCGTAAACTGACGGCGGCTAAGTTCATCAACGCGCACCGGCGCGCCAGCCCGCACGACGTGAAATTCAGATTGATCGAACGCGATGCTCGCAAGCGTGCCGACACCCGCACCGAAGCGGAAAAATGGCTTGGCGATCCGCCGCCTGGTCGAAGTGCATTGGCGCGGGTCGGCATGCCCGACCCCAGTCAATTTGACTGAGGGTTCACATGCCAGGATCGGGCTCAATCAATGTCCGCTTTACCCCCGAAAGCGAGCATTTCAATAATATCAATGGGTTTGCCACTCGTTTAACCCCGTTCTGTTCTTAGGTTTGCCACTTTGAGTGAACGCGCACGTTCAAGCTTTTCGACTGCGGAACGCATCGACATTTCTCGGTTGGCTCGCTTCGTATAATGCGCCGCCATCTGCGGAGTCTTGTGACCAAGCCGCACCATGATTTCGCGTTCGGTGCCGCCCGCCTCTGCAATCTCGTTGCCCGCGTTCTTGCGTAGCCCGTGGATTGAATAGCCCGACACGCCCAGGTCGCGAAGCTTGAGCCGCACCATACGGCTGAGGGTTGCCGCTGTGATTGGTTTGCCGAGGTCGCCCACGATGATTGTGTCGGCGGTGCGCGGCATGGTTGCCAGCTCTGTCAGCAATTCCGCAGTGCAGCCGACTAGAACAGGCTCGCCGGTCTTCTGCTGCATAACCTCGAAATGGTCGCCCTTAAGGTCTTGCCATTTCAGCTTGACCAAATCGGAGCGACGCAGGCCGGTCCCAAGAGCCAGCCGCACCGCAAACCCCAAACGCGGGGAAGCATTGGCCAAAAAACGGGCCACTAGTTCCTGCGGCCACGGCTCACGCTCGCAGTGGCCAACATGCACCCGCTTGATGCCATAGGCTGGATCGGCCCCGTCGAGGTCAAGCCCAAGCTCTTCATCGGCAAAATCCCACAGCGTCGAAGTTACACCGATAGCAATATCGGCGGCGCTGGCTGTGAATGCGTCGCGCATCTCATTGCGTATTTTCTTAACGTGTCGCGGCTGTAAATCCTTTATCAGTCCCGTTCCGTAGCGTTGTTTCAGCGTATCAATGACGCGGCGATAATTTCGCTTCGTGGCTTCCGCCCGCGTCTCGTATGCCCGCGAAACCAAAAACCGCTCAATAACCCAACCAAGCGACCCGCGCATAAAGGCGACGTTGTTTTTAATCGCAATCGGATTCGCTTTGATTTGGGTTAGCAGCGCATCATAGGCGGTTGCAAATCCCTCTTCGTGCGGTGCTGGTAGTGGCCACCGATTGCCGCGATAGCGAAAGTAATAGCGCACATGGCCGAAACGGTCGATAAAGCTGTGCAGATATTTCAGCCGGACGGTCGTCATTTTAGCGCCCCATAATTTTATCGAAACTATTGTGCTCCGATGGCGTATCTTCCTTCGCTGCATCGAACACCGCGTCCAAATCCAAACGGTCCCAAACTTTTACCCCATCGATTATGACTGCTCGCGGTATCATTCCTTTGCTCACCAATTCCAAAAATTTCCGCCGAATACGGTGCTGGCCCTCGGTTTGTGATGTAGCAATTTCGTTAGCGCGTCCTGACTAAAGGCACACACCTGCCAACCGGCCCGGACGGCGCGGCGGGTAGCTGATTTTGTCATGGCAATCTCCTATGTGCGGTGTGAAGCACCGGACATGGAGTCGTGCCGTTCAGTGTTTTTGGCTAAATTATATTCGGTCATGACGCTCCGCCAACTCCGGTGCGTTGTGGCAAGTGGCCCTGGCCGGTTCCCGCCGGTCAGGGCTGCGCACTAAGATTCCCCGATTTGGGCAGTCGTCGTCAAGTGATAGAGAATTGGCGCTCTTACCCACAATAGCGCGATGAAACGCGGACAAAGGCGCCGTCAGACCGCTCAACGTAGCAGCCCTGCCGCCACCAATAGTATCCCCCTCTGCGCCGCTGAGCCTCCGCACCAATGATAGCGCCGGTGGCCGCACCAACTCCTGCTCCAATAGCTGCACCCCGGCCGCCGCCTGCCACGCCGCCAATGATAGCGCCGGTCGCGCCCCCAAGAATTGCACCACCGAGTGGGTCCTGAGCCGCCGCCTCCTTAAAAGGAATGACTACGGCCAGTGTGAGCAAAGTTACTGTCCCCAACGTGCGAAGCATATCGACCCTCCTTCTGCGAATTCCCCAATTTACTCGCGGTCTTGGCGACGATAGCACGGTCGCAATTTCGATAAATCTATTTATATTGCCCGCATGTTGTGGCGTGTGCGTAACTCACGCGGCCGGGCGAGAAATGCGCCTTTTTGTGACGGCCAACACAGCAGCTCGGATTGCACTCACCTAATCTGATTATAGGGACATCCGCCATTTTTGATTCAGCGGAGACTAAATATGAGCTTCAACTATCTGACCAGTTCCAGCGGTTTTACGCGGATTGCCGCTTACATGGGGCAGCTGATCGACGGTGCCGTCGATGGGCATATCGAAAGGCTCTCTCAGCGACTGAATCCAGATCCGGCCGGTCGATGCCTGAATCGTCCGTGCGATTTAAGTGAGCTTATGTCCCGGTCGCTCTAAAAATTGGCGAAGCCAAACCTGGCATTCACGCGTTGGGGGGTAAAGTCTGAAATTATTCTTTGAGACTGAATCAACGAGCCAACATACGGTCGATGTGTCTCGCCGGCGTTATGTCGTGCAGGTGTACCAACACGCACATAATGTTTGGATAGCTGCCGGCGAGTTTCTTGGGGATCAACTCAGAACAAGAGGTAGTACTGCGAAAAAAGCGGCGCGGGCCTGGCAGAAGGCAGCGGTAGACAAGCACCGAGATAAGTTGGAGTCAACTAAGGAGGAACGAATGACAAAGCTCCTTTCTCTCGGAGTCGCCATCGGCGTCAGTTTCTTATGCGTTGCCGCCGCCCAATCCATGCCGCTCGCGCCGCTGGAACAGGCGCAGGCCAGTCTGACAATTCCGGTTGCTGGTGGCTGTGGCCCTGGCTTTCACCGCGGCCCATATGGCGGCTGCCGTCGCAACGGCTATTACGGTGGCGTGTACTACGGCGGCGCGGCTGTAGCGCCAGGCGTGGGCGTGGTGGTAGCTCCTCGGGCCGTCGGCTCGTGCCGTCGAGTTTGCAACGCTTATCGATGCTGGGCCGCTTGCTAACTGGCCTGAACTACCAGATTTGCGAGATGTACGTTGTGCCTACACTCCGTACAAGTCCGGTCCATCAAAGGCGTGGCTGAAAATCAAGAAATCCAAAAGCTCCCGCTGCCACTCGCGCTGCGAGACGACCCCGCTGAAGGCTTCATTGGCACCGATATTTATATTGGCTTGCCTGCTCACCGGTTAGGCCGCAATACGCCACACGTCCAGTCAGCCTGTTGAGTCGAACCGTGTACGCTGCGGTCGATCCCGGAGCAACCTCATAACGGAAAAGAAACAGACCGGAGAGAGCTATAATTATTGCCCCGAGAATTATCGCAGTTGGCGTGTTCAAATTCATTCGACCCGTTCCGCCGAGCTACTAGAGTCACTTAGCCTGGATCAAAGTTAAAAATCCGAAAGCGCCAGCAGCAACTCGGGCTACCGATGGAACTTTCTGATCGGACGCTTTTACGAAATGATTAACGGAACGATGCCAAGCTGTCCCGCGCTGCCGATTCGCGCGAGGAGCCTACGACATTGCCACGCAGCAAATTCATCGAACGGAATTTCCCGCATATTGTAGACACGGTCGTGCCTGAACATGGTCTGCGAAGCAAGCAGCGGGTCGCTATTTTTGATTTCCATGCTCGCCGCGGCATAAAACCATATCCTAAGGGGCGATATAACAATGATTGCCAATATATCCGCTGGCTCTTTGCTGATCGGGAAATAGCGGAAGCGTTTGCAGCAAAGTTCGCGAAGTAAAGGACCAGCCTTTCAAAGCCGACCAAATCATGCAGGGGTCATCTATCCCCGGGACGGCGCCATATTCGGTGATCTCATCGGCAAGCTCGACGCGCCGTACAAGTCCGGGCCATCAAAGGTGTGGCTGAAAATCAAAAATCCAAACGCGCCAGCGGCAACGCGAGCCATCGATGGTACATTCTGAGGCCAATGACACCAAGTTTGTTCTCGTACCGGCACGCCAAAGCCGTGGCTCGGGCAATTGGGACAAGGACGACTACGATGTGAAGCTCGGTGACGCGAGCGGACCAGTAGTCGGCCGCATCATGCGCCACCCGCAAGCACTGGAAGCACAGCCGTGGTTTTGGACGATAACCGCGCGGGAGCAACCGCCATCGGTCTATAATCGCGGCTACGCAGCGAGCCGCGAACAGGCGATGCGATATTTTAAGGCGCGGTACTTAGGACCGTCCAACTAAGCCACGTCTGCACTTTTCGCACGAAAGGCTCGCGTTTATCCGGCGCACGGCCTATCTGCCTCGATATATCAGGGCCCGTTGATTATTGCGGTCGCCAGAAAGAGGCCACCGCCAACCGCAAAACAGCTGACAGCGGCGCAGACAAAAGCGAGGCCGAGAAGTGGTGCAAATGACTTCAGCACGGTCAATTCACCCTCCGCTATAGCCCTCATCAACAACACGTCTTTGAACGGCACGGAGTCGACGAATCAAGGTGTGACTGAGTTTCTTAGGAACTCCTGTTCGCTGAAAAAATCAATACGGCTTGAGGAGCTTGGGCGCGGCTCGCCTTATTGCTGTTTCGGCTGCTTGGCGGCAGTGGCCTTGGCTTGGGAAATCTTTGCTTTCAGGGCCCGTACGAGAAGCTTTGCGCCACTTATCGGAATTGCAAGGGGCTCCAGCACACCCGATTGGCTTCGCGGGCTTACAATCACGGCCTTCCCCTCAGAATCGGTTTGAATAATCATCCCAGATACGATCGTAGCGACCTGCTTGTTTTGACCGCCCGCGCTGGCAGGCTTGCTCATTCCGTCGGCTATCTTTGCAGCTTCGGACGGGGGGATCGTATAGGCCACCCGCTTCCCCTCGGTAAGTAAAAGATCGATTCGATATGCTTTTCCATCCGGCTCCGGATTAGCGTTTAGGACCTTTTCAACAGGCATCGCTTCGACCGCCGCCTCCTTGGTGTCTTGCTGGGCGAGCGCAGCTCCTCCCTGACTAAATAACGCAAACATGGTGAGTATCAGTGTGAGTGCTCGCATCGCGATGACCTCTTCGGCGTTGTTTAGCCCATTGCACCTCCCAATGTGCAACACCGATAATAGACCGGGCGGCACTGACGCAGTAGCATCTTTTAGCCGTGATCCTCAAATCAGAGACTTACCATTTCCTTCGTCTCGATCTCACGCGTAAGGCGGGTTTCATCGTGACGATATACGATGAAGACGGGATGAGGTTGGCTGCCACTGCACCGCTCGCCACTCCAGCCGAAGCTTTCACCGAAGCGCGAAAGATCGTCGATAACAAAGTCGAAGGGCCCAGAAAATAAATGGCAGGCGCGAACGGTCGATAGCGCCGAGATGTTCAAGGCCATCCGCAAGCTCGGTCTGGAGGGCATCGTTTCAAAGAAGCTCGACTCGCCGTACAAGTCCGGGCCATCAAAGGCGTGGTCGAAAATCAAAAATCCGAAAGCGCCGGCGCGCCACTCGCGCAATTGATGGGTTCTAGCAACTTCTTCAGAGTAGTCGCATCACTTGTTTTTGTCGTCCTCTTCGGTCTGGTCTCCCTCGCCTTCCGTGTCTTTCTTGTTATGAACCCACACAAGGTTATCGCCAACAAAATACGTGTGAAAATTCTCGACCTCGAGATTATATACCTGCGTTGTCGCGTTGCGCTCCTCCGCGCCTCGCAAAACCAAATTGTTTACGGGAGTGTTCAAGGCCGCGCCGGGGCGTAGCCTGCCCGCCGGCACAAACCCTCCACCATCCACATGGAACCGATGTTCTTTCGTTGTTTCGAGTTGTTCGCCGTTACTGAAATTTAGGAGAAAGGTGCGCTGCACCGTGTGTTCCCAGATGTGCGAAACGCGCTGCGCTCCTAAGGCGCCGCCATCCTCCCTCTGCGACAACACGAGGTCCCCAACGTCCACCGTCTCAATCGCTTTTCGCGATCCATTCCCCAAGGTAACCAACGTGCCGGCAACAAAACAACCACTCGGAATGCCGCCAGCGCTGTCGCTGCTGCTGCCAGTGTTGCTACCTGAGCTGGCGCCGCCACTCGATCCCCTAGCGCCGATGCCTGCGGCGGCGAATCCGATTCCAACTCCTAGCACGATTGCTCCAACGACAAGCACTGGTGTGACCTCATAGGCCACTCCCAACGCCGCCATGCCCATTCCCGCACCAACGGTTAACCCTACCCCGACCTTTCCGAAGTCGGTGCCGCCATCATCCTTCTTCATTTGCCATCTCCGGGTGCTGGATCAGCTTACGCTAAGGGTGCATAAGCGGATACTGCGATGTTAAGCGATGTCCGCTTTTCCCCGAAAGCGGACATGTGCGGTGCAGCTAGGGATGTCCGCTTTGGGCCATTAGCGGACTCATGCGGTGCAGCAAAGCTATTCGATCACTTCATCTGCCTGGCGAAACGCGCCTAAGCTAAGCTAGGTGCAGTTCTACGCTAGTCGCGGAACCTCCATCCCCTTGTACGCGGATGGCTCCCCATGATCTGCCAAAGCCGCAGCCGCCAGGCGGATTCGTTGAAATTGGTGCAGCACAAATGAAAATCGAAGCTGGCCATACGTATCACTATCTGTATTCGGCAGTTCATCGCGCGCATAAAGAAGCGCCTGAAATTTGGACAATTCAGGAGTGCACCCGGATTATGACTTCTATCATGGCGGCCAAACCATTTTCCTGGCGAGTTGTTGGGATCACTGAAGCCGCTTTGAAAAAATTCTCTGAGTTCAATTTCCGTTACAGGAGCGGAGCTGGAATTACCAGGGCGCACTTGAAACCAGAATAGAGACGGTGCGTACGGTGCTGGCTCCGAGCGAGCCACTAAGTGAAGGTGAGTTTTTAAATATTTGGCTGCAAAACGACAGGACTGTCTTGTGCGTTTCGGGTGAAAACAAAACTGCGATGTCCGCTTTGGGCCAATAGCGGATATCGGCGTTTAGTTGCTTTGATCCGCTTTCTGCCAAAGACGCAAACTCGTGCCACTAGAAGACATCATAACTTTGTGACATCGGCCAGTTTGATCTTCTTCGCGTGGGCGCGGACGGCCTTCGCCTGCTCATCCTCGCTTTCGCCAGCGAAATAGATAGTGGTCTTGCCATTGGCAACGTCGGTTCGGAGGACGATATGGCCACCGGCACCCACTGCCGCGGCAACCTCAGCCGCGCCCAGTTCGCCGCTTTTTTCTAACTTCCAATAGCGCTGTGTCGCCATAGTTCACCTCAGATTGTTGTTGGGCAACTGCGCGATCGCCCTTCGATCTCGATATATTCTGCTTGCGCCTGCGCGACGGAACCGGCGGGAAGACCGTTCCAAATGTAATACGTCGCTATGAGACCGGGTTCCAGGTAAGTGGAAGGGTACATCCAGGAGATACCTTCCGGTGGCGCGCGTAAATACAAAGTGGCGGTGCCACCACCACCGGGGAACGATACGCACAGTAAAATGCGACGGATCAGCACGATATTGCGGCCCTGGTTGCCGACGCTGAGAACCGCTCTTGATCCTGATTTGGCAACACTAACGACAAGCGTTTGGCTGCCCTGAAAATTTGTTTCGCAACTGTTGCAGGCCATCGCCACCTCCCGCGAGAGCGC